>Ga0268299_1002497_pt1 | contig 21674 bp, 19 predicted proteins | sample NOBtaG_FD_193484 | JGI IMG/M metagenome (GOLD analysis project Ga0268299, IMG submission 193484) | Activated sludge microbial communities from bioreactor in Nijmegen, Gelderland, Netherland - NOB reactor | ecosystem: Engineered > Bioreactor > Aerobic > Activated sludge | place: Netherlands... | reverse complement strand
CGACTCGGGATGACGAATGCCGAGCACGAAGCCGACCGGCTCGTCGTCGACAAACGCCGCCCAAGACTGGCCCGCGGCGATCAACGATTCATGCGTGCTGTGCGAGACGACGCTCGCGCCCTCCGGCGGAAACGGGATGAGGCCGAGCGGACGAAACATCTCGTTGGCCGCGCGCTCTATGTCTTGCAGCGCGGGAATGTCCGCGGGATCGGTGGGCGCAATGGTGAAGCTCACAGGCGTTTTGCGCCGCTCTGAATCTCCGCGGCCAGCGCAGGCGTGATCGGCACATACGCGCCCGCAGCGGGATCGTCATAGTAGAGCGCGTCGCTCGTGGCGGCGGGATCGAACCCCTCGCGCACCAGATCGACCTTGCGATACTTGAACGTGCCAGTGGTCTCGATCGCGGGCTGGATGCGCAGGAAGATCGGCCGCGCATAGGGCGCGAGCTCCCGGTAGACTACGGCGCGCAACTTGCCGAGATCGAAACCAGGGCCAGGCGTGACCGCCGCCATGCCGGCGCGACCATCCATATCGCCGACTTTCACACCATAAACGTTGGCTTCTTCGACGCCCGGCGCGCCGGAGATCACGTCGCCGACCTCGTTGGTCGAGACGTTTTCGCCCTTCCAGCGGAAGGTGTCGCCGATGCGATCGACGAAGTAGAAGTAGTCGTCTTTATCGCGCCGCAGCAGATCGCCGGTGCGAAACCACGCGTCGCCCTTTTCGAACACGTCGCGAAGAATCTTCTTCTCCGTCTGTTTCGGGTCGCCGGAATAGCCCTGGAACTGAAAGCGCGGATCGTCGCTGCGGATCGCGCCGAGCGCTTCGCCTGGCTCATCGATATCGGCTTCGACGCAGAAACCTTCCGCGTTGCGCACCGGCGCGTCAGTCTCGACGTCGAATTTCACGAGGCGGATGTTGAGCCGGCTCTGCATCCATTTCGGCACGCGCCCAATCGCGCCGACTTTGCCATCGAAGTTGAGCAGCGAGACGTTGCCCTCGGTCGAGCCATAAAACTCCAGCATCTTCGCGATCTTGAAGCGCTCGACGAACTTCTCCCACACTTCGGGGCGCAGGCCATTGCCGATGCCGATGCGCAGCTTGTGCTTGCGCTCCATCGGGTGGGGCGGCGCGTTGAGGAGGTAGCGGCAAAGCTCGCCGATGTAGAAAAACACGGTCGCTTTCTCGGCGGCGGCTTCTTCCCAAAAATGCGACGCCGAGAATTTGCGCCGCAAGATCACCGTTGCGCCGGTCTCGAGCGCAAAGCCGACGCCCGTCAGCCCGCCGGTCGCGTGGTAAAGCGGCAATGTGATGTAGACGCGGTCGCTTTCGACGCCGTGCCCGCCGCCGATGAACGCGCGCAGCATGCCCATGATGCGCAGATGCGTCATCTTCGCGGCCTTCGGCGCCCCGGTCGTGCCGCTGGTGTAGACGTAGAGCGCCGCGTCCGTCGGCTTCAGGTCCGCGCGCGCGGCTTTGTCGGGCCGCTTGTCGCTTGCAGCGGCGAGCGCCTCATCGAAATCCTGCGCGCCGTTCGCGGGGCCATCGGCGGCCCAGAGCTTCGGGTTGCGCGTAAGGCCCGGCGCCACTGCGAGCGTGTTCGCAAGCAAATCGCCCGAGACGATCACATGATCGGCGTTCGCGATGTTGATGCAGTGCGTGAGCGGGCCGCCGACGAGGTTGGTGTTGATGAGCGCGGTGGCGACGCCGACTTTCGTGAGCCCCATCCAGCACGCGACATAATCGGGCCGGTTCGACATCAGCAGCGCGACGGTGTCGCCCGTCTTCAGGCCTTGGGCGGCCGCCCAGTGCGCGTAGCGGTTCGCGCGCGCTTCGAACGCGGCATAGGTGAGCGAGGCGCCTTCGAACCGGAAAGCGACATTGGCGGCGTGCTTGTCGCAGCTCTCCTCGATGTCGTCCGCGACGGTGCGCGTTCCCTCTGCGTCAATGACCTTGTAGGCCTTCAGCGTCCGCATAAGTCCATCGACAAGCGCGGCCTCGCGCTTGATGGATTGAATAAGGCCCATCGGCTCCGTCCCTCGTTTGGCGGAACGATACGCGGCGTCGCCGTCCGGCGCAAAGCGGGTCACGCAAGCGTTAGCGATTATTCGCTCCGCACATCGAGCCCCATCGCGCTGAGGAGCGCGTATTGCTGCTGGAGCGTGATCTTGACGCCCGCGAAGCTGGCGAGCGCGCCAAGGTCGACGCCGCTGACTTCACCGCCGCGCAGATCGGCGCCGGCAAGCTTGGCGCCCGCCACGATCGCGCCGACGAGATCGGCTTCCCGCAGGTCTGCTTCCTCGAGATCGGCGTTTGTCAGATCGGCTTCGCGAAATTGCGACCGCTGCAGATCCGCGCCCGGCAGCTTGATGTCTGTGAGGTCGGCGAGGTGGAAGTTGCAGTCGGTCATGGTCGCGGCGGCGCGCACCAGCTTGCGGCTGACCGTGCGCAGGAAGTCCGCACGGTGGAAGCGGGCGCCGCGTAGATTGCAATGGCTGAGCGTGAGGCCCTGCATGTCGCTGCGTTCGAACACAGCGAAGGAGAGATCACAGCGCGTGAAGCTGGCGCGCGAGAGGTCGGTGACGAAGAACGTGGGGCCGCTGTGTGCCTCCTTGTCGGCGAAGGCACAGTCTTCAAAGCTCGTCTCGCGCATATCGGCGCTGGCGAAGCGGCAGCGGAGGAACGTGCACTTCGTGAAAGCCGCGCCGCGTGCGGCAGTTTCGAGAAAGTTCACGTCGGTGAACGTGCACGCCTCGAACCGCGCTTCCTCGCAGTCGTGTGCGCGCCAGTCTTCGGCGGAGAGATCGGCGCCCGCGGCGCGTTCGCCGGGGGCCGGCAAGCTCATGCGATCATTCGGTCCCGAGGAGGGCGGCGGCGACACGCTCGCCGCTTTCAACCGCGCCGTTCATGTAACCGAGAAAATCGGCGCTTGTATGTTCTCCGGCGAATTGGATGCGTCCGTCCTGTGCGGGTGTGGCCGTTTCTTCCAGTAAAGTCGTGTACTGCCCGACCTTGGCGCTCGCGTAGGAGCCGAGCGCGAAGGGCTGGCTTTGCCAGAACATGAACGCGCGTTTCGAGGTATCGAGGCTGTCGGCGATCGGCGGCGCGATCGATTGCAGGCCCTGCGCCATTTTTGCGAGCTGGCTTTGGTCCTGCACGCCGGAGAGGAAATTGGTGAGAATGCCGCGATCGCCGTTTTGCCCGCGGCTCGTCTCCCACACAACTTGCATGCCGGTGTCGGAATAGAACGTGCCGTTCGACGGCGCGGGGAATTCGCGCGCGGAATCTTTCCACGGACGCGTGCGCGTGGAGACCATGATCTTGGCGTTGTCGCCGTAGCCGAGTTCGCGGATCGCCTGCATCTTTGCGTCGCCAAGGTTCAGCGTATCGAGGCCGCGCACGCTCCGTAGCTTCGTGAACGGGATCGCGATCACGACACTGTCGTGCTCCGCCGTGACGACGCCGTCTGGCGAATCGAAGCTGAGACGCACGCCGGTTTCGGTGTTGGCGATATTGGTCAGTGCGTGGCGCAGCTTCTGTTCGATGTTACCGTCGAGCGCCGCGTGAATCGCGTCGGTTAGTGTCTGTGAGCCGCCTTCGACGCGGAAGAGTTCGTCGCTATCGCCGAACATGCGAAAGCCCGTGTCGAGGCCGGTGCCGATAAAGTCCACGAGATTGAGCGCCGATTGCTGCTCGGTGGGCAGGCCGAACTCGCCGAGATAAGCAAGGTCGAGCACGGTGATCGCCCAGGGCGGCAGTACGTCCGAGAGGGAGTTGAGGTAGGCGCGCAGGCTGATCTGGTCGAGCTCGCGGGCGCGCGGCGTCCATTCTTCGTCCGGCGTGAGGAGCGCGGCTTGGTCAGCGGCGATGCGTTCGGCGGCGCGCCGGTAGGCGCCTTGGCCGTTCGCGTCGAGAAGGTCGTGCTGCGCGTAGAGGCGCCGGTTGATGTGGAAGAGGTCTTCGCCCGGATCGCCTTCGGGCGCGAGGCGCTGGATGCCGACGTTGAGCTCGCGCGCGAGCGTCATCAGCGCGGTGTGGTTGCTGTCGACGAGTTCGCCGCCGAGTTCGCAGAACTGGCCGTCCTCGTTGAAGTTGCGCTGTGTGAACATGCGGCCGCCGAAGCGGGCGCTGGCTTCGTAGAGCGTCGCTTGCCTGCCGGCTTTGGCGAGACGGTAGGCGACGGTCAGACCCGCTGCGCCGCCGCCGATGATGGCGACGCCGCGGCCCGAGGCGCTCACGCGCTCCACCGGTTTGCACGCGGCGGCCGCGGCCGCGAGCGCGAGGAAGTGGCGGCGCGAGAGCGCGCGCGGGCCGAACGAAACGCCGGTTGCGGTAAGCGCCTTTCGCCAGGCGCCGTAGAGCGGCGTGCGCATGCGTGTTCCCCCTCGCTGACGCGACGTTCAAAGCGCGGCGGCGAGCCAGGCGTCAAGCGCGGCGAGGGCCTTGGCGCGAAGCGGCGGGAAGCTCTCGCGCGCCTCACGCCGCAGATCGTCTTCGGTGAGACCAAGCTCGGCCAGCTCTGGGTGGTCGTGATCGGCGAGCCAGAGCTCGAGGCCGCGCGGCGTCGTTTCCAGGTGAAACTGCAGTGCGAGCGCGTGGCGGCCCGCGCTGAAGGCCTGGTTGGCGTAGGTCTCGCTCGCGGCGAGATGCGCGGCGCGGGGCGGAAGCGCAAACGTATCGCCGTGCCATTGCATCACGCGGGCGCCGCCGAGCGGGGCGAGCGGCGAGCGTTCGCCCGCGCTGGTGAGTGTGAGCGGGCGCCAGCCGATCTCTTGACCGGCCGCGCCTTTGACGACCGTTGCGCCGAGCGCGGCGGCCATCAGCTGCGCGCCGAGGCAGAGGCCGAGCGTGGGGCGCTTGTCCGCGAGGCGCGCGCGGATCGCTTCGATTTCGGGAACGAGCCACGGATGCGCGGCGGTTTCGTAAACGCCCATGTTGCCGCCGAGGATGACGAGCACATCGGCGGCCGCGATGGCGGCCGGGTCGAAGCGCGCGGGCACGTCGTGCGTTTCGAGCGTGTAGCCGCGATCGCGCAGCCAGGCGCCGACGAGATCGACGTCGACATAGGGGGTGTGGCGGAGCGCGAGCGCCTGGGGCATGGCGCAAAGCTACATCCGGCGTGCGGACATGCCTATTGGCGCCGCGATCGTTCGATCGCTGCGCATGCCAAGGTGCCGGAAACGCCCTAGATTGAGGCGGAAACGGCCGCGTTCAGGCCGACGGCGCTGCGCTGGCGCGAGGCCAGCGTGCGCGTGACGGTCTGGACGATGTGCGTTGGGATTGCCGGCGAGGCGCCGGCTGTCCGTGCTGCACGTTGCGTGTGGTCGATCCGGACATGCGGGCGCCCCACGCCGCAATGCGCCTCCATCTCCGGTTCGATCACGCGTTGTGTCGCAGGCGCGTTCACCGTGGTTACCGCGCCGCCGCTAGACCGCACGCACACGCGCGCCGCGATGAAGATCGCGGCCGCGAGTGCGGCGAGCAGAGTCCAGAGAAGGTGAAGCGCGTCATGCGACATGGCTGCATGATACGGGCGCCGCGAAGGGGTGGGGATAGATTTATTTCCACCAACTCCCTCTCCCCTTGTGGGAGAGGGCGGACTGCACAGCGCACGCCGTCACGCGACGCGGGTGAGGGGGGTGTGTGCGTCGCTTCCGATGTTGGCGCTGTCACCCCTCATCCGGCGCGTTGCTGCGCATCGCGCCACCTTCTCCCACAAGGGGAGAAGGAGAGGTCACGCTAACCGCGCCCGCAATCCGCCAGTACGCGCGCGATCATCGGATCGGCGGGCAGGCGCGTGACGTCCCCGCCGGCTTCGACGGCGAAACCCTCCGCCGACGCGGCGACCGCTTGCAGGCGCGCGTCGGGCGCGGGCGCGTCGGCGCGGATGTGCGGCAGGCCTTCGTTGTAACTGTGCGCGGGAAAATCCTGGCGCCCGGCGGGAATGATGAGCGTGAGCGTCGTCGGCTGATCGGGGTCGAGCTGATTGCTGCGCATCAGCGTGAGCGTGCGCGCGGCGTGATCGCACGAGAGCGAGAACGCGGCCTCGCTCGCATCGGCGCCAAACGCGGCGCTCGAATAGCCGCCTTGCAGCGGCGTGTACGTCCAATGCCCGGCGAGTTCGGGATCGCCGGAAATGTCGTTCCACTGCCAAGGCGCATACGCCGCCGCGCGCGTTTCGGGCGCGGCCGGCACGGGCGCGGACGCAGTGGGCGCGGGCGGATCGCTGCACGCGGCGAGCGCGAGCGCGGCGAAGGCGGCGAGCAAAGCACGAGTCATCGGACGTGTGTTACGGCGTCACGCCGCAAAGCGCGAGGACGCGGCGGATGTTGGGCTCCATCGGGAGGAGGAGCAGCGTTGCGCCGCCGACGTCGACGGCGAAGCGATCGGTCACGCGCGCGAGCGCGGAAAGGCGCGCGTCTCCGTCTGCCGGCACGGTGATCTCGACGCCGACATTGGGCAGGCCCTCGTTGAACGAGCGCGCGGGAAAATCGACCGCGCCCGCGGCGGTGTGGAGCGTCAGCGTCGTGTCTTGATCGGGCGAAAGCTCGTGCTCGTAGCCGAACGTGACGACGCGCGTGGCGCGCGCGCAGTGCACGTTAAACTGGATCTCCGATTCCGGCAGACCGAACCCGGCCGACGCGCTCTCGGCGCTCTCCTCGAAAAACCACCGCCCCTCCGCCACCGCGCCCGCAAGCTGCGGCGGCGGCGCCGACGTCGCGGCCGCGCTCACCGGCGCGGACGGCGCAGCCTCCTGCGCCGGCGGCGACGCAGGCGTGCACGCGGCTAGGAGGAGGGCGAGGAGAGCGACTTGCTTGGCCATAAGACTACGTGGTGGCCCGACCATTCGCGCTGCGAATAAATTCGAGGAGTTCGTTGCATCGTTCACGCCAATCGAGCTGAAAGTCGTTGGCGCCCGCATTTCGACGAACAATCTCAGCGAATTCAACTTTCGTCTGTAGTGTTCTCGAAGCTCCAACGGGCGTTTTGCCCTTTAGTCTCGGCCAAGGAGGGTCGTAGATGCCAAAGGGGATGGCCTCGCCAAAGACCCGTTCCACAAAAGCTGGTTGGAGGTAATTCTCGATTTCCTTGCCGCGCGTGATCCAGGCAATCTTACCGATTTGCTCCGCTTCCTCCTTGACGCGCCGTTTCGTCTCCCTGATCGGTTCCGCTTGGTAGGTCTTGTCGGAGTCGATAATGATCGCGCTGTTGCGGTTTATTCGCAGCAACTTGATGTACTCTTGAACTTCAGTATCGGCGTCCATGGTCAGGTGTGCGAGCAGATCACCGCCATAGAACATGACTGAATAGTCGCGGCCTTCCACTACCCGCCCTCCCAAGAGATCGAACCAGTGTTTGATGTAGGTACGATCGGACGGCCCTTCGACCCAAATGACAGCGTTGCTCTGTAAAGCTTCCGAGGCACGCGACCCCATCCGATCAAGCACGCCGCAGCGGTCCTCGAAGGCTTCGATAGGTCGCGATCTTGTCTTCCCATCGCGCTGAAACACATGAGTTAGAGTTACGTCGTTGTGTCCCTGAAAGTAGTCGAGACAAACGGCGGAGTGAGTCGTCAAAAACACGCGCGCCGGTAGCTCAATGACATCATCAAGATATGCAAAGAGGTTGCGTTGGACGTGAGGGTGAAGGCAGTTCTCAAGTTCTTCGAACAGGAAAGTTCCTTGCGAAATCTTTTCACCACTGCGCTTTGCAATCAGATTCGTTAGCACCAGCAGATGCACTAGAGTTCGAAGCCCACTTCCACACTGAGACAGTGGAACTAGCCCCTTGCCGTCTTCTTGAAGAAATATCTCCCAGGCACCTGTGGATCGATGCCGTTGAACCTGGATTCGGCTATACCGATGATCCGGCGCCAACAGCGAGTTGAGGTCGTTCAAAAGACCTTTCTCGACGGGCTCCTTTGACACTCCGGCGGTAGTAAGCAGTTCGCGTACGAGGTTTGTGGCGCCGGAGCCGTCTGGGTTTACACGTGAAGGTCCACCGTCTCCTTCTGGCCGAACGTCTCTTTCTGCGGCGATGTAGTGTACGGGCGTCGATAGTTTGCCTACTCTCCCCTCGGAGACTTCACGCGCTATCGCGCCACGAGCCGTGTTTGAGACCTGATCATTATTGTACCTCATCAGGTCGGGGCCGATGGCCAACCTGATGTCCTTGGCCTCGATTCCGCGCTGTGGTCGAAACACATACGAAACTGCGGTCCCGCCCAGGTTTCTACCAAAGGTGAGCCAAGAGTCTCCGAGCGTCGTGTAGCTTTGGCCCTCAGGAAAAATCCCGCGCAACTCTTCTTAGCTCAGCTCCTTCGACACCTCGATGGTGTAAGGAAGCCCAGATTCCGCAATCAAGCTTTCTTCATGGCCTCGGATCGTGCGATCGACAGCTCGAAGAATCTTCGACTTTCCGGCATTGTTTGGGCCAACCAAGATGTTGATCCGGCTCAAGTATTCGATTCCGGCCCCATCGGAATCAAAGGACTGGAAGTCTGATAAGAATATGCGCTGACTCATGCGCACGATAGTGCGCGATTCGGTTATGCTGTGGCGACGACATCAGTCGATCGGCGCGCGCTTTTCTCCCGTCGGTGAGACGTAAATCTCCCCGCCCACGTCGCGAAACTTCGCGCTCATTTCGGCCATGCCCGTGTCGATGTCGTTTTGCGCCTTCGCCGCATCGCGCACTTCTTGGCTGATCTTCATGCTGCAAAACTTCGGGCCGCACATGCTGCAGAAGTGCGCGGTTTTGTGGGCGTCTTTGGGGAGCGTTTCGTCGTGGAAGGCGCGGGCGGTTTCGGGGTCGAGGCCGAGGTTGAATTGGTCTTCCCAGCGGAATTCGAAGCGCGCGCGTGAGAGCGCGTCGTCGTGCAGGCGCGCGGCGGGGTGGCCTTTCGCCAAGTCAGCGGCGTGCGCGGCGATCTTGTAGGCGATGACGCCGTCTTTCACGTCCTTCTTGTCGGGCAGGCCGAGATGCTCTTTCGGCGTGACGTAGCAGAGCATCGCCGTGCCGAACCAGCCGATCATCGCGGCGCCGATGGCTGAGGTGATGTGGTCGTAGCCGGGGGCGACGTCGGTCGTCAGGGGCCCAAGCGTATAGAACGGCGCCTCGTGGCAGTGCTTCAGCTGCTCGTCCATGTTGGCTTTGATCTTGTGCATCGGCACGTGGCCGGGGCCTTCGATCATCACCTGCACGTCGTGCTTCCACGCGATCTTGGTGAGCTCGCCGAGCGTGCGCAGTTCGGCAAATTGCGCGGCGTCGTTCGCGTCGGCGATGGAGCCGGGGCGCAGGCCATCGCCGAGCGAGAAGGCGACGTCGTACGCCTTCATGATCTCGCAGATCTCTTCGAAATGCTCGTAGAGGAAGCTCTCCTTGTGATGCGCGAGGCACCACTTGGCCATGATCGAGCCGCCGCGTGAGACGATGCCGGTGACGCGGTTCGCGGTGAGCGGGATGAAGGGGAGCCGCACGCCCGCGTGCACGGTGAAGTAATCGACGCCTTGTTCGGCCTGCTCGATCAGCGTGTCGCGATAGACATCCCAGGTGAGGTCTTCGGCGATTCCGTCGACTTTTTCGAGCGCCTGGTAGATCGGCACGGTGCCGATCGGGACGGGCGCGTTGCGGATGATCCAGTCGCGGATGTTGTGGATGTTGCGGCCGGTGGAGAGGTCCATCACGGTGTCGGCGCCCCAGCGGATCGCCCACACCATTTTATCGACCTCCTCGGCCATCGAGGAGGTGACGGCGCTGTTGCCGATGTTGGCGTTCACTTTGACGAGGAAGTTGCGGCCGATGATCATCGGCTCGAGTTCGCCGTGGTTGATGTTGCACGGGATGATGGCGCGGCCGCGCTCGATCTCGCTGCGGACGAATTCGGGCGTGACGAAGTCAGGGATTTCCGCGCCGAAGGATTCGCCGTCGCGGATGCCGATCGCGCTGCGGTTCATGTTTTCGCGGATCGCGACATATTCCATTTCGGGCGTGATGATGCCGCGCCGCGCGTAAGCGAGCTGCGTGACGGCTTGGCCGCCTTTGGCGCGGAGCACTTTCTGTGTGACCGGGAAGGGCGGCGCGAGCCGTGCGCCGGTCGCGCCGCCATTGTCTTCCGGCTTCACCGGTCGGGGCGCGACGGCTTCGACATCGCCGCGCGCTTCCACCCACTTTTCGCGCGCGCGCGCGAGGCCCGTGTTGATGTCGATCTTCTCAGCGGGATCGCTGTATGGCCCGCTCGGATCGTAGAGCGTCAGCGGCGGCTCGTTCGCGCTCGGGTGCAGCGCGACTTCGCGGAACGGCACGCGCAAATCGGGATGCGCGCAGCCGGACGCGTACACTTTGCGCGAGCCGGGGATCGGTTCTGCGACGATGGTCGCGGATAGATTTGTGGTGTCGACAGGCTTGTTCATGCGCTCCCTCCCTCCGCCGGTGTGAGCCGGATCAGGTTCGACGGGTCAGGGCGCTAGCCCAATCTCAGCCGCTGCTGCGGCCCCCCGGGATGGACGTGGTGTAGCGTGCGGCGGGCGGGAAGGCAAAAGCGCGCGCACGTTCCGGCGGATTCGCGCCGCCTAAGCGGCGCCGCTCTTCACCTGCGCCGCGATCGAGAGGGTGCGGCCTTCATTGTCTGCAAAGAAGGCCATCCATTCTTCCGTGCCGTCTTCGTGGCGGTGGATCATGTGCGGGGCGTGGGTGAACTCGACGCCGCGCGCCGAGAGCTCGGCGTGCGCGGCGCGAATGTCGGGCACGCGGAAATAGAGGATGGATTGGCCGGGGTCTTCGCTCTCGGCTTTGTCGAGCATGAGGCGTACGCCGCCGCAATCGAAGAAGCAAAGATTGCTGAACGTGTAGAGATGCGTGAGGCCGAGCACGTCGCGGTACCAGGCTTCGGCGGCCTTCACGTCTTCGACGCTGCGGGCGATTTGCAGGATCGGACCCATGGCAAGGGGCGTGGTCATGTCGTGCTCCTTCGCAAAGAGGGCGGAGTGGCGCGCCACGCCATCCCATTGGCGCAGCGCCGCGCGGCTTTCGAGGCCGAGTTTTTGCAGCGCGTTGGCGACGTGGAACTTCACCGCATCGAGGCTGACGCCCATCTTCTCGGCGATGATGCGGTTGGTCATGCCGTGCCGGACCTTCTCCACGACGCGCCACTCGGCGGGCGTGAGCGTGTCCGGATGCGGAGGGCGGCCGCGCTTACTCATGGCGCTGATGTATCAGCACGGCGGCGCAATTTCCCTCCCCCTCGACCGCCGCGTTTGGGATGCGGGGGCGCTGAACTTGGCTTAGGCTGCGCACATGAGGACGCTGTTTGTTGCGGTATGCGCGTGGGTGCTGGGCGGCGGAGCTGCGTTGGCGCAAACGCCAGATTGGCTTGCCGGCGCGTGGCTGATGTGCGGGCGCGGGCAGGAGATCAGCGAGACGTGGGTCGGCGCAGGCTCAGGCGTGCTGGTGGGCGTGGGGCTTACGCGCAGCGCCACGGGCCGCGTCTCGTTCGAGCACATGCGCATCGCGCCGAATGCTTCGGGCGTGGTGACCTTCTACGGATCGCCGGAGGGGGCCCCGTCGACGGAGTTTCCGATGGTCTCGCAAAGCGCGAACCGCATCGTGTTCGAAAACTTGGCGCACGATTTTCCGCAACGCGTGATCTACGCGCGCGAGGGTTCGCAGCTGAACGCGCGCGTCGAAGACGCGGCGGGCGCCAACGAGATGCAGTGGCGCTATCGCCGCGCATCGCTCGGGGCGCGTTGCTAGCTTGATGCGATTGCTTGCTGTTTCCGCACTGGCCGCTGCGGCGGCTTTGCTCTTGGGCCAGAGCAGCCCCACGCCGGAGTCACGTGCGCTCAAAATCGAGTTTCTTGTTGGCGATCGGTGCTTCTTCAACCAACCGCTGCGGCGGCCAGCGGATTGCCACGAAGATCCGCCGTGTATGTGGATCGATGCGGATGTATTGGTTCGTGAGAGAGCCGCGGGCGGATTTGAAGCGGGCGCGTACGCACGCGGTTGGATTGAGGGCAGGCCGGTCAGCATCACGCCGGGCACGCCGCCGCCGAAGCCTCCGCGCCGGTTTGGTTTTGAGGCGGAGTCGACTGAAGCGCTCGCGCAAAAGCTCCCAGAGATGTTAGCGCGGCTGCACGCGCCGGCTGTGCGAGACGCGTGCGTGATGATCCGGCCGGATCCGAGCATGCGCTTTGGCGATGTCATCGCTTTTCACGAAGCGCTAATGGCGCAGCGCCTTCGCGCCGCCGACTTCCAACCACCACGGGCGACTGAGACGCGCTAGACGCGCGTTGCGCGCACGATTGTACGTGTTACTAATCAATCTGAAAACAACAAGCGCTGGGAGGCGCGCGATGCGGCATTGGGTGAGCGCGCTGTGTGCGGCGCTGATGGTGGTTGCGTGCCAATCGGCAGGTGTCGCGAGCGCGCCCGCTGCGTCGCCGCCGCCGCCCGTGTGGGCAGCGCCTGCGCCGACGACGGAGTCGCAAATCTGGGGCGATCCAGCGTTGCCGGGCACGCCAGAGGCGGAGCAGCTCGCGGCGGCCGGTTACGTGCGCGAAGAGTTCTTCCTCAGCGGCGGCGCGAATGTTTATGCGTATGGCGCTGATGGGCGCGTGGCGGTGGAGCGCGCGGGCGTTCCGTTTACGACGCGCGTGATTGTGATCCGGCCGAGCGATCCGGCGCGGTTTTCCGGCGTGGTGCAGCTCAATCCGTTTCATCCGCTGCAGGGGCGCGGCAATTCGGCGAACATGCGCCCCTACGTGCTCGCGCATGGCGATGCATATGTCGGCGTGCTGATCGGCGACGATGCGAACACGCGCACCATGGCGCCGCAAACGCCGCCGATCCGCGCGACAGAGGTGCTGCGCTGGTTCGATCCCGTGCGCTACGCGCCGATCAATTGGCCTGACGATGACGGCATTCGCTGGGATGTGTTCGCGCAAACCGCGATGCAGGTGCGTGACCGCGCGAGCGGACTGATGGCGGGGTTCGATGTGCAGCGCGTTTATGCGTCCGGTTGGAGCTTCACCGGCAGCTTCCTGCGCACCTACATCAATGAAGGCTTTCACGAGCGTTATCGGCGCATCAACGGCGCGCCGCTGATCGATGGCTATCTGATCGGGATTTCCTCGTTCAGCTTCCGCTCCGGCTACGTGCCGATCAACGGACACACGGAGAATTTGCCGGTCGAAGACGCGAGGCGGCGCAACCGGCCGATCGACGTTCCGGTAATCGAGCTAATGAGCGAGAACGAAGCGATCACCAACCGCGATCCGGTGACGCCCGACGCCGACAGCGGCGTCGGCATGCATCGCCTGTACGAAGCGCCGGGGCTGACGCATGGCTCGGGGCAGGGCGGCGGCGCGCGCGATGTGATGGCGCAGCAAATCGCGGCGCGCATGCCGCGGCCAGGCGCGCTTGGCGTGACCGATCCGTGCACCGCGGCGGTGACGGACGTGGACATGGGCGCGTTCGGGCGCGCGGCGCTCGCGAACCTGCATCTTTGGGCGACGACGGGCGCGGCGCCGGCGCGCGTGGCGCGCATGCAGGTCGATCAAACGACGTGGCTGGGCGTGAAGGATGCGCAGGGCAATACGCTCGGCGGCTTGCGCGCCGCGCAACTCGAGGTGCCGCTCGCGCGCTATGGCGATCCGCCGCCTGAGTCTGGCTGCCGGCCGCGCGTGTCGAGCATCGGGAGCCCGTCGATCGAGATGCGCCGCACGCCGCTGACGCGCGCGCAGCTCGCACGGCTCTATCCCGGCGGGCGCGCGGAGTATTTGCGTCGCTTCGATGCGGCGGTGGATGCGCTCGTCGCGCGGCGTCTGCTGCTTGAAGCCGATGGCGCAGCGCAAAAAGCGCAAGCGCGCGCCAACGCCGACGCGGCGTTCACGCGCTAACTCCTTCTCCCCTTGTGGGAGAAGGTGGCGCATCGCGCAGCGATGCGACAGATGAGGGGTGGCTTCGCCAACGCGCGCGCGTCGCGCATGCACCCCTCACCCGCGTAGTGCGCTTGGCGGCTGTTGTGTGGTTGTCCCTCTCCCACAAGGGGAGAGGGAGTGGGGCGCGCTAGCTCGCGGCCTCGCGCGCGGCCTTGGCGCGCATCTTGTGCGCGATTTCGGCGAGGGAGGCGTTCTTGCCGCCGAGTTGGATGAACTCAAGGAGCGCGCCATCCGGATCGCGGATGAAGACGACGCGCACGGCGCCGAACGTTTCCGGGCCGGGCGTATCGACGAGGCCATCGGCCTTCAGAGTGGCGTGGACAGCGTCGATGTCCTCCACGCTGAGCGCGACGCAGGAATGCCCAAGCGTTGGGCGCGCGGCTTTGGCGGCGGCGATCTCCGCGTCGCTCGCGTCGGTCTTCACCAGCTCCATCGCAACGCCGCCGAGGAGGCCGATCACGGTATAGCCGTTCGGCTGGCCGCGATTGTCGATGAACACGTCGTAGCCGAACACGCGCTGATAGAACGCGACGGAGCGATCGAGATCGGTGCAGCGGATCGCGATGTGCGAGAGCGCTTTGGTGGCGATATGAGGCGCGGTGCTCATGCGAGCTTCACCAGCATTTTTCCGATGTTTTCGCCGTGCATCAGCGCGATCTGGGCGTTGGCGGCGTTTTCGATGCCGTTGAGGATGGTCTCGCGGTACTTGATGCGGCCTTCCTTGATCCACCCCGTCATCTTCTCGCGGAATTCGCTGGCGAGGTGCTGGTATTCGTTCATCGCGAACCCGCGAATGGTGATGCCGGCGTAGATGATGTTGGAGAGGTTGCGCACCACGGTGCGTGAACCTTGCTCGTTATAGCCCGAGATCATGCCGCAGACGGCGACGCGGCCGCCGGGGCGCAGCACGTTGAGCGCCGCATCGAGATGATCGCCGCCGACGTTGTCGAAATAGACGTCGAGGCCGCCCTTCGGCGTCGCGGCGCGGATAGCCTTGTTGATCGGCTGCTCTTTGTAATTGATGACGTGATCGACTTTGAGTTCGTCACGCAGATACGCGACTTTATCGGCCGCGCCCGTCGAGCCGATGACGTAGCAATCGTAAATCTTGCCGATCTGCACCGCGACTTGGCCGACGGCGCCGGCGGCTGTCGAGACCCAAAGGTTCTCGCCGTTCTTCAGGCCCGCGACGTTGGTGAGGCCGCCATAAGCGGTAAGGCCGGGATTGCCGAGCACGGACATATAGGCCGTGAGCGGAATCGCGGGATCGTTCTTCAGCGGCGCGATGCCTTTGCCGTCCGACAGGAAATATTCGCGAAAGCCTTGGCGATTGTTGACGAGATCGCCTTCCGTGAAGCTCGCATTGCGCGATTTGACGACCCGGCCGATCGCGCCGCCCATGATCGCTTCGTTGAGCTCCTGGCCGACGCTCATGCGCGGGCGGAGCGCCGGATCGACCGACATGTAGAGGTTCTGCACCAGCAACTCGCCATCGGCGGGATCGGGAATGTCCCGCGTGACGAGCGCGAAGTCGGTGGGTTTCAGATCGCCATCGGGGCGCTGGACGAGATGGACTTCGCGGCTGGTCGTGCTCATGGCGGCGTGTGCTCCGGTGTGTGTCTTAAACGTCGAAACGATAGGCGGCGCCGTCGCGGCGGACGTGGCCGGCGGTGGGCGCGGCGAAGTGCGTGCCGATGACCAGGATCGGCTGATCGGCCATGTCGCCGAGGAATTGTTTGCGCGTCGCGATGGCGGCGGCCTTGTCGCTGTCGAAATCCGGCGCCCAGTCTGGATGTGCGATCTGGCAGGGGTGGTGCATCAAATCGCCGGTGATGATCGCGGTCTTGCCGCCGGACTCGATCACGACGGAGACGTGACCTGGCGTGTGGCCGGGCGTGGGCATGAGGCGGATGCCGTTCGTCAGTTTATGATCCATCGCGACGAGATCGGCGAGGCCCGCGTCGAAGATCGGTTGAACGGAATCGGCGAGGATTTGCGGCGCTTCGCCGTCTTTCTCGTTCGACCAATGCGCGAACTCTTGCTTGCCGATGAGGTAGCGCGCGTTCGGGAAGGTCGGGACCCACTTGCCGTCCTGCAGCATCGTATTCCAGCCGACGTGATCGACGTGGAGGTGGGTGCAGACGACGGCGTTTACATCGGTGCGCTTCACGCCGGTTGCTTCGAGCGATTCCAGAAACTTGGTCGCGAGCGGGCGCTTGCCGGTCATGCCGCGCGGGCGATCGTTGCCGATGCAGGTATCGACCACGAGGTTGAGGCCGGGCGCTTGCACCAGCAGCGCGTGGATCGAGACGTTGAGGTGCCCTTCCGGCGTGACGAAATGCGGGTAGAGCCAGTCCGTGCCCTTGAGCGCTTCGGGCGTTGCGTCGCGGATGAAGGGGCGCTTTTCGCTGTAGGGCGTCTGCATCTCGAGTTCGACGATGCGTGTGATTTTCACATCGCCGATGGTCCAGGTCAGCGGCTCGATCATGCGGCGATGTCCTTTTCGGCGAGCGCGGGAATCTCTCCGGCGCGGAGGATGTTGAAGAACCAGGAGCGGCGCGTGGCGGTGCGCGGGAAGGCGGGATTGTCGTGCACGCAGGCGAGATTGTCCCACACGTAGATTTCGTTCGGGCGCATCACGCTTTCGTAGCGCGCTGTGCTGGCCTCAGTGCGGGCCCAGAGGTCGGCGTGGAGCGCGCGGCCTTCGTCTTCGGGCAGGCCGTCGAGTTTTCCGTCGCGCTTGTTGGCGAGCAGCAGGAACGGCGCGCCGCTGCGCGGGTGGCGGGCGGCGACGGGTTGGAGCGTTGAGGGCGCGCGCGAGCCGTCCATCGGCGCGCGGGCGACGTGCAGGCAGCGCGCGTGCGCGATCTTGGTTTTGATGTCGTCCGGCAGGTTTTCGTAAACCGCGCGCATATCAACGAAGCGCATCGGCACGGTCTCCGGCGCTTCGTGCAGGATTTGCACGGCGTATGCGGCGGGGCCGTTGGCGAACACGTCGTAATGCAAGTCTTCGATGAAGGCGCGCACGCGCGCGCGGCCATCATCAGCTTTCGGTTCGGAACGGAAGACTTGGATGTAGTCGTGCTGCTTATCGAGCGCGAGCTGGTTGCCGCGCGCGGCGGGCTCGCCCAAGAGCGCCGCGAGTTTGGCGACGCTCTCGGCGCGCACCGGCGTTTGCGCCTGGATGCGCACGACGGCGCGCCGGTCGAGCGCGTCTTGAAGCGCCGCGAGCGCGGCGGGATCGTCCGCAAAGGCGGTGAAGTCCTCGATCTCGAGCTCGGCGCCAATGCTGGCATCCGCGTCGCGAAACGCGTGCATGGCGCGCCTCCCTTTTATCGTTTCGCGGAGCGTACCGTGGTTTCTAAGTGCGGGCCAGCACCGGCTAACTACCTTTATAACGCAGGGGCGCCGCCTTGACGTGCGCGTAACCGTCGTCTGAATTTGCCGTGACAAAGATAGAGAGAGGATCAAGGCATGGCCTACCGCCCCAAGCGCATGAAGTTCGGCATTTTCATCGCGCCGTTTCACCGGATCGGAGAGAACCCGACGCTGGCGCTGAAGCGGGACATGAAGCTGATCGAGCATCTCGATGCGCTTGGGTACGAAGAAGCCTGGATCGGCGAGCACCACAGCTTCGGGCGCGAGATCATCGCGGACCCGGTGGTGTTCATGGCGGCCGCCGCTGAGCGCACGCGGCGCATCAAGCTCGGCACCGGCGTGCTCTCGCTGCCTTATCATCACCCGCTGATGGTTGCGGACCGGATGGTGCAGCTCGATCACATGAGCGAAGGGCGCGTGATGCTCGGCGTCGGGCCCGGCGCGCTGACGTCCGATGCGCACATGATGGGCATCCCCACGGTCGAGCAACGCAAGCGCATGCAGGAATCGCTCGATGCGATCATGGCGCTGCTGCAAGGGCAGACCGTGACGATGAAGACGGACTGGTTCGAGTTGAAGGACGCGCGCCTCCAACTCGCCAGCTATTCCGATCCGCATTTGCCTGTGGCGGTCGCGGCGTCGTTCACGCCGTCGGGGCCGACGGCGGCGGGCAAGCATGGCGTTGGCCTCATCTCGGTCGCGGGCGTCGACAACAAGGGCTTTGAGCGCACGTGGGGCTGGGCAGAAGAGGCGGCGGCGGAATCGGGCAAGACGATTTCGCGCGCCGATTGGCGCGTCGTGGTGCCTATCCATGTCGCCGAGAGCCGCAAGGAAGCGATCGCACAAATCCAGAAGGGCTTCGATGAGCGGCCCTATACCGGCGACGTGAAAATCCCCGGCGCGGGCTTTGGCCTGTTCTCGGCCGGCGGCACGCTGGAAGAGCAAGCGGAAAAGGGCGTCGCGCTCATCGGCTCGCCCGATGAAGTGTCCGCGTCGATCGAGCAGATCATCGAGCGCTCGGGCGGCATCGGCGGCATCCTTGGGCTCGGCCACGAATGGGCGAGCACCGAAGAGACGCATCGCAGCTACGAGTTGTTCGCGCGCCACGTTGCGCCGCGTTTCCAGGGCCAGCTTGGGCCGATCCACCAGAGCCGCGATTGGATCGAGACCAACATGCGCGAAGTGTTCGGCGCCAATCCGCAAGCCATGGAGCGCGCATTTACGGACGCTGGTAAAGAACTGCCGCAGCGCCTCGTGGATGCGAAGAAGGCCCGCGAAGAGCGGAAAGCAGAGAAGGCCAAGGCCGAAAAAGCGTAAGGCCTCTTACGCCTCCGCAAAACGTGACTGGCGCGTGTGCGTTGCCGCTAGGCGATGCGCGCGCAGCGGTTCAATGCTCGCGCATGGAGGCGTCCATGCGCGATGTGTTGGTGCGGTTGGCGGCGGTGATCGCGTTTGGCGCGGCAGCGGCGTTCGGCGCGGCGGCGGAAGAGACGCCCCCGGCGGACGAAAGTGAAGCGCGCATCGCGACAACGATCACTGAGTCCGATCGGATGCTTGCTTCCGTGCGGATCGGCGATGCCGGTCCTTATCCGTTCATCATCGATACCGCGGCCGAGCGGTCGGTCATCGCGGAGCAATTGGCGCGGGAGCTCAACCTGGCGCCGTCCGGAAATGGGCGGCTGATGTCGATGACGAACACGCGCGCGATCTCGATGGTCAGTGCGCCGAACGTGTCGTTCGGGATGGGCGCGCCGCGCGACCTGCGGGTGTTCGCGCTCGATGGCCAGCACATCGGCGCGGCCGGCGTGCTCGGGATCGATGCGCTCCGCGGGCAGCGCGTCGTGCTCGATTTCGAAGCGGCGGAAATGCGCGTTGGGCCCGCGCCGCGGGCGCTGCCCTCGACGGGGCCAAACGACATCGTCGTGCGCGGGCGCGCGCGCTACGGGCAGCTCGTGCTGATCGATTCGAGCGCCGAGGGCGTCGAGGTCGATGTGATCGTCGATAGCGGGCTGCAGACCTCGATCGGCAATGAGGCGCTGCGTCGCCTGCTTGTGACACGGCAGAACCGGTTCGAGGCGCTCCGGTTCGTCAGCATCACGGGCGAGGCGGTGATCGCTGACTACACGCTGGTCGATAATCTGCGCATTGGCGGCGTGGCGATCCGCGGCCTGCCGGTTGCGTTTGCCGACACCCACTTCTTCCGGCGGATGGACATGACGCGCCGCCCTGCGCTGCTGCTCGGGATGGATGCGCTCGAAATGTTCCGGCGCGTGACCGTCGATTTTCGCAATCGGCGCGCACATTTTCTCCTGCCGGAAGGTACGCCGCCCTTGGATGAGACGGGCTGAGCGGACGGCGCGGCGATTGCACGATTTTCCCAGGCTTACGTGGTGTTTGGGGAAAAGTGGCCATGTCTGACACGATGAATCGTGATGTGAGCGGCGCAGTGCAAAACGTGCGGCGCACGGCGTCTCAGTCCGTGACGATGTTGCGCGCGGCGACTGGTCTCGCGGGGCGTGCAGCGCCCGGCCAGGCGGCCGCTCCGGACATGGCGCCAATGGGCCCGCCGCCCTCGATCATCTCGGCGCACACCGAGATGACGGGCTCGCTCACCACGACCGACGAGATGCACGTCTACGGCAAGATCAAAGGCGACGTGCGCGCCGCCGCGATCACCGTATGCGCGGGCGCGGTCGTGACGGGCGATCTGATCGCCGAGACGATCGTGGTCGATGGCGCCGTCGAAGGCCGCATCGAAGCGCAACACGTGCTGCTGCGCGCCGGCGCGATGGTGAAGGGCGAGATCATGCACGGCTCGCTCGGCATCGACACCGCCGCCGAGTTCGAAGGCACGATCAAGCGCGCTGCCGCGCCGCAAGCAGCGGTGGCGGCAGAGTAGGACGCAACGCGCCTATCCGACGCGGTTCGCCACCAGATCGTCCACCACCGCCGGATCGGCGAGCGTTGATGTGTCGCCGAGATTGCCGAGGTCGTTTTCGGCGATCTTGCGGAGGATGCGGCGCATGATCTTGCCGGAGCGCGTTTTCGGCAGGCCGGGCGCGAATTGGATTGCGTCGGGCGAGGCGATGGGGCCGATCTCTTTGCGCACCCATTGCACGAGCTCGCCGCGCAGCGCTTCGCTCGGCGCCTCGCTCGCGTTGAGCGTGACGTACGCGTAGATGCCCTGGCCCTTGATGTCGTGCGGGAAGCCGACGACGGCGCTTTCCGCGACCTTCGGATGCGCGACGAGCGCACTTTCGACTTCGGCGGTGCCGAGGCGGTGGCCCGAGACGTTGATCACGTCATCGACGCGGCCGGTGATCCAGTAATAGCCGTCTTCATCGCGCCGGCAGCCATCGCCGGTGAAGTACATGCCTTTGTAGGTTGAGAAGTACGTGTTGAAGAAGCGCTCGTGGTCTTTGTAGACGGTGCGCGCTTGGCCCGGCCATGAATCGAGCAGCACGAGGTTGCCGCTCGTCGCGCCCTCGAGGAATTCGCCGGTCTCGTTCACCAGCGCGGGTTTGACGCCGAAGAATGGGCGCGTTGCCGAGCCCGGCTTCATCGCGGTGGCGCCGGGGAGGTTGCCGATCAGGCACGCGCCGGTTTCGGTTTGCCACCACGTATCGACAATCGGGCAGCGGCCATCGCCGACGACGCGGTGATACCAGAGCCAGGCTTCCGGATTGATCGGCTCGCCGACGGTGCCGAGCAGTTTGAGCGAGGCGCGCGAGGTTTTCTTCACCGGCTCTTCGCCGTCGCGCATCAGCGCGCGGAGCGCCGTTGGCGCGGTGTAGAAGATCTCGACCTTGTGCTTGTCGATCACTTCCCAGAAGCGCGAATTGGTCGGGTAGTTCGGCACGCCTTCGAACATCACGACCGTCGCGCCGTTCGCGAGCGGGCCGTAGACGATGTAGGTGTGGCCCGTGACCCAGCCGACATCGGCGGTGCACCAGAATACTTGGCCGGGGCGATAATCGAAGACGTATTCGTGCGTCATCGCGGCGTAGACGAGATAGCCGCCGGTGGTGTGCAGCACGCCCTTTGGTTTGCCGGTTGAGCCCGACGTGTAGAGGATGAAGAGCGGGTCTTCCGCGTTCATCGGCGCGGGCGCGCAGGTATCGGCGGCGGCGTGCGCGAGCGGTTCGTAATAGACGTCGCGGCCCTCCTGCATCGGCACGACATTGCCGGTGCGCGTGACGACGATGACATGCTCGACGCTCGGCGCGTTCGGGAGAGCCGCATCGACGTTGCGCTTCAGCGGCACGACCTTGCCGCCCCGCAGCCCCTCATCGGCGGTGATGACGACTTTGGAATCGCAATCCTGGATACGGTTGGCGAGGCTTTCGGGTGAGAAGCCGC
>Ga0268299_1002496_pt1 | contig 21677 bp, 17 predicted proteins | sample NOBtaG_FD_193484 | JGI IMG/M metagenome (GOLD analysis project Ga0268299, IMG submission 193484) | Activated sludge microbial communities from bioreactor in Nijmegen, Gelderland, Netherland - NOB reactor | ecosystem: Engineered > Bioreactor > Aerobic > Activated sludge | place: Netherlands... | reverse complement strand
AATGGGCTCGATCAGCTCCCACAGTTTGTCATCCAAAACTACCTTGGCCATGGCTGGACCTCCTTGTCCAGGCCAAGAATCGGCTATCGCTGGCGAAACAGAACAGTCATTTTGTTAGAGGCTCTTACTTTCCCTAAGCTATCGTACACACTGTTCGCGGCAGTATCTAGCACGCGGAGAGATCGCCAGCATCAGGCCATGTCGGCGGTGTCGATGGGGGATTCAGGTGGGGGGGACCAGCAGGTTCGGCAGCGGGGTTCGAAGTCTTCGGGGCCGCCGACGAGGCGTTTGGCGATGATGGGGGTTCGGCGGTAGGTATGGGTGGCTGGTTGATGGCAGACGGCGCACACGGCGTGCTGGACGGTGACGGCGCCTGCGGCTTCCTTCAGGTGTTCGATGACGGGGAACGGCTGACCCCACATGTTGAGGTCGAGGGCGGTGACCAGGACGCGTTTGCCGGCTGATGCGAGCTGGGCGCAGACGGCGGGGAGCTGGTCGTCGTAGAAATGGCCCTCGTCGATGGCGACGACCTCGGTGGCGCGGGCGACGTGGGCGAGGATGTCGGCTGCGCGGTGGACGCTGACGGCTGGACAGCTCTCGCCGTTGTGGGTTGAGACCTGTGTGCGCGAGTAGCGGTCGTCCTTGTCGTGCTTGACGATGAGGATGGCCTTGGCGGATTCGTGTCGGAGGAGTTCGAGCAGGCGGGTGGTTTTTCCGCTGAACATGCAGCCGCAGATGATTTCGACGATTCCGCGCGGGGCGGTCGGGGCGTTGGTCGGCACGGCGTCCGTGAATCTGTCTGCGGGAGAGGGCATTGCACCATTCTGGCGGAGCGCGCCGCGGATGCCAAGCCGGCGTTGATTTCGGCGATCGTTGTCGCGAATGGCGGATGGTCAACAAGAGGGAACGGAGGTGATGCTTGGTTTACAGGAGGAAACAGAGGGAACGGAGGTGATGCTTGGTTTACAGGAGGAAACAGAGGGAACGGAGGTGATGCTTGGTATAAAGGAGGAAACAGAGGTAACGGAGGTGAGAATTGGATGAGCAGGTGCAGGCAGGATGCCTGCACCACCAATGCCGGCATCGCGGATGCCAAGCGGTCGCACGGGCGTAGTTCGAGCGGCGATCGGCTCATGGGGCGCGCGGGTTACGCGCGGGTCATGGCGGGGTAGGCGCGCTGGAGGGCGAGTTCGCGGGCTTCTTCGTAGGCGGGGTGGAGGACGTTCCAGTCGAGGCACTCGCTCATGCGTTCGACGCGGTTGCGGAGCTGGATGCGCTGGCGGCGGTTGAGCTGGGTGAAGCGGATGAGGACGCTGGTGAGCTGGTCGATGGTTTCGCCGGCGTCGACGTGGCGGCGTTTGAGCACCCAGATGCCGTTGTCCTCGTGCTCGAGGACGTTGGACTGGATGAATGCGCCGAAGCCGGAGAGGTCGGTACACACCGAGGGCACGCCCATGACCGCGCACTCCGCCGGGGTGTAGCCCCAGGGCTCGTAGTACGATGGGAAAATTCCCAAGTGGCAGCCGCGGACGAACTCCGGGTAATCCATGCGGAAGAGCGGGTTGGTGCGCTTGATGAACTCGGGGTGGAAGACGACCTTCACGCGATCGTGGGAGTTGTTGAAAAGCTGGCGGTGGCGCAGGTGGTTGAGGATGGGATCGTTGGCGTCGTCATTCATGTGGTGCGTGACGATCGGCGGCAGCCCGCGCTTGGCACGGGTGTGCAGCAGGCGCTTGAGCACGACTTCTTCCTCGGGCTTGAGCAGGTCCTGGGGGCGGGGCAGTTCGCCGCGGGCGGTGATGGCGAACAGGCGGCTGTAGAAGTTTTCGGCGATTTCCTCGCAACTGCTCTCGAGCTCGGCGAGCATGGTGTGCGCCTGGAGCACCTCGACGTTGAGGTGGCGTGTGGCGGCGGAGGTGACGATGAAGGCGACGACGGTGACGTCGGACCCGGCATGGATGAGGTGATGATTCAGGCGCGAGAGGGCCTCGATGAAGATGTCGATGCCCTTGTTGTGGTACTCGTAGCGGCCGGAGGTGAAGACGTAAAGCGTTTTGTCGAGATCGAAGGAGTAGGTGCCGAAAAAGTGCCCCTGGACGAACTGATGGATGCGGTCCTTGTACTGGCGGTGCATGTTCTGGAATTCGTGGAGGGCGGCGAATTTTTCTACGCGCAGGCCGTTGGGCAGGATTTTTTCGGGACGGCGCTTGAGCAGGTGGTCGGCTTCGAGGGCGGTGATGTCGGAGACGGTGGTGAACACATGCGCGCCGGCGCTGGCGGCGCGCTCGATGCAGTAGCGGTGGTAGATCTGGCGTTCGCCAGCCTCGACGTCGGGGTTGATCCAGGGCAGGCGCTCGTAGAAATCGTGCGTGGACGCGCACAGGTAGCGGCCGAGCAGCGTGGCGTGGGTGGTGAACACGGTGGCCAGGGGCAGGCCGCGCCGGCGAATGACAGGCAGCGCGGCGGCTGCCAGCCACTCGTGAAAATGCGCGATGATCGGCCGTTGGGCTATCGGCCGCGTGCAGAAATCCTCGAAGAATTCGACGAGTAGGTAGGCGAAAGAGACCGCGTCGTTGGTCTCGCTGTCGTTGTCCGGATAATGGATTCCACAATCCTGCCAGAAGCGTCCGCGGAACTCGTTCAGGCGGTTGAACGCGGCGAAGAAATCAAAGAGCAGCACGCGCGGATGGCCGGTGACGAGCCAGCGCCCGTAGTGGACCTGGGTGCCGCGGGCGCGGAGCTTTTCGACCGTGGGGCCGAGGATTTCACCGGGTTCGAGTTCTTCGAACTCGAGGGCGGCGCTGCCCGGGGCGTAGGGCCCGATGAGGCAATAGCGGTCGCCGTAGAGTTCCTGGGTGATCGCGGCCTTGGAGCGCAGCACGGTGTAGATGCCGCCGACCTGGCGGCAGACTTCCCACGCGATTTCAAAAAGCAGCGGGGCTTCGGCTGCGTCATCCATGGGCGCGCGGGATACTTCGATCCGAGATTTGCCGGTCCGATTGTCGCGAGGAGCGTGCATGGCTGCGGTTCCGGTGTCAGCGTAAGGACGTTGCTTGCGCGAAAGCGATGATACCCTGAAGGCGGAAGGATGTCCCGTTTTCGCAAGCCGGAAGGCGCACGGTGCAAGGTGCCGGGGGCTGATGGTCGCGGAATGGGCGCGGGCTTGACCAGCATCGCCAGATTTCCTGGATTACGGCGGAGAATCTGGCGGATGCGGTATGTGGCGAGCCGGTCGTCGGGCGCTAACGGGCCGTCAACACGCGGAACGTTGGACTGAAGCCGAAGTTGCCTTCGGCGCGGCGCACCGGGAGCCGCTGGAACACAAACGTGCGCACGGGGGGGATGTAGTAGGCGGAGGCGCCGAACCCGGCACTCCGGCGTCCCGCGTTGCCGTAGAGCTGGCTGCCGTTGGGGCCCAGGCTGGAGTAGCCGGAGTTTTCGCCGAGCATGAGTTCGACTTCATACTCGGTAAGCGAGAACGGTTCATAGAACGCGACCGCGCGGTCGAAGATCTCCTGGTTGATCCAGAGGCGGGCGATGGTTTCGTTCGACACGTATTCGCCGGGGGCGACTTCCTGACTGCGTTTTTCCGCCTTGGAATAAGCCTCCACCAGGCCGGATCGCGACAGCGAAATGCGGAATGTGCCGCTGACGGGTTCGATCTCGATTTCCCAGCCTTCGGTGCCGCGCTTGGCCAGCGTGGCCACGCTGGAATCGACTACGACGTCGCTGCGCAGCGTGCCCTCGCTGCTGCCGCCGCGGACGGCGCCATAGCCGAGGCCGATGCGGACGCGCTGGGTGTCGCCCGAGCGGCGGTAGTCGGAAATCTTCGCGAGCGTCGCGCGGCGGAGCTGTACGACGGTGATGTCCGGTTCCTCGCCAAACTGCAATGTGCAGCGCGATCGCATGCCGGTGCGAATCTGCGAGTCGGGCGGGAGCAGCATGTTCAGCTCAACCGGCTTCCAGGCCGCGACGTCAAAGGGGTCCGCGGCGCCCGAAGCAAACTCCACACCGCCTTCGACCTCGATGACCTTGGCGGAAAGCTGTTCTCCCAGGTCCGCGGGAGGTTGGTTGTCGGCTGGATCGGTGGTTGGGGGCGGTGCGGGCTTGGATTGGGCCGTTTGCGCCTGGGGCGTTTGAGATTGAGCCGGCTGGGATGACTCGGGCGGCGTCTGCCCGGCGCGGGATTGCGGCTGTCTTGCCGTGGCGTTGACCGGCTGCGGTTGAGACTGCCCGCGTGCGTCGACCGCCCAAGTCAGTGCGACAAACGAACCGATGAGCACAGCCGGAATTCTTGACATGGAAGCGCGTCCCTCCCGAATAACCCTGCTGAGTATAGGCACGCGAATCAAGGCGCGGCCAGTGCGGCGGGCGAGTGGCTGTCCGCCGCGCGCAGCTCCCCGGCGTAAACCCCCTGCTGCGTCACGAAATCGTTCATTCGCCCCATGGCCCAGACGGTAGCACCGCCGGTCATCGGCTTGTAGTAGGGGCCGTAGGCGACAAGTTTGGCATCGACGGCCTGGCGGACGGCGTAGCGGCGGTCGCCCAGCCCCCAGGAGCCCAACAGCACGCTGCAAGCGCTGGGTTTGAGGTCCAGGGCCTGAGCGGCCATGTAGCAGGCGGTGCCCAGGTCGAAGATGCTGTCCGCGTGCAGGCGCCAGGCGTCGCGCACCATGCCGCGGCGCTTCAGCTCCGCGTAGCGTTCGTCGTGCGATTTGAAGGGATCCGCGCCATCCGCGGCGATGAGCATGGCCCGGCAGCCCTCGTCGAACGTGACCACGGGTACGGTTTCGAGGTAGTGGAGGAACTGCACGTCGGTCATGCGGTTCGGGTCCATGGGCGGCTGGTACTTGCGCTGCTGGGTGCAACCACACAGCGCAAAGAGGCCGACGGCGAGCGTGGCCAGCGTGACCCCGCGGCGCGCCCGCCTTGCCGCACGCACAAGATGCCAAGCGTCTGGCCGCATCAGAAACTCCAGGTCACGCCGGTGAGCACGAACGGGCGCGTCGTCTGGTCGCTGAAGGCGTCGCCCGGGAAGAACAGGCCGCCGCGCACGGTCCAGGCGATATCGTTCGTGATTTCCCAGTTCGCGAAATAATCCATTTCCCAACCGAGGTAGCCGCTGCGGACATTGGCGGTGGAATCGGACACGGCGCCCTCGGAATGATTCTTGAAGTAGAGAAACCAGTTGGTGCCCAGTTCCAGGCGGTCGAAGAGCTGATCGCCGGCGAAAGGATAAAATGAGGCGCCCGCGCGCCACATGTGCAGGTTGGACATCACCGGGGCGAAGGCGAGCCCGGTGTCGCGATAGCCGAAGGCGTTGAAGCCGTTGTCGGTGTTGTCGAAGCGGTTGCCGCCGATCGCGTCCGTCGGGCTGGCGAGGCGGTCGTCGTCGCCGCTGGCGAAGAGGTATTCGAACGACGCCCGGGGCCGCGTGCGGTGGTCGAAGAGGTATTCGAGCTGGGCGTCGAAGGCCCAGGCGCGGATGATGTCGGAATAGCGGCGGCGGTTGCCGTGGCTGTTGCCGCTTTCGTAGACCCACTCGACGGCGTATCCCAGGTTGTCGGTGAGTTCGCCGCGGGCGCCGACGCCGGCGTAGAACGAATCGTAATCAAAATCCTGCAGCGGCGTCGCGAATGTCTCGTCGTTGTGGTCGCGCTGCCAGAGCACGTAGGCGAAGGGCCGGTGACGCGGGTTGGCCAGGTAGCGGGCCTGCGCGCCGAAGAAGGAGCGCCGCGTGCGATCGGTCGGCCGCGTGCGATCCAGATCGTACTGGCTGCCCACGGTCTGGCCGATGAGGCCGATGAGCTCGAACTGGTTGTTCGCATACTGCACGGCGACGTGATCGAGCACCTGCCAGAGGGCCAGGCCGGTGCCGAACTGCACGAGATCGCGACCGGCCTTGAGTCGGAGGTCGTAGTCGATGTCTTCGCGGCCCGCGGCGCGCAGCGCTTTACGCAGATCGAAGCGGTAGAACGCGCGTTCCAGGTTCGGGCCTTCCCAATCGTCGTCGTTGCGGTCGTACGAATCGCCGGAGTTGTAATCGAGGAAGCTGGTGATGACGCGGGCGTAGAACTCGTGCGCGCCTTCGTCGAGGATGAGGCGCGACCAGATGCGCAGGTCGTTGCGGCGGAGGGTGCGCGAGCTTTCGATGCCGTCGTCGTAGATGAACAGGTGGAAGCTGTACGATCCGCCGTAGTCGAAATCGGCCTTTTCCGCGGGAGTGAGTTCCTGGTCGATCTGGTCCCAGATGGCCAGGCGCAGGCCCTGCTGCTGCTGGACGAAAGCGTCGGTCTCGCGCGCGCGTTCCGCCGGCTGGGCCGACGCGCGGGTCGCGGCGCCGGACGCAGCCAGAACGCACCACAGGAACCTCCACCCGGTCCGTCGCTGTGTTCGCAAGGTCATGTTTCGCATCTTTGGGCGGAATCCGCGGCGCAGCGGGCGACAAGGCCCGCAAAACCGGGGGCATGGTCGCGGCTTGCGGCGGAAAGATCAAGCGGCGTCGTGTCAGGATCCGCGGCGGCAAGCGCTATGGCCATGCGCGGTTGGGATGGGGGCGCAAACTGCGCGGGGTGTGGCGCGGATTGCGGCCATGCGGTTTGTAACAGCGTGACCGCAAGGCCTGAAATGATACGGGCCCCGCGTCACCCGTAACCGGGAACGCGGGGCCACTGAAAGGGGACACGACAGCTTTCAATCTGTATATAGGATTCCAGCGTCATGGAAGTCAAACGCGGGGGACCAGCGAAACCGCGTATTTTCGCGGTTTTTAGCCCAGGACCGATAGCATTTGACTTTTTGCCATGGGCATGCGCAACCCCGGCTGGACATGTCCACGATTGACCCGGTGCACCGCGGTTCGCTATGCTTTATCGGGCCCACAACGTGATTCGGGCATTCGTACGCGGCGTGCGGGGCGCGCCGCGCGCGTCACATGTCTGCGGGGGTGCGTCCATGCGGCGGGAAACGGGGCGCGCGGCCTTCACGCTCGTCGAGCTGCTGGTCGTCGTCGCCATCATCGCCCTGCTGATCTCCATGCTGCTGCCGAGTTTGCGCAAGGCGCGCAAGCAGGCGCGGGCCGTGGTGTGCGCCAGCCATCTGCGCGAGCAGGGCGGCGCGCTGAACATGTACTTCCACGAGTACAACGGCTATATCCCGCGGGAAATGATGACTCCGCAGGGGCTGATGCCGTACGCGGCGCTGCTGGTCGTCGAACTGGGCCGTCCGATCGATTATTCCAAGCCCGTTCCGCCGCAGTTCGCCGCGCTGGATGAGTTTCAATGCCCTGAATTCCCGACGGGGATTACCACCATCACCGGCGAACTGAGCGACACCCAGCCGCTGGATTTCGTGTTCAACGATTTTCACATGAACTACGCCACGAAAGTGGCTGAAGCGATCGACGTGCTCGCCCCGCAGGTCGACCTGTTCGCGGTGCCCCGGCTCGAGTTCGTGCCGCAGTATCCGGAGCCGCTGGTGCGCTCGTCGTGGGTGCGCAAGCCCGCCGCGCTCATCTTCGTATCGGAAGCGCACAGCCGGTTGCCGGCAGCGCTGGGGGCGCATGACGTGACCCGTGGGGCGCACCTGCCTCGGGGAAAGTATCCGCGCGTCGCGGTGCAGGCGCGTCACCCGGCGGGCATTCACGCGCTGTATCTCGATGCACACATCGAGCGCACCCTGCCCGAAAAGCAGGAATTGATCCAATGGTATGACCCCAGCGCGCACGCCACCCGACGGTAAAACGTAACGCCAAGGAATTCACGTCCGCTGCACGCATCGTCAGGCGTGTGTTCCGGGGGCTTGCGCCTCCGGCTCTGATCAGAATGTGTAGCTCTGAACGGCGGGCTGGCAAAGGCCGTTTCAAGCGGGGGCTCTTCGTGGGAGTCAGTTCGTGGGCGGGCTGTCTTTCGGCTTGCGGGCAGATGCGAGGCCTGAAGCCACGAGCACGACCACGCCCAGCGCCGTCAGCATCGCGGCGAGCGCGAATCCCCCCAGCCCGGCTGATATGCCTACCGCAGCTGCCAGCCAGATTCCCGCGGCGGTGGTGATGCCGTGGGTCTGGCCCTGGCTTTGGATGATCGCGCCCGCCCCGATGAACCCGATGCCGCCGACCACGCCCTGAAGCAGCCGGGTGGCGTCAACGGCCGCGGCAACGACCATCGATTGCCGCGCCTCCTCCGCCATGCCCTGGGCGATCAGCGCGAAACCGGCTGACCCGATGGACACGAGCATGAATGTGCGAATTCCCGCCGGTTTCTGCTGCGCCTCGCGGTCCCAGCCGAGGATGGCGCCCAGCACCGCGGCGGTGACGAGGCGAAGACTGGCTTCGGTCAACGGAATGTGCAGGGAATCCATCGCAATCGTCCTCCGCCGTTCAGGATCACGGCCGCAGCAAGACTACCCGCGCCCACGTTGTAGGCAATGCGCATAAGGCGAGGATGTCAGAACCCCCAATGTGAGTAGGGGCTGATCGCCGACGGGGGGTTTCGGCGTCGCCGCTGGCCGTCAAGTAGGGGTTACGCGATCCAGCAGTCATCGGCCTTCCGCCCCGGACTTCCGTCCGGGGTTCTGACGGCGCGCACCCTAGCGAACGCCATGGTACCCGGCAGCTGCAACATCAGCCCCCCCCCCCATGGAAGCGGGAGAACATCAGAACCCCCCACGGAAGTGGGGGGCAGCATGCCAACACCGCTCAAAAGCGCACCGCCCAATCAACAAAGTCGCCCGGTTGGAACCACGCCCATCCTGCATCCGCATCATCAGCCGCCCGGCCCCGGACTGCCGTCCGGGGTTCTGAATTTGTGCCCGTTGCGTTGCGAACGATTTACGACAGTCGGCCGCTGCGGAAGATGGCCCAGAGCAGGCGGATGCCGAGGATCCCCGCGAACAGGTAGCCGCCGATGCCGATCCACTGGATTGGGATATTCATCACCTGGGCCTGGGCGCCCGCGCTGATCACGACGCTGCTGCCCACGATGATCGCGGCGATGACCAGGGCGAAAGCCACGCGGTTGCTCGAGCGGTCCATCTCCTTGGTCAGGTGCTCGAGGTTTTCGTGGCGGATGTGGACCTGCCACTTGCCCCGGCTGACCTGCCGAAGGGCGGTGCGAAGTTGCCCCGGCGCGGTCCGCAGGATGCTGAAGATGTGCCAGGCGCCCACGCCGCCGGCGCGGAGCAGGCGCATGGGGTTCAGCCGGCCGGCGATCAACCCTTTGAGCCGCGGCGACAGGATCGCGACCAGATCGAGGCCGGGGTCGAGCTGCAACGCCACGCCCGCGATGGTGGTGATGGTCTTGAGCACGAGGACCATCTCGCGCGGAAGCGTCACGTTGTGACTGCGCATGACCGCGGTGATTTCCTGGAAGATGTTGCCCAGGTCCAGCCGCTTGAGGGGCAGGCCGTGGTATTTGTCGAGCAGTTGCCGCAGGGACCGGGCGATCGCCGCGGTGTCCGCGTCCGGCTCGACCGCGCCCAGGTCGCTGAGCACGTCGACCACAATGCCTGGTTCGCGGTAGACCATGGCGACGATCATGATGACGAGCTGACCGGCGGTGTCCTCGCTGAGGGTGCCGATCTGCCCGAAGTCGATCAGGCCGACGCGGGCCGGCGGGCTGATCAAGATGTTGCCCGGGTGCGGGTCGGCGTGGAAAAGCCGCATGTCGAAAAACTGGGTGAGGTAGAGGTTCACGAGGCGGCGGGCGAGCAGGTGGCGGTCGATGGCGGCCTCGTCGTTGGCGATGGCGTCGATGTTGTGCCCGCTGACCAGGGCCAGCGTGAGCACGCGCGGGGTGGTCAGTTCCCAGTACACGTGGGGGATGACCGCGTAGTCCAGGTCGGCGAAGGCTTCCTCGAAGCGGGAGGTGGCTGAGGCTTCGCTGATGAAGTCGAGTTCGTGGGTGAGCACCTGCTCGAATTCGTCGATGATTTGCGGCGGCTTGAAATGGGCAAGCTCCGGCACCCACTCGGCGGCCGCGGCTGCCATCCACTTGAGCAGTTGCAAATCCTGGCGGATGGCGGCGTCGATGCCCGGGCGTTTCACCTTGACGACGACGGCGTGCCCGTCGCGCGTGCGTGCGTGGTACACCTGGCCGATGCTGCCGCAGGCGAATGGGGAATCCGCGAATTCGGCGAAACTCTCCGCGATGGGCGCGCCGGTTTCTTCCTCGATGATCGCGAGGGCGGCTGCGTGGTCGAACGGGGGCACGTGGTCCTGCAGCGCGCGCAGTTCGGTGATGACGTCGTTGGGCAGCAGGTCCGGACGTGTGGAGAAAACCTGGGCCAGCTTGACGAAGGTGGGCCCCAGCTCGGCACAAGCCGCAGCCAGTCGGCGGCCGACCGACGCCTGGACCGAGAGCGCCTCCGGACTCAGTTCCACCCGCAGGATTTTGCTGATCGGCAGGTAGCGCCCCAGGTTCATCCGCTCGATGATGTGGCCGAATCCGTGTCGCGCGAGTACGCGCGCGATCTGCTGGAGGCGGTTGAGGCTGCGGACACCGGTGGCCAGAGGCAGTGTGGGCATGGGAGCGGGCTCCTCGCGGGCGGCAGGCTACCATGAGACGGGACGGGTTGCGACGGGGGTCGTCTTATCAGAACCCCCCACGGAAGTGGGGGGCAGCATGCCGACACCGCACGTACACACATCGCCCCTCCGTCCGCGCCGCACGCCGGACCCGCACGTCACCAGCCCACGCGCCCTTTGCCGCTCCGCCCCGGACTACCGTCCGGGGTTCTGATGTTGCGCACTCTTGCGTATCCCATGATGCGCAGCGGCTGCTCTATCAGAACCCCCCACGGAAGTGGGGGGCAGCATGCCAACACCGCACGCACACACATCGCCCCTCCGTCCGCGCCGCACGCCAGACCCGCACGTCACCAGCCCACGCGCCCTTTGCCGCTCCGCCCCGGACTACCGTCCGGGGTTCTGATGCGGCCCCCATCGCGTCCGACCTTGACGGCTGAGCGACTGGGGGCCGGCTGAGCGACCGGGCGCCGGCAGTCAGCTTTAACTCCCGATAATCGCGTAGGTTGCGCCAGATTCACCAGTCGGGGGGCGGGCGGCGGGAGTTTGAAGTTGAATCGGCCTGGCGGTCTGGGTATAAACAGTCGGTCGAGGGTTGTCAGAAGCACACACCGGGGGGCGTATTCCAGGTTGCCGGGTGCTTTTGCGTCCTTTACCAAAAGTTTTTCTGTTTGGGCAAGAAAGCCCTTGAATACTTGAGCGGGTTTCCCGTATGATCGGGTCATCGGAAAGTAGGACGAACGCGCAACCACAGACTTAACCCGTTTGTCCTTTTCCATGGAGGAAAGATGATTATGAAGAAGGTACTTGGAGTAGGGGCGGTTGCACTGTTCGCAACGTCGGCGATGGCCGCATCGATCGACACGCGCATCGTGCAGACCGGCGGCGCTGTTGGCGGCATCGTGAACATCGCGGTGCAGGCGCAGCTTTCGGGTGGCACGGCTGGCATGGCGCTGGTTGGTGCGAACGTGACGCTGACGGAAAGCGGCGGCGCTCCCGCGCTCGACCTGTGCGACATCGGCAACACGTTTGAGCTGCTGGCTCCGGCGGGCATGGCGACGTTTGATCGTCTGGCCGGCCCTGGCCCGGGCTCGGGTTTCAGCAATTGGGGTCTCACCAACCCGGGTGACAACGCCCCGACGTACAGCGGTTACAGCGGCACGTGCGATGGCAACGGCGGTCTGCTGCAGATCGGCGGCGGCCAGAACACCATCGGCAACACGCCGGGCGGCGCACCGTACCCGATCGGCGCCGTGGTGCAGAACATCGGCAACAGCGGTTATGTGAACATCGCGGTCGGCTTCGTCGACGCGACCACGCTGACGACCGGTCAGTGGGAAATCTGCCTGGACACCGTGTTCGCGAACACGATCAACACCGGACAGGTTTCGGCGCCGTTCGCGGTGACCGAAGCGACGGCTGGTACGAACACCTGCCTCACGCTGACGGCTGGCATTCTGTGCCCGGCCTCGGACACCAACTGCGATGGAAACATCAACGTGGGTGACTTGGCGGTGGTGGTGAACAGTGCGAACTACCTGAAGGCCGCCTGGCCTGCGGGTGGCGGTGCGCTGTGCGACCGCGCGAACGTCAACGGCGACGCGAACGTGAACGCCGGTGACTTGGCCGCGATCGTGGGTCCGGGTTGGTTGACCAGCCACGGCGCCTGCACGTGCAACACCAGCACGCCGGGTGCGGGTGGCTGCCCGACGCCGTAGTAGGAATTGTGTGAATATGGACCTGCTCGCGTCCGGGATTGCCGGGCGCGAGCGGGATCCTGATGAAACTGGGAAAGAGTGAGCAACGCAAAGGGGAGGGCTGAGACAGAAACGACGAAAAGGACGGGATCGAAGCGGTGAGGAGATGAAGCGCTTGCCCACCACTTCCGCCCACGAACAGACTGGCCGCTGAGAGGCCGGATTGAAGTTGGAAAGAAGCGCAATAACTCTGAAACTTGCAAGTTTTGTTTTCCAAAGGAGGAGTCGAAAATGAAGAAAGTTCTAGCTAGTCTTGTGGCTGTCGGCCTGATGGCCACTGCAGCCAACGCGGCCACGATTGGCCTGCAGTGGGCCGAAGCTCCGGGTTCGCAGAACCTGGCAGCATCGGGTGGAACGATTCAGGTTTACCTGAACGTTCTCGGTGGCGAGCAGATTTCGGGCGTGGTTTTCGACTACAGCACGCTTGCGGAAAATCTGACTGTTACCGGCCAGACAGCGAATGTGCCGGGCTGGGGTCAATCGGGTGTCGCCGGTCCGCTCAACGGTCGGCAGTTTGGTGGATTCGCTAACACTGCCGCTGACTTGATTGATGCTGCGGGTTCTTACATCGTTGGTACGACGGTCATCACTGTCGAAGGGCCGGCCGATCTGACGACCAAGAACATCACTGCGTTGGTTCCGCAGAACGCTGTCGGCGTGGTCAACCAGCTCGGGCAGCGCCTGACCTGGGACGCGCGCTACAATGCCACCTTCGCTGGTTACATCGCGTTCGGCAACTGGGGTAACCCGGGTTGGGGCACCAAGCCCGCTTCGGGTCATCAGCCCACGGCCAACCCGCTGCAGATCACGAAGACCCCCGAGCCCACCAGCCTGGCGCTGGTCGCCCTGGGTGGCTTCGCCCTGCTGCGTCGTCGTCGCTAGTCGCGGCGAACGAAGTACTTCTTAGCTGAGAGAATCAAAGGCCGGGGTCGGTGCAAGCCGACCCCGGCTTCTTTTTTGCGCCAAGCTCACCGTTTGCCCGCGGTATCAGAACCCCGGACGGAAGTCCGGGGCGGGTCGGCTGGAGGCGCGTTGGCTGTCGGGTGGTGGATGGTGCGGGCGACGCGGACGGGGCGGCGGCGCGTGGGCGCGGGCCGGTGGCGTTCTGCCCCCCACTTCCGTGGGGGGTTCTGATTTCCCCCCACTTCCGTGGGGGGTTCTGATATGGCGGGTGATGCGGACGGAGGGGCGGCGCGTGAGCGTGTGGTGTTGGTGTGCTGCCCCCACTTTTATTGCACCCAGCTCAGTGCATGCGACATCAGAACCCCGGACGGAAGTCCGGGGCGGGTCGGCTGGAGGCGTGTTGGCTGTCGGGTGGTGAATGGTGCGGGCGACGCGGACGGAGGGGCGGTGTGTGGGCGTGGGCCGGTGGCGTTCTGCGCCCCACTTCCGTGAGGGTTCTGATGTTCCCCCGCTTCCATGGGGGGCTGATGTTCCCGCGCTTCCATGGGGGCTGTTGTTGCAGCTGCCGGGTACCATGGCGTTTGCTTGGGTGCACGGCATCAGAACCCCGGACGGAAGTCCGGGGCCGGGCGGCTGATGATGCGGATGCAGGATGGGCGTGGTTCCACCGGGCGACTTTGTTGATTGGGCGGTGCGTTTTTGAGCGGTGTTGGCGTGCTGCCCCCCACTTCCGTGGGGGGTTCTGATGTGGGGGGCGTCGCGGATGGTGGGTCGGTTTGTGTGCGGGCGGTGCTGGTTTGCTGCCCCCCCACTTCCGTGGGGGGTTCTGATTTCCCCCCACTTCCGTGGGGGGTTCTGATTTCCGCCACTTGCGTGGGGGGGTCTGATGGGTATGTTCGGGTTATGAATCCGCCGCTTGGGTTTTTCCTGACGTTTCGAACGTACGGCACCTGGCTGCACGGCGATCCTCGCGGGTCGGTGGATGATGAGCACAATGTCTATGGCACGCCTTTGGTGGGGCCGGACCTGTCACGCCGGGGTCGTGAGAGCGAGCGCATGCGCGCTGCGCCGATGGTCTTCGATGTCGCGATGCGGCGGACCGTTGAGGAGGCGATTCGCGACGCGTGCACCTACCGTGGATGGGAATTGATCGAGGTGAAGGCGCGCTGCAACCACGTTCATGTCGTCGTCGCGTTCGCGCACCTGTCGCCAGAACGGATGGCCCAACGCCTGAAGGCACGCGCCACTCGCTGGCTGCAGGAACGGGGGTATATCGCAGCCAGTCGTCGTGTGTGGGTGGATGGCCCGGGTAGTCGGCGGTATCTTTGGACTGAACGGGACGTGGCCGACGCAGCGCTCTATGTGCGCGAGCACCAGGACGAGCCGCGGTAATCAGAACCCCGGACGGAAGTCCGGGGCTGTGGGAGGGTGTGGTATTCGGTGCCCCCCACTTCCGTGGGGGGTTCTGATTCCCCCCACTGTCGTGGGGGGTTCTGATTTGGCGGGCGACTCGGATGAAGGGGCGGCGCGAGTGCGGGCGGTGTTGGTCTGCTGCCCCCCACTTCCGTGGGGGGTTCTGAATTGGCGGGCGGCGCGGATGGTGGAGGGGCTGGCTTCTGGGGCGAAGGTTTGAAGTCGAGTTGCACGCGTTGGTATGATGCGGTTCCCACAATCGACATCGTGCCTCGCCATGTACAGCGAGAATCTTCAGATCCGACTGGAGGCAGGCCATGATGAAACTCAGCAATGGAAAGCTCTGTGGCGCTTTGATTCTGGTGGCCGCGCCTGCGCCGGCTGTGACGATTGACACGCGCATCGTGCAGACCGGCGGCCACGTCGGCAGCATTATTCATTTTTCGATTCAGGCGCAGCTTTCTCCCGGTTCAGCCGGATTGGCGCTGTTCGGTGCGAATCTCCGGTTAAATCCATCCGGCGGAGCTGTTGAGGTCGATCTTTGCGACCAGGGAAATGCGTTTGAACTGCTGGCACCTGTTGAAATGGCGACGTTTGACCGGCTGGCCGGGCCGGGGCCGGGTTCGGGCTACAGCAACTGGGGTCTCACCAATCCGGGCGACAACGCTCCGACCTACAGCGGTTACAGCGGGACGTGCGATGGGAACGGCGGTCTGCTGCAGATCGGTGGCGCGCAGAACACTATTGGAAATACACCTGGTGGTGCTCCATACCCGATCGGGGCCGTGGTGCAGAACATCGGCAATGGCGGTTATGTGCACGTTGCGGTGGGTTTCATCGACGCGACCATGCTGGTGCATGGTCAGTGGGAACTCTGCCTGGATACGGTATTTGCGACCACGATCAACAGCGGCCAAGTTTCAGCGCCATTCGCAGTGACAGAGGCGACGGCGGGTGCAAACGCATGTCTCACGATTACTGGAGTGCAGATTCCGTGTCTTTCCGCGGATGTGAACTGCGACGGCAACGTGAACGCGGGTGATCTGGCGGTGGTGGTGAACAATGCGAACTTTCTGAAGGCGGCTTGGCCGGCGGCTGGCGGGGCGCCGTGCGACCGTGCGAACGTCAACGGTGATGCAAACGTGAACGCGGGCGACCTGGCGGCGATTGTCGGGCCGAACTGGCTGAGCAGTACCGGGCCGTGCATCTGCCAGACCGTTACGCCGGGGGTGGGCGGGTGTCCAGATCCGGGTGGCCGCAGCGCGGACGAGTCGCTGAATGCCAAGCGCATGGCGACACCTGGTGAGATCGAGGCATCGAGTAAGGCAGGCCCGCCATTGTGTCCCAATCCGGACGTGAATTGCGATGGCAGCATCAACGCAGGCGATATGGCGGTGGTGGTGAATCCGGCGAACTTTCTGAAGGCAGCTTGGCCGTCAAGCACCGGGGCTCTCTGCGACCGCGCCAATGTTAACGGCGATGCGGCGGTCGGGGCAGGCGACCTGGCGGCGATCGTCGTTCCAAATGCTTGGCTGACCAGTCATGGCGCGTGCACATGCGTGACCAATACGCCGGGGGTGGGGGGATGTCCGACGCCGTGATTTGGCGGCGCTGGTGGTGACGAATGCGTGCCCGCCGAGCGGGATGATTGCGGCGCTTTACTCTTGGGCGCTGGCGGTAGAATGGGACCGCTTTGACGCTGCCGGAGCCTGACAACTCACTTCATGGTGGGCATGCCAGCCGGACTGGTGCGCTGGCACCGCTTGCGGCTGTGGTGGCGCCGCTGGCGGCTTTGGTGCTGCCGGTGGCGGCGGTGGTGCTTTATTTCAATTCTCTGCCCGGGCCGTTTCTGTTTGATGACGGCGGGGCGATCGTCAATGAGCTGAATCGTCCGAAGCTTGCGCCGTTGTCGCGGTTGTGGCGGGTGCCGCCGGATTCGTCGTTTGCGGGGCGGCCGGTGGTGGCGCTGACCATCGCGGTGAATGACTGGCTGGGGGGCGCGGATGTTCGCGGCTACCGGGCGGTGAACATTGCGATTCATGCGTTGTGCGGGCTGGCGCTGTTTGGGGTGGTGCGGCGGACGCTGATGGGGCCGCGGCTGGGGGCGCGGTACGGCGCGGCGGCTGATGGGCTGGCGCTGGCGGCTGCGCTGGTGTGGCTGGTGCATCCGGTGCAGAGCGAGTGCGTGGGGTACGTGTCGCAGCGCACGGAGTCGTTGATGGCGCTGTTCTATCTGCTGACGCTGTACTGCGCAGTGCGGGCGCACGACGGGCGGCGGGCGGGCGTGTGGGGGTTGGCGGCGGTGGTCGCGTGCGCGCTGGGCATGGCGAGCAAGGAAGTGATGGTGACCGCGCCGGTCATGGTTGTTTTCCATGATGCGGTGTACGCGGGCCAGCGGTGGGGGGCTCTGCTGCGCCGGCGGTGGCGGCTGTACGTTGGGCTGGCGGCGACGTGGGGCGTGCTGGCTTGGATGATGTGGGCCGCGCCGCGTTCGGAAACGGTGGGCTTCGGCGGGGGGGTGAGCGCGTGGGTGTATGCGCTGAACCAGTGCGTGATGCTGTTGGAGTATCTGCGGATCACCTTCTGGCCGAGCGCGCTGGTGTTCGATTATGGGGTGCCGCAGGCGCTGACGCTGGGGGAGGTCTGGCCGGAAGCCGCAGCCGTGCTATTGGCGCTGGCGGTTTGCGCGGTGGTGGTTTGGCGCTGGCCGGCTGTTGGGTATCCGCTGGCGTGGTTCTTTATCGTGCTGGGGCCGACGTCGAGCGTGGTGCCGATCGTGACGGAGGTGGGGGCGGAGCGGCGGGTGTACCTGGCGGGGATGGGGCTCTTTGCGCTGGCGGTGGTGCTGGGGTACGCCGTATTGACGCGGTTCGGGGGGCGGCGCGGACGCGTGGTTGCGATGGGGCTCGCGGGCTTGTGGGTGGCGGGGCTGGCCGCGGCGACGGTGCAGCGGAACCGCGAGTATCGCTCGGCTGTGGCGATCTGGACGACGGTGGTGGAGCGTTTGCCGACGAATGCGCGGGGGCACTCGAACCTGGCGATGGCGCTGATGCAGGCGGGGCAGCTCGAAGAGGCGGACGCGGCGATTGTGCGATCGCTGGAACTGGTGCCGAAAGACGTGGACACGTTGTTGGCGCGGGGGGATATCTACGTCGCGCGCCGCCGGCTGTACGAGGCGATCGACGTGTTCGAGGAGTGCCTGCGGATCGAGCCAACGCTGGCGGTGGCGCACGTGAAGATCGCGCGGGTGCTGATGGCGCAACGGCAGGTTGAGCGGGCGATACGGCGGTATGAGCAGGCCTTGGCGCTGAAGCCGGATTATGCGCAGGCGCATCTCGAGTTGGGAGATGCGCTGCTGTCGGATGGGCAGGGAATGGAGGCGGTGACGCACTATCGCGCGGCGCTGGCGCATCACGCGGACTGGTGGGCGCCGATTTCGCGGTTGGCGTGGGTGCTGGCGACGCATCCGGATGAACGGGTTCGCGACGGGGCGGAGGCACTGCGGCTGGCGAAGCGTGCGGCGGTGCCGAGCATGAAAGGCCGTCCGCTGGTGGATGCGACGCTGGCGGCGGCGCATGCGCGGGTGGGGGAGTTCACGGAGGCGGTGGCGCTGGCGGAATCGGCGCTGCGGCTTGCGGAGGCGGAGGGGAATGCGCGGGTTGCGGGCGAGATTCGCGAGCAGTTGGCGTGCTATCGTGCGGGGAGGGCGTACGAGACGCGCGCGGGCATGGCAGGAGCTGCGGAATAACAGGCTGACATTTGGGCGACGCGCTATAGGCTGAAGGCATGGCCAAGCGATACTGCTGCTTGGCCATGGGATCCGGCGCCATACATACGCCGTCTGCTGATCGGCCCCGGACTGCCGTCCGGGGTTCTGACGCGAACCGCGCGATCCAGCCAGGCGCTTTACATACGCCGTCTGCTGATCGGCCCCGGACTGCCGTCCGGGGTTCTGATATGGCGCTGTGTTGAGTATCACCGGCAGAACGGCTTTACCGAGTTGGGGAGGGGGCCTATATTCTGCCGATCTTCACGGCAGCGGTTCGGCGTTGGCGCGGGGCACGCCGACGCGGTCCAACGCGCGAAACCTGACGATCCATCGAGGACCGATCCTTGCTGCTCATCTTCGCGGTAACGCTGTTTGTCAGCGCACTGCTGGTGTTCCTGGTTCAGCCGATGGTGGGGAAAATGATCCTGCCGGGGCTGGGGGGGACGCCGGCGGTGTGGAACACGTGCATGGTGTTCTTCCAGGCGGCGCTGCTGGCGGGGTATGCGTACGCGCATGCTTCGGTGCGGCTGTTGGGGGTGCGAAAGCAGGCGGGGATGCACCTGGCGCTGCTCTTGGCGCCGCTGGCGGTGCTGCCGGTGGCGGTGAGCATGTCGGGTGTGCCGTCGTCGGCGGACAACCCGATGTTCTGGCTGCTGGGGCGGCTGGCGCTGGGGGTGGGGCTGCCGTTTTTCGTGGTTTCGACGACGGCGCCGCTGCTGCAATACTGGTTTTCCCATACGGGGCACAAGGATGCGCGCGATCCGTATTTTCTGTACGGGGCGAGCAATGTGGGGAGCCTGCTGGCGTTGGTGGGCTATCCGACGGTGCTCGAGCGGGTGTGGGACTTGGAATCGCAGGCGCGGTGGTGGTCGGTGGGTTACGGCGTGCTGGTCGGGCTGATCGTGTTGTGCGCGATTATTCTGTGGACGCGTCCGCGGCATGGGCACCCTGTGGAGGCGGCGACAGGGGAATTCGTGGCTGGTGGCGATTCACCCTCCTCGCGCCCCTCCCTGGAGGGGAAGGGGGTTTCGTGGGTGCGGCGGGCGCGGTGGGTTTTTCTGGCGTTCGTACCGTCGAGCCTGATGCTGGGGGTTACGACGCATATCACGACTGATCTTGCGCCGGTTCCGCTGCTGTGGGTGGTTCCGCTGGCGCTGTATCTGCTGACGTTTGTGATTGTCTTCGCGCGGCGGCCGATCATTCCGCACGCGATGGTGGTGCGGGTGACGCCGTTCGTGCTTGCGCCGGTGGCGGTGATGACGCTGCAGGGGGAGACGGCGCTGGGCTGGATGCCGGTGCCGCTGCACCTGGTGATGTTTTTCCTGGCGGCGCTCTTGTGCCATGGGGAACTGGTGGCGGATCGACCGGCGACCAGTTACCTGACGGAGTTTTACCTGTGGATGTCGGTGGGCGGGGTGATTGGTGGAATCTTCAACGCGATCGTCGCGCCGCTGGCGTTCAACACGATTCTGGAATACCCGCTGGTGATGCTGGCAGTGTTCCTGGCGGTGCGCGGCCGAGGCGTACCGGCCGGCGTGACGCGCTGGGCGATTCCGGCGGTGCTGGCGGTCGCGTGCGTGGCGGGGACGTGGGGCCTGCTTAAGGTGGTGCATCCGGACTTCTGGCGCGACGGATGGCCGAGGACGCTGACCATCCTGATTCCCGCGGGATTCTGCGTGTTGTGGCGGCGTCATCCGAGGTGGTTCGCATTTTCCCTGGCGGGGGTCGTGGCGGGCAGCGCGCTGGGCGCGCCGACGCGGCAGGAGCAGACACTTTACCTTGGGCGCAACTTCTTCGGGATGAAGCGCGTCACGCTCGACCGGAGCGGGTTTTACCATTCGTTTCTGCACGGGCGCACCATTCACGGGATTCAGGATGTCCGGCGACCGGGCGTGGCGCTGGCGTATTTTCACCGCAGCGGCCCGATGGGCGAGGTGTTCGCGACGTACCGGCAGTCGCGGTCGCCGCGGCGGGTGGCGATCATCGGCCTGGGAGCCGGCTCACAGGCGGTGTATGCCGAAGCGCGGGATACGTTTGACCTGTACGAGATCGATCCGGAAGTCGCGCGCATCGCGATGACGCGCGAGCTGTTCACCTTTGTTCCGGATTGCGCCGGCAAGACGGAGATCATCCTGGGCGATGGGCGCATCCGTCTTGGGGAAATGCCAGATGGTGCGTATGGTCTGATCGCGCTCGACGCTTTCAGTTCCGACGCGGTGCCGACGCACCTGCTGACGCGCGAGGCGCTGGCGCTCTACCTGGGCAAGCTCGATGATCGCGGGATGCTGGTATTCAACATTTCCAACCGCTATTTCGATCTGGCACCGCTGCTGGCGGCGCTGGCGAAGGAGGCGGGGCTGACCTGCTATGTGCGCGCGGACCTGAATCTCTCACCGCAGGAAGAGTCGATCGGCAAGATCGGATCGCGATTTCTGGTCATGGCCCGGCGGTACGAGCACCTGCGGCCGCTGGTCTTCGATGATCGCTGGTCGGAATACCCGGGCGACTCGAAGTTTCCGGTCTGGACCGATCAATACTCGAGCATTTTCAGCGTAATCGAGTGGTAGCCTGAGTTCGCGTGCCATCCTCGACCAAGGGCGGTTATCGGGCCAACGCCGCAGGTTGTTGACCCATCGTATTTCCCGGCACCTGATCGTGGGTAGAATAGGACGTGGCGGGCAAGTGGGGGAACTTGCCAGCCGATAGTCCGCAGGAAGTGGGGGTTCGGGGTCGGTCCTTGGCGATCTCCTGGAGTTGATGTGATGAAGCGAATGATGATGTCCGCACTGGCGGTGGTGGCGCTGGCTGGTGGGGCGCGGGGGTCGGAATTGCGGCTGGCCTGGCAAGGGTTGACGGCGGATGCGCGGACGATCGAGCTTGCGGTGGGTGAGCAGGCGGTGATCGAGGTGCATCTCGACGGTTTGGCAGCTGGGGATTCGGTTTCCGGGGTGTTCTTTTCGAACGAGCTGGCAGCGGGCCTGAAGCAGGTGAGTGTGGCTACGGGGCTTGCCGGCTGGTCGGTGAGTTCGACGCCCGGCGACAGCTTGGGGTCGCTCGGACAGCAGGCGGCCTGGGCTTCGGATAATCTGGCTTCAGTGATGGACGGGCCGGGTGACCTGCTTGTGGGCACGGTGCGCATTCAGGCGCAGTCGGGGAACGTTGGCGATGAGTTCGCGATTGCGTTTGACGAGGACTTCACGCGGGTGGTGGATGAGTTCGGGGCGTTCTTTGGATTGACGTCGACGGGCAGCGGGACGCAGAATGACGCGGGTCGCTTTCACCTGGGGGCGGGCAGTCCTGGCTATACGCGGCAGAA
>Ga0268299_1002495_pt1 | contig 21684 bp, 23 predicted proteins | sample NOBtaG_FD_193484 | JGI IMG/M metagenome (GOLD analysis project Ga0268299, IMG submission 193484) | Activated sludge microbial communities from bioreactor in Nijmegen, Gelderland, Netherland - NOB reactor | ecosystem: Engineered > Bioreactor > Aerobic > Activated sludge | place: Netherlands... | reverse complement strand
GGGTGAAGGAAAATCGGCTGGCGGTCATTGCGCCGATCGAGGGCACTCCGGCCTTTCGAGCCGGCATCAAGGCGGGAGACTACATCACCAAGGTCAACGACGAGACGACCAAGGACCTCACGCTGATGGACGCGGTCCAGAAGATGCGCGGTCCCAAGGGCACCAAGGTCAACCTCACGATTCAACGGGACGGCACCACGGATCCGCTCCAGTTCACGCTCGTGCGGGACACGATCAAGATCGAGAGCGTCAAGTCGAAGGTGATGGACAACATCGGCTATGTGCGGCTCACTCAATTCCAGGAGGCCACCGGCCGGGATCTCAGCCGGGTGCTGAAGCAATTCAAGGAGCAGAAGTTGCAATCGACGATCCTCGATCTCCGGAACAATCCCGGCGGCCTTCTCACGGCGGCGGTAGAGGTGTCCGAGCAGTTTCTGCCCAACGGCAAGCTCGTGGTCTATACGAAGGGGCGTGAGAGCAAGAAGGACGAATGGTTCGCCAAGGGCAAGGACCAGATGGACGATGCGCCGATGATCATTCTGGTCAACGAAGGATCGGCGAGCGCGTCGGAGATTGTGGCCGGAGCGTTGCAAGATTACGGACGCGCCGTGATCGTGGGCACGACCTCCTTCGGCAAAGGATCGGTGCAGACGATTCTTCCCTTGGGCGACGGATCCGGATTGCGCTTGACCACCGCCAAGTACTACACGCCGAAAGGGCGGTCGATCCAATCCACCGGCATTACGCCGGACATCGTCGTCAAGCCGCAGTCGCCGGCCACGGTGGCAAAGGCCGACGCCAAGCCGGGAGAAAAAGAGGCCGACACCAAGGCCAAGCCGAGCGTCGCGCCGGGCAAGGAGCAGTCCTCCATGGGCGGAAAGCCTGAAGACGCCGCGACGAAGAACGGCAGCGCTCCCGCTGCGGCTCCGTCGGCCGACCAGTCTGGCGATCTGGCGCTGGAGCAGGATGTTCAGCTGCAGAAGGCGGTGGAGATGCTCAAGACCTGGAAGATCTTCAAGGAGCTGCGTCCGTCGTAGACTGTGCGCGCGAACGGAGCGAGGCGATCGCGTTCAACAGCGCGTCTTCCGGCCCGGCGAAGCCGGGCACCGTGCGCAACATGTGGGAGCGCACGAGCCGTTCGAGGTCTTCCAGGGTTGTGATGCTCAGGCGGGTATAGAGATAGGTGACGAGCGAGTCCGAGAGGCCGGGCAGCGTCGCCCACTCCTTCACCGGGTCCGGGAGAGGCGTCTTCAGCGCTTCGTAGGACTTCATCGTCCCAGTCCGCAGGAATTCCTCGATCTTTTCAGCCAACTCACGTCCGATTCCGTCGATCTCTTCCAACGCCTGCCGCCTGGCGACCGATGCCAGGTCCTCTTCCAGGCCGAGGATCGAATCGGCGGCTCGCCGATATGCGCGGACCCGGTAGGGATTGGCCCGCCGGCTGGCCAGCAGGTCGGCCATGGCGCGAAAGGTCGCGGCAATCCGCTGATTATTGGGAGGAATTTGCATGGCGATCCATTGTGCCGTCCGCGGGTGCTCCGAGACAAGAGCGTAGCCGGCTGCTTTGTTGACAACGGGAATTCCGGTTACCTAGGATGCTGCGATGACCGGGTCGATTCAAATCAAGGTGAACGGGGAACCGCGGGGTTTTCAATCCGGCGGGACCGTGGGGGATTTGCTGCGTGAGCTTGCCATCAAGACCGAGCGGGTTGCCGTGGAACTCAACCTCGAAATTCTGGATCGGGCCGAGTTCGATCGGCGGAGCCTTCAAGAAGGAGATCGGGTCGAAATCCTGGGATTCATAGGGGGCGGCACCGAGACTGCCGGAGCCGCGTCCTCCATATATACGGAGAAGGGCGGTGCCCATGTATGACGATCGTTTGGTGATTGCCGGCCGCGAGTTCAAATCACGGCTCTGGGTGGGAACAGGCAAGTACAAGGACTTTGCGGAGACCAAGAAGGCGATCGAGGTTTCCGGAGCCGACGTTGTCACGGTGGCTGTCCGTCGGGTCAATATTACGGATCGATCCAAGGAAAACCTGCTCGATTACCTCGACCCGAAAAAATACATCATCCTCCCGAACACCGCGGGCTGCTACACGGTGGAGGACGCGGTGCGTTATGCCAGGCTTGCGCGGGCCGCGGGCGTGTCCGATCTGGTCAAGCTGGAAGTCCTGGGCGACGAAAAGACCCTCTTTCCCGACACGGTGGGTTTGCTGGAAGCTGCGAAGATCCTGGTCAAGGAAGGTTTCATCGTGTTGCCCTATACGAACGACGATCCGATCGTCGCCAAGAAGCTGGTCGACATCGGCTGCCCCGCAGTCATGCCCTTGGCCGCGCCGATCGGGTCGGGGCTGGGCATCCGCAATCCCTACAATCTGAAGATCATCATGGAGACCGTCAAAGTGCCGATCGTGGTCGATGCCGGCGTCGGGACCGCGTCCGACGCCGCCCTGGCCATGGAGTACGGAGCCGACGCCGTGTTGATGAATACCGCGATCGCCGGCGCGCAGGATCCAATCGCCATGGCGGAAGCGATGAAGTACGCCGTGCACGCGGGACGGCTTGCCTACAAGGCCGGACGTATTCCGCGCAAGCTCTACGCGACGGCGAGCAGTCCGATCGAAGGAATGCTCTGACAGGCGTCGCTCGTGGAGCGTGACGCGGATCTTGCGGAAGCCCTCCGCGCGGGATGCGAACGACGCTTCACGAAGCAGTAGAGAATCCTCGTCAAAATTGCATGCCTCGTTTCGATGCTCGTCTCCTTCTCGTGACGGACCGGCGCCAGACCGGTGGCCGGCCGCTGTCGTCGGTTGTGGAACAGGCGCTACGCGGCGGCGTCACCGCAGTGCAGCTGCGCGAGCGGGATCTTCCCGCGGCGGCACTGCTCGCCCTCGCGCGAGAGCTGCGGGCCCTTGCCGATCCGGCGGATTGCCGTTTGCTGATCAACGATCGTGTTGATCTTGCCCTGGCGATGGAGCACGTCGGCGTCCACTTGCGCAGCGACAGTCTTCCGGTCGCCGCGGCGCGGCGCCTCGTCGGTCCCGATCGTGTCGTGGGCGTCTCCGCGCATTCCGGCGAAGAAGTCCTGCGCGCGGAATCGGAGGGCGCGGACTATGTCGTCTTCGGTCCCATCTATGCGACGCCGTCGAAAGTCTCGTTTGGTCCGCCGCTCGGTCTTCGTGAGCTGGAAATAATCTGCGCGCGCGTGCGCATCCCTATTCTAGGCATCGGCGGCATCACCGCCGAACGGGCGCGCGACGTTCGGAATGCCGGCGCGTTCGGCGTCGCGGTGATCGCGGCGATTCTCTCGGCGATTGACGTCGAGCGAGCCGCGCGCGAGTTGGTCGACGCGGTGTCGTCATGAGCGGCTCGCCGCAAATGCGCGACGCGCGCGCGCCGGAACGCGTCGTCCTGTTGACCGTGAAAATAACGGATGATAGAATCCACGCAGACTTGGACTTCTGGGTGGTGCAAACGGATTGACGCTTCCTTGGATGGTCATTGATGAGCGGGAAGAAGGGAAGTCCGAGCCGACTCCGGTCCCTCCGCGATTCCGTCACGCGAATGACGAAGCGGTTGTCCGATGGAGAGGCGGATGTGATGCACCGTAATGACGAACCGGCCCGTGAAGCCGAGAAGCTTCGAGTCCAGATCCAGTCGATGGAGGAAGAGATCCGCCGGCTGTATCAATCCCGCTACCAACTCGACCAAGCCACCAAGCAAAACGAAAAACTCGTCGTCACGCTGCAGGAAGCCAAGGCGCAGATCGAGGCGTTGCGCGCCGAAGTCGAGAAACTGACCGCGCCGCCCTCGGCCTACGCGATCTTTTCCAGCCTGAATTCGGACGGCACCGGCAACGTCTACGTGTCGGGCCGCAAGATGAAGGTCAGTCTCCATCCCTCCGTGAACGGGAAGGCGTTGCGGAAGGGACAGGAGCTGGTCCTCAACGAGGCGCTGAACGTCATCGAGGCCAAGGGTTTCGACGTCCAAGGCGAAGTGGTGCGCCTCAAGGACCTGCTCGAAGGGAACCGCGCCCTCGTGACGCTGCACTTCGACGAGGAGAAAGTCGCGGAATTGGGCGATCCGTTGCTCCTGGAACGGCTGAGCGTCGGCGACCACCTGCTCTACGATGCCCGCTCCGGGTGCGTCATCGAGAAGCTGCCGAAGTCCGAAGCGGAGGAACTCGTCCTCGAAGAAGTGCCGGACGTGGATTACGCCCGCATCGGCGGGCTCCAACGCGAGCTGGAGCAAGTGCGCGACGCCGTCGAGTTGCCCTTCCTGCATCCCGAGCTGTTCGCGGAATTTCATCTTAGCGCGCCCAAGGGCGTGCTCCTGTACGGCCCCCCCGGTTGCGGCAAGACGCTGATCGCCAAGGCGGTCGCCAATTCCATCGCCAAGAAGCTCGGCCATCTGACCGGCAAGGAAGTCCGCAGCTACTTCCTCCACGTGAAAGGCCCCGAGTTGCTCAATAAGTACGTCGGAGAATCCGAGCGGCAGGTGCGCGAGGTCTTCAAGAAGGCCAAAGAGCGGGCCGCCGACGGCAATCCGGTCATCGTCTTCTTCGACGAGATGGACGCGTTGTTCCGCACGCGCGGGACCGGGATCTCGTCCGACATCGAGTCGACGATCGTGCCGCAGTTCCTCTCCGAGATCGACGGCGTCGAAAGCCTGCGCAACGTGATCGTGATCGGAGCCAGCAACCGCCAGGACCTCATCGACCCCGCGGTGCTGCGCGCGGGACGGTTGGACGTGAAGGTCAAGGTCGGACGTCCGGACATCGCCGCCGCCAAGGACATCTTCTCCAAGTACCTCGCCACGGATCTGCCGTTCGCGGAAGAGGAGCTCAAGCGCTACGGCGGCGACGCCAAGGTGCTGGTCGAGCATCTGACGCAGATCACCGTGGACGCGATGTACGCGACCTCGGAGGAGAACAAGTTCATCGAAGTGACGTATGCCAACGGCGAGAAGGAAATTCTCTACTTCAAGGATTTCGCCAGCGGGGCGCTCATCGAGGGCATCGTATCGCGCGCGAAGAAATACGCGGTCAAGCGGGCGATCGCCCAGGAAGGCCGTGGGCTCAGATCCGAAGACCTCATTCGGGCCATCAGGGAAGAGTTCAAAGAGCACGAGGATCTGCCCAACACGACCAACCCCGACGACTGGGCCAAGGTGGCCGGCAAGAAGGGCGAGAAGATCGTCCATATCCGGACGATCAGCGGCGGCCCGACCGATTCCCGTCAGATCGAGACGGTCACCACGGGCCACTATCTGTAAAACACATCCATGGCAGACGCTAACGCTCCTTCGACTCCTCGGGTGCTGGGTACGGAGACGGAATTCGGCATCGCATCTCGCGATGCCGCCATGGCGGACCCTATCACCAACTCCCTCGCGGTCATCGGCCACTATCCGGGACTGTCGGTGCCACACGCCGTCTGGGACTACGAAAACGAAAATCCACTGCTCGACGCCCGCGGCTTTGAGGTCGACGGCGAGCGGGAGCGGCCCAATCCCGATTACAACCGGCAGCTGAACAAAGTACTGGCCAACGGCGGGCGCCTCTACGTGGACGGGGCGCATCCCGAATACTCCACGCCGGAATGCACGAATCCCCGCGAGGTCGTGGCGTTCGAGCGGGTGGCCGAGCGGATTCTCGCCCAGTGCCTCGATGCCATGATCAAAGCGCGGGGCCGCGAGCAGATCGTCCTGTACAAGAACAATTCCGACGGCAAAGGCAACAGCTACGGCTATCACGAAAATTATCTCGTGTCCCGGTCCGTTCCTTTTGAGCGGCTCGTGCAGGTGCTGGCGCCGTTTTTCGTAACCCGCTCCGTCTTCGCCGGCGCGGGCAAGGTCGGAGCGGAAAATCAGACCAGTCCCGCGGACTATCAAATTTCCCAGCGTGCCGATTTCTTCGAATGCCTGGTCGACTTGAACACGATGGTGAAGCGCCCCATCGTCAATTCGCGCGACGAACCCCATTGCGAACACTCGAAATATCGCCGGCTCCACGTCATCGTGGGCGACGCCAACATGGCCGAGCTGTCCACCTATCTCAAGATCGGCACGCTGGCGATCGTGCTCGATCTCGTGGAAGCGGGCGCAGACTTGCCGAAGTTCGAGCTGGAGGATCCGGTCCGCGCCATCAAGCAGGTGTCGCGCGACCTCCAACTCAAGGAAACGCTGCGGATGGCCGGCGGGCAGGCGACGACGGCCCTGGCCATCCAGCGCGGGTACCTCAGGGCGGCGATGGACTTCTATGCCTGCCACGATCTCCCCCAAGTCACGAAGGACGTGCTCGTCCGCTGGGAAGAAGTGCTCGACAAGCTGGAGCGCGACCCGCGCTCGCTCGTCCGGGAACTGGATTGGGTCGCCAAGCGCCATCTGATGGAATCCTATATGGAGCGCAAGGGCTGCGGGTGGAACGATCCCCGCATCCGTCTCATGGATCTCCAGTACCACGACCTCCGGCCCGACAAGGGCCTGTATTACACCCTTGAGCGCAGCCACATGATCGAGCGCATCGTGCAGGACGTGGAAATCTCGCGGGCCGAGTTCATGCCGCCCTCCGGGACCAGGGCCTATTTCCGCGGCCGCTGCGTTGGGAAATATGCCAAGTCGATCTACGGCGCGAGCTGGACCTCCGTGCTGTTCGACGTGGGCAACACGACGATCAAGAAGGTGCCGCTGATGGATCCGCTCCGGGGCACCGAGGCGCTCACCGCCGAGCTGCTTGAGCAATCGGACAGCGCCGAAGCCCTGCTCGAGAAACTGAAAGCCTGATGAAGCTGCCGTTTCTCCCCAACCACGACGATTCCAGCTTTTTCGATTTCCTCACCGCGCATCATCCCGATCTCGCGCCCGGGGTCCGCGCCGCGGCGATGGCGCCGGCCGGAGCCGATTTCGCCAGACAGGCCGGGCCCGTGACCGTCCCGCAGGCCACGACCGTGCTGGGCCTCAAGTATCAGGGCGGCGTCGTGATCGCCGGAGACCGCCGCGCGACGGAAGGATTCCAGATCGCCGAGCGGCGTATCGAGAAGGTCTTCAAGATCGACGACTACTCCGCGATGGCGATCGCGGGCGCCGCGGGGCCCTGCGTCGAAATGGCCAAGCTCTTCCAGACCGAATTGGAACATTACGAGAAGCTGGAAGGCGTGCAACTGTCCTGCGAAGGCAAGGCCAACAAACTCGGGCAGATGGTCAAAGCCAATCTTCCCATGGTCTTTCAGGGCCTGGTCGTCATGCCGCTGTACGTCGGCTACGATTTGAAACGAGGGGAAGGCCGGATCTTCAAGTACGATCTGGCCGGCGGCCGCTACGAGGAATCGGACTATCACGCCATCGGCTCCGGGGGGAAGGACGCGCGCAACGCCATGCGGGAGCATTTCCGCAAGGGGATGTCCGAGCAGGACGGACTCAAGCTGGCGCTCCTGGCCCTGTATAACGCGGCCGACGACGACGTCGGCACCGGCGGCCCCGATCTGGTCCGCGGCATCTATCCCACCGCCAAGATCGTGAACGCCACCGGGATCACCGACGTGCCCGAGCAGCAGATCCGCGGCATCTACGACGAGATGATCGCCGCGCGCCGGGCGAAGGAACACTGACCATGGCGATGCCCTACTACGTTTCGCCCGAACAGATGATGCAGGACAAAGCGGAGTATGCCCGCAAGGGCATCGCCCGCGGCCGGTCCATCATCGCCATGGAGTACGTCAACGGCATTCTTCTGGCGGCGGACAATCCCAGCGCCTCGCTCCACAAGATCTCCGAAATCTACGACAACATCGCCTTCGCCGGCGCCGGCAAGTACAGTGAGTTTGAAAACCTCCGCAAGGCCGGCATCCGGCACGCCGACCTCAAAGGGTTCATGTACAGCCGCGAGGATGTGACCGCCCGCTCGCTGGCCAACGGCTATTCCCAGAGCCTGGGCACGATCTTCAGCCAGGAGCTCAAGCCGCTCGAGGTGGAGATCCTGGTCGTGCAGATCGGCAACAACGGCCATTCCAACGAGATGTACCGTATTTCCTTCGACGGCAGCATCATCGATGAGCGGCTCTATGCCGTCATCGGCGGCAAGTCCGACGCGGTGCAGGCCATTCTCAAGGAGAAGCTGCCGGCGCAGCTCCCGGAGCTCAAGGCTGCGCTCACGCTCTGCATCTCGGCGTTGGAGCAAACCGGAACCCAAAAGCTCTCCCCGGAGAACCTGGAGGTCGCAGTTCTCGACCGCACAAGGGACAGCAGAAAATTCCGCCGCTTCACGCCAGCCGAAACCAAGCACCTGCTGTCCTGACCGTTGCCGTCGCAGGATTGCCCGATCCCATCGATCTCCCACGACCCGATCTCCCATTCTGTTGAAGATCCTACAGCGGGTGTGTATTCTGTCTATTTAAGGCGTCGCACCGGATTGATCGCAGCGCACTGGAGGAACCGGATCAGATGATGTCCCCCGGTCCCATGAAGCAGCGGATTTTCGGCCTGGAGAACGAGTATGGGCTCATCTTCTCGCCCAACGGCCGGATCTATCTGCCCATGGAGAAGGTGCTCGGCTATATCTTCGAAGGGTTGATCCCCAACAGTTGGCCCTCCAACGCCTTTCTCGTCAACGGGGCACGGTTCTATCAGGACACGGGCTGCCATCCCGAATATTCCACCCCTGAGTGCGATAACATCCTCGACCTGGTCGTCCACGACAAGGCCGGCGAACGCCTGCTGGAAGCCTGCCTGCCGGCGGCGGAGGAGCGGCTGCGCGAAGAAGGGCTGTCGGGCGAGATCTACATCTTCAAGAACAACACCGACTCCCTGGGCAACACCTACGGGTGCCACGAGAATTTCCTCATGCGGCGCGACGTCGATTTCTGGAAAGTCACCGAGCAGCTCATCCCGTTTTTCGTGACCAGACAGATTTACAGCGGCGCCGGCAAGGTGCTGAAGGTGTCGGGGAAGCCGCAGTACTTCATCTCGCAACGCGCGCAGCACATCCACGAAAAGACCTCCTCCTCGACCACGTCGTCGCGGAGCATCATCAACACGCGCGACGAACCCCACGCCGATGCGGAACGCTACCGCCGGCTGCACATCATCGTGGGCGACTCCAACATGTCTGAATTGGTCACCTTCCTGAAGGTCGGCGCGGCGACGCTGGTGCTCTCCATGATCGAGGAGGGTTACACGGTGCACGGCATGGAGCTGGAGGATCCCGTGAAGGCCATCCGGGAAATCTCCCGCGACCCGACCGTCAAACGCAAGGTGAAGCTGGACGACGGCCGGCAGTTGACGGCCGTGGAGATCCAGCGCGTGTATCTGGACCGGGCTCAGGAATATCTGGCGCAGCAGGACCACGATCCGATCTTGGACGACGTGTGGAAGCGGTGGGCCACGATTCTGGATAAACTCGAAGACGATCCCATGCAGCTCGTGCGCGAGATCGACTGGGTCACCAAACGGCATCTCATTCAGTCATACATCGACAAGAAGGGTTGCGGGTGGGACGATCCGCGGGTCTTCCTGCTGGATCTGCAGTTTCATGACGTGAAACGCACGAGGGGATTGTACTATCTCATGGAATCCCGGGGCCTGGTCGAGCGGGTGGTGGAGGAAGACGCCGTGCAGCGCGCCATGTCGACGCCGCCGCAAACCACCAGGGCCAAGGTGCGGGGCGACTTCATCCGGTTCGCGCGGGCGAAAAACCGGTCGTATACGGTCGATTGGACCTATCTGAAACTCAACGGCTATTGGGAAGAAACGATTCTGTGCATGGACCCCTTCAGCGCGGTGAACCGCCGCGTGGATGAGCTGGTCGCCCAGGTGTCGGGACTTCGCTTCTATCGATGACGGAGCAGGCTGCCATACAGACGGCGGGACCTTCCGCGGGCGCCGCGGGCGCCAAGCGGATGTCGATCTTTGACCGGACGGTCATCACCGGCGTGGTGCTGTTGACGAGCGTCTTTCCCGTTGAATTATTTTCCACCGCGCCGCCTCCTCCCAGGGGGAGCGACGGCCAATACAGCGGCAAGCAAGGGCAGGTGGTGGTGGTCAAGGTGCCGCAACAGGAAGAAGTCACCGAGGTCAAAGGCACGCTGCTGAACCGCACGATTCCGTTCTTCCGTGAGTACCGCCGCGGCGAGGTGCCGGGCTACGTCGGCCTGGTGGGCATCGATCTGCAGGACGAACCGGGCACCCACGAGTTGGCGGTCGTCGTGAAGAAGGGGGAGGAAGTCAAGCACCTCAGTTACAACGTCCTGGTCGCGAAGGAAAAGTTCAACGTCGAGCATCTCACCCTGCCCAAGGACAAGGTCGATCTGGACGACAAGGCCGTCGCGCGCTGGAAGACGGAGCAGGAGCAGGTGAAACAGGCGCTGATTGAAAATTCCGCCTCGCGGCTCTGGCGGAGTTCGTTCGTGGAGCCGGTCAGCGGCAAGCGCACCGGTATTTTCGGGAGCGTCCGGGTCATGAACGGCCAGCCGCGCAATCCCCATAATGGCGAAGACATCGGCGCGCCGTTGGGCACGGAAGTCGCGACGACCAACGACGGAGTCGTGCGCCTCACCGTCGATCATTTTTTCTCCGGCAAGGGCATCTTCGTCGATCACGGCCTGGGCTTCTACAGCATGTACTTCCACCTGTCCGAGATCATGGTGAAAGACGGCGATCTGGTGAAAGCCGGACAAGTCATCGGCAAGGTCGGAGCGACCGGCCGCGCCACCGGCCCGCATCTCCATTGGGGCGTCAAACTGAACGGCGCCCGCGTGAACCCCTATACGCTGCTCGATCTGCCGTTCAGCAGCGCCGCCGCCTCCTCCGCTCCATCCGCATCCCCTGCCGCCACCGCGGCCTCGCCGATTTCGGCAGAAGCGATTTCAGCCAAAGAATAGGTGGTCGGGTCGGGGCACGTGACGATGGGATCTGCGGGTCCTGTCGCGGTGGCCGACTTGACGTGCTCACTCCACCCATCCCCCAGTGGGGCCCTTCCGTTCCGCGCGATCAAGTCGGTCACTGCGCCACCCGCTGCTGGTCACGTGCCCCGCCCCTTTTGGGAGTGCGAGGGGACTGGCTCCCGCCGTCGCCTTGGCTGAGGCGGGTGCCTGTCCCAGTTTCTATTCTGGGCTGAGCGGCGGGTCTGCTCCGGTGCCGCGCTCGACCCTGCTCAACTGCGCCGCAGTCTCGGCTGCGCAACTTGGTCCGTTCGCTGCTGTGCAGAACGGACCGTCAAACAGTGCTCGCCGTCGTGCGACACGAGCGCCGCGGCTCAGTCGGCAGGGTGCCCCGAGCTTCGACACATGTCGCAGCACCTGCCGCTCAGCCCTCTCAGGGAAAAGTGGCGAGAGCGCTTCGCCAGTGCATTGTATCTTCCCAGCAGCGTGGTCAATCACTCGCATGTCCCTTTTTGCTTTTCTGCTTGAGAATTCCGTCATTCCCGCGAAAGCGGGAATCCAGGCCTGCCCATCTTCAAAGCATCCCTTCCCACAGGTCTTGCCACTGTCCCTAGGCAAATCCGGAATTCGAAACAAAGGGACTGGCTCCCGCCGTAGCTTGGCGAAGGCGGGTGCCTGTCCCCGTTTTTCTATTCCGATCCTTGCTTACCCCCGCCGTCCGCTGCCTGGAATACGTACTGAAGCTCGCCTTGTAGGCCCAGCCGATCTACCCAATTCCAGAGGTAAGCCAGGTCGAGTTGGAGATGCGGGTTCTTGACGATGGCGAGAGCATCTTCGAAATCATGCGGACGGCTCGCTTTCAGTTTGAGGATGATGAGGTCTTCCGGGCTGCATACCCACGTAGGGACGTGAAGGAGGTGCATGGACTGCCTCCGGGTCAGCACCTCAGCTTCGTGAGAGTCCGCAGAGAAGATGAGGTCGAGTGGGATGCCCGGATGAGCGGGATGGTTCATGCGAAGGACTCGATCTTTGGCCATCGGATTGTGCTCGATCCAGCGTGCGTCAGGTTGAAAACCATGGGCGACAAGTGAATCGGTCAGCTGAAGCTTCGCCGTTTCGTCCGAGAGTACAAGCAAATCGATGTCCTTGGTGGTACGGAGACGGCCCCATGCGTTCACGGCCAATGCGCCGATCAGACAATACGGTGGAGCCGGCTCCGGAAGTGCATCGATCACCGTACGCAGGTAATCGCTGAAGGAGCTTGGGTCATCGGGCGGCATCGTCGGTTCGTCGTCCTGACGGACGAGGCTCAGAGGGAGGAATCTGGCGGAACGGATTGTCGAAGGGAGGCGACGGCGGCAGTGGTTGGAGTCCCAATGCTTGGGCGCAAGCCAGCGACCACGCACGAGCGGCATCCGACAGGCGGCAGCACTCCAAGATGCCTTCCTCCGGCGTCGCAGGATAGTCGTCCGGGCTGATCTGCGCCGCAGTCACGTGCAGTTTGCGCAGCCAGATGGGCGGATTGGCAGGGTCGAACGCCATGCGGGGATTGTACAGCACGGGCAGGGAAAGACAAAGCTGGTGTGGCCGGGAGCGGCCCATTAGCCTCTTGTGCTCGCGTACTGCGCGGGTCCTGTCGTAGCGAACAGCCCCACCGTGCTCGCACCCCCGCCCGGTGTGGGGTCCCCCGCTCCGCGCGTTGGGGCGCCCGTTCGCCACGCCACCCGCGCAGATCTGAGTTAACTTGAGTACTTCGATATAGGAGCGGTGGTCGGGCTGAGAAAAGCCGCGTCCCGGCGGCGGGGTGGGAGGGTGAAAAGTTCACCCGGTTCGCCATGCCAGCCTCAGAGATTAGTTCGATGGGGACTGGCTCCCGCCGTAGCCTGGCGAAGGCGGGTGCCTGTCCCGCGTCTTCTCCTAACGCGGGTCCTGTCGTGGCGATGCGGCAATTGAAATGGTGACGGATACTGTTTGCAAGACAATACAACAGGTCCTGTCCTGTGCTAAGAGAGATGCCTGCAACAATCCTCGTGCCCAAGGGGAGTGGCTGTCATGAAACTCACCAGCTTCGAAGGCATCGTTCGCGCGCTCAACGAGGCTGGTGTGCGCTCGTTGCCGGGGGCTTGCTGTAAACGCTCATGGCTATCTGCGCTTTACCAAGGACGCCGACTTTGTCATCCAATTGATACCGGACAATGTCCAGCGGACCTTTGTCGCGCTTGGGGCGCTTGGTTACAACCACTGGCACCGGTTACGGCGGATCAATTTTCCGATCGAGTCACGCGCGAGAGCTGGATACGAGATAAGAACATGCAGGTGCTGCAATTTTGGAGCGATAGTCATCGTGAGACGTCCGTTGACATATTCGTGCATGAGCCGTTCTCTTTTGACGAGGAATATGCCAATGCGCTGATCAAGCCCCTCTATGGGTCGATCGAAGTTCGGTTTGTCAGCACCCCGACGCTGATCAAGATGAAGGAAGTGGCAGGCAGAGAACAGGACAGGATCGATATCGAACACTTGCGCATGAGGTTGGAAGATGACGCAGGAAAATGAATCGTCTGTCCCGGAATTTGACTGGCGTTTGACCACTTTCGAAGGCGCGCGCCGCGAACAGTTACGACGTTGGTCTCAATTGCCGTTGGAAAACATCCTGCTGGCCATCGAGGAAATGCAGGATCTTGCCCAGCAACTGAATACCACATCGTCAGGTGAGCCAGGCGAATCCGCACAGGGCAAACGATGAAGAGCCAAACTCGCCGGTCCTGTCGTGGCGGTAGTGGGTCAGTTTGCTATCGGAAGCACTGCAGTTGGTCATTCCCGCGGAGCTTGTCCCCGCATGTTTTAAGCGGGGAGCGGGAATCCAGGCCCTCTTCAAGATATGCCTTCCCCCAGGTCCTGCACTGTCCCTAGGTAAATCCGAAATTCGAAACTGCAAAATCCGAAACAAAGGGACTGGCTCCCGCCGTCGCCTTGGCTGAGGCGGGTGCCTGTCCTGAGACTGCCAAGGAAAGGCAAAGCCGTCGGAAGAAAAGGAAACAAGTGGCTAAGGAAGAACGGTCAAGCCGAGGCGACGGAAATCTTCATCGAATGTGAAGCAGGCGGCATGATCGAGCAGCGAGGTCACTACAACGAATGAGATGGCATCACAAAAAGACAGGCGACGATCGCGGGCATACGCTCGAAAAATCTGTTCGGCTTCTTCCCGCACGCGATTGCCGTAGGCAACGAGATGTAATTCCGGCTTCACGTCGATAAGAAATGCGAGGGCAGCCTGAAAGTTGCGCCGGTAGCGAAGCAACGTCACTGTTTCGCTGACGATGTCCCATGTCGTGCACCATGTCGTCCTGGCAGACGCCGATTCCGAGACAAGAGCTAGCGCGTCGGCGTGGTTGGCGTCCTTCGGATCAAGGCAGGCATAGAAGAATGAGGTATCGCAAAAAGCCAGAGCAGGGAAGGTCATCAGCGGATCGCGCCGCGCTGTCCATAGAGATGAGTCTTGACGCGTGAGGAGATCGAAACCTTCCTCCCACGCCGCTTCGGCAGTGTCTTCATCAGGCGGAGCAACGTCTTTGCCGCTGCGCCAGCTTCCGGTTCGGGCTGAGCAGCGCGAAGCTCAGCAACAACCTCGTCATGAACCGTAATCTTCACCGTGGCGCCCGAATCTCGCTGCACCCGGCGAACCAGTGCAGGCAGTTGCTTGCGCGCTTCACTGATGGAGAGTTTCATGATGCCCTTGAATCGAATGTGTCGAATGTACAGCGTTGTACATCACCTGTCAATGAACGGGCGGACGCTGGTCTATGACCGTTCCTCCGGCTAGGAGCATCGGGAGGGAGGTTGTCCTGGCGCACGGAGGCTTGATCTTAGGGGACTGGCTCCCGCCGTCGCCTTGGCTGAGGCGGGTGCCTGTCACGCTTCTTTGTTCGGATTTGCGGGTCCTGTTCCGCTCGCGAACTTCAACACGTGGCTCGCGCAGCAGGAGAAGAGCGGGAAGACGTTCACTGAGGCTCAACACCACTGGTTCCAAATGATCCGCGATCACGTCGCGGCAAATCTGAGCATCGAGAAGGATGATTTTGAGCTGGCGCCGTTCAATCGGGAAGGTGGGTTAGGGAAGGTACATCAGCTCTTTGGTAGCGCGTTGAACGAGATCATTGAGGAACTGAACGGAGCGTTAGCAGCGTGAACACTTGGCCTCAGGTAAGACTAGGTGAAGTCACTGAATCAATGAAGAATGGCATCTACAAGCCTGCGTCGGCATACGCTGACGATGGTTATGCGTGCTTGCGCATGTACAACATCGACGATGGAAAGCTTGTATGGCGCGACATCAAGCGCATGCGGCTAAGTAGAGATGAGTTGTCGGAATATCGTCTGCTACCGGGCGATCTTCTTGTTAACCGTGTAAATAGTCGGGAGCTGGTTGGAAAAGCCGCAGTCATCCCAGTAGGCCTAGAGCCTCTAGTATTCGAGAGCAAAAACATTCGGCTTCGTCTGCTTAGGGACAGGGCGGATCCGAAGTTCATTAACTACCAGCTTCTGTTGAACGGCCGGCGGCATTTCGCTGTCAACGCTCAGCAAGTTGTTGGTATGGCGTCCGTCAATCAAAAACAACTCGCAGACTTTTCGATAGTCTTGCCGCCGTTAGATATACAACGAGAAGCCGTCGCGGAGATCGAAAAGCAATTCTCTCGCCTCGACGAAGCTGCCGCTTCGCTCAAGCGAACCAAGGCCAACCTCAAACGCTACAGAGCCGCTGTCCTCAAAGCCGCCGTCGAAGGGAAAATGCTCCAGACAAGAAAAGCCAATGAGGGAGATGGGTCACTCCCCACTGGATGGAAACAGGAAACGGTGAAAGACTCACTCCAAATCATTGACTACAGAGGCCGAACGCCACCATTCAGTGCTTCAGGCATACCGCATCTGCGTTCTTCGAACATACGAGATGGTCAGATTGTATGGAGCAATCTTGCCTATGTGACAGAAGAAACCTACCGGGAGTATATGACGCGCGGGATACCAAAGGAAGGGGATGTGTTATTTACAACGGAGGCACCGATGGGTGAGGCCGCCCTTGTTCCACGCCAGAAGTTCTCTCTGGCACAGCGGATAATGGTCCTACGCCCCAATCCTGAATTCCTGACAAGTCACTTTCTAATGATTCAGCTGATGTCGCATCAGTTCCAAGCAAAGCTGTCTCACCGGGGCACAGGCTCGACGGTGACCGGGGTTTCGTCGCGGAACTTTCAGCCGTTGTCTTTGGTAATACCTCCACTTGACGAGCAACAGGAAATCGCCGCAGAAGTCGAGCGCCGCCTGTCCGTCATCAAAGAACTCGACGCAAGCGTCGAAGCCAATCTCACACGCGCCGAGCGGCTTCGGCAAGCCACACTGCAATACGCATTCAGCGGAAGACTTCTTTAGAGCAATGAAGACAACCGCAAGATTTGAGCTTCAGCGAAGGCGCCAACTTCAGAAGCTATTCACGAAGGAACGATTGATCGGTCTCTGGAGGAAATTAGTAAAAGAGCAAATTCGGGCGTTCGACATAAAAGACCTTCATGATTACTATGATTTTAATTACTCAATCGAGGCTAGAGTTGATGCAATCATTGGGAAGGTACTGTCTGGTCGTTACAGAGCGGAATCTCCTATTGTTTACAGAATGGAAAAGAAATTTGGAATCTGCCGGCATCTCATGGTTCCCTCGCCTTCTGATGCACTAGTCTTCCAGGTTCTAACAGACATTCTTCACGATACTATTATTAAGGCCCAACCTTCAAAATCTGCATATTACGCGCGAGATCGCCACGCCCTTGCTCTTCCTCATGAGCACAAGGAGGCTGGCTCATATCCCTGGTTCATACTGTGGCCTCGGTTTCAAAAGGAGATTTGGAACTTCAGTAAGTCTCATCGCTTTTTGGTCACGACAGATATTGCTAACTACTTCGATGCCATCGGTCTTCGTGAGTTGAGACATGTTATTTCTGCGATTGCCAAGACCAAGGAAGTGTACCTCGATCTTTTGTTCGCTCTGATAGAGGATTTGTCCTGGAATCCAGATTACTTACCCACCTCACACAAAGGGCTGCCGATGATTAATATTGAAGCCCCGAGGTTGCTGGCACATGCGCTGCTATTCGAGGTTGATTACGTCCTGAAAAAAAGAACAAAGGGTAGCTTCGTTCGCTGGATGGACGACATTAATTTTGGCGTCGGCGATCTGAGTACTGCAAATGTAATCCTGGGAGAGGTCAATGATGTTTTAAAAAGTCGTGGACTGGCGCTAAACCTAGCCAAGACCGAGATTATGACGGCTAAGGAAGCACAGCATCACTTCCTTTTCAGCGAGAATATACGGCTCACAAAATTACAGAAGAGAGCCAAGAAATTGAAAAGTGTACCAGGGAAACTACGTCTTGCAAGGAGGACAGCCAAAGAGCTTACGTTGCATCTCAACAATTGTGATGCACGCAACAAGGACAAGCTTACAAAGCGCTATTTCACCATTCTCAGCATTTTGGGAGTACCTGTCGCGCTTACTGAAGCAAAGCAGATATTTCAACTGCTGCCCAGTTTGCGGGGAGCTGCTCTGGCATACCTTTCAAGGCTCCCATTTACAGCAGGTGTCGCTGATGCCTTTCTTCAGTGTTTGGATAAAACTCAGCTATACGATGATACGACCCGATTCACTCTCGTTGAAGCTTTTGTCAATTGGCAGATTCCTTTCAACAAGAATGGAAAGGATTTTGTTAAACGTGTTGCGAAAAGAATACAAAAACATACTTCTCCCTTTGAATGGATCTGCTATCTGTTCTTTCTGGCAAAATACGGCGAGCCTCATGAAGTGCTGACAGCTGCGGGCGAAGTGAAAGCTTATGGGGCAGTGGAATCGTTTTTTGCCCGTCAACGTATCGCTGTATTGCCACGCGGACTCGGCATCAATGACAAGACTGTCTTGACCCAATGGAGAAGAGAGATTTCAACCGGCGTAGCAGACGCAGCATCAGTGGCGAATAATCTGTTGAGCTTTGTTAAGAAACCATTTCCTGGTCACCGCAAAAGGGAGTATTTGTATCTTTTCCCAAACAAACCCCAGACCCCATATCCTATTGCAAAGTTCCTCTTGCTCTGTGTACTCGCATATAGCGAAAAGGAAGCAGGAAAGAAGGTTAAACGTCCCGAGGTCGTGACTCATGTCTCCGATCCTTGGTTTACTCAATGGCTTAAGTCGATCCAACCATATTGGTACTAGCAATCTGCTAATACAGAGGACAAGTCACTATGGCGACATTTGACTCGACAAAAACGGCTCTAAGCAAACTACTGGACCAGATCGCAGAAGGCAAGCTTCAGCTACCAGACTTCCAAAGAGGTTGGGTATGGGATGATGCACATATTCGATCTCTACTGGTAAGCATCGCTCGTTCATTTCCGATTGGAAGTGTGATGCTTCTTGAGACAGGAGGAGCGGCGCGCTTCCAGATTCGTCCTGTAGAGGGAGTGAATCTACCCACTGGCTCGCCAGCTGATCGGCTCATCCTCGACGGACAGCAAAGGCTCACCTCGCTGACACAAGTCTTGAAATTGGCGGCTCCTGTGAAGACAAAAGACGATCAAGGGCGAGAAGTCCAGCGGATCTATTACATCGACATCGAGAAAGCGCTAAGTGTCAGCGGTAGCCTAGAAGACGCGATGGTAGCTGTGGATGAGACCAAGACGTCAAGAACAAATTTCGGTAGAGACATTGTTTTGGATTTGAGCAGTCCGGAAAAGGAGTTTGCAGCGTTCTGTTTTCCATGCAATCAAATCCTTCGTTCTGACAGCTGGGAACTAGGGCTCCATCGCTTTGATGCAAACAAATTCTCTCGATACTTGGAGTTCAGGGCGAAGGTTCTTGACGCTTTCAGGACCTACGACGTTCCTCTCATTGAGTTGAAGAAAGGAACGACCAAAGAGGCGGTCTGTCTCGTCTTTGAGAAGGTCAACACAGGGGGAGTGCCTCTCTCCGTGTTTGAACTAGTGACTGCAACCTACGCGGCCGATGGATTCAATCTCCGCGATGACTGGTTTGGCAATGCGAGAGAGAAAATTGAAGGTCGCCACAAAAAGTTGACTGGAAAGTCTTTGCTTCGTGACTTAGAGCCAACAGACTTCCTTCAAGGGATTTCTCTGCTTCACAGCTATGAGCGACGGCAAGCTGACTTAGCCGCTGAGAAAAAACCCAAGGAGGCGACGGCGGTCAGCGCGAAGCGTGAACACATCCTCGTTCTTCCCCTAAAGGCTTACAAAAACTGGGCTGACAGGCTGACTGCTGGCTTCTTCGCGGCTGATAGATTCTTGCGGATGGAAGGTTTTCATCATCCCAAGTTTCTTCCTTATCGGACGCAGCTTGTGCCGCTTGCTACTATGATGGTCCACCTGGGCGAGCGGTGGCTTGAACCTGTGATACGTGGAAAGCTCGCACGCTGGTATTGGTGTGGGGTTCTTGGAGAATTGTATGGTGGAGCAGTGGAAACCAGAATTGCCTTGGATCTGCAAGACATACTCGCTTGGGTTAACGCTCCCGGAGAAAAAGAACCAACAACTGTGGTGGCCTCCGGATTTCAGCCGACAAGGCTTGATACGCTCCGCACAAGGACGAGCGCTGCCTATCGTGGCATATATGTCTTGCTTCAGCGCCAAGGCTCAAGAGACTTTTTCTGGAAGGCTCGGATGGTGGACTTGGATCGAGACGAATGCAAAATTGATATCCATCACATATTCCCCAGGGACTGGTGCGAGAGTCAGAAACTCGAACCTCGTGTCTATAATGCCATCGTGAACAAGACGCCAATCTCGTATAAGGCTAACAGGATGATTGGCGGAAAGGCCCCATCAAAATACCTGGATCAGATTTTTGAGCATGCCCAGGTTCAAATCAGTACGAGTGAACAGGATGAAATTCTCAAGACTCATCTGATAGATCCCACGTATCTTCGATCCGATAATTTTCAAGGGTTCTACGATTCCCGCAAACTGGCATTGATCAAACTCATAGAAGAAGTAACAGGTAAGACCGTTCTCCCGCCAGGTACCGAACCACCTCCAGAAGATGCGATGGATGATGAGGAGGAGGCCGAAGGGTAGTTCTAAATTCCTATGTCAAATAACACGAATCAAATCGTCCGAAAACCCTGGAACTATTGCAACGTCCTTCGCGACGACGGGATGAGCTACGGCGACTACATCGAACAATTGACGTGTCTGCTGTTTCTGAAGATGGCGATAGTACGAAAGGGACCGTCGGCATGAAGCTTCCAATGCCGATCAGGCAGTTGTGGATGTACGCAAGCTCCGTAACTATTGCTTGAATGCCGCACATCCTCGCGGTCAGCACAAGGCCCGTGTCTTCAAGAGCGCGTTGGGGTGGACGGCTGACCAGACAGAAGACGTGCGACGCAGGCTCTTGGAGGCCGCGCTCCATACAGACGCCGATTTTCTCTGCGCAGATGACTATGGACAACGGTATGCGTTAGACTTTGCCGTACAAGGGGTGGGTGGGGTAGCGACCGTCCGAAGTTTATGGATCATTCGTCACGGCGAAGACTTCCCACGATTCGCTTCGTGTTATGTCCTTTAGCAGGGAGCATCCATCATGAACCATGAGATTCGCGTACTCGATGTGGTGGCGCTGACCGAGGATATTCCTGATCGCGGTTTGTTGCGCGGACAAGTGGGGACTGTGGTGGAATCGCTCGGTCCTGGCGTGTTTGAGGTGGAGTTTGTGGATAACGACGGCAGAACCTACGCCATGCTTCCACTGAAATCCAGCCAACTGCTCGTGTTGCACTATCAGCCTGTGTGACCGGCATTTTCGTCCTCAACCCATTGTCGAGGTGATTCTGTACTTGCTTCAGATTCAGGACCGACAACAAGAGATCCTGGCCTACCTTTCAACCAGGCCGGAAGTGCTGCGCGCATAGTCTACGACTCGAAGCAAGAGTCCTTCCCAAAGGGTGGAGAGCTACGATGCGAAAGGCCTACAAACGAAAACGGCGCTCCTGTGCCCTCTGTAAACCGCACAAAGTTGGTTGGGATAAACGATGGAAAGCAAAAGAAGCGGTACGTCGCCTCTTGATGCTCAAAGACTCTCGAATTGCTATGCGCAGCGCACAGTAATTGCCCCTGAGATCATTTCTCGCTTCATATCCCTAGCATTCATTGCCATCATGTTTCCCGAATTGGACCACGTTCTATGAGTCCTTCCGTCATCGTTCAAAAACTCTGGAACTACTACAACGTCCTTCGCGACGACGGGATGAGCTACGGCGACTACTTCGAACAGTTGACGTATCTGCTGTTTTGAAGATGGCGGACAGGCGGGCAGCTTGGTCCGTCTCATTTCAGTTCCACGGGTGTTTTTCTGTGCAAAAGTGGGCTATCATGCGGGCACGTGAGGTCAACCATGGATGAGCAACTTCTACTCAAGCGCATTACGGTCAATCCGAAGATTTTCGGCGGGAAACCGATTATCCGAGGCCGCCGCTTGGCTGTTGAGCACGTGCTCGGCATGCTCGCTGCCGGTGATACATTCGACACCATTCTGCGTGGCTATCCGTGGCTGGAGCGTGAAGATATCCAAGCGTGCCTTGCCTACGCGCATCGGCTTGTTGGCCATGAGCGGATTGAGCCGCTTGTAGTGCACCCCTAAATTGAAACCACCAAGATGAATTAATTGCGGTCATCCAGCCTGACCGTCTCCTCGGATCAACGACCGATCGTCGCTCCTCGGGCAATTGTGGGCGTCCGTTTTCCGGGGAAG
>Ga0268299_1002494_pt1 | contig 21684 bp, 11 predicted proteins | sample NOBtaG_FD_193484 | JGI IMG/M metagenome (GOLD analysis project Ga0268299, IMG submission 193484) | Activated sludge microbial communities from bioreactor in Nijmegen, Gelderland, Netherland - NOB reactor | ecosystem: Engineered > Bioreactor > Aerobic > Activated sludge | place: Netherlands... | reverse complement strand
CGGATCCACAGCTCCACGGTGAGGGGGGTGTCGGCGGTGCCCGTCCCGAAACTCAGACCGTCGCTATCGCTGGCCACCCCCCCATCGTCCACCCCGTCAAAGTCCAGATAGTGCGGCTCGGTGTTACCCACGGGGTCGTTCCGCACCGTCACCGTGACCGAGGCGGTCGCCAGATTGCCCGACCCGTCTCGGCCTTCTGCGGTAATGGTATGCGAGCCGTCGGCCACCAGCGTCGTGTCCCATACGACCCGGTAGGGCGCCGACGTCACGGGCGTGCCAAGTTCCACACCGTCCACTTTGAACTGCATGCTGGCTAGGGCAACATAGATGCCCGGCACCGCCTCCACCATCACCATCCCCGCCACCGCTCCGGGTACCGGATTGGTGATGGTGATGGTCGGTGTCGGCGGCACGAGCGGCGTCAACACGCAAGCGGGGAGCACCTCCGGAGCGCCGGCGTCGTATTCGATGTTGTCAATCGCGATGCCGCCATCGAGGTCCCCGTCGCGCAGGCCGGTAAACACAACAGACGTAAGGTTGACGAATGTGCTTGGCAGGACGAAGTGCTCGAAGTCGGGCACACCGCCTTGACCATCCCGGATGCCGTCAAGAGTAAACGTGTACGTAACCGTTCCGCCTCCCAGTTGGTAGCCAGTGATCGTGAGTGTTTCAGCGTCCGGTCGATCGGGATCCGGAGGCGAGTAGAACTCCGCGGCATCCAAAGAGATTAGCGAGAACGTGCCATTGCCCACCCTTTCCATGGTGATCGGGAACCCCCGAGCGGACTCGTAGCCGAGGTGTGAGGTGCCATTGGACGAGTAATCCGTCAGGAAGTCTCCACCGATGACATGAAAGTGGTTCGAGAAGAAGCGAAAGCCTGATGTGTCAGCGCAGACGACAGCACCGAGTGTGATAGTGGTCGCCGGAGCCATTTCGTTGAAGCTGAGGATGTCTGCTTCCACTGGACCGGCGAAGGTGAGAACGAACAACACGGCCAATAGCTTGCATAAGTGCTTCACATAGTGTCCTGGGAAAGTCCGAACCACTGGCTCGGCGAGTCGGCGCAGCTCCCGGTGCAAGCAAATACCACACCACGAGTGTAGCCCCCGTCTTGGATGTTGTGCCTTACAGGAAGTCGCGGCGCTGGCGGTCTTTCGTCGACTAAAGCGCTGCTAGCCCGGCAGATGTGCGATGCCTAGGTCACGGCCACCATTCATTGGCGGCGCCCGCCAGTCTCGTCTCGCCCCCGTAGAGCACGCCTTGCTGTTTGCAGCGGCCTGCACGACTGGTTCATTCTTTGGTATTGAAGGAGCCCAGCAAGGGCAGCCGGACTGGAGCAATCTCATCCACTTGGCACTGCACCACCGAATGGTGCCGCCGTTGCTTGCAGTGCTTGACCATGCGGGCTCGGGGTTCGTTCCCCCGGATCTATTAGCCGCGCTGCGCTCGCACTGTGAGACGCTGCGGGCCCAGAGCCTGACGCTCGTCGATGAGGTCTTCGCGCTCCTCGAAACGTTGGAAGCACGTCGCGTCACAGTGGTCCCCTTCAAAGGCCCGCTGCTCGGCGAGATGCTCTTCGGCGACGTTGGTCAGCGCTCCCCGGGTGATATCGACCTCCTGATCAGGCGGGAAGACGCCCGCACAGTCTGCGGTGTCCTCAAGGCTCAAGGCTACCGGGATGCCGATCAAGGGCAGGGTGCTGCGCCGCTGTCGAACCCCCAGCGACGTCTGTACGAGCAGTTCCAGTGCGAGTACCAGTACGCTCGGGAGGTCGACGACATGGTCGTCGAGCCGCACTGGAACCTGTGCCAACGTGCCCTGGCCATCGATGTGGACTACATGGGCATGCTCGACAGGGCTCAGCCGGCCACGCTCTCCGGCCGTTCCGTGCTTACCCTGGCGCCGGAGGACCTGCTCGTCGCGCTGTGCGTCCACGGCTCGAAGCACCAGTGGCAGCGCCTGGCGTGGATTCGCGATGTCGCCGGAGTCCTTGCAGCGTTCCCCGACATTGACCTCCATCGGGTCCTTCGACAGGCTCGGACCCGTGGCTACGCCCGCCTCCTCCTACTGAGCCTGGCGGTGGCCAGGGACTACGCGGGGGCTGCACTGCCCGGCGACATGGTCCGAATAATCGAATCGGACCGGACATTAGTCGGTCTAATGGACGACATCGGTCGAAGGCTCTTCGACCTTGCGGCAATGGAACCCCGAAACGACCGGATCGAGCGTTTTCGCCTTCAGATGCGTGAAAAATGGTCAAATCGCTTGCAATACATCGGTTTAACCATTATTGCGCCCCGTCGGCACCACCTCGAACTCGTCTCCCTGCCGGCATCGCTCTCATGGGGCTACTACCCGCTGAAACTCGGCATCGACTATGCAGCACTGCCTGTGTGGGAGCTTCTTAAGTCATGTCGGACTCGAATCGCACTCATGAAGTGATTGCAGAAACCACCGCGCGCCGTGCATTCCTGCGCGAGGCGGGCAAAGCCGCCGTCACCGCCCCAGCCGTCGCGCTGCTGCTGGCGGCATCGGCCAAGCCCGCGGCCGCGCAGTATCGCGTGGAGCGGCGCAGCCCCCGCACGCGGCCGATCTGGCCCCGTCGATAGGAGAGGGGCGACGTTCGCCCGCAACGGTCTTGCCTCTGATTGGCGTCACCCTCGCGGCGGACCCCACCGCTCGGTGGCTCGAGGCACGGCCCGACGCTGTCGAGTGTGTGGAGATCACGGCTGAGGGCTTCTTCGCCAAACCTTCGCCATATCTTGCATGGATGGGCTCGCAGCGCCAGCTTGTCCTCCGTGCTCCCGGGCTCTCGGTTGGCAGTCCGGATTCCCTGCCGAATGCCGGTCTGGCTCTGCTGGCCCGCCTTGCGGACGCAGCGCAACCCCGCTTCATCGTTCACCCCCTGGCCGTTCGTACGGTCGGCGACATCCGCCTGCGCGGTCCGGCTCCCATCAGCCTCTCTCCAGCCTCGCTTCAAGCGGTGGCCGCCAACCTGGTGAAGGCCGCGACGGCGGGCCGCGGCAGAGCGCTGGTTGAACCCGTCACAACACCCCTCCGAGTCGGGGGACCGATTGGAGAGCCTGCCTTTCTCAGAGGGTTGTGCGACACGACGGGCTGCGGGCTGCTCGTCGACGTGACGTCCCTCCTGGTCGCCAGCCGGAATCACGGCCTCGATACCCATGAGTGGCTGCGGGACATCCCGGGTCACCGGGTCGCTGTGGCCAGGATTGGAGGATCTGCCGTCCACCGGGGTCGCTGGCAACAGGACTCGGGTGGTTCCATCGAGGAGGAGACCTGGGACCTGCTGGAACTCCTGCTCTCGCGCGCTAAGCCGGAGATGCTGATCCTGGACCATCGCGATCGACCGGACGGCGTCGAGGGCGTTCAGCGCGAACTCGAGCGGCTCCGGCGGGCCGGCGCTGCTGGCCCGAAGACCCGCGAGGTCAGCAGCTCCGCCCCGAACGAGACGGGCACACGGGCAGATCACGTCTCGATTCGAACGTCCCCCGGACCGCGGGTGCCTTCCGATCCCGTGCTCTCCGCACGACAGCCAGAGGTCGCGCGGGCGGCGACTTCGCAGACGCCGCAGATCGCCCCAGGCGTAGGGCTCTTCGTGCTCGACCGTGAAGGGGTGTTCGTCTCCGAGGCGCGTCACGAGCTGACACTCTTCAACACCGCCGCCACGTTTGTCTGGTGCCTGCTCGAAGAGAGGCGCCACCCACGCGACATCGCGATCGCATACGCCGACACGTTCGGTGTGGCGCCAGGCGAGGCCGAGCGGCACGTCGGAACCATACTCCGCCAGTGGTTCGGTCGCGGCTACGTCACGCACCCGGGTTCGCTGCCAGCCGCGCCAACGCCGTTCGTCGCCGCACTGGCCTGGTTGTTGACCAACCCACCGCTCCGGACCCGGTTCCGCCTGGCTCCCGGGGAGACGGCGGACCTGCTCGGTGTTGACGGCGAGGAACGAGACGTCTTCGTTGCCCTCGATCCCGATGAACTGGACGCCCAGGCCGAAGGCGAGACGCCCGATGTTAGGACCGACGATACGCCCGACGAAGCCGGGAATCCGCAGGCAGGTTCACCCGCTCAGGCAGCCGCCCAGGGGACGCTGCAGCATTACCGGCTGCTGACCACCACCTTCGCGGTTCGATGCGAGTCGCCTGAGATCGGGCGGCAGATTCACGAGGCGCTCGACCATCTGTCCCAATCGGCAATCGAGCCTGATGTCGTCATCGACGTTCGCGATGGCTGGCGGATCTTCGAGGACGACGCTCTGGTCACCGAGCTGCGCAGCCTGGAGGCCGTCGTCCCAGCCGTCAAGCAACAGCTGCGACTTCGCTCCGTGGAGCGACACCCGTTCCTCCTCAGCGTGCACGCCGGGGTCGTCGCCTTCGGGCCCGACTGCGTGCTGCTTCCCGCGTCGGCTGGCAGCGGAAAAACGACGCTGACCGCAGCCTTGCTGAAGGCCGGGGCGACGTACTTTTCCGATGAGATCGCGCTGCTGGACGACAGGACGCTGGCCGTGACACCGGTGCCGCTGTCGCTGACGGTGAAGGACGGCAGCCTGGAGCCGTTGCGGCCGCTCTACCCTGAACTGGACACGCTCACGCGTCACGTTCGCGAGGACTTCGTTCGCGTCCGCTACCTGCCGCCGCCGGCTGCATCCCTCCCGCGTCCGGACGCTTCGGCCCGAGCGAGGTGGATCGTTTTCCCACTGTATTCGCCTGGTGTGGAGACGGCCCTCCACCCCATGGATCGGCCCGCCGGACTGCGGCGGCTCCTCGACGAGTCGTACGTGCGTCCCGGGAGCCTCACGCGGGCGAAGGTCCAAGCCCTGGTGCAGTGGATGCGCACTGTTGACTGCTACGAACTGCCGTTCTCTTCGCTTCCCGAGGCCGTGGCCCTTGTGGCAGCCCTGCCCCGGTGGAACGTCGACGCCGGGGTGGACAACAGCTGAGCCGGGACGTGGCGGTGTCGGGTAATGGCTGTGCTTGACATCGTTTGGCCCTCCACGGATACTGCGCGCTCGGACTCACCCTCGTCCCCCGAGGTCAGAATGAGCGAATCCGCCCCGGAATCCGTCGTCCCCGCCGAGAGCACTGCACGGCGGGCGTTTCTGCAGCAGATCGGCAAGGCAACCGTGACCGCACCGGCGGTGGCGTTGCTCTTGGCGGCATCGACCAGGCCTGCGGCGGCTCAGTATCGGACCGGCGGCGGTGGCGGCAGGCCCAGGCCAATTTGGCCGCGGCCGCGTTAGTCCCGCCGCTCCCGCATTGCCTTCGACGGGACTGACCACCTTCTCCAAGGGTACGGTGGTCCGCGGAAATCCAGTCGCTCTCTCTCCCCGTCGGCGGGACTGAAGTCCCGTCGCTCCGTACACTAACGTCGCCTCGCCGCCGCTCCCAGCAATTCCGTTCAGTTCCCGCGGTCGTGTAAACAGCAGCGCATCAGCTGTGCTACCATCCGGCGCCCCCCCAGGCGTTCAGCTTGACTTGGCCGGAGGTCCCCATGCGTCCCCACATTGCCCTGTACGTCGTCCTGACCCTTGCGCTCGCACTGCCCGTGACTGCACGCGCGCAGACCCCCACATTCAGCGTCGAAGGCGTCGTCTCCGACGCGCAGCAGGCCGTCCTGCCCGGCGTGGCCGTCACCATCCGCAACGTCGCCACCGGCCTCGTCCGCGCCGCGACGACGGACGAGGGCGGCCGGTATGTCTTCACGAACCTGCCGCCCGAGGGCCGGTACGAGCTGCAGACGGAGCTGCCCGGCTTTGCCACGCAGATGCGCACCAACATGGTGTTCAACGCCGGGCAGCGCGCGGTGATCAACATCCAGATGCAGCTCTCCACCGTGCAGGAGACGGTGACCGTCTCGGGTGACTCGCCCATCGTGCAGACCACCTCCGCCGAGGTGTCCACGACGATCGACCGCTCGCAGTTCGAGACGCTGCCGGTCGTGCAGCGCAACTACCTGCGCCTGATCACGCTCGACTCCAACGTCGTGGCCAGCCGGCCCGGCACCAACGCCGTCAACGTCGGCGGCGGCGAGGTGTGGAACTTCGGCACCTACGTGGACGGGACGAACAACCACTCCAAGTGGCTCACGCTGCAGCGCGCGCCGCAGCTCGGCTCAGGCGGCTTCGCGCTGGAGACCGTGAAGGAGATGCAGATCATCACCAACCAGTTCTCCGCCGAGTTCGGCGGGCACGCGGCAGGCGTGTCCAGCATGATCACCAAGAGCGGGACGAACACGTTCAACGGGTCCGCGTTCCTGATGGTCCGCCCCGGCGAGTGGGACGCACGTCCGCCGCTGGCGCAGACCAAGGCGCCCTACAACCAGCAGCAGCTGGGCGGCGTGATCGGCGGCCCGATGATCCGCGACAAGGCGTTCTTCTTCGGGAGCTACGAGTACCGGCGTGAGCGCAGCGAGGTGGCCCTCACGTCGCCCATCGCCACCGAGCCCGTGGTGAAGACGCCGGCCAACGAGCACCAGTTTCAGCTGCGCGGCGACATCCGCTTCACCGACAAGTCGTCGCTGGCGGTGCGCTACAACATGGTCCGCTGGAACAAGGACAATGAGAGCGGCGGCCTGAACCTGCCGGGCACCGGCTTCATCTGGGACAACAACGTGGACACGGTGTTCGGTTCGTTCACCACTGTCCGGTCGGAGCGCCTGCTGAACGAAGTGCGCGGCCAGTTCTCGCGCTACACCGACTCACGCGCCGCGAAGTGCGAGGGCGTTGCCATCGTCCGCGCGGCCTACGCCACCAGCGGCTGCTACGACCAGGGCACGTGGGGCGTGCTGCCGGAGGACACCTACGACATCGCGGACACGGTGACGATGTGGCTGGGGCAGCACACGATCAAGACGGGCGGATCGTTCACCTACGACGTGACGGAGCAGCTCTTCGCGCCGCTGCAGAACGGCGTCTACCGCTTCGCGGGTGCCCCCAGCGTCGCGCCCAACCCGTTCCAGTACGACCAGGCGTTCGCGCTGGTCCCCGAAGCGCGGCTGATGTTCCCGAAGTCCTACGTCATCACCAGCTTCTTCCAGGACGACTGGCGCATCGCGAACAACTTCACGCTGAACCTCGGCGCGCGGTACGACATCGAGTGGATCAAGAACGTGCCCGACTACCCGGCGCCGGCCGACAAGGACAACTTCGACCCGCGCATCGGCTTCGCGTGGGATGTGAAGGGCGACCAGAAGTGGGCCGTCCGCGGCGGCACGGGCTGGTTCACGCAGCAGCACCCCATCTTCACCATCGTCAAGGGTGGCGTCGGCGGCCGGAATGGCCTCGTGACGCTGAACCTGCAGCCCGGCAACCCGCTGTTCCCGACGTTCCCGAACGCGATTCCGTCGCTCCCGGCGGACACCGTGCTGCCCATCCGCTCCATCCAGGAGATCTCGCCGACGCTGGAGAACGAGCGCGCGTGGACGGCCAGCTTCGGCGTGCAGCGCCAGATCGGCGCGCGGGCCAGCGTCGCCGTGGACTTCAACATCAACCGTGGCCAGAAGCACGGCTTCCTGGACGAGAACGCCCCGGCGTCGATCGACAAGGCGGTGCTGAACGCCGCAAACGGGGCGACGATCCGCACCGTGGCGCAGGCCGACCTCACCCGTCCCACTCTGCCGCTGCCAAACGGCTTCCGCCGCGTTGAGATCCTCACCAACGAGGGGCGCTTCTGGTATCAGGGCGTGCGCTTCTCGGGCCAGCACCGCTCCAGCGCGCTGACGCTGACGGCCTCCTACACCCTGTCGAAGGCCGAGGACCGGCTGAACCACTGGTTCGCGCCGGAGGACAGCAACGATCCGGAGCTGGACCGCGGCCGCACGGGCGCGGACACGCCGCACAACTTCGTCGCCTCGGCCACGTGGAGCGTGCCGGGCTCGAACATGCTGACGAAGGACTGGCGCCTGAGCGGGGTCTCGCGCGCGATGAGCGGCACGCCCTACTCGCTGCGCTACGCCGGTGATCCGGTGGGCACGCAGCTGACGCAGTGCAGCACGCGCGGTTGCCAGGCGGCGCGGCCCGGCGCCCGCAACACCGAGCGCGGCGACTCCATCGTCTACACGGACTTCACGCTCGCCCGCATCTTCCGCGTGGGTGAGGATCGCCTGGAGTTCCGCGCGGACATCTTCAACGCGTTCAACCAGTGGAACGTCACGGCGGATGGGTACGTGAACATCGTCACCGCGGCGAACTTCAGGCAACACACGGGTGGCAGCGCCGTGTGGCCCGGACGACAGTTCCAGTTCGCGCTCACCTACAGATTCTGACGGGAGGGGGCGCTCGCTGCATTCGCGACTCGCGCGCGTCGGGAGGCGGGCTTCGCCTGCCGGGAGGGGCGCTTCGCCTGACGGGATACGATTGGCGATTTGGTGATTGCGGGCGGCGTTCCGTTGAGGGGCCACGGGCGCGTGCGGCCCTTGGATGCAGCCGTTTCGGACGAAGGCGGGGCGTTCACAGCCCGCCCTGAGCGGCCTCGAGGGCAGCCGACACTTGCACTTGCCGACAACCGACCCGCCGGTCACCTCAGGCGCGGCCTTTTTGCGCCTTGGTTCTGAGCGTCCGGCGGGGCGGTTGACCGGCTGACCTCGCGGACGCCAGGGCGGGGTGTGGACGCCACGCCTGCTCGCGCGGGCGCCGGTGGGCCGCTGACGACAGGGGCCCTCGACGGAACGTCTTACGGTGAGGACAACGATGAGTAGACACGGACTCGGGTTGACGCGGCGGGAGGCGATGACCACGCTCGTCGGCGTGGCGGCGGTTGGAGTGGCGACGGTATCGGCCAGGCAAGCCGCGACGGGTCTCGTGCGCGTGCGGGTGCAGACCGAGCTCGGGGACATCGTCCTGGAGCTCGACGCGAAGCGCGCGCCGGGGACCACGGCGAACTTCCTGCGGTATGTGGATGCCGGACATTACGACGGCGGGACGTTCCACCGCACGGTGAAGATGGACAACCAGCCGGAGAGCCCCGTAAAGATCGAGGTCATCCAGGCCGGCGTGAACGAGAGCCGCGCGAAGGACGGCTTCCCGGCCATCCCTCTGGAGCGCACATCGGTCACCGGACTGAAGCACGTGGACGGCGCGGTGTCCATGGCCCGCGGCGGGCCGGACTCCGCGACGTCCGGGTGGTTCATCTGCATCAACGACCAGCCGTCGCTGGACTTCGGCGGCGCGCGCAACCCGGACGGGCAGGGCTTCGCGGCCTTCGGGCGCGTCGTCTCCGGGATGGACGTCGTCCGCAAGATCCAGCAGGCGCCGTCCTCGTCGAACCGGACGACGAACACGGAGGCGCAGCGGCTGACGCCGCCGATCAAGGTCGTCAAGGTGTCGCGCGTGTCGTGAGCCCCCGGGCACACGGGCCAGGCTGGGCGGGGCGACCGGGCCTCCGCGAGCCGGCGCTCGAAACCGCGTCCTCGGTGGTCCACCGGGTGCGCGCGGGTCACATTCCATGGGTAGACAGACGCGCTGCTGACACTTGGGACGCCGTGGGGTGGGCTGGCGGGCGGGCCCGGGGCCTCCTTGCGAGCGGCGCGATGGGCGTCAGTACGAAACCGTGACGAGGTTGCGACGAGTGCACGCGCCATCTCCGCCGTGTGCGGAGTGGCGCGTTCAGCGTCAGTACGCAATCGGAGCGGCCGAGGACGCGGTTTCGAGCGCCGACTCGCGGAGGCCCCGGGCTCGCCCGCCAGCCCACTCCACGGGGGACATCACGGCCAAGCCGGACATGACGAGAAGGATAGAATTGCGCAGTGGCGCGCGTCTGGGCACTCGTCTTGTTCACCGCCCTGGCGGTGGCCGCGATCTTCTTCATCCAGGCCCGCCGGTCGGGCCTGACCGTCAGCGAGATCTTCTCCGGCGCACCCACCACGGTGACCGGCGCCATCGAGGCGCAGCGCGCAACGGCTCGTGTGGGTGCGCGCACGGACTTCCTGACGCCGAGGGCCGTCGGGCTGCCGGTGGGGCCGGACGATCGACCGCTGGTCGCGCAGGTGAGCGTCGCGGATCTGGACCGCGACGGGCTGCCAGACCTCATCGTCTGCGACGCCGCGGCCAATAGCCTCACGTGGATCCGGCAGGCGCCCGCCGGTACGTTCACCGAGACAACGCTGGCGGCGATTGCAGGCCCCGCGCACGCGCAGGCCGTGGACCTGGACAAAGACGACGACCTGGACATCATCGTCGCCAGCCTCGGCGTGCTCTTCCCGAACAACGCGCCCATCGGGTCGGTGATCGTGCTGGAGAACGACGGGCGCCAGTCGTTCACCACGCGCGTGCTGGTGGAGAAAGTCGCGCGCGTGTCGGACGTGCGCGCGGGGGACCTCGATGGTGACGGAGACCTCGACCTCGCGGTGGCGCAGTTCGGCTACGACCAGGGCGAGACGCGCTGGATGGAGAACAGAGGCAATTGGCGGTTCGAGAGCCACGTGCTGCAGAGCCTCTCCGGCCCCATCAACGTGGAGATCGCCGACCCGGACGGCGACGGCGACCTGGACATCATCTCGCTCGTCAGCCAGGAGTGGGAGGAGATCTACGTCTTCGAGAACAGCGGCCGCGGGCAGTTCACGGCGAAGCGCATCTTCGGCGCGAGCAACGAGGACTTCGGGTCGAGCTGGATCAGCGTCGCGGACCTCGACAAGGACGGCGACGTGGACGTCGTCTACAGCAACGGGGACGCGTTCGACTACGCCCCGCCGACGGGCCGAGGGTGGAACGGGCTGCAGTGGCTCGAGAACCGCGGCGGGCTGATGTTCCGCTATCACCGCATCGGCGACTTCGCCGGCGCATCGAGCCCCCAGCCGGTGGACATGGACGGCGACGGGGACATGGACGTCGCGCTCGTCAGCGCCTACAACAACTGGGACCGCCCCGAGGCGATCAGCCTGGCGTGGTTCGAGAACGATGGTGCTATGAGCTTCACGCTGCGACCGGTGACGGGCACGCCGACGCACCTCATCACGCTGGCGGTGGGGGATCTCGACGGCAACGGGAAGCCGGACCTGGTGACGGGCGGGATGCACATGAGTTACCCGTTCGACCGCATGTCGCGCGTCACGGTGTGGATACAGTAGGCGCTGCTTCGCAGCGTAGGCCTCCGGTAGGCAGCGCCAAGCGCTGTAGGCGCGCTATCGCGCGTAGGCCGAAGGGACGCGCAGGCTGACGTGTGAAGCTGCCGGACCACGGACAGGGCGCCCCGGGCCTCCGCGAGACGGCGCTCGAAACCGCACCTCACAAAGGTCGCGCATCGCCAGGTGCCTGCCGAGCCATCGCCGCCGGTTGGTGCGGGACGGAGTCAAACCAAGCGGAAGTCGCGACGACCTGCCGCGCGTGGCTGACGGCTCGCCAGCCGGGAGTGGTCCAGCAACGTGGCAGCGCCTCTGCGCGCTTACGGCGCGGAGGATGGGCGACGAGCTCTCCGGCAGGATGGTGGGCTGCTCTTTGTTCCCCGGATAAGTTCGCAGTAGAACTTGGCAGGCGCGCCAGGGCCTGAGATCATGGAGCAGAGGCGACGCTGAGATGCACGTGCACGTCCGGCGTGGCCGGCTACAGGCGAAATCTGGCTGGCACCCGTCGCCCTTGCGTGGAATCATGGCTTCAGCCCGCGAGAGTTGAACGAGATTCGTCGAGTGATTATTGAGAACGAACAGGCAATCCTTGAGGCATGGCATGAGCACTGCGGTGAGCGTTGAGTCGCGGATCGCGCACGTCGACGTAACGGACGAGGCGATCACAGCGCAGTTGGTCGATGGTCGTGTAATCAGCGTGCCGCTGGCGTGGTCGTGGCGGTTGTCGGAAGCGACGCCGGCGCAGCGGGCCCCTTGGCAGCTCATTGGCGAAGGTCACGGTGTGCACTGGCCAGACGTTGATGAGGACATCAGTGCTGAGGGGATGCTCCACGGCGTACCCGCTCGCCGTCCGCGTCCTCGGGCACATCCGACCGGAGTGTCGGCCAAGAGAGCCGAGCAGCCGTCAATCCGCGCTCAGCGGCCCGGTAAGTCCAAGCGACAGGCCCGCGCGGCTCGCGGTTGACTGCTCCGGGGGTGACACGGTGCTGACCCCAACGCTTGGAGGGATACAACGGACGACGCCGGGTTCCGCACACTGCGGCAGACTCTGCGCGCGGCGGACGCAGCGTCGAGACTTTTTGGGGCGACAGCAGGGTGCAGGGCCACGAGACGCCGTGCCTCCGGCCCCTCGGAGGCTGCCGTTTCACATTCCGACGACCCCTCGACGATGCTCGGGGTCGTCCTGAGCTTGTCGACGGACGAACGCGCCGACGCGTACCACAGGGCTTGTTTGAGCCACAGCGAAGCCAGGCGAGTTGCCTCAGTGCTTGTGGGGCGCAGAGGCGTGTTCGACCGGCTGCCGTCGGGGGCCGAACGGGCCGTGGTGTCGTGGCCCAGCACCCCACAGCAGGGTGGTGGGCTACCCTTTGTCTCCCGTGTCCCTCGGCGACGGCCGTGCGTGAAACCGACACGCGAGCCGAAGCGGGGAACAGGGCCGTGTTTGAGCTCAGAAATGCAGGCGAGTTGGCCCACGTGCATGAAGTGGCGAAGGCGAGCGTGACCGGCCGTTGCCGCGGGACACGGGAGGCGAAGGGTAGCCCGCCACCCTGGTGCGTGACGTAGATGGCTCGAAAGCAGCAAAAAGCGCGACCAGGGGAGCAGTCGGCGCCAGGAGTGGCCGGGGAGGCGACGACGGGACTGAAGTCCCGTCGCTCCGTACTACGGCCGCAGGCTCCCTGGGTGGCGATCGGCGCAGTGGTCGTGATCCTCGCGGCCGCGTGGTGGGGCGCAGACGTGCTTGCTCGCCGGGCGCGCGGCGCGACGTTGCCGCCGCTGGCGGACCTCTCCGCGTTGCCGGCGCCCGCACAGGAGCAGGTGCGACGGGCCGATGCCGCGGCTCGGTCGGACCCGGGCTCGGCGGACGCGCTGGGCGCGCTGGGCCGTGCGTATCACGCGAGCCTGATGACCGGCCCCGCCATCGACACGTACGCGCGGGCCGAGGCGCTCGATACCGGCTCGTGGCAGTGGACCTACCTGCGCGGGCTGCTGCTCGAGGAACGCGGCCAGCTCGCGGAGGCGCGCGACGCGTTCTTGCAGGTGACGCAGAAGAACCCGGTGCACGGCCTGGCGTGGCTCAAGCTGGGAGAGATGGCCTTCAAGGCGGGCACGCTGGACGAGGCGGACCGCGCGTATCAGCACGCCGGGGAAGCGCCACCCCAGGCGGCGTTCACGACCGCCGGCGTGTCGTCGCGCCGCGTCGTGCCGGTGTCGGCCTACGCACAGCTGGGGCTCGCGCGCGTGGCGATGGAACGCGGGCTGGCCGAGCAGGCCCGAGGCACGCTGGACGCCCTGATCGGAGTACATCCGACGTTCGGTCCAGCGCGCACGCTCCGCGCGGGTCTGCAGCAAGCGGCTGCGCAGAGTGGCCAGGCCTCCACCGGCCGGGCGTACGTGCCCCCGTCTGATCCCGCACTCGACGCCGTGGTGGCCTCCTCCGCCATGCGCGACCTGCTGCTGAAGCACGCCGCCATGGCCGCACGCGGCGGCGACCGCGAGTGGCGCGAGTTCCTCGTCCGCCGCGCGGCACAGTTCAACCCGCGCGATCCCAACGTGCTGATGGAGCTGGCGGCGATGCTCCAGGCCACCGGCCGCGCCACGGAGGCGCTGGAGGTGCTGCGGCAGCATGAACAGCTCGTGCCGGGCGATCACCACACGCTGGTGGAGCAGGGCAAGTGCCTCGCGGACCTCGGCCGGCTGGAGGAAGCCGAAGCCGTGCTCCGGCGAGCCGTGCGCGTCCGTGACGCGGCGGCGGAGTACAACCTCGGCACGGTGCTGGACCGCCAGGGCCGATCGGACGAGGCGCGCGCTCGCTACGAGCGGGCCCTGGTCATCGACCCGTTCCACGCGCGGGCGCTCAACAACCTCGGCGTGTGGCTGGATCGCCGCGGGCAGGGCGACGAGGGGATCAAGACGCTCGAGCGCGCGATACAGGCAGACCCCGAAAACGCGGAGGCGTACTCGAACCTGGGCAGCGCCTACATCGGCGCCCGGCGCATGGCCGACGCGTTACGCGTGCTCGATACAGCCGTGGCGCTGGATCCCGACGCGCCGGATGCCCACAACAATCGCGGCATCGCGCTCGCGCAGTCAGGACGGCTGGCCGACGCCGCCCGCGAGTTCGAGACGGCGGTGCGGCTCAACCCCAGCCACCAGAACGCACGGCGCAACCTGGAGCAGTTGAAATCACTGTCCCGCTGAAGAAAAGAAACACGAAGACACGAAGGGCACGAAGACGGACACGAAGACTCAATTGGTGGGATCACGCTGCTGCTGTCACCAAGAGCTGAAGTCGTTGGGAACGATACGCCGTGACTCCCCGAGTATTGTTCTTCGTGCCGTCCTTCGTGTCCTTCGGTCTTCGTGGTTTCTTTACCTCACCGACAGGTCGCAGATGTCGTTCAGGATGCCCGCGGCGGTGACGGCGGGGCCGGCGCCGGGGCCGCTGATGACCAGGGGCTCGTCCTTGTAGCGGTCGGACGTGAAGCTGATGATGTTGCGCGTGCCGGTGGCGGCGCCCATGGGGCTGCTGGCAGGCACGGCCACGAGTTTCGCGGAGACGCTTCTCGCCGTGGCACTGACGACGTAGCGGAGCACACGGCCGTGTGCGGCTTCGGCCTGCACGCGCGCGCGCCAGTGGTCGTCCAGCACCGGCAGCTGATCCATGAACGTCGCGAGCGGGAGCTTCTTCATCCGCGCGGGCACCAGATCGTCCGGCGCGGCTGCGGGGCCGTGATACCCCATCATGCGCGCGAGGATGAGGCCCTTGCGCCCTGCGTCCTGTCCGGACAGATCCTCGCGCGGGTCGGGCTCCGCGTAGCCCCGCGCCACCGCCTCGCGCACCGCGGCGGAGAACGGCCGACCCGCCGACACCTCCGACAGCACGAACATCAGCGTGCCGCTCACGCAGCCGTCGATGCGCCGCACACGGTCGCCGGTCTCCTCGAGCTTGTTGAACGTGTCGATGATGGGCAGGCCCGCGCCCACGGTGGCCTCGAAGCGCACGTGCCGGCCGGTCGTCTTCGCCGTCTCGAACAGCCGGGCGTAGCTGTCCGCCGTCCCCGCCAGCGGCTTCTTGTTCGCCAGGACGAGGTGGAAGCCCGCGCGCACGGCGGAGAGCAGCACGTCGCCGGTGTTCTCGCCGGTGACGTCCACCACCACCGGCCGTGACACGGCGTGGCTGGCCATCCAGGTGAGCGCGTCCTCCGCGCCGGCGCGCGTGCCCTCCAGATCCGTCAGCAACCTGCCTGCGTCCTTCTGCTTCGCCAGGTGCAGCAGCCGCGCACGAGAGAGGCCCCGCGCGTCGAAGACGTATCCCGACCGGTCCAGGAGCCCGACGATGCGGACGTGGCGGCGATCGTCGAGCGCGGCAATCTGATCGGCGAGCGCTCGTCCCACGCGTCCAAAACCCAACAGAACCACATCGGTCCATCGTCCTCCCCGCGCCCGGCCGCCGCCGATCTTCGACAGCTGGAATGCCGCGTGGACGCGCCGCGCGGCCTCGGGCGCTTCCTTCGCCACGACGACGAACGAGATGTTGCGCTCGGACGACCCCTGGGCGATCGCGACGACGTTGAGGCCGCCGGCCTCGAGCGCAGAGAACACGCGTGCCGCGATGCCGGGCGTGCCGGCCATGCCCTCCCCGACCACGGCGATGACGGCCATGCCCTTGCGGGCCGAGACACCATCGATGAGGCCGGTCTCGATCTCGTGCTTGAACGCCTTGCTGACCCTGGCCACGGCGCGGTCGGCTTCCGACTCCGGGACGGTGAAGCCGATGGAACTCTCTGAGGATCCCTGGAAGATCGTCGAGACCGAGAGGCGCTCCGCGTCCACGGCGGCGAATGTGCGCGCGGCGATGCCATGCACGCCCACCATGCCCTTGCCCGCCACCGTCACCACCGCTTGGGCGGGCAGGATGGCGAGCGCCTTCACCGGGGATCCGGGGAGCACGTGCCGTGCCGTCACCTCGGTGCCCGGGAGGTCCGGGTTGATGAACGAGCGGACGTGCAGGGAGATGCGCGTGCCCGAGATGGGGATCAGCGCGCGCGGGTGCAGCACCTTTGCGCCGTAGTGCGCCACCTCTGCGGCCTCCTGGTGGTGGAGTTCCGGGATCAGGCGTGCGTCCGGCACGAGCCTGGGATCCGCGGTGAGGATGCCGGGCACGTCCTTCCACAGCACCACGCGGCGCGCGCCGAGCACGCGGCCGAGGAGGGTGGCGGTGAGGTCCGATCCGCCGCGGCCGAGCGTGGTGATGCTGCCGTCCGGCGCGCGGCCGATGAAGCCGGTGACGACGGGGACGATGCCCCGCGCGAGGAGCGGCTTGAGAAGGTGCCGGGCTATGGCGCTGGTTTCGGGGATCAGCGGCGCCGCGCCGCCGTGTTCGTTGTCGGTGCGGACGACGTCGAGGGCGTCGAGGAAGAGGGACTTGCGGCCTGCGGCTTGCTTGGCCGCCGTAGCCTTGGCGAAGGTGGCCGGCTTGCGGCTCGAGGATAGCGAGGCGATCGCGGCGGCGAGGAGGCGGGCGGAAAGCTGCTCGCCGCGGCAGACCATGGCGTCGCGCGTGCGTGCTTCGAGGTGGCGCAGCACGCTGACCGCGCGGCAGAGCTCGCCGAACTCCGCCGCAGACTGGTCGAAGTGGGCCAGCACGTCCCGCAGCGCCGTGCGGTTCTTCACGGCGATCTTCGCCGCCGCGTGATGCCGGGCCCGGAAGGTCTCCGCGGCCGTGTCCGCCGCATCGAGCCGTCCCGCCACCGCGTGCTCCGCGGCTTCCAGCAGCAGGTCCGTCATTCCGCCGAGGGCAGAGGCCACGATCACCAGCGGGCCATCGTGCGCCGCGATGCGCACCGCGGCCCGCGCGATCGCCTCACCATCGGCAAGCGAGGCGCCGCCAAACTTCCAGACTTCCAGTCCCTGCTTGCGAGCTGTCACGCTGTGCTCCTGTCACGAAAGAAACCACGAAGGGCCGAAGGGCACGAAGGCGGACACGAAGAAAGCTTTGGGGCGGTCAGACAACAGACACGCGTGACACTCCAAAAGGAGTCTTCGTGTCGACCTTTGTGTCCGTCGCGCCTTCGTGTCCGTCGCGCCTTCGTGTCTCCTTCCTCACCTCTACCCAAAAAGAAGTCTTCGTGCCGTCTTCGTGTTCTTCGTTCTTCGTGGTTTCTTTTTCACTGCACACCGAGGGCCGTCATGCGTTGCTGTTGCCAGGCCGCTACTTCTTCCGGCGTGATCGTATCGGCGTGATGCAAGGTCCAGTTCAGCGCGGCGATGAGGTCGTCGGGGTCCTCGAGGCCGATGCCGAGGCGGATCAGGCGGTCGAAGCCGTTGCGCTGCAGTTGCGCCGGCGCGGTGAAGTACTCCGAGACGGTCTGGTGGTGGTTCACCTTCGTCGCCAGGCCATCGAACGACAGGGCATAGCGCACGACGATGGTCGTGGCCAGGACGTCCGCGATGTGCCGGGTGCGGGCCTCGTCCGCGCCGGTGACGCGGAAGGAGAGCAGCGAGCCGTGGCGCACGTACTGGTCGCGGATGACGGCCGCATCTGGATGCGAGGGCAGCGAGGGGTGGAAGACCTCGGAGACGCGCGGGTGCGAGGCCAGAAACGCCGCGACACGAGTCGCGGTGGCGCAGCGGCGCGCGTGGGCGCCGGCGGGAGTGGCCAGGCTGGGCCCCCACGAAGCGAGGATGGCTTGGGCTCGGCGCCAGTCCAGTATGCCGCCCCTCATCGCCAGTAGATCCATCACGCTGTTGCCGAGCGCGATGTCGTTGGTGGCGATGTATCCCCACAGGTCGCGATCCGTGCCGCCGAGCGCCTTGGTGCCGCTGCCGAGGACGACGTCCACGCCCTGTTCGAGGAGCGGCGTTCGAAACGCCCACGGCGTGGCGATGGTGGAGTCGAGCAGCAGCCGCAATTCAGGCGCGCGGTCGCGCGCGGCAGCGACCGTCCTCACCAGCCGCGTGATGTCCTGCCCGCGCACGAGCGGGTTGGTGAAGGTCTCGGCGAAGACGAACCTCGTCCGCGGCTCGATCGCCGCCTCGATCGCCTCCCAATCCCCATCGTCCACGATCGTCACCGAGCCGCCCACGCGGGCGGCGAGCCACTCCAGATAGGCGCGCGCCTTGTTGTAGACCTGACGCATCAGCACGGCGTGCGCGCCCGGCGACATCAGCACGTCGAAGACGAGCGCGGTGGCCTGCATGCCCGAGTCGCAGGCCAGTGCCGCGCGTGCGTGCTCGAGTGTGCGCAGGCGCGCGAGAAGTTCGCCGGTGGCGGACGTCCCGTACCGCGCGTAGAGCGGCGGCAGCGCCGACCAGCAGGTCTCGCCGAGGAACATGCTGGCGGCCTTGCCCTCCTGCCACGCGATCACGCGAGCCGAGCCGAACAGGTCGAGCTGAACGGTGGGCTCCTGCGGGTGCAGGTAGGGCGTTCCCGCGCGCCGGGCGTGGGCATCGAGCGCGTCGTGCAGTTCGCGCGTGGCCGGGCCCATCGCGTCGAGCGGCGGCCGTTCGAGCGGGCAACCCCGCGCATCGAGCCAGCGGGCGACGCCGCTCACTCGAAGACCCCGAGGCACAGGCACCCGTCCACGCGCTCGATGCGGGCCACCGCTTCCTGGACCTGCTGCACCGCGGCCTCCGTGCTGGCGGAGATCGTGAACCCCAGGTGCACGCGCGCGTGCTCGGCGCGGGTCGCGCGGTTCTGGACGCTCAGGCCGGCACGACGCACAAGGCTCTCGACTCGACGCTCGAGGCCAGGGTGTGGCTCGCCCGTCACGCGAAGGTAGTGGCGACGCGCCAGTCGCGGCGACGCGGGATCGGCCAGCGGCAGGTGCTGCGGCACCGGCCAGCGGACCGAGTTGTCCTGCGCGAGATCGATGAGGTCCCCCAACACCGACGTGGCCGTCGGCAGCGCGCCGGCGCCCTTGCCGAACAGGCTGAGGTCTCCTGATGCGGCACAGCGCAGGTAAACGGCGTTGTATTCCTCCTCGACCGACGCGAGCAGGTGCCATGTGGGCAGCAGCAGCGGCTCCACGGCGATGTCGAGCGCGCCATCCACGCGCGCCGCGCGCGCGATGAGGCGGATGCGGCAGCCCAACGCCTCCGCGAGGTCGCAATCGTGCGGCCCCAGCCCACTGATACCGCGCACGCGGAAGTCCCGCGGACGCACCCACGCCCCAAAAGCCCGATACGCCAGGATCGACAGCTTTGCGGCCGCATCGTCTCCATCGAGATCCGCGCGCGGGTCGGCCTCGGCAAACCCGAGCGCCTGTGCTTCCGCCACCGCGGCTTCCACGGTCAGCTCCTCCTGCTCCATCCGCGTGATGACGAAGTTGCAGGTGCCGTTGAGGATGCCCGCGAGGCTGTCCACTTCGTCGGCCCGGTGGCTCAGATGCCGGAGGATGGGAATCGCGGCCGCGGCGGCGGCCTCGCAGTAGAGCGGCGTAGCGGTCCGCTGCGCCAGCACGCCCAGCTCGTCGAGCTTGTCGGCCAGCAACGCCGTGTTCGCCGTCACCACGGGCTTGCCCGCGGCCAGCGCCGCGTGGAGCACGGCTTCCATGCCGGCGCCGCCGGCCACCTCCACGACGACGTCCACGTCGGGATCAGAGACGAGTGCCAGGGCATCGGTGCCGATGGGAATCCCCGCCGCAAGCGGGCCGCGATCCTTCGTCACGTCACGCACGGCGATGCGCGTGACGCGGAACCGCACGCCGTAGCGTTCGCGCACGGGCGTGTGCTCGCGCGCGATCATGTCGAGCAGGCCGCGGCCGACGGTTCCGCACCCGACGAGGCCGACGCGGATCTCGCGAACCGGCTCTTCGCCCACACCGTGGAAGCGAGGCCGCACCATCGTCGTGGCGTCGCTGCCGAACGCCCGCGCACCACGCAGCAGATCCGCAAGCCGCTCCTGATCGGCCAGGAACGCATCGTGGCCGTACTCCGACTCCAGCTTCCAGAGCGACGATTGCGCGCCGACGGACTGCAGTTCCCGGTGCAGCTCTTCCTGCAGCGCCCACGGGAACAGCATGTCGCCCGGAACCCCGACGACGATCGTCTCGGCGGTCACGTGCTCGAGCGCGGCCCGCAGCTCGTCGTGCGTGCTCGCGATGGAGCCGCGATCGATGGCCTCGCTGAGCAGCAGGAACGTGCGCACGGGGAACTGCTCGGCGAAGCGCCGGCCGTGATGGTCCAGGTACTCCGCCACGGGCGGACGCTCGAGCCCGGGCACCAGCCGCCCGAAGCGTGCATCCAGTTCCACGCGACCGCGGTAGGTGAGCATCCCGAGCTGTCTCGCGCGGCTCATGCCCGTGGCCACATCACCGTTGCGCACGCCGTCGCGTACCAGCTCGCGCTGCAGGTGACGCGTGGCCGTGCCCCATCCGTCGGGCCGCAGGCCAGCCGAGACGGCGATCAATCGCTCGCAGCGAGCCGGATGACGCACGGCAAACGCCACTCCCACCATGCCGCCGAGGCTCGCGCCCACGAAGGTGACGGCCGACTCGCAGCCGCAGCCGTCGAGCCACGCGGCCACCAGGTCCGCCAGGCCGAGCACGGAGATGGCCGGCGGCGGGTCCGGGCCGTCGAAGCCGCGCCACGTGGATCCGTTGCCGGGCCAGCACGGGCAGAGCACCGTGGTGCGAGCGGGGTCGATCAGGCCCTCGCCCATCAGCGCGGGCCACCAGGCCTCCACCCGTCGACCTTGCTCAGGGCTGGCCGCTCGACTCCGCTCGGGGCCAGCCTCTGACGGGCTGCGGCCGTCGCCGAACGGAAGCGGCGACGCCGTGATGCCGCCGACGATGACGACAACGGGCGCGGTGCCGAGCTCCGGGCCGTACGCCCAGCCGCCGAGGACGACGTCCTCCAGGCGATGGCCCTCGACGACGATCGCCGCGCGCTCGACGCGGAGCGGGCGGGGGACGAGGGTGGCGGTGGCGGATGCGGGCATGGGTGCGGACCCCAGAAGACCACAGCCTATACCAGAAAGCAACCAATCTACCTATATAGATGTGCTCCAGGCACGCGGGCCCTGGCGGCGCGGGCTGGTGTGCCCGGCGCGGGCCTCCGCGAGACCGCGCTCGAAACCGCGCGCACGCTCGCTCCGAGTGCGGACTGACGCCGAACGCGCCACTCCGCACACGGGCGGAGCTGGCGCGTGCACTCGTCGCGACCGTGCGCGCGGTTTCGTACTGACGCCCCTCGCGCGGCTCGCAAGGAGGCCCGCGCCGGGCACACCAGCCCGCACCGCCAGCGTCAGTGACTCCTGCCTCCGCGAGACCGCTGTTGGGCGCTCGCTGCCATCGAGTCTCGGGCCAGGCGGGAGGGGACACTCGCTGCGATCACAGGCTCGCGCGGACGGGAGGGGACGGACGAGGGACGGGCTTGCGCCACGTAGCGTTGGCGAAGGCGGGAGGCGACTTCACTGTCGGGATACTGCGCCTGCCGGGAGGGAGCGCTTGCTGCGGTCTCGGCTCGCGGCCCCGCGACTAGAGAGCCGATCACGTAAGGGGGATCGACATCGGGATCGGTCTGTGATCTGCTGGGCGCATGCCCACACTGATTCGCTGGCAGGTCCCGGTGGAGTTGAGTCCTGAAGAGCGTCGAGTCGCGGCG
>Ga0268299_1002493_pt1 | contig 21697 bp, 18 predicted proteins | sample NOBtaG_FD_193484 | JGI IMG/M metagenome (GOLD analysis project Ga0268299, IMG submission 193484) | Activated sludge microbial communities from bioreactor in Nijmegen, Gelderland, Netherland - NOB reactor | ecosystem: Engineered > Bioreactor > Aerobic > Activated sludge | place: Netherlands... | reverse complement strand
TACCTGCCCTTGTATTGTTCCGGGTTTTTTCAATACACTTGCCACACTGATGTCTTTGTTCACCAGGGCACCGAAGACTGACGGTTTCAGCCCTGCCGCCACCGCTCCTTGCTGCAGCATCTCTTCGTTCATTGCCTTCTGAGAGCTGATGCCCACACTGCTTACGTGCTTGGCGGTCAGCCTTTCCACGACTTGCGCACCGGTAACATTGCCGGCCAGGTCGCCATCCACGAACGCGGCATTGAAGCGTCCCAGCGGAACCTGCACAGGCTTGCCATCCAATCCAAGCCCTATTCCGGCTCGCAACGAGCTCAAATCTTTCGCGCCGGCAATGGCCGTCACTTTATTGCCTTGCGCTTCCAGGGTTTCTTTAAAAGCAGTCGCAAAAAATGGGCTGTCCTCAACCAGTAAAACTTCGTTTTTCGCCCTCGGCATCAGTTTCGCCAGGCGCCCGCGCGACGCTATGACCGCGCCCACAGCCAAAGCCGTTCCGCCCACAATCAAAGCCGTTTCACCCGGATTATCGTAAGCCGCCTTCCATAATGAATGCGAAGAATCCGCTGTGCCGTTGCCGGATGACGTTGCATCAGTAGCGGAGAATTGAGCGCCGTCGCCGCTGCTGCCCACCGCATCGCTGAACATCGAATCAATCGAAGCAGCCTGGGCGAATACTTCATTTGTCTGGTGCGAACCAGCCATGTGCACTCCAATAAATTTCAGCGGAGGAAAAGTAAACCCATAGTAGAGAGCCGTCTCATCTTGTGCACTGGGGAGACTACGAGTTCGAACCTTAAACCTCCAACTGGGCCAAACTTTCCGAGAATTTCGTCAAGCTTTCAAAGGGCATGGAAAAGTGGCAATCGCCATAAGAATGTAAACAGACGGCCGCAAACGCCCGCCCGGCAGAATGCGCCTATATGCTTGTGCTATACTCAAATTCCGGTGTGAAGGCTGGCAAGTGTTTTCATTAGCCAACCTCAATGCGCCGGAATGTCCGTCGGCTTTAGACTGGCGGTCATGGGATCGTAGCTCAGTTGGTTAGAGCGCCTGCCTGTCACGTAGGAGGTCGCGGGTTCGAGTCCCGTCGGTCCCGTATTTTTTTTAAAGTCCGGCTCGGACGCAGACAAGACATAAGCCGCTCACATGAAGGCAAATAGCTTACGAAAAAAGCTAGATCGAGTGAGTGGTGTTTTTGCCGTCTCAGTGCTTCTTTCTGCGTGCACGGGCGCAATTACCTCTCTATGGACGGACTCTGTTTCGTCCGGCGCCGCCTACGCCCTTCCTGGCGGCATGGGACGATGGGCACCGGACGAGCGCTGGAAAAAATGGCAGGAAGAGGTCGACAGGGGATTTCTGGCGTACTCTCGGCGTGATTATTTGATGGCGGAGAAGATCTACCTGCACGCGCTAGAGAAAGCAAAACAGTATGCAGACAACCCATCCAAGGTGGTCGAGGTTCTCACCAAAATCATCAGCGCAAGAATCGACTCCGGTCAAATGGAGCGGGCGGAGCCGTACTACAACGAATTGATGGTTCTGGCGACAACATTGAACAAACAAAAAAATCTGGATGAGCTCTCGGCACTCGCAGTTGAAGAACTCGCCAATCACTACTACGAGGTGAGCGGCATCGCACAAGGCGGTATTCCACTGTCGCCCAGTCGCAGAGATAGAGCCATTTTAGCTCTCAATCACTGCATAGACATAAGAGTCAAAGTCTTCGGCGAGCATCATCCGAAATTGACCACGGCACGCGGCGCGCTCGCCAACATCTACATCGTTTTGCATCAATGGGATGACGCCAAAGATCAGTTATCGGAAATTCGCCACGCCATAAAGGATCTGGCGGACAAGCCCTGGGTTCATGATTCTCGCTATCTAATTTACCTGGGTTGTGTTTATGAAAAACGCGGCAGGGAAAGACACGCAGCAAGAATTTTCGACGAGATCCAAAAACGCTTCGACAAGCTGAAAATATTCGGCGAAATCGAGAAATACCGTGCCGTCTTCTTAAGAATGGCAGGCGAGCCGGCGGCGGCAGAAGCCTGGTATCGCAAAGAACTGGCGGCAGAACAAAAGCACGGCAGCAAATACGGCGAGATGAATGTTATTCGCGGCATCGCCGGTACTTTTGAAGACCGCGACAAGAACGCAGAAGCCGAAAAGTACTACCGGATGGCTTTCGATTGGTCAAAGAAAAACCTGAAGCTCGACACCCATCATAAATTTACTGATCTCGCCAATGAAATCGAACGCACAATGCTCAAGCAGGGAAAAATAAAAGAAGCAAATCAATTCCGCGTTGAGAACGCCGAGTTCTTAAGAACACAAAACCCTCGTTTCAAATCACCATCGCGGCTCATGCAGGAAGAGATCGATATTCTGAACAATCTCAATGAAATTTCGAAGAAGACTAGAATAGAAGCAAAGGAAATGATCAAGCGCAATTAGTTGGGTTGGAGGTAAATGTGCCAAACAACAACAAGTCCCCCTTCATTGGAATAGGTCCTGACGGCAAATTCAACGCCGATATGACCGACTTCATCGAGTTTGCGTATCAGGCATTCGACCAACTGGACTTCAACGGCAACGGCTATCTCGAGTGGAATGAGTTGCACGCAGCTTTGAAAAATCCCGACCTATCCGATCGCGAAAGGCAGTTCGTCAAATTCCTGCTCGACAATCAGAAAACCATCGCCGACTCGTATGACGAGGGCGAATTGCAGAGCGCGCTGCAGAAAGGGATTTCACGCAAAGACTTGAACTCTTACTGCACTCTGATAATGAATCAGCTATTTTCCTAGCGTGCTTGCACCGGCATCAGCAAGTAGCGATATTTGTCGTCCGCACCTGTTTTGATGATGATCGGCTTCAACGGTCCGGTCATCTCCATGCGGATAGGCGCTCCGGACAAACGTTGCAGAACGTCGATCAAATATCTGACGTTGACTGCGATGTCCAGAACTTGACCTTCGAATTGAACTTGCGTTTCGTCCTGCGCTTGACCGACATCAGGCGTGTTGGCGGAAACTTGCAGAGTGTCGCCTTCGAAATGCAGTTTGACCAGGTGCGTGCGGTCGTCCGACATAACGGCAACGCGCTCGATGGAGGAAACAAAATCATCTGCGTTGAGCTCGCCCAGGTATTTGTATTCGGTCGGGAAAAGCTCCTGGTAGCGCGGGTATTCGCCGCCGATCAAACGGGAAGACAGGTAGTGCGATTCTGTTTCGAACACAATCTGCCCGCTCACCATGGCGATGCGAACTTCCTTCATGGTCGTGCTGTCTTTGCCCTTCTCGCTCTCTTGCGCATCGAGCAATTTGACCAGCTCGGTGCAAGCGCGCGCCGGCACGATTGCTTTCAAATACATCGGTTTGTCGAGTGTTGCGGTCGCTGATTTTTTGTCTTCTTCGGTCTCTTTATCGCCTTCGACACGACGCGAAGAGCGAGCACTGACGCTCAATTCTTCTTTTCTGTGGGCCAAACGGCTGCCATCAGTGGCGGTGCACTCGAAAACGCCTTCGTTGATGACGAGATAGACGCCACCGAGCACGCTCGATGCGTCGTAATTGGCTGCGGCAAAGCTTGTTTGTTGAATAGAACGGCGCAAAATTTCCGAAGGCATCAACACGCCATCGACATTGCCGCTGTCCACGACTTTCGGAAAATCGTCGGACGCAAGACCGGTGAGATTGAATTTGGAGCGCTCGCAAGTGACGGTTGTCTCGAGAGTCTCAGGATTGACTTTGAAGCGCACGGTTTTGTTGGGCAATTTGCTCACCACTTCCAGGAGTTTTTTGCCGGGAAGCGTGACTGACCCTTTCTCTTCGATCATTCCAGGTACTTTGGTTTCGATCGTAATGTCGAGGTCGGTACCCTGAAATCTGATCGTGCTGTTCTCTCTTGTCTCGATAAGAACATTGCTCAAAATCGGTTGTACTACGCGAGTCGCTACAGCACTTGTGACATCTCTCAATGCCTTAACGAGCACGTCCTTTTGGACATCGAACTGCATATATACAACCTCGCACGCAGTGACTAGGAAGCATAAAGAGTAACTTCATGACAGGCTATTGCGCAAGTTAAAGAAACGGCGCCCCATTCTAGTCTGGGCGCTGATCCCGATCGATATCGGATCTGAGCGATCTTGAAATATCGCGTCTGCATGCCGTGTTTTTGGGCTTTTCCGTGTTCGGATCGTTTTGCATATGTTTTGCCAATCTGATCGGATCCGGCTTCCTGACAGTCCTTTGCTATTGGCTGTTCCTTCCGGTTTTGAAAATTGAAAGAACCAGAAGTAGTAGGGCCGGGCTTTTTCTGTAGATAACGCTGGAAACGCAAACGGGCAAAACATTTCGCATGTAAGAAACCTGTAGATGGGGTGTGTAAAACCCGATCGATCAAAAACCCCTCGTGTAGCGTATTACACAGCTCGCTGACAGAAATTCGACAAGTAACTTACAAGTTTTCTACAGGCTCTTAAACGCCCAACTTGTGACGGATTTTGCGGATCGCGTCAGAAAGATCGCTCTCGGATTCAATCGCTGTCTTGATCTTGTCGTATGCATATATGGCGGATGTGTGTTTGCGGTTGCCAAATGCAGTCCCTATGCGGGGGAAGCTCATTTGAATCAACTCATGTGCCAGGTACATTGCTATATGCCTTGGCAATGCCAGGTCCTGAGATCGTTTCGCAGAGCGCAATTCCGAAGGCTCGACTCTGTAGGCTTCCGCTACTGTATCTAGTATTAGTTCGAGAGTGATTTGCTTTTTCGGCTCTGTGGCTGCTTCCGGCTTGAGCAATGCGATCAAGTCGCGAGAGTTCAACTCGGCTCCTGTCAGACTCGTATAAGCGTGAGCCCGTATCAATGCGCCTTCCAGCTCACGAATGTTATTAGTGAACATGGAAGCGATGATCTCTATCAATTCCGCTTTCACTGAAAGACCATCCAGCTCGCACTTCTTATGTAGGATCGCCATACGTGTTTCCAAGTCCGGCGCCTGGACGTCCGTTATCAAGCCCCATTCGAAGCGGCTCTTCAAGCGTTCTTCCAATGTTGAAATCGCCTTCGGTGCGCGGTCGGAAGAAAGCACAATCTGGCGATTGGCGTCTCTGAGGGCATTGAATGTGTGGAAAAACTCTTCCTGTGTGGATTCTTTGCCGGCGATAAATTGAATGTCGTCCATCAAAAGAACGTCTATCTGCCGGTAGCGCTTTTTAAAGTCAGCCATGCGATCGTCGCGGATTGAGTTGATGAGCTCGTTTGTGAACCGTTCGCAGGTGATGTACTTGACGTTGGTGTTGGGCGAATTGCGCAGAATTTCATGCCCGATCGCCTGCATGAGGTGTGTTTTTCCAAGACCCACACCACCATAGACGAAGAGTGGATTGTAGGCCTGGCCTGGTCTTTGGGCGACAGCAAGGGCTGCGGAATGGCAAAAACGGTTATTGGAACCGACTACGAATGTCTCGAAAGTATATTTTGGATTGAGGTTCGACTTGGAAGCCGCGGATTGATTGATAGGCTGGGTCGAATATGCCGGATTGCGCGGCGGAAAATTGGCTGAATTTGTTGATACTCCGCCTGCCGAAGGACTGCTTGGCGAGCCGGTTTCACTTGACGCAGACAAAAGCGCATTAGATAAATTAAGCGCTTCTTGCGCTTCGCCCTGCGGGATCACGGTGATATTGGCAATCGATGGTTCGTATTTGCTGGATGCGACACTCGGATCGACAACTATTTTGACTCGGATGTCCGCGTGTGTCGCAGTTGCAAAAGCTTCTTCAAAAACTTTTTGAAAACGCGTGCAGACGTAGTTTCTGCCGAATTCATTTACATAGGCAATCGTCGCTTCGTCATTTTCAACCGATTTCAAAACACCCTGACGAATCCAGGTGTTGAACATCGGCTCGGTAACGTTAGGACGAACTAATTCCAGCACATCAGCCCAAATTTCAGCGGTCGACTTCATGAGGCGAACATCTTCCCGCTCTTTGGTCATCATGCAAAAACTCCGTGCACTGGCTGGTAAGGCAGGCTTTGTTACAAAACTCGGCCAAATCCGAAAAAGAAAGATGAGGATTCCCTTATCCCGGACTGAAAATCAGACGCGACCGCCGAAGCAGTAATTTGCCGCGTCTTCTTTCAGTGGGTTCACTGAAAGTTAGCTCCCCGTCTCGTTTTCAACGATTTTTTCAAATGGCGCTGAGCGAGCACAGAGGGAGGCTAAAAAATATAGCCGGAATCCAGTTCAACTTGAACTTAACCATTTCGGCTAATTTCGTGAATTTTTTTACTCAGTCCCGGCGGAGGACTGGCTAAAAACATATGCAGGAGATGATAGCATAGACAACTATTCGTTTTAGCTATGTATGCAAGCCAAGAATTTTTTCAAGTTTTGCGTGTCAAAACGGAGAGTTCATTGGTTCCAGGAGTTACGCAATGAAGAGAACTTTGCGCGGATCTTTTATCAAAGTAAAAAGAGGAAGCGGCTTTCTTAAGAGAATGTCCACCAAGAACGGACAAAAAGTAATCAAGGCACGTCGGGCGAAAGGACGCTACAGACTCTCCGTTTAGGAGAGGGTCTCCCGTTGCTTCCGCCGAATGAAAGGCTACGAAAAACAAGCGTTTTCCAGAGAGCCTATACAGGACGGAAGAGCGTAAGCACACGTCTTGTCACTTTGTACGTTGTGCCACGCGCCAGAAGCGAGAGAAGAGCACCGAATTCCGAACAGGTGAGATTGCCGTTTGTCGGGTTCGTTGCAGCGAAGAAAGTGCTGAAGAGCGCGGTTTCGCGCAATCGAGTAAAACGACGTGTCAGAGAAGCGTACAGGCTCCTGACACGTTCTTTGCGAGAAGAGCCCTCCCAGCAAAAGCCGAAGTACAAGCTCGGGCAATGGTACGTACTTGTTTTCGTTCTTCACGCAGTTGCGTTGGAAGCCAGTTGGGCAGAGATTTTGAATGCCATCGATGAATGTTTGAACAAAGCGGAACACAAATTCGGCGCAATGAGATCGGGCGGAGAGCCTGGAGGAAAGCCGCGTGAATAGTGTGAAAAAGGCTGTGCTCAAACTTCTATCCGCCTGGCAATGGACTCGGCGTTTCCGCCAGCCGGCCTGCCGTTTTTACCCCTCTTGCTCGCAATACGCCAAGCAGGCCATCGAAATGCACGGGCTGGGCACTGGACTGCGCTTGAGCGCCGTGCGCATCTGCAAATGTCATCCATTTCACGATGGCGGCGTAGATGAGGTGCCGGAAATGCTGGCACGGACGTCGCCGGAGCCGGGCGCTCTCGAGAGAGCGGAAAACGTTATGAAAAGCCTTCTAAATCCGGTTATTGCCGGAAGCAAAGGTAGGATAACTGCAAAAGTTTTGGACAGAGGTAACTAAGTGGACATCACCTATCAGTACATGATCCCCATTCTGGAGTACTTCCATAAGCTGACCAACAGCTATGGTTGGGCGATCATCCTGCTGACCGTGCTGGTGCGCATCCTCGTGTGGCCGCTGGTCGTAAAGTCCACTCAGTCCATGCAAAAGATGTCCCAGATGCAGCCGATGATGAAGCGCATCCAGGACCGTTATAAGAACGACCCGGAAAAATTCCAGAAGAAGATGATGGAGTTTTACTCCAAGAACAAGATGAACCCGCTGGGCGGTTGCTTGCCGACCCTGGTTCAATTGCCGGTCCTCTTCGCTCTGTTTGCAACCTTTTCCGGTCCGCCCTTCGGCGACAAAGGCATAGATGTCAAAGTAAACGTTGTTGAGAAGTCGAAAGCAGCCGAAGTCAAAAAGGCCGAAGTGTCAGGCAACAACAGTCCATATGTTGGTCCCGACGGCAAGATTGCCAAGCTCGTTGTTTTCCCCGGTGACTCCGTAGTTGTTGAAGGCGAGAGCCTTGACTTCAATACCCGCTCGGTCGAAGGGCAAGTGCCTGCCGATTTCAAAGTGCAGTGGAAATTCGCCAACCTTCAAAAGAAAGAAGGAGAGGAAGCGCCGGCGAGCATTGATGAAAACGGGCATGCCACCTTCTTGAAACCCGGCGAGTATCACGTCCAGGCGATGGTGCCCGGCGTTGCAAAACACGAGAACTTCGGTCCTATCAACGGTCTTGGAAAAGTTGCATCCGGTATGGATCTCTTCAAGCCGGAGAATTTCGACCTGGTCGTCATGATTATCTTCTTCGGCGTGTCCATGTACTTGTCTTCCAAGCTGACCATGAAACCGCCAACTGGCCCGGCAGAAGAGATGGACGAGCAGCAGATCATCCAGCAGCAAACTGCAAAGACGATGCCAATTGCTCTTTCGGCAATGTTTTTCTTCATCCCTTTACCGTCGGGAGTGTATGTTTATATGATTGTGTCCAACGTCATTCAGACGTTGCAGACATGGCTTGTAATGAAATCGCCTGCGCCGGCTTTTATTGACGTGCTCGATGGCGAAGAAGATGTTCCCCCGCCGCCTTCCGGCGACGATACGCCGAAGGGCAAAAAAAAAGACGTAAGTGAGAGCGGGAAGAACGGCTCCAGAAAAGAAGCTGCGAAAGACAAAGACAAGAAGAACGCAGAAGACGGAGTCAAGAAAATAACGGTGGAAAGCGACACCGGTGAAACGATAAGTTTGTCAACAGGGAAGCGCAAAGTAAAGAAGAAGAAAAAGTGACCTTATGAACCAATTAGATGACAACGCCAGATCATATTTGGAAAAAATTCTCGCGATTTTGGACATTGAAGCCACTGTGTCCGCAGAAGACATCGACGAAACTACCACGTGCTTTCGCATCGAATGCCGACCGGATGACGCGCGGCTTTTGATTGGACGCAATGGAGCGACTCTGGAAGCGCTCCAATTCATCGTCAGACAGATGTGCAAATCAGGCATGGCCGACCAGGGACCGTTTGTTGTCGATGTGCTCGATTACAGATCGCGCCGTCGCCGCAATCTCGAGGAGAGCGCGAAGAAAGCGGCTGTTGAAGTTCTTAACGGCGAGCAAGAGCGCATTGCGCTGCAGCCAATGAGCCCGTACGAACGCCGCATCGTGCACAAGTATTTGCAGGAAAATTTCGAAGAACTCGCATCCGAGTCGGAAGGCGAAGGTCAAGGCAGACACATCGTCATTACTTATCGGGGCATGCCGGAAGAAGGCTCGTCGAAGAAGAAGAGCTCCAACGGCAAGCGCAACGTCGAAGCAGACAGCGATGACGATTACGCCGCCGAAGAGGAAGCATACGGCGACGAAGTCGAAGTGGCTGAAGAGGGTTAACCCCATTTCTGGCGCAAGCGTCATTTTGTAAGATGGAACTAGAGAAATCAGTTCCACGGGTCCTTTCTCGGCTATGCAGAATGAATTGATGAAAAACCGCTATCTGCCCGCAGTTTTGCAGGGGATTTTGGCCGGAACATTTCTGCTTTTTATAAAGTGGTAAGTCGCTTGAGCAATAGACCTTCAATCAAGCCATATGTGAAACCCGTGTCCATAGGAATTGGTCTAGGTTTGATTGCAGCGTTTGGTTTTGCCTGGCTTGATGCAACTAACTTCCAAAATTTTTCGTTCATGTCGCGTCTGCAGTTTCAACCTCACTTGGTTTCGGAGGCGGACATATTGCGCAGAAACGCAGCACTACTGATTTGCGCGCAATTTTTGGTTGATAACGGCCTCGACTTCGCATGCCGCGGAGGTGCAATTGCTTTCTTCTTTGCGTTCATCGCGCGTCAGATTTCAAAGAAAATGGAATGCGTAGATGGCAATCTGCTCTACTTTTGCCTTGGTCCGAAACCCTATTCAATACAGGGTTTCTTTTGTTCGAGTTTGTTGGAAATTACGTTGATGGTAATTATGGGACTCGTCATGTTGCCGATCGCATGTATGGTTATCGCGACGATTTTCAGGATGGGAGCCCCAGGATGAATGAGCTGCAACGGCTCAGGTACGGCGAGAGCGTTTTGACGATGCAGGTCTCTTTTTCTTTTCGCTTTTGTAGGCGTCAAGCTCCGCATTTAGTCTTTTAAAAAGGTCGAGAGAGTGCGTTGAATATGATGCTGAAGGCTCTTTTATGGTGCTCCAGAATAGCGCGGCAACAGCCGCCGCGAAATCTTCTTTTGCTGTTTGAGTTTGTCCTCTACATTCGTGGAATCCCATCAAATAGGTAATTACTTCGCCTTGACTGATACCAAGTTTTTCGCCGAGCCGGTTCAATTTGTCTTTTACTTCTTCCGGAACTTGACAGTGGATGTTGACATAGCCTTTGGCCGGACGTCCTTTCTTGTAGCCAACGACATTGTCTTTTTCCAGTTCTTCGAATGCTGTATCAAGCACTTCTTCAAAAACACTTCGGGCTTCATCTTTGGTTTCGCCCACGCCTGCAACTCGGTCAAACAGAGGCGATCTTGTCACGTAAGAGTCGTCTTCGTTGCTCCAATAGGTAATGGCAGTTTTTCTGATCGTCTCCTTCTTCACACCTAGCCCTCCCTGATTGCTTTGAGAAACTGGCGAACATAGACCGGCTTCACCTCGCGTTTTCCACCATGTTTGTGAGAGACAGCAAAGCCCGTCAAAAAGTTGCCGTCGCGATATATTGAGCCATGGTTGCCGTTCATGACGATGTTGCACCCATGGCTTCTGATGAGTCGTACAAATTCCCTCTCTGGAATTGGCCCCATCGGTTGTAACTCTCAACAGTCTTCAACAAAATAATACATTTTCTGTACAGAAAAAGAAAGCTTGTATGAAAGGCTTGACGAAGTTGTTAGGCAACAGAACAGATCTAAACAACAAAAATCTCTTACAGTGCTAATCAGTGTCGCCCATGCGTGTCACGACTACCTCGCTATCACGAAAAGAAACTCTAAATGGATCTTGGTTGTGCGAAAGTAGTTTGAACGGCGCGGCTTGCCGGACGATTAACATTGCGGTTTCATCAATTGAATGTTCGCCAGAACTTTTCAGCACTGATAGATTCGCAACCTCTCCAGAGGTAGTTAGAATCAACTTGCAGGTGACAGGCTTCTTTACTAGAGGTTTTATGTTGGTTGCGTAGATGTACGTTCCATCAGTACTCTCGTTCAAAATCCCGCGGCTTCTTAGTATGGCAATTCTTATTGGATTAAGGTAGATATTCGACGTAAACCATCGACAGTGGCTTTTTTGCCCACTAGCCCCGGTAACACAGAAGATTGTCGAACAAAACGCCAACGCGAATTTTATTGCCGGTTTTGTCATATTGAATTTCCTGTTTGGAAGAACTAGTCTTCTTCGCACCAATCAAGGCACTTTGCGCGTCCGAGAGAATGTTGGAAATAATCGCGCGCGCCGAGAAGTTCTGCACGCAATTGATTTTTTCCCTGCTCGCCGCGCAGGGGCAATGCGATGGAATGCCGCAGCAGATGCGCAAACATGAAGGCGAACGCAGGAATTTTTTGAACGCCTTTCAAGTATTGCGAGAAAAATAGAAAACGATTTCGAGTGTAATAGTAATCGCGCCAGAAGCGTCGTTTTCCTGTTGTGGAGGCGTTTCCCGTATGTGTTATCAAGGCATCCGGAACGAGAACACACTGCCAGCCTTTCAGTCGAAATCGATGGCACAACTCAGTGTCTTCGAAATAGAGGAAATAAGTTTCGTCGAAAAGCCCGCAATTTTTCAGTGCATCCGCGCGCAACAGCAAGTTTGATCCCGACAACCACTCACAATCGACCGCCCGTCCATGAGCGTCGCGCCGCAAAAATGTTTTCGCCTTGATAAAGTCAATTTCCCCGCGCGCCTGCACGGCTTTCTCTTTGCCTTCGCCCTCATGCTCGACAATGCAGGCGCCCAAAGCTCCCGCTCTGGGCATTTCGCGAGAAACCTCGAGCAGCAGGTCCAATGTTTTGCCCGGAATAGTCGTGTCGTTGTTGAGCAGCCAGATAAGATCGGCGTTTTTCTCCAGACAATATTTCATGCCGATATTGCATCCGCCGGCAAATCCGAGATTGACTTGCGACCGCAAAAGCTCGATCTCGGGAAATTCTTTTTTGAGCGCTTCGCCTTCGTTGCCGTCCGACCCGTTGTCCACGAGCAAAACTCGGAAATTCTTTGTTTTCGTGTCCTGCAAGGAAGTCAGGCAGCGGCGAGTGTAGTCAATCCCGCGCCAGTGCAGCACTAGAGCCCATACGGCAGGCTCCTGTGGCAGATAATTATTCTCCGGCTGGCTCACTTTACTTCTAATACAGACTCACGGATAAGAGCGAGGCTTGATAATATTAGAGGGAGTTCCGGCGAGTAAAGAGGTTGGTTTGTGTCTGAATCGGAAGCACACAAAATAGATCCCGCTCCCGCTGCTGGCGGAGACGCTGAAGAGCAGCCGATTCGGCGCCAGGGTCTGACCAATTTCCTGCGCGCGCTGAAGCACGTCAATGAGGCTTCTGTTGCGGAAAACGTTAAGCAACGTTTTTCCGACTACGTAACCATCGCTCTGGTCGTGCTCTGCATCCTCAGCCTTGTCATGGCTGTTTGCGTGCCCGTACCGCCCGGTATTAAGCTCCTGCCGCTGCTCTTTACCGTCGGCGCCGTCATTTTCTACATCATCAACCGTCTGGGCATCATGATCAGCCTCACGGCGCGTCAGGCTCTCATTGTTTGGCAGATTCTTGTGGCTGGCTTCTGGCTGGGCGTCACCAGCGCCATGCTTGTCATGCTGGCTTGCTTCTATTTCGTCTCGCAAGGCAACGGCTACTAGACTGGTTTTGCCGTTTTGAGCAAGAGAAGGCATCCGTCAATGCGCATTATCGTGTTGCTGGCTGGCTTTGCGGTCGCGTGCATGTTTTTTGCGTGGGAAACAGTCAGGCTGGCGGAGGCTAAAAACCCCGGCAGGGCGGGTGACCCGGGGCAGAGAACCGTTGTCTTTGCCATGAATTGGGAGCCGGTCGGCTTTTACCCGCTGCGTGCCGTCGATTCTGCGTCTTACTATGGACAGACGCTTGTCTACGAGGGGCTCGTCAGTTACGGTTCCGAGAGTGAGATAGTCCCAGGGCTTGCCGAGCGGTTCGAGGTGACGCCGGATGGGCTGACTTATCGGTTTTGGCTGAGAAAAAACCTGCGCTTTTCCGATGGCATGCCGATTACCGCGCAGGATGTTAGGGAGTCGATCAAAGCAGCATCATCGAAAATCTCGCCATACAAGGACGATTACCGGGATATCAAAGAAGTTTCAATCGACGGCGATAGAGTTGTTCTCCAGCTAGACCGCCCCTGCGCGCCGCTTTTGTCGCGGTTGGTGGAGCTGAAGATATTGCCTGCGTCTCTGTTATCCACGATTGACAGAGGGAAAAACGCTCTCATGCGGCATCCTGTTTCGTCCGGACCGTTTCGCCTGGTTCGTTGGGAGTCAGGGCTGGAGCTGGTTTTTGAACCGAACCCGTACTATTGGGGAAGACAACCTGATGTAAAACGTCTTGTCTGGCGCGTCATCCCCGATATGAGCTTGCTCTCGATGTCGTTGAGTCGCGGCGATGTGCATGTGGCGCAGGTCGACGCGCGCGCCTGGAAATACTTTCTCAGCCGCAAGCCTAATCTTGCGCTTGATGCCTTTGCCGGTTCGCGAACGATTTATCTGGGCTTCAATGTCAGCCGTTCGCCCTTTGACGAAGATCCGGTTCGCCAGGCGGTAGCGCATTGCGTCGACCGCCGGATAATTTTGAACAAGCTCTACGGCGATTTCGGTGTATTGCCCACGAGCGACTCAGCGGAAGGGCGCTGGTCGTTCGACAGAACAATCAAAACCTATGAGTTCGACCCTGGAAAAGGGCGCGAGCTGCTCGAAATGCAGGGTTTCAAGCTTGACCGTCAGGGCTATGTGCGCGGAAAGGACGGAAAACAGCAGCTTCTTGCTTTTCGCATCAAGTCGACAAAAGATTCTGCTGATATCGCCGAAGCCATTGCCGGGCAGCTCAGAGAAGCTCATATCCCGTGCGAAGTGGAGGTCGTGGAGTTTGCAGCTCTGCGGCATCGATATCTTGCCAAAGGAGACTATGACGTCACCTTGTGGAGCCGCTCATCGGGACCGGATCCTGATTGCTATTTGATCTGGTCGAGCAAAGGACCGATGAATTTCTCTCGTTTTTTCGATCCGGCTGTTGACGAGCTTATTCAGAAAGGCCGCATGGCGACATCGATTTCGGAAAGAAAGAAGGTTTATTCGCAGATGCAGTCTATTTTGGCAAGACGTGTTCCCTGGGTTTTCGTAGTGCAACCGAGGCTCATGATCGCCCACCAGAAGTGGATTACCAACGTTTCTTGCGGCACGCAAACGTCCACCGGTGTGCCCTGGGATAACCCCCTCTTCAATGCCGCGCGCTGGAGTTTTTCCAGTGAGAGAAACTAATTTCAAATATGTCACCAGATAAGGTGCCATGTGTTTTATCTGTACTTTATAGGTAAAACTCGCGTTTAATATTTCTGCCTGCCCGGCTCCCGAAAAATTTCCAACTTGCCCGGTAATGTCTTAGACAACCCCCCGGTTCGCATCTTCCAGACAGATTGAGTTTCCCCCTCGGTCTATCTCCCAAATAAGTCATCCTCTTCCTCCCCGCACATGCAATACGGAGCAATCTCACCATGAGCAAATCCTCAGCACAAGACCACCACTTTGTTCCTTCCGTAGAAAATCATGATGCACCTGAGCAGCCAGATTCTATAGGTGAACCTGACGGTAACCGCTGGGAAACTGTGGCTCGTGCCGCTTACGCTGAGCCTAGTGACGAACCGCACATTATCGATTTGAGGAAGGTCACTGACGCGAACAGAACGGTAAGCGACGAGATGATTCCTGGAGTTAATTCCTTTGCCGTTCATGCTATGGAGATGTTCAACGGTTTAGACACGGACAAGAGCGGTGGAGTGAGCCGCGAAGAATTGGAAGCCGCAAACAGCAGTGGTCGGTATCGCGGACAAGATACGCAAGTTTTGGCTGGACTGATGCATCGCGCTAGCTGGGACCGCATGGTCAATTTCGTGAATGACAAAAAGGACGAATTGACTCGCAAAGATCTCTTCTCGATTGGCGTGAAGTATAACAATGGCAGTTATGCCACAGACACACAGCGTCAAAGAGATGATATTCAAGCCATCCTGACTGCTTTTGAACTTGCACAAGCACAGTATGAAGCTGATCACCCTTAAGCCGGAATGTAATCACAAGTTTCTCGCAAAAGTGAAACTGGCTTGCTCACTAAGAGCGAGCCAGTTTTTACACTGTCGGCTTTCTGAAAATTTCCAACTTTTTCCTTATAGTGCGAGTCAACCCCCCTTTCGTTACTCGCATCAACCACGAGATCTTCCCTCTCGGCGGCTGGATTTTACGCATCGGAGATTACTGCCATGCCTGACAGAATTACTAGCAGAGATAAAGCGGAATCCCATTCATCGAGTCGAGGAACAGACGCCAGTGAGAGCTTGAGCGCTGGTGTTACGGACAGTGAAATGCGCAGATTTTTCAACGGCGGCAGAGGCCCCGGTCGAGGTCTTGGTACCGCTGCCGGTGCGCTGAATGATTTGGAAATTTTCGACGGCAATGCGCAAGCACAGGCACCATTGCCCCCGCGCAGAATCGAAAGCACAGCGGAGTTTCAGCAAGAAGCGCTGCGCATGTTTCCGCAAATAGATATTGACGGCAACAGGTCATTGAGCCTGCGAGAGTTAGGCGCATTCGTTGAGAATCGCAATGTGACCGGCAGAGACGCGCAAGTTGTAGCGGCGCTCTATGACCCGACGGTTCGCGGGAATTTAGTGCGCAACTCCGATGATGATAATGACGACGAAATTTCAATTGCAGATGTGCAATTAATACACAACGAAGATCGCGACCGCCGCATCGGCAATGCCGAACAGCTCAGAAATACTATGAACAGCCAGTTTGCCATGCTCGATACAAACAACGACAACTATGTAAATGACACAGAACTCGACAGCGCTATCAATGACGAGAATGTGTGCATAACAAATCAATTCCGCACGATGCTCAGACAAGTGCGTGAAAATTACGACACCATTCGAGCTGCCAGTTGGGATGAGTGGCTCGGCGGCAATTACGGAATTTCAAGTGACGATCTCAGCGCCTATGTTGAAACATTCGATCAGCAAAGAAGGGGACGAGATGCTGCACAAGAAGCGTTGGGCAGAGCTCGAGCGACGCATGATAGCGTGCAAAGCCAATGGAGCAGTGAGCTCTTTCCCGGTGGACCGGAACGGGCTATCAATCCTGATGCGATTCGCCAGCAGCGCATTGCCGATTGTTATTTCATGGCTTCACTTGCTGCAGTCGCGCAGACGCAGCCGGAATTGATACGCAACATGGTCCGCGAGAATGGCAATGGGACTTACACCGTCACATTTCCGGGAGATCCGGAGCACCCTGTAACGGTTGCTGCGCCTACAGAAACAGAGATGGGTCTGGGCAACAGGGGCGGACAGTATGGCAGTTGGGCAGGCGTAATCGAACGCGCTTACGCGCAATGGAGAATTGAGCGAAGAGACGCAGGAAGAATCGGCGAACTGCCTGAAGAGCATGATGTTTATCCGGCGACGATTACACTTGAAGCTGCGCACGGGTCTTCGATGTCCAGGTATGCGCTCAGAGTATTGACTGGGCGTGATTCCGTGCGCTCGGATGTGGCCGATCTGACCGACGAGCAATTGTCGGCCCAACTGGAAACAGCGCTGAGCAATCCTCAAGAGAGAAGTCCAGTAACTGCTTATGTGCCAAGTGGAGATCCCGGCGGCTTTGCCGGTGAGCATGAATACACCGTTTTGAGTTTTGAAAGAAACGGAGCGAACGGCTTCGTCACCGTGCGCAATCCGTGGGGAGCCGGTCAAAACAGCAGGCAAGGCACCATCAGAATTTCACTTGCGGAATTCCGGCAGAGTTTTTCTACTTTCACCGTAAACAATCGGTAGTGCTGGTTTTTGAAAGCGGACAGTTTCTTCTGTCAGACGGCTTTTGCTATCAGATAGATAAGCGTCCTCTTGTCGTTTGTTCGCAAGCGCTGAGCCCAGGTCGTGCATATGTCCGGCCAATCGCCTGCTTCATACTCACCATATTCGGTGATTCGAAATCCGCACTTTTCATAGCCTGTAATCAGAGCGGTTTCCACAAACTCTCTTGATATGTGCGCGATATCCAGCCTGGCAAGCTCGCCGGCATCGCGCTGCTTATCAACTCCGATGATTATCTCCAATACCGCATCCGGTGCACAGATGCGGCGAATGTTTTGCAAAATGCCCTCATCCCCGGTGGCAACCCCCTTTAGAAGGCTGCCCCAGGGAAAGTGAATGTGCACTTCATTGGCGACGCCATCGAGCTCTTCAGGCAGCGACTCCACCGCTGCCTGAATGAAAAGAGCGTTTTTCAACCCACCTTTGCCGGGTTTACGATGGATCTTCTCGGACAGCTTCTCCAGGCAGTTGGCGGATGCGTCGATTCCGATGTAGAAGCGACTCGGATTTTGCCGGGCGCTCTGGTATACAAAGCGACCGTCGCCAGTCCCCAGGTCCACTGTTATCCCCTTGCTCGGTTCGATAAGGGGCGATGAGCTCTTGGAATTCATCTGCATCGATCAGTTATCAACTAGGGCCTCGTATCTTTTTCAGCATTATGTTTCTCCTTGTTGGTGATTTGCGATTTTGCCAGGACAGGGTTCTGGAAGTTAGGCGAAAAGGGACGACGCAAAGCATCGCCCCTTTTCGGAGTTTGAAAACATACCAGGAAAGGCAAGCATGACTAGCATGCTTGCCAAACTAAGTGAACACTGCCTTACGCGGCGGAGAGAGGACTGACGTAAATGTCTTGTCTCTGACTCTTAGCGGGTTGGCGGGTTAACTTGGGTCCACTGAATACCCTGGATGTTGGATTGTTCGCAGATCGGTTTGTTGCCGAGGTGCTCTCTGTACCAACGAAGTGCTTTCGCCATGCGGTGCACTGCGTGTCTTCTTGCGGAAGTAAGCGTCCAAGATGGAGGCTTGAGGTGGAAGTAACGTCCCTCATCTCCACAGGCTTGTGCATTAGCTGGTAACGAAGCTACGAATAAAACTGACAAAGCGAGTAATGCTTGTCTCATAGAAAACGTCCTCTCCTTTTCTGAGGTCCCTGGCGGCCTCTAATAACGGAAACCATCACAGAAAGCCGGTTGCCATGAAGTTCAATACGTTCGTATAGAACCACAGGTCCATTGTACTATTCCCTATTCCACAGTGATAATGTCAAGACGACTGTGTGTTAAATCCGTTAAGTCCCACAGGCCGGGAATGTGCGGCCCTGCCTCTGAGAATTAATGTGATTATCGGATCCTTGAGTAAAAACCCGAAGGACCAGGTATTAGATACATAGCTATAGTTTTCAAGTGATATAGTTATCAAGTAGATCCGTTAAAGGCTCAGCAGTTTGGGGCCGAAAGGGTTTTCAATTGGCGAAAGGTCAGCGCGAGTCCGAACAACCAAACAAATTGCCTGTGCAACCAATCGACTGCCGGGAAGCTTTGCATTGGTTTGTCGAGACAGTCGGGCTGTACAAAGGCTCCACGCGCGGACTCCTGGTTTCCAATTTCGATGAATCCTTCGAACCATATGTTGAATCTGCAGTCATCAATTTGAAGTCACGCGGCATTACGCCGGCAGTAGTTGAAGGCGCTGCAATTTATCAGCAGGCCAATCGGCTTTGGGACCAGGCTGTGCGCAGCACATCATTCGGCAGACCGGTCGCGACCCAGTTCGAACTCGACCTGACCGGCAGTCCGGTGACGGTGATCAACAACTTCACCGCGCCGCAAACAGCGCAGCAGCTCTGGTATCTGTATCACCACATTCTCTATCCGCGAGCACTGAGCGGCAAGCCAGTACTCATTACCACCAAGCATGACTACTGGGAGTTGGTCGGGCTGGGTAGTGAATGCGACGACCTTGAATACGCCGGTCGTAAAGTGACATGGGAAAAGGTTCTCTACATTCTCGAAGCGACCGCAATTGACTTGCATCACTTCAGCCAGTTGAAAGAAGAAGAATTGCCGCCCATGTTGAAGGCCGAATACTATTTGTATAAGACCTTGAAGGCAAGGGACTTTCCGATAACTCCGATGCATGTGGTCGGCGACTACATGCTCGACTTTGCAATTTACAATCGCCATGCCAAATTGGATGTCGAAATCGACAATGTTTCGTCCTTGCAGGGCAGCGGTTCCTACTCTGCAGAAGCGAAAAAGAACCTGGAGCTGCTCAGTGACGGATGGAAGATAGTCCGTTTGACGAACTCCGAAATTCTCAGCAATGTCGTTGCTTGTGCTGATGCCGTTGAAGATGTTTGGCGCGGGGGGCTGAAGAAGTCATCATACGGGCGTCTCATTTCCGGCAATGCGAACATCGTTGTACCTGAGCTGCCTGTCGAAGAAGAAGTTCAGCGCATGGCCATATCGCACGGCGCCGGTCCTGCTGCCATTACAGGTGGTGCCGGTTGCGGTAAGACGACAGTGCTCGCGCATCGTATAGTCAATTTGCTTAATCAAGGTATCAATCCGGAATCGATACTGGTTATCAGCTATTCGAAAGAGACGCTCGCGCCGCTGAAGACGATGACGGATGAGATTGGCGACAAACTGCTTTTGCAGAAAGTCAATTTCTTCACCTGGCACGATCTCGGACTGAAGATTTTGAAGGAGAACCTTTCTGCCATCAAGCGCAAGCCTCCGCTGAAGGTCGAACAGAATGTACTCAAGGTCATTCAGCGCCTACTTCAGAAATATAAGAAGGACCTGGATCCGACAACGCTGGAGCTTTCGGAAGAGGTTGACGAGTTTATGCTTGTCTCCCTGATTTCGTTGTACAAAGCCAATCTCGTTGCGCCCAAGCACGTGAAGGAGCGCGGCAAGGGTGACATTGACGAACTGGTCGCCAAGGTTTATCAGGCATACGACGATCAGCTTCAGAAGGCGAATCGCGTCGATCGCGACGACATGATTTCTCTTTCTGCGAATTTGCTGGTCGAGAATGCAGATGTCAGAGCGCGTTACCAGTACCAGTTCGAGTACGTTCTCATCGACGAATACCAGGATGCTTCTGCTGCAATGGATTTGCTGGCCAGATTGCTGGCGTTTCCTCAAGATAATCTCTTTATCCTGGGCGATGAAGACACGACCATATGGGAAAGCAAGGGCAGTCTGCCGCGACTCCTGCCTGAAGTGTCGCTGCGCCTTCCCAATGCGCGTTGCTACACGCTGGATAAGAACTGGCGTTGCCACCCGGCGATTGTGGAGAATTCACGACAAATCGTGCGCGCGCTGGAACGCCGCCGCATGCAGAAGGATTTTGTCTCCGGTTGGGGACCGGCTCCTACCGAGGCTGTCGTGGGTCCGCAGATTCTGCCTGACGAAATGGCGGAGTCTGAGTGGGTTGCCGATGAGATGCAGATACTCATCGACAGCGGCAGGCAGTCCGGTGAGATGGTGGTGCTGTACCGGCAAAACAATTATGCAATCTTGATTGAAGAGGCTCTCACACGGCGCAATATTCGTTGTATTGCCACACACCCCGATGCCGGCATGATTCCGGATGAAGTCGGAGACGTAATGGCTTTCCTGCGGCTGGTCATGGACCCGGACGGACCGAAGGCGCGCGAGTCTTTCGAGCGCATATGCCAGTTGCGGGTAAAGGAGGTCGATCCGAAGCTTTCGGCGACAATCGCCAGCTTTGGAGAAGCCAATAATCTTTCGTACTTGAAAGCGGTGGAAATCTATTCTGAAGCTGTTTCCGACCCTTCGTGCATTGATCTTGCTCAGCTTGTTCGCATCATTCGAACAATGCACGCGGAAAAACTTCCGCCCGCTGAGACGATATCTTTGCTCAAGAGAACCCAGCGGCTGAATGAGTTCTACAAGTCCATAAAAGTCCCGGCCGGCGTCAATTATGAGCCGCTGAGAAAACTTGCACAGTTGGAAGAAGAGGCGCGCCAGTACAAGAGTGTTTCTGAATTCGTCAAAGCATGGAGCGCGCGCCAGCAAGACAAAGGTGAGGGAAACGAAGGTCCTGTAAGGATCTTGAACGTCAACGAAACCAAAGGTTTAGAATACCCGATAGTCTTTTTGGTCGGCATGTCTGATGGACTTTTTCCATCCGATGTGGCTGATCTCGAAGAAGAACGTCGTCTGTTCTACCTGGCGGTTTCCAGAGCCAGAGAGCTTTTGTATGTTTCCAGTCCGTCTGCTTTCAATGGCGAATCGCTGCTGCCGAGCTTCTTCCTTGCAGAAGGTGGCTTTCAGTTGGCGTCCCCGGCTCGACCGCCAGGGCAACCGGGACAGCAGCCCCTTCCTGTGCCGACGCCAGCATCTGCTCCGGCTCCGACACCACCGCCTGCGCCGGTCCCAGCACCGCAAGCCGCGCCACCACCGGCACCACCACCTTCAAAACCTGCACCCGCTCCTGTAAAATCCGAACCGGTGCCGGTAAAGCCCGATCCGGGCATGAAACCTGTGGTCAAGCCGCAACCTGCGCAAGCTTCGGGAGTTAGTGCAGCTATTCCCGTGAAGCCAGATCCGGGTGTTCAGTCTGTAGTGAAAACAGCGGCTCCGCAACCTGCTGCCAGCAATATTCCTGTTTTGCCTGATCCCGGAATGCAGCAGAAAGCATCTGCGCACATGCCTCAACAACCAGTGCAGCCTGCCGCCGCCCCAGCCCCACCACCGC
>Ga0268299_1002492_pt1 | contig 21705 bp, 15 predicted proteins | sample NOBtaG_FD_193484 | JGI IMG/M metagenome (GOLD analysis project Ga0268299, IMG submission 193484) | Activated sludge microbial communities from bioreactor in Nijmegen, Gelderland, Netherland - NOB reactor | ecosystem: Engineered > Bioreactor > Aerobic > Activated sludge | place: Netherlands... | reverse complement strand
TACTCTCAGCACGGGTGGCGTACTCCTTCCCCCTCGGCGCCAACCGAGGAGCTTGTGAATTGGTCTTCACAAGGAAGGGTACGCCGCCCTTCTCACGTTCGCGATCCACAGCTTTCGGTCATACCTCTCGGGGATGGCGCGAGTGTCAGCGGTTGGCTCGAGCCGCCGGATCGTCAATCAGAACTTGACGGCGCGAGGTCTGGCGCGATAGCGAACGTCGGTCGTGAAACGATCTGTTGCAGTGGCGTCGTGTCGTTGGAGAGGACCTGCCCCGAGGGCGTCGCGGATATGGGCAGACCGGCCTCGCAGCGTAACGCCGAAACGCGTCTGTACTGCTGGTGCCGGAAGTCTCGATGAGCAGCGAACTTACGGGTGCGGTGGAAGCGGCCGCGTCGGAGATAGCTGGGCGAGGCGTCTGAAATACGCGGACCTGTCCATTTCTTGTTAGGCAACCGAGGACCGATGCCGATACACCGACGGACGCCTACGCGTTGTTCGAGCGTGGAGCGAGGTTCAATGTGGCTGCTTAGTAAGACGATGTGGCAAACTGTTCTCGTGGCTTGTCGCTGTGGAGCCGCACGGCACATGGACTTAGTGATATCGAAGATCACGCTTAGTGGAGGGATGTATGTGGCCCTTTAGTAAGCGGAAGCATACGCAGCAATCAAGCCCGCGGCAGTACGCGACGGTTGCTCAGGCAGCGCATGCGGGAGATCTCTGCGCGGTGCGGCAGATGCTTAAGCGCGGCGATGATCCCAATTCCTATGATCCGAAGTACGCGGCCTATGCCATTCAGCTGGCCTTGAGTGCGCAGTCTGTGGAAAGCGGGAGCCATGCTGACATCGTACAGCTCCTGCTTGACCACGGCGCCAATGTCAACGTAGGCACGAAGACGCCTCTTTGGGTCGCCGACATCTTGCGCAGGGCGGGTGCGCAACTTCATGCGGACGGTGCCAATAGGCTTATTGCGCCCGCCAAGGAGCAAGAGATTCGCAAGGTCGTGCGAGAACTCATGTATTTCGCGGATCAGATGCAGGTTCCGCGCTCGGAGTGGGCGGACATGATCGAGCGGAAGATCAACATCCAACCTGGACCAGGTACCGCGGACTCCCAATACCTCGCGTTCAAGCAGGAAGTGCGAAAGCTAATCGAGGAGATGATCGCGGAGCGGTAGGATGGGATGCCACCTAACAAGGCGATGCAGACGGACGGCGCTTCGCGCCGCCGCTGATCGCCCGAGTTGGGCAGGCGGACGCCGGTGACAACTGAACCTCGCATAGACCTTCATCGACTGAGTGCCGAGGAGATCGTTTATGTTGTCTACCGCGACGGCGCCCTCATTCACCTGGGCGAGAGCGAGTCAATCGCTCGTGCGGGGCAATACGTGCAGGGAGTGAAGCGCGATCGCAATGGCACTGTTACGGCCCAATACATCGAGGTGACCGAGCCCCTCCGCACGGTATTCGCGATGCCGACATCGGTGCCGAGCACGTGTCTCTTCCGTGGAAACCTGGAGCGCCTCCTTCAGGCAGCGTACTTCGCGCGCTATGGATGCCTCCCGCTTAATGATCGAGTCCGTGGCGGGAAGGGCACGTCTCCGACCGCCACCGGCGGGTTCGTCCGAGGCGTCGATGTGCTCCCAGCGGTCTTTGCGCTGCTCGACCGGCTTCATCCTCCGAAGGATTGCGTCGAACCCTGGCCGACGATCGATGTTGCTCCACCCGAGTCGATCGAGCCTGTCATCCAAGTTGGAGCCGGCCGCCCTGGAACGCGTCAACGTCATCTCGCATTTTGGGCCGATATTCGGGATCGCGAATGTGTTATCGGTCATGTTCCCGATCTCAACGGTGCTCCTCAGTACGGCGCTACGTCGAGGTCGGTGGTGTGGCGGCAGGGCGTTCCAGAACTGGGCGCGCGCCCGCCGAAGCAATCGCTACAGTAGGCTTCCCAACCAAGGCATTGCAGCCGACAAGAGGCAGGGCAGTGGCAGCACGAACGACCGTCCAGCCGGAGGTGATCGCCGACGTCTTGGTAACGTCGAGGCGGCGGTGCTGCGTCTGCTTCGCTCTTTCAGGCAACATGGAAGTGAAGAGGGGCCAAGTCGCACACGTCGACCGCAATGCCTCGAACAGCGCCCGCGACAACCTTGTCTTTCTGTGCTTCGACCACCACGACCAGTACGATTCGCGCACGAGCCAGTCGAAGGGTCTCACCGTCGAGGAGCTTAGGCAGTACCAAGCCCAGTTGGGTCGCTTCCTCGCGCAGGCACTACCCCTCTCGGACATGGACGTCGCTCGCGCCTTGCTCGCTGGGCTTGACCGGCCTGCATTCCGCACCCCGTTTCGTCATGAGAGCTCGCTGCCCCGCTTCCGGGCAGCAATCGCAGAGACGATAGCGGCGATCAGTACTGGGAAAACGCCGACCGGGACGCAACTGCCATCGAAGGCCGGGATCGGCGATGCGGCTATACGTACGGCACTCGACGACGTCGTTCGGCGGCTTGTAGCGCTCCGAAGCGCCTTCGACGACCTCGTCAAGAACGGCGAGATCCGTCCCTGTGGATGCCATGATCCGGATTGCCCGATCCACATGCTCAGCGACGCAGCGTGCCACGAGATGGATCGTCGCCGACATGAACTGCTGCTCGCAGCTCGGGCGGTCGATCCCACCTTTCCAGAGAGCTTCTATGACATGGGGTGATGCGGCCCAGGACTTGTCGGGCGGACGAATGATGCCGAGCCGTCTCTACAAGTACTTGCCGGCTCGGTACGTCGATGATTTCGTGCGCCGAGGCCAAGTGCTCTTCCGGAATCTGAGCTACTTCCGGCGATACGAGACGGATCCGAGCCGAGGAGATCTTTTCGAGGGCAGGCACATTGATCGACCGGGAGGTGGCGTCAAGATCACGACCGCAAGCGGGCGGATCATCGAAGGCGACTTCGCCTTCATCAACTCGATACCGACGGACAGAGTCTTCGTCTTCTGCATGTCCGCGCGGCTTGATGATGATCTATACGAGGCTTTCGAGACGGACGCGTGCGTCGAAATCGCCTCTCCAGTCCAGTTTGTGAAGGACTGTCGCCAGGCCCTCAAGGCGGTTTCAGCCGTCCGCTCCTTCAGGCTTTTCCATCGGGAAGTGGAGTACTACAAGGAGGCTGCGGCCGTATTGGGAAACGTGAAAGACCCTCTCACGATCCCATTCTTCAAGCCTGCCAGGTACGGTCCCCAGTGCGAATACCGGATCATGCTCGCCGATCCCGCCTCCGTCGAGTTCAAACAGCGAATCGTCCAAGGCGATGCGCTCCCGGGAGCGGAGAGCCCAGAGTCCGAAAGCTCGAAGGAACTCTGGCTACATCTGCGAGGGGCTCCACGGTACATGAAGATCCATGTTCGACAGCAAGCCGCCCAACAACGGCATGCAGCGGCCGGCGCTTCGCGCCGCCGCTGATGCTGAGCGTTAGACCACTTTGTGACCGCTACGCGCCGTACCTCGGATCCGCAGATTGACCGCGAGCGCTCCCGTCGCATCGACGAACTGCGTAGTAGGGATCGAAAAGAACTCTCCGCCTTGCCCGAGGTGTTTGAGGAAGCGATCCAGATTCGAGGTAAGCGAGTGGTCCTGACGACGTACGTCGAGAATGACGCGGACGGGCGATTGCTCGTGTTGGTCCGTTCGGACGAGCCGAAGCTGCTGGGATTAGTTGGCTACGGCGCAACCGATGGATTCTGGGTGCTACCGGACGACACCAAGGCGGAAGCTACGGATACCGACCTTATGGACTTCTTCTCGTGACCCACCGTGATCGCCTAACAGCGGACTGTGAGACGGCATCGCTGGACAGCGCCGTGCGCGGCCGCTGAATCGCGGCGTTAGGCGGGAGCGGAGAGGTTTGCGGTATGTGCGCCATTGGCGTACGGTTCCGCCGTGGTGATAGTCGAGACGAGGGTCTTCACGGCCCGGATCGTCGATCTCCTGAGTCATGAGGACTACCGGCTGCTGCAGTTGGACTTGGTGCGAGCGCCCGAGGTGGGGAGGGTTATCCCAGGCACCGGTGGCTTGCGGAAGCTGCGTTGGGGCGCGAGCGGTCGAGGCAAGCGAGGCGGCGCTCGAGTCGTCTACTTCTGGCATCCGAAGTCCCAACGCGTCCTGATGTTGTTCGCCTATGCGAAGAACGAGCGGTCGGACCTGACCCCCGCCCAGCGACGGGCCCTGCGGAAAGTGGTCGAGACGGAGTATCCATGAAAGACGAACTGTTTGCCGAGCTTCTCGAGAGCGTTCGCCAAGGCGGAGCGATTCTTCGCGGTGAGATGAAGCCATCTCGTATGGTTCGGGTCGACGAGCCTGACGTCCGCGCGGTGCGTGAGGGGTATGGACTGAGCCAGAGCAAGTTCGCTGCGCTCATGGGGATCAGCGCAGCCACGCTGCGTAACTGGGAACAGGGCAGACGAAAGCCTGAAGGAAGCGCCCGCGTTCTGCTTCGGGTGGTGGCTCGAAACGCGAAGGCGGTTCTCGACGTAGTGGGTGAGACGCCCAATGACCGGCTGCAGCCGGCGCGCACGAAACGCGGTGCCTCGGGCGTGCGCCGCCGCGCGCGCGGCTGAGCCGCCGGTCGTTGAACAGTGTGGAGAGACGATAGATGAGTTCAGCTTCGCTTCGCCGATGGCAGGTGAACCGCGCGAGAGAGCTTGACACCATCGCTGCCGGCCGTCGGGGGGAGCGGGCGCGGGCGCCGGTGGGCGACTGTCCAGATCAACCAAGCCTATGCGATGCTTCTCTCCTCGCAGTTCCAGGGCTTCGCCCGTGACCTCCACTCCGAGGGCATCGACCACCTCGTTCGATCCATCCTGCCGGCTGTCCTCCGGACCGCTCTTCGAGCCGAGTTTACCTTCGCGAGGAAGCTGGATCGGGGAAATCCGAATCCGGGGAACATCGGAGCGGACTTCACGAGGTTGGGCCTTTCGTTCTGGGACGAGGTGCGTCGGGACGAGGCGAGAAACGCGGACCGCCAGAAGAGGCTCGAGGAGATGAACGACTGGCGAAACGCGATCGCGCATCAGGATATCGATCCCGCCAAGCTCACACCGCGGTCGCTCACCCTACCCACGATCAGGCGGTGGCGAAGCGCGTGCAGCGCGCTTGCGGTATCATTCGATCGCATCATGGCGGCGCACATTGCCACCGTCACGGGCGCAGTTCCATGGTAGGGGGTCGGATCCAATGACTACCGCACGAAGAGGAAAACCCGCGCGACATCGGGCACTAAAGGTCGGCGATCGCGTTCGCTTCTCTCTTGGGAACCGGAAGTTTGCAGGCGTCATCATCGAGGACCGTGGGGCAATCGGGGCAGGAGGGCGCCGACTGTACGTCGTGCGCGCGCAGATTGATCCCTCGAGCGAGTCTGTCTTCGAGCTTCCGGCAGATGAGCTTCATGCTGCGTAGGCGGGTGCACCTTGCTTAGCGTAGTAACCGAGCCAGATGGGGACGTCGTCTGCATTCACGCGGACGCATCAGGAGTCGAGCAACTCGAGAAACTGGTGGCCTACCTAAAGCGCGAACTCCAAACCGGTGAGTGCCCCCATGACCATCTTCACAGCGAATCATGGGGTGGCACCGATCTAACGGAAACCATGCTTTCTCAGGAGAAAGCCAAAGGGTGTAAGCAGGTTCATCACGTGAAGGTGTACGGCTGGACCAACGAATGGGCGTCAAAACATGGCTTGGTCTAGCTCTAACCAGAGCATCAAGCCGACGTCCCCACCTCCCTTTCGCTACGGCGGAGCGGCGGCTTATCCTCGGCGTCAAGTAGATCAAGAGGTGAGGTGAGTAATGAGCAACGTTGCGGTGAACCCGGATGTGTCGCAGCGACGCGCGAAAGTTCTGAGCGTCCTGGTGGGTGGGGCAATCCTCGCCTTCCCACTTGCGGGCATCGTCGTAGCGTTCTTTCTGGCAATCTGGTTCGCAATCCAGATAGTTGTAAATGCTAAGATCGGGCGTGCTGTTGCGGACTTGTGTCTGCTGATCCTGTGCGCGCTCGCGTATCTGGCCGGTCAGGCGTTGTGGTTGGCGGATCTCGGTACCTACCTCACCGCGAGTCTGACCGTGGCGATCAGTTGCGCCGCGTTGAGCCTGATGCTGTGGCGAACCTCTGCGTACGTTCCCTGAGGCTGCGGGCGCGACATCGATCGATGTGAGCCCCGCGGTTTCACGGGCACCCGGATCCCCGTGTCGGTCGTTCTGGACAACTTGGCCGATGGCCAGACACCCGACCGGATCCTCGAGCAGTATCCCACCCTCAAGCCAGAGCATGTGCCCGCCGCGATCGCGTACGCAGCAGACTTGGCGCGCGAGCGGGTGGTGCCGATCCCCGTGTAGCCGCGGTACATGGCAGCGCGCTTCGAGCTCGACGAGAATCTTCCACGCGCCGCACACGCACTGCTCGCGGGCGCAGAGCACGAGCGGCTCAATGCCACGCTCGACGTCCTGAGCGCCCCCGATCTCATGAAGCAGATCGCCGCGAGCCGGCGCTTCTACGCGGCGCGCAAGCGCGGCCTCACGTTCGAGGTCTTCGCGGAGCCGCTCCGGCCCGTCGCCAAGAACCGACGCGGGTGAGCGGATCGCTGATCTGCGGGGCGGTCGGCGAGGGCCTCAAGCCGCAAACCCGCTGCGCGGTGCGAGCGGGGCCTCTTCCGCTCGCTCACCCCCGATTACGCCCGATCGCCACGACCTTCGCTCCCGCACCCGCCGCACCGCTCGGCCGCAGCGGCGTCACCCCCGGCGGCGTCGCGATCTGCTCCTCCGCCACCGCCACCGAAGGCGCGCTGCCGCGCTTCTCGTTCCGGCGCCGCGTCGCGAGCGCGCGCTTCGCGTCGCGGTAGCCGGCCTCCATCAGGTTGCGGCTCTTGCGCGGATACGCCTGGAACACCGCGAGCGGGCCGAAGCCGCTCCACTCCTCGCCCGGCTCGATCACGGTGATCGGGACGCCGTTCACCTTGCCGTCCGCGATCGGCGCGTAGATGTAGCCCATGTTGCCGATCGTGCGCCACATGACGTCGGCGACGCGCGTCGCGAAGTCGAAGAACGAGCCGAAGCGGGCCTTGTAGGGCAGGGCGCTCGCGATCGGGGCGAGGACGTAGATCTCGGTGGGCTTGAGCGTCAGCGCGTGGTCGAGCGGGACGTTCCACGCGAAGCCGCCGTCGGCGTAGAGCTCGCCGCGGTACTTGACGGGCGGGAAGAGGAACGGGATCGCGTAGCCGGCGCGCATGATGGTGCGCAGCTCGCGCCAGTCGGTGCAGTCGCGCTTGCCGTGCATCTCGCCGAGACCGCGCGACAGGTTCAGCAGGATGAACTCGAGCTCGAGGCTCGAGTCGAAGATCTTCGGGAAGTCGACGTACTCCTCGAGGGCGCGCTGCAGGCGGTCGGCGGAGAACAGCGAGTGGCCGAAGATCGGGTTGTCGCGCAGGCTCGGCGAGACGATCAGCGGCAGCGAGCGGAAGCGGCTCCACGCCTCCTCCATCGCCGGCACGCCGCCGGTCGCGTAGGCGCAGGCGTTGATCACGCCGATCGAGCTCGCGACGATCACGTCGGGCTTGATGCCCTCCTCCTCGAGCAGCTTCATCGCGCCGACGTGGTGCGCGCCCAGCGCGGCGCCGCCGCCGAGGATGAAGACCCGCTTCGCCTTGCGCGCCATCAGAAGAATACGCTGCGCCGGCGGCGCAGCCCGCTCTCGAGCATCGAGCGGATGCGGCCCTTCACCTGCTCGACCTTCGCCTCGATCACCTGGTCCTCGTCGTTCGGGTTGCCGCGGAACTCCATCGGCTCGCCGAAGTAGATGTGGTAGCGGACCGGGAACGGTACCGGGGTGATCACCAGCGGGAACGCGGGCATGCCGAGCAGCCGCGCGAGCGGCTTGAAGTTGCCGAACGACGGCGCCTGCTCCTCGGAGCCGACCACCGCGACGGGAACGATCGGCGTGTTGGTCTGCAGCGCCAGGCGCAGGAAGCCGAGGCCGAACTCCTTCAGCTTGTAGCGCTCGCTGAAGCTCTTGTTCATGCCGCGCACGCCCTCGGGAAACGCGATCACCGCCTCGCCGTGGTGCAGCAGGTCGACCGCGTTCTTCGGCGTCCCGACGACGCTGCCGACGCGCGCCATCAGCACGTTGAACAGCGGCAGGGTCGGCAGCCAGTACTCGCCCATGCCGCGCACGATGCGCGGCGGCTTGCCCTCGAGCACCGCCGCCGTGCCGATCATCGCCGCGTCGATCGCGACCTGGCCGGCGTGGTTCGAGATCAGCAGCACGCGTCCCTTCGGCAGGTTCTCGATGCCGTAGCTCTGGGCGCGGAAGTAGTAGCGGTACATCAGCGCCATCACGACGAGCGCGCGCCGCGCGACGTCGGTGTTGAAGCCCCACGGGTCGTAGCCGTAGCCGTTCAGCTCCATCGGCGACTGCGCGATCTTGTGCCGCACCTCCTCCTCGAGCTCGCGCAGCATCTGCGGCGCGACGCCGTCGAAGGTGCCCGAGGCGATCCCCGAGAGCGCGTCGAGCGCGGCGTTGACCAGGCTGCCCGGCGTCTCGGCCTCGTGGACCTCGTCGAGCGCGCCGTCGCGCGAGCTGCGCTCGCCGCGCTCGACCGCGGCGACGCGCGCCGGGCGCGTCTCGCGCGCCGGCGTCGCGGTGGTGCGACGGCGACGCGGCGTGGGCGTGCCCGCGCCCGCTCCGTTGCCGTTGCGTGCGCTCTTCTTCGATTCGCTGCCGGTCTTGGCCACGGGGCTCCGATCGTGCCGCGTCAGCGTCGCACGCTGCGCAGCGTCTCCTCGAGGCTGTAGAGGGGCTTGAAGCCGGTCGCTTCCTTGAACCGCCGGCCGTCGATCGTGCACGGGTACTTCGCGAAGTCGATCGCGTCGGCGGGGAACGGATAGAGGCCGTAGCGGAAGAGGCGCGTCACGACGTCGCGCGCGACCGTCTCGAGGAGCGGCACCGCCGTCCCGCCGGTCTCGCGGATCGCGACCTTGAGCGGCACCGCGCCGGGTCCCACCAGGTTGAACACGCCGCGCGCGCCGGTCTCGAGCGCGAGCGCGATCGCCTCGGCGACGTCCTCCTCGTGGATGAACTGCATCATCGGGTTGAAGCCGAAGATCGTCGGCACGTAGCGCAGCTTGAGATACGCGCCGATCGAGCTGTGCACGTAGTAGCCGAGCGTGCTCACCGGACGCAGGATCGCGGTCGCGATGTTCGGGTAGCGCCACAGGAACGCGGTCGCGAGCGTGTCCACCTCGGCCAGATCGCGGATCTCGGGGTAGTGGCGGCTCACGTTCAGCGCGGTGTCCTCGTCCATGTAGTACGGGTTCTCGGGCAGCGCGCCGTACACGTACGAGCTCGACAGGATCACCAGCTTGCTGACGCCGTAGGTCGCGCAGTACTCGAGGAGGCGCTTGGTGCCGACCACGTTGACGTCGTGCCGCAGCTCGGCGTCGAACTGGTGGCGGACGAGACCCAGGTGGACGACCGCGGTCGGACGCTCGCGGCGGAACACGTCCTCGACCTTCTTGCTGCGCAGGTCGGCCTGGTGGAAGCTCACGTCGCGCGCGTGGCCCTCCCAGCGCGCGCTGTCGATGCCGCTGAGCGCGTAGTCGCGCGACGTGCGCTTGGCGACCAGGCGGCCCTGGCCGCCCGAGATCCCGGTGATGAGAAGGCGCTCCATGGACCGATCCTGCGAGGTACTGGACGCCCTGCCGGCCTTCAAGGCGCTCGGACGCGACGGTGTCTCCTGGTCGCTCATTCCGCCGCCGCCGGCACCACCACGGCGGCGCGCTGCACGTCCTCGTAGCGGATCTTCGCGAGGTCGAAGGCCTCGATGTTGTCCTTGAGCTTGCCGAACGTCTGCTTGAACGACGGCAGCGTCTTCCGCGCCCGCGTCAGCGGCGTCGTGCGGGCGAGCAGGAAGTTCTTGACGTACGGATGGTTCAGGCCGCGCTTCTTGAGCTTCGCGACCGCGGCGCCGAGCGCCTCGTCGGCGGCGCGGACGAGGGCCGCGCGCTCCTCGCGCTGCGGCAGCGTCTTTCCGAAGTCGCCGGCGAGGAACTCGTCGACGCGCTTCAGGATCGGCGCGAACGCGCCGCCGGCGAAGCGCTTGTTCTCCTCGTAGAGCAGCCCGAGCGTGATCAGGTGCGGCGACTCGAACTGGAAGGCGAAGTCCTCCTCGCCGCTCTCCGGCGCCTCCTCGGCGAGCACGCGGACCATGCGGATCACCTCGAGCGCCTTCTCCTTCAGGTTGTGCGCCTTCTCGGTGTTGAGCGCGAGGATCTGGAACGAGACCTCGGCGTCGGGCACGAGGATGGCGGGCACCGTCGCGCGCTTGAGCTTCACCAGCGCCACCCGGCGGTGGTTGCCGTTCGGCGTCCAGTAGACGCCCGGACGCGGGCTCGTCACCAGGATCGGGTCGACGAAGCGGTCGAGCTTCTTGACCACCTCCTGCAGGCGCTTCGCGTGCGTCGGGCTGAGGTCGCGCTGGTAGGGTGTCGCGTCCACCTTGTCGAGCGGCAGGATGCAGAAGATCTGCCAGTGCTTGGCGACCGGCTCCTGGTAGATCGACAGCGTGCGTCCGCCGTCGGCCTCGACCTGGGCGGCGAGCGCGAGCACGGCGTCCGGTGGGCGGGCGTCGGGCTCGGTGGTCCAGCGGGGCTCGGTCATCGGTCCCTTCTAGCACCCCTGGGAAAGCGGGGAATGCCGCGGCCACCGCGTGGCCGGGCAACTTTTGCCCTCAGACTTCGCGCCGAGGTGGTCGAAGACGGGTCGTGAGCCACGGCGTCGCACCGGTCCGTGCAGGGGAGCGTGTGTCGTCCGCTCCCTCGGCGCTCGCCGCGGCGAGGGGCGCGACGTCCGCGGTGGTGTCGTTGCGCGACGCCTTGCGGGAAGAGACCCTGCCGGTCCTGGTCGAGCGCCTGTCCGGCGTGATCTGGCTCGCGGTCGCGGCGACCGCGGTGAGCCTGCTCGGCGACCTCGGCGTCGGCCGCGACGAGCTGCACCACCGGGTGCTCGCCAAGGCAGGGATCGTCTCGGCGTACCTCGCGGCGCTGGTTCTCCTGCACCGCTTGCGGCCGCTGCCCGGTCCGACCGCGGCGCTGCTCGCGGCGGCGATCGCCGGCGTGCTCTGCGTCGGGACCACGGTCGCGGGCGCCGTCACCGGTGACGCCCTCTTGACCGCCTACGTCCTGACCGTGATCACGATCGGCTTCGCGGTCGTGATGCCCTGGGACCTGCGTGCTCAAGGCATCCTGGTCGCCGTCGCCGCGGCCTGCTTCGCCGTCGCGATCTCCGCCGAGAGCGTGGACCAGCTCTCCGGCAACGGCATCGTCGGCGTCGCGGCGGCGTTTCTCTCGTCGCTCGTCGTGACGCACGTGCTCGAGCTGCAGCGGATCGAGCGCATGCGCATCACGCGCCTGCAGGCGGACCAGGCGGCGATCCTGCGCCGGGTGTCGGCCGACGCCGACGTCGCCGAGGTGCTCGATCGCGTCGTCGACCTGTGCGAGCGGCAGTTTCCCGGCATGCTGTCGTCGATCCTGCTGCTCGACCCGACCCGCAAGAACCTGCACCACGGTGCGGGCCGTCACCTGCCGCTCGAGTACGTGGCCGCGGTCGACGGGGTCGAGATCGGCGACGGCGTCGGCTCGTGCGGCACCGCTGCGGCGACGGGCCGGCGCGTCGTCGTCACCGACATCGCGACCGATCCGCGCTGGGCGGCCTTCGCGCAGCTCGCCGCGCAGCACGGCTTGCGCGCCTGCTGGTCGGAGCCGATCCGCAACGCCTACGGGGTGGTGCTCGGCACCTTCGCGACCTACTACGCGGAGCCGCGTGGGCCGCGTCCCGAGGAGATCGCGCTGGTCGAGGTCGCGGCCGACCTCGCCGGCATCGCGATCGAGCGCTCGCGCGTCCGTGACGAGATCACGCGCTACGTGACGGCGCTCGACGGCGCCCGGCGCGAGGCGGAGGGGCACGCGGCGGACCTCGCGATCGCGCGCGACCAGGCGCTCGCCTCGACGCGCGCCAAGTCCGAGTTCCTCGCCAACATGAGCCACGAGATCCGCACGCCGATGAACGCGGTGATCGGCATGACGTCGCTCCTTCTCGGCACGAGGATGACCGACGAGCAGCGCGACTTCGCCGAGACCATCCGCATGAGCGGCGACGCGCTGCTGACGATCATCAACGACATCCTCGACTTCTCGAAGATCGAGGCCGGCCAGATCGAGCTCGAGCGCCAGCCGTTCGACCTCCGGCAGTGCATCGACGACAGCGTCGAGCTGATCGCGCGGCAGGCTGCCGACAAGGGCGTCGAGGTGGCGGTCCTGTTCGGGCCCGACGTGCCGCGGCGCGTGATCGGCGATCCGAGCCGGCTGCGCCAGATCCTGGTCAACCTGCTGCACAACGCCGTCAAGTTCACCGACGCCGGCGAGGTCGTGGTCGCCGCCTGGGTGCGGCCCGACGACGCCGAGCATCAGATCCATCTCGCGGTGCGCGACACCGGGATCGGCATTCCGGAGGATCGCCTGTCGCGCCTGTTCCGGCCCTTCAGCCAGGTGGACGCGTCGGTCACGCGTCGCTACGGCGGGACCGGGCTCGGTCTCTCGATCTCGCAGCGCTTCGTCGAGATGATGGGCGGTGCGATGGCGGTCGAGAGCGCGCCGGGGCGTGGCTCGACGTTCCGCTTCACCATCCTCGCCCCGGCCGACGTGCAGCCGGCCGAAGCGGTGCACGCCGAGCCGGCGCTCGCCGGCCGGCGCGTGCTGGTGATGGACCCGCACCCGACGCGGCGCTGGGCGCTGGTGCAGCAGGCCGCGTCGCTCGGGCTCGAGCCGCGCTCCGCCGACTCGACCGCATCGGCACTGCTCGCGCTCTCCGACGAGAGCTTCGCCTGCGCGCTGCTCGGCACCGACTCGAGCGGCGACGCGCACGGCACCGCCGTCGTGATGCGCCGGCTGTCCGACGTGGCGATCCCCGCGATCGTCGTCGCGCCCGGTGCGGCGCGCGACGCGGCCGCCGACGCTCCCGGCTGGGCCGGCACCGCCGCGATGCTCCATCGCCCGGTGCGCCACGCGCAGCTCGCGACCACGCTCCACCGTCTGGTCAACGGTACGGCCCGAGCGCCCGAGCGCCGTCACGCGGCCGCAGCGGCGAACGGCCTCGACGCGAGCCGCGCCGAGCGCTACCCGCTGCGCATCCTCCTCGCCGAGGACAACCGCATCAATCAGAAGGTGGCGCTGAAGCTGCTCGACCGCATGGGCTACCGCGCGGACGTCGCCGCCGACGGCTTCGAGGTGCTCGCCGCGTTCGAGCGCCAGCGCTACGACGTGGTCCTGATGGACATCCAGATGCCGGGCATGGACGGCATCGAGGCGACGCGTCGCCTGCGCGTACGCTGGCCGGACGAGCGGGAGCTGTCGATCGTCGCGCTGACGGCGAACGCGACGCAGGCCGACCACGCCGAGTGCCTCGCCGCAGGCATGGACGCGTTCCTCGCGAAGCCGGTGGCGCCGCGCGCTCTCGCGGAGGCGCTCGAGCGCTGCGCGCGCGTCCGCGCAGGCGACGCAACGAGCACGTCCGTGCCGGCGACGGAGGCCCCCGCGGGCAGTCCTCGATCCGCAGCCGGCGACCGTCGCGCGACGATCTGAGCGGGGCGTCGAGCGAGAGCTCGCACGGGCTCCGATTCCGTGCCAGGAGCACTGTGGGATCCAGCGTGCGACGACGAGGCTCGAGGAAGACGCCGTGAGTGCGACGAGGACGGACCCGACCGCGGATCGCGCCAGGCGCTCGCTCGCCGGACCGATCGTCGCGGGCGTCGGCGTGATCGCCTTGCTGGCGATCGTGTTCGCCGTCCTGCCGGTCGGAGCGTGGCTGTCGGAGTTCCAGGCCTGGGTGCGCGGTCAGGGTGCCGCGGGCTGGCTGATCTACGCGCTCGTGTACGCGGCCTGCGTGGTGCTGTTCGTCCCGGCCTCGATCCTCACTCTGGGCGCCGGCGCGATCTACGGCGTGGGCATCGGGGTCGCCGTGGTGCTCGTCGGCGCGACCCTCGGCGCGACGCTCGCCTTCCTGCTCGCGCGCACGCTGCTCCGCGAGCGCGTCGAGCACATGACGCGCGGCAACGCGCGCTTCCGCGCGCTCGACCGGGCGATCGCGAAGGAGGGCGCGAAGATCGTCTTCCTGGTGCGTCTCGCGCCGGTCTTCCCGTTCACCTACATCAACTATGCTTTCGGCTTGACGGGGGTCGCGCCGCTGCCGTACGTCGGCGCGTCGCTGGTCGGCATGACGCCCGGGACCTTCGCCTACGTCTACCTGGGCTCGGCTGCGGCGCACGCGGCGAGCGGCGGGGCGGACACGACGCGCACCGTGATCCAGGTGCTGGGTGCCGTCGCGGCGATCGCGGCGACGGTCTTCGTCGCGCGCCTGGCGACGCGCGCGATCCGCGAGGCGGGGGTGGAAGAACCCGGCGCCTGACGGCGCGCGTGGGCCTCCCTCGGCGGCTCGGCTCCGCGCTCCGACGGATGCGGTCCGGGCGGCGTACGTCGTTTGACGTATCGACCGCCGCGTTCGCCTGGGAGAGTGTCGTGCGCTCGACCCCAGGAAGCGCCGCATGTCTCCCGTCCCCCCCCTCGAGCCGAGCCTGATCCGGATCGAGCGCTCGCCGCTCACGACGCTCGTCGCGCGCGTGCTCGTCCTGACCTTGCTGTCGTGGAGCCTTCCGTTCGACGTCGCGCTGCCGCGCCGTGCGGCGGGCGGCGGAAGCGTCGTCTCCGGAACGTCGCCGGCGCTGGCGAGCGACGTGCCCGCGAGTGCCGCGGGGACGCTCTACGTGAACGCCAGCGCGGCCGCCGCCTGCAACGGGCGCACGCCGTGCTTCACCACGATCCAGGGCGCGATCGACGCGGTCGGCCCGGGCGAGCGCATCGAGATCCAGGCGGGAGCGTACGTCGAGCAGCTGCGCATCCAGCGCAAGAACGCACGTGCGAACGCGAGCGAGGCCGACCGCATCGTGATCGAGGCCGATCCGGCGGCGCCCGCCGGCAGCGTCGTGCTGCGCGGTCGCGACGCGCGCTGCGAAGGCGGCTACGCGATCGAGCTGTCGCGCTCGAGGTTCGTCACGATCCGTGGCCTGTCGATCGTCGGTGCGGGCGTACGCGGCGTCGGGCTCCGCGGCGGCTCGCTCCAGAACGAGGACGTCCACCTCGAGCGCAACCGGATCGGCCGTGGCGGGCCGCGCGAGTGCAACGGCGGCATCGACGTCGGGCGCGGCAACCCGCGCACCGTGATCGCCAACAACCTCGTCTACGGCAACGGGCGCAACGGCATCCGCTTCCGCGACGGCCGCGGCGGCTCGTACTACGTGGTCGGCAACACGATCGTCCGCAACGCGTGGAGCGGCATCCAGATCGCGCACGCGGCGAAGGTGGAGCTGGTCAACAACGTGGTCGTCGCGAACGGAACGTCGCCGGGCGGGAAGCAGGCGCGGGTCGGCGTGCGCCGCTTGCGCACCAACCCGTCGCCGGCGTCGGACGTGCGGCTGCTCGGCAACCTGGTGTGCGGCAACGTCGGCGGCGAGCTGAACGGTCCTTTGCTCGACGCGAGCGACGCGGGCAACCTCACACCGACGGGGAGTGAGGGCGTGGGCGTCGCGGCGAGCGACGGCTGCGGGGACCTCGCGGTCCTGTTCGCCGACGCCGACGGCGCCGACGATCAGGCGGACACGGCGGACGACGACTTCCACAACGCGCCGGGCTCGCCGGCGATCGACGCCGGCGTCGATCCGCGCGTGCTCGGCTTCCCCGCGCCGGACGCCGTCTTCACCGCCGACTTCGACGCGGCGGCGGCGCGTCCGCGCGACGGCGACGACGACGAGGGCGCGGAGTTCGACGCCGGCGCGCACGAGAGCCCGGGTGCCGTCGCGCCGAGCCCGACGCCCACTGCGACGCCGAGTCCCACGCCCACGGCGACACCGACCGTCACGCCGACGCCCAGCCCGACTCCCACGCCGACTCCGACCCCGACTCCCAGCCCGACGCCCACGTCGACGGCGTCGCCCGTCCCGAACCGCGCGCCGACGATCGTCAGCACGCCGGTCACGCGCATCGTCGTGTCGGTGCCCGAGGTGGACCCGCCCGAGCCGAGCTTCGACTTCATCGAGCTGACGCCGCCCGACGTCGGCTCGACCCGCGGCGACGTCTTCACGACGTTGCCGACCACCGATCCGTCCGTGTTCGGCTTCACCGGCAGCGACGTGCGCAAGGTGAACTTCGACACCACGCCCTCGGGCGTGCCGATCGCGAGCGGTACCCAGCTGACGAACGAGTACGCGAGCCGTGGCGTGCTGATGAGCAGCATCCCCGTGTCGAGCGGCGTCTTCGGCGGGGCCGCGTCGCCGCCCAACGCGACCTTCATCGGCCCGATCGGGGGACAGCAGTCCTTCACCTTCACGGTGCCGGTGGTCGCGGTGGGCATCATCAACACCTCGCCCGACCAGGACCGCATCGCGTTCTACTCGCCGACCGGCGATCTGCTGTTCACGATCCGCGACCAGGACGCGCTGCCGGGCCCGAACTTCAACGTCGACCGCTTCGTCGGCGCGCGCGTCACCGACGCGAACCTGATCGGCTCGATCGTCTTCCAGAACGAGGCCGGCAACGACGAGTTCGACGAGCTGATCTTCGAGGTGTCGACCAGCGGCCTGCCGCGCGCCGACTACGTCTACGATTGCGACGCCACCGATCCGGACCTCGACACGCTCGAGTACTTCCTCCTCGACGGACCATCCGGCATGCAGATCGACCCGGCGACCGGCCGCGTGACGTGGACCCCCACGTCGCTCGACGTCGGCACGCACGCCGTCAAGATCCGCGTGGAGGACGGCCGTGGCGGTGCCGACGAGCAGGAGTACCAGCTCGAGGTCGTCGAGCAGCCGGTGGTGCCGAACGTCGTGGGACAGCAGCAGTCGGGCGCGGAGGCGACGATCGCCGCCGCGGGCTTCACGGTCGGGACGGTCACGACCCGCCACGACCCGCTGCCCGCGGGGACCGTCGTCGGCCAGACGCCGCTCGGCGGCTCGCGCGCGCCGACGGGCTCGGCGATCGACTTCGTCGTGTCGCTCGGACCCGAGCCGCTGCCGACGCCGACGCCGTCACCATCGGCGACGCCCGTGCCGCCGCTGCCGCCGCTCGCCAGCCCGGATGCGTACGAGGTCGAGGCGGGAGACGTGCTGCACGTCGCCGCGCCCGGCGTGCTCGCGAACGACGACGACCCGAACGACGACCCGCTGACCGCGATGCTGGTGCGCGGTCCGGCGAGCGGCGAGCTCGTGCTGCGCGCCGACGGATCGTTCGACTACGACCCGCTCGGCTCGCGCGGCCAGGCGTTCGTCTACTGCGAGGACTTCCAGGACGCGTCGGCGAGCCGTCCGGAGTGGTCGTCGTCGCAGCTGCACGACGGCAACGGCGGCCGGCGCGCGCTCGGGCGCTTCGGCAACGAGTCCGTCCGCCTCGCGCTCGCGAGCCTGCCGCCGCACGAGAAGGTCACGGTCGCGTTCCAGCTCTGGATCCTCGGCTCGTGGGACGGCAACGGCCCGACCAACGGCCCGGACGTCTTCCGCTTGCGCGCCGACGGCGGCTCCGACCTGATCGCGACGACGTTCTCCAACGGCGGACAGCGCCAGGCGTTCCCGGGCACGTACCCCGGCGGCGACAACGCGGCGTTCACCGGCGCCGCGGAGCCGGGGGCCGGCGGATCGGTGTACTCGCTCTCCGCCAGCTTCGACCACACCGCCTCGACGCTCGACCTGGACTTCCTCGCCGAAGGGCTGCAGGCGCTCACCGACGAGAGCTGGCAGATCGACAACGTCTGCGTGTCGATCGGCGCGCCGCTCGAGGCGTCCCTCGAGCATCAGCGTACGGTCTTCGACACCGCGCCGGCGGCGAACCAGATCATGATGGCGCCGGTGGTGGGCGACGTGAGCGGCGACGGAACGCCGGACGTCGTGGTCGTCACGTACCCGGGCGGCTCGTGGTCTGCGGACGGCGTGCTGCGTGCGTTCTCCGGCGCGCCCGGAAGCATCGTGGGCGGCGACCTGGTGCGTCCCGACTCTGTCGCGGTGGCCGCGAGCAGCAGCTTCGCCGGCTATCCGGCGGAACGGGGAGTCGACGGCAACCTCGGGACGTCTTGGTTCAGCGCGCGGCCCGACCCGAACGCGTCGTACACGATCGAGTTCGGGTCCGACGTCGTCGTCGAGGAGATCCGCTACTACGGCAACCGCGAGTTCCCGGACGGCTACGACTTCACCGCCGGACGCTTCACCGTGCTCGCGGCGGACGGCACGGTGCTGCACGACACCGGCGAGGTGACGCTACCCGCGCCGACGCGCGACGTGGTGGTCGACGTCGGACGCATCGAGGGCGCGCGTCGCGTGGTGTTCACCGCGACCGGCTTCGAGACGCCGGGCGGCGATCACGGCTTCGCCGAGATCGAGGTGATCGGCGACGGCCCCGACCCGCTGCCGCAGCTCTGGGCCGTCACCGATCCACAGCACCAGCTGTACTCCGGCTCGGGCATCGCGCTCGGCGACATCGACCTCGACGGCAAGCCCGAGATCGTCGCGCAGCACGAGGACGGCAGGCTCATCGCGTTCGAGCACGACGGTGCGTTCAAGTGGAAGAGCAGCGTCACGACGTTCATCGGATGGGGCGCGCTCTCGATCGCCGATCTCGACCAGGACGGCGTGCCCGAGATCGTCGCCGCGGGTGCGGCGTTCGACAACCAGGGCAACCGGCTGTGGGACGCGTCGTCGGTCGGCGGCGCCGGCCGCGGGGGCCGTGGTGGCTCGTACGTTTCCACCGTCGCCGACATCGACCTCGACGGCCGTCCGGAGGTCGTCGCGGGCAAGAGCGCGTACCGCTGGAACGGCGCGCTGATGTGGAACTCGTCGATCCCCGACGGCTACCCTTCGGTCGCGAACTTCGACGACGACGACGAGGCCGAGATCGCGGTCGTCAGCAACGGGAGCGTCTACCTGCTCGAGCACAGCGGTGCGGTGAAGTGGGGGCCGGTCACGCTCCCGGGTGGCGGCTTCGGCGGCCCGCCGACGATCGCCGACGTGGACGGCGACGGCCGGCCCGAGATCGGCGTCGCCGGTGCGAACAACTACGTCGTCTTCGAGCACGACGGCACGATCAAGTGGGTGCAGCCGACGCGCGACGCGACCTCGAACAGCACCGGCTCGTCGGTTTTCGACTTCGACGGCGATGGCACCGCCGAGATCGTCTACGCCGACGAGTACTTCCTGCGCATCTACCGCGGTGCGACCGGAGAGGTGCTCTACAGCCTGGCGCTCGGCTCCGGCACGACGGCCGAGCTGCCGGCGATCGCCGACGTCGACGGCGACGGACACGCCGAGATCGTCGCGATCGCGAACCAGTATCTCGGCGGCAATGCGAAGCAGGGCCTGTTCGTCGTCGGCGGTACCGGCGACACCTGGGTGTCGACGCGCAAGCTGTGGAACCAGCACGACTACCACGTCACCAACGTCAACGACGACCTGTCGATCCCGCGCGTCGAGCGCGCCAACTGGCTGACCGCGGGCCTCAACGACTTCCGCCGCAACGCGTTCTCCCCCGACGACCAGCAGCGCACCGAGACCTTCGTCTACAAGGCGCTCGACCCAGGGAGCCTCGCGTCGGCGGAGACGCCGGTGACGATCGAGATCCGCTCGCCGAACGGTCCGCCCGACATCGTCTCGCAGCCGCAGACCGCGGCCTACGTCGGCGTCGCGTACACGTACGCGGCGCAGGCGAGCGATCCCGACGTCGGTGACGAGCTCAGGTGGTTCCTGCTCGACGGTCCGCCCGGAATGACGATCGGCCAGGACGACGGCCTCGTCTCGTGGACGCCCGGCGCCGGCGATCTCGGCGAGTCGTTCGACGTGACCATCCGCGTGCAGGACCGGCGCGGGCTCGCGGACCTGCAGAGCTTCAGCTTGACGGTGAGCGTCGCGCCGACTCCGAGCCCGACTCCAGTGCCGACGGCGACCCCCGTGCCGACGGTGACTCCCGTGGGGACCGCGACGCCCGGGTCGACGGGGACCCCCGTGGGGACGCCGAGCCCGGGCGCGACGCCGACCCCGGATCCAAACGCGACGCCGAGCCCGGTGCCCACGCCGACGCCTGCGCTCGCTTCGATCGTCGTCGAGCCGGCGCGGCAGATCCTGATCGCCGGACAGACCCAGGCCTATCGCGCGACCGGGGTTCGCACCGACGGCACCAGCACGGACCTCACCTCGCTCGTGACATGGACCAGCAACGGCGCCGTCGCGACCATCGGCGCGAACGGGCTCACCACCGCCGTCGCCGCGGGCACGACGCCGGTCGGCGCGGCGCTCGGTGCGCTCTCCGGGAGCGCGACCCTCGACGTCGTGTCGCAGGTCGCGGGCGACGCAACGGTTCCCACGGCCGCGATCACCGCACCCGCTGCCAACGCCACGGTCACGCAGGGCGTGGACGTCGTCGGTACGGCGACCGACGCGAGCTTCGTCAAGTACGTGCTCGACATCGCCCCGGTCGACGGCACGATCTTCACCGAGATCACGCTCGGGGCAGCTCCGGTATCGAACGGTGTGCTCGGCCGCCTCGACCCGACCTTGTTGCTGAACGGTCCCTACACCTTGCGGCTGCGGGTGTTCGACGCCGGCGGCAACGTCTCGACCGCGTCCCGCACCGTGGTGATCGCGCGCGAGCGCAAGGTCGGGCTGTTCACGCTCGCGTTCATCGACCTCGACCTGGCGCTGTCCGGCCTGCCGATCCGCGTCACGCGCACGTACGACAGCCGCGACAAGGGGCAGGGCGACTTCGGCGTCGGCTGGCGCCTCGACGTGCAGACCATGCGCGTCGAGACCAATCGCGTGCTGGGCACCGGCTGGACGACCCAGAACGCGGGCTTCAACGTCCAGCTGGTCGCACTGGACCAGCACTACGTCACGATCACCCTGCCCGACGGAAAGGTGGAGGTCTTCGACCTGCAGCTCTCGCCGACCGCTGCGCCGTTCGCGCTCGACGCGACCAGCGTCGTCGGCTTCGCGCCGCGTGCGGGCACGCTCGGCACCCTGCAGGGCCTCGACAACCCGAGCCTGCTCGTCGCGCCCGGCGGCGCCGAGGTCGAGCTGTGGGACGACGCGACCTTCCGCACCTACGAGCCGCGCCGCTTCCGCTACACGACGCCGGGCGGCCAGCGGATCGTCATCGATCGCCTGCTCGGCGTGCAGAGCATCACCGACCTCAACGGCAACTCGCTGACCTTCGGCGCGGGCGGCATCCTGCACTCCGGCGGCAAGAGCGTGCTGTTCACGCGCGACGGCGCGGGGCGGATCACGCAGCTCACCGACCCGTCCGGCGCGACGCAGCAGTACGTGTACGACGCCGCGGGCGACCTGATCCGGCACGTCGGCCCGACCGGCAACGTGACGACCTTCACGTACGACCGCTTCCACGGCCTGCTCGACGTGATCGACCCGAGCGGCGCGCGCGCGGCGCGCAACGAGTACGACGCGAGCGGTCGTGTGATCGCCACCACCGACGCCGCCGGCGACCGCGTCGAGCTCACGCACGACGTCGCCGGCAGCGTGGAGGTCGTGCGCGACCGGCTCGGTCATCCGACCGTCTACGCGTACGACGCCGTGGGC
>Ga0268299_1002491_pt1 | contig 21710 bp, 21 predicted proteins | sample NOBtaG_FD_193484 | JGI IMG/M metagenome (GOLD analysis project Ga0268299, IMG submission 193484) | Activated sludge microbial communities from bioreactor in Nijmegen, Gelderland, Netherland - NOB reactor | ecosystem: Engineered > Bioreactor > Aerobic > Activated sludge | place: Netherlands... | reverse complement strand
CGACCGGGTGATCGGCCGCCAGCCGCACACCGGCGCCCGCCGCCACTACCATACCGACCTGCTGGGGAGCACGCGTGCCGCAGTGGACGGCGCGACGGTGGTCGAGAGCACCGATGCGGACCCCTGGGGACTGGCGCTGCCCGGGCGGACGCTGGGGAGCGGGACCAAGGAAGGGTTTACCGGGAAGGAGCGGGACCTGGAGAGCGGGATGGACTACTTCGGGGCGCGGTACTACCTGCCGGCGCTCGGGCGGTGGGGGTCCGTCGACCCGATGGGTGAAGGAACGCCACAGTGGAGTCCGTACAACTACACTCGCAACAACCCGGCATCCAGCGTCGATCCGTTTGGGCTTTGCGAGCCGTGGCCAAAGTGCACCAACGACTACTGGGATAACGTGGCCGTCGCCGGGCATCGCCGAGGGGGATTCGGTGGCACCATGAAGGCGCTCGGAGCGACTGCGATGTCGACCATGATTGAGTATGTCGGCATCAACCAGGTGGATCAGGGGTTGGACATGGCGCTCGCGGGGCAACCGGTAGCCGGCATGGGCATGGTGTTGCTGGCGATCGCGGGCAATATTCCGGGACTCAGGGGTGCCGCGGCGGTCGATGAGGTCGCTGGCGCGGCGTCAGGAGCGGCGAACGCACTGGGCGGAGCAGCAGATGATGTCGCGCGCGGTGCGGTTGGGCTCGGCGGAGACGCTTCTGCCAAGGGCGCCGTCCAGGCGTATGAAGTCGGAATGGCGAACGATCTCCTTTCGCGATCGGTGAAAGGCGACGGTCTCGACATTCATCACGTCACACAGGCGGCTCCATCCCAGCAACTGCAGGCTGGCTACCATCGTGCAACCGCGCCAGCGAAAGCGGTTCCAAGCGGACTGCACCGTCGCTTGCCAGTGTCACAGGGGCCTTTTTCGGGCACGGCTAGACAGTTGCTCGCGCGAGACATTTGGGCACTACGAAGGCTCACGGACGCTCCGAACAGCTCGCTGAGGCAACTGATCGACATGAACAAGCAACTGTTTCCCGAGGCATTCAAGAAATGAACACGCACGAGTTCGTTGAAGCGATTCGATTGGTGGTGCGCGACGCGTCTGTTGGAGGAGCAATCGCGACCCTAATGCAACCGTCTGGGCGGCGGCCCGACGCGGACACCGTGCGCCTGTCGGAGTGGTATCGTGGATTGCCACCGTCAGATCAAGCGTGCGTTCGTGAAGTGGCGTTCTTGGTCAGCGATCAGACGACGTTTGGATTCCTCGCCGTACTCGATGGAGTTCGCGCCATCGAAAACGGTCCCATCAAGGGAAGGCTGGAGCTACGCCACGTTTCAGAGCGTGGAACAATCCTGCTCAACGACGAAAGCGGACCACCGCTGCACGACCTGCTCTAGACTTCGCGAATTCATCAACTAAGAGCGCGTTTCATGACTTCGTGAGGTAGGACCAGCACACGAGGGCGCAGCCGAGGTGCAGGAAGCCGAGATACTGCGATGCGAGGCGGTCGAAGCGCACCAGCAGACGGCGCTGGCGATTGAGCCACGCGAACGTACGCTCGACCGGGATTCCCCCCGGGAATAGGTCCGGTCTGTAGTTGACAGTCTTCACCACGCGGCGCGAGCCGCCGGAGGACTGGATGCGCAAGTCGAAGTGGACGGAAGAGCAGATCATCGGCATGCTGCAGGAGGCTGAGGCCGGCACCCCGGTGACCGAGATCTGTCGACGGATCGGCGTGTCGAAGGAGTGCTTCTATCGCTGGCGGAAGAAGTTCGGCGGGCTGCGGGTGAGCGAGGCGCGGCGCCTGCGACAGCTGGAGGACGAGAATCGGCAGCTCAAGCGGATCGTGGCCGATCAAGCGCTGAATCTCCAGGTGCTGAAGGACGTCGTGGGAGAAAGGTGGTGACGACGGAGCAACGACGGACCGCTGTCACCTACGTGCGGACCACCGTCGAAGTCACCGAGCGTCGGGCGTGCCGCTTCCTCGGCGTCCATCGCGCCGTGGTGCGCTATCGGCGCCGACGCGTCGAGTATGCGGCGCTCCTGGACGCGCTGACGACGTGGGCGGCCAAGAAGCGGCGCTGGGGCGTACCGCGGCTGACGAACAAGATGCGGCGCCTGGGCTTCGGCGTGAATCCGAAGCGCATCGCGCGGCTCTGCCGCGACGGGCGCCTGCTCTTGAAGCGGCGCAAGGGCCGGAAGCGCGTCGCGGTCGTGCGGACGCCGCATCTGGTGCCGACCGGCCCGAATCAACGCTGGAGTATGGACTTCGTGCACGATCGGCTCGCGGACGGCCGCTCGATCCGCGTGCTGACGATGCTCGACGAAGGCACGCGGGAGTCGCCGGTACTCGTGATGGGGCGGAGCCTCACCGCGCGTCATGTGATTGCGGCGCTCGAGCGGCTCGCAGTCACGCGCGGCCTCCCGCACACCATCGCCGTGGACAACGGCGCCGAGTTCACGAGTCAGGCGCTCGATATCTGGGCCGAACAGCGGGGCGTGCATCTCGACTTCAGTCGGCCCGGCAAGCCCAACGACAACGCGTTTATCGAGAGCTTCAACAGTCGCCTGCGCGACGAATGCCTGAACGAGCACTACTTCACCTCGCTCGTGGATGCCCAAGCGAAGATCGAAGCCTTTCGCGTGGAGTACCACGCGGAACACAGTCACAGCAGCCTCGGTGGCTTGACGCCGGCGGAGTACGCCGCTCGATTCCCCGCTTCGGCTCCGGCCGAAGTCACCCAACTGTCAGCTTTAAACTGGACCTAACTCGGGGGAAATCCCGGATCTCTGTGGCGTTGTCGTGCTGGATGTTGTCGGTGGTTTCTGCGCGTAGCGTCGCGTGGTTCGCGAAAAGAAGTGGCTCCGGTTCTTCGGACGGCGCGCTCGGGAGATAGGAAGTTCCCTGAGCGATCTTTCGCGATCTTTCGCGATCTTTCGCGCACTTTCTTGGGACCCTTATGCCCCGCCGTCCCCGTCGGAATCACTCCCTCGCCTTCAGGGCCAAGGTCGCCTCGACGCGCTGAGAGGCGAGGCGACGGGGGCCGAGCTCGCCATACGCTTTGGCCTCAACGCCAAGTAGATCACGCCGTGGCGCGAGCAACTACTCGCCGGCGCTGTCGAGGTCGTCGCCGCCGGCGGCAAGCCCGCCGAGCCGTCCGTCGACGTGACGGCGCCGCACGCGAAGATCGGCGAGGTCATTCAGGAGAACGGTTTGTTAGAACGTGCGCTCACCAAGGCCGGGTGGCGAGGGGACTTCAGCGCCAAGCGATGATCGACCGACCCCACGCCCAGCCGATCACGCGGCAGGCCGTCGCGCTCGGTATCAGTCGAGCGATATCGACTACTCCCGGCGCCACCGTGCGCATCCGGTCGACCCATACCTGCTGCGCCATCAGACGATCACGCGTCCCAACCCCGTGTGCCCGATGGACAGAAGTGGCTTCGCGTTCTTGGACAGCAAGAGCGGCGTCGCTATGTAGACCGGCGGGCGGTTATGCGGCCGCCCGAAGTGGCGACCGCAGGGTGAGGAAGTATGCGTCGTCGGGGGTGCGATCCGCGAGGCTGGAGTGCCGACGACGCGTGTTGTAGAGCGTGAGGTAACGGCCGAGGCTGGCCCGGGCCTCGGACACCGAGTCGTACGCGCGGAGATACACCTCTTCGTACTTGAGCGTGCGCCAGAGCCGCTCGACGAAGATATTGTCGCGCCAGCAGCCTTGGCCGTCCATGCTGATCCGGATGCCTTGCGCGGTGAGGAGCCCCGTGAAGTCGGCGCTCGTGAATTGACTGCCCTGATCCGTATTGAAGATCTCTGGCGTGCCGTACCGCGTCATGGCCTCTTCGACCGCGTCAAGACAGAAGCGACTGTCCATCGTTGTCGACACGCGCCAGCTCAGCACCTTGCGACTCGCCCAGTCGAGGACGGCGGCGAGGTACACAAAGCCGCGCGCCATGGGGATGTACGTGATGTCCATCGCCCAGACGTGATTCGGCCGCGTGATCGGTAGATGTCGCAGCAGATACGGGAAGACGGGATGCGTGCGATGCCGCTTGCGCGCAGCGCGGGCAGTTGGTGGAGCGCGTCGAGGCGTCGCATGAGGGCCAAGTCCGCGTCCGACGGCACCGCCGCCGTGTAGTAGATGCCGCTGCGACTGATGCCGAGCGCGACAGCCTGTCGCGCGATCGGCAGCGCATGGGTCCGGTCGATCATTTCCTGGCGCTGAGGTTCCCACGCCACCCGGCCTTGGCGAGCGCACGTTCAAAGAAATCATTCTCCAAGGTGATCTCGCCGATCTTCGCGTGCAGCGCGGTGACATCGACCGGCGGCTCGGCAGGCTTGCCGCCCGCCGCGAAGACCTCGACGGCGCCGGCGAGCAGCTGCTCGCGCCACTGCGTGATCTGATGGGCGTGCAGGTCGAAGCGCTGGGCGAGCTCGGCCATGGTGGCCTCGCCTTTCAGCGCCGCGAGTGCGACCTTGGCCTTGAAGGCGGGGGAGTGATGCCGACGGGGACGACGGGACATGTGGGGCTCCGTGGTAGTGAGCGAAAGATCGCTCAGGGAGCCCGCCTGTCTACAGAGCGTGCTGCCCGAAGAACCGGGGCCACTTCAGTCGCTACTTCGGTGTTTGCGCGATCAGTCTGCTCGAGATCGCCCGCGAGAATCGCGGTGACAACGGCGGGCAAGAGGCCTTCGGCCGCACACGTTGCACCCAGGTCAAAGCCGTCCGATTCCGACGGCCGAGTGGCTTCCGTAGGAGGCGCTAGCTCTCATCGCGCCAAACCGTCTTCCATCGACGACAGTCGGGACGCTGCTACTGCGGATGCGGATCGGTAGACTGGAGAGCTACGGCACGCGCGCGCCAAACCCTGAGAAGGCCCGATCCTTGATCGCCTGGTCGACGAAGCCGCGAAGCTGAACTCCCGTCGCGTCCGGTACGACACCGACCGCCGGTAAGCAGGCAAACAACGGTCCTGTTCGAGACTCACGCACGCCCTGCAACTGACGCTCCAGCCATCCTCGAGTGACAACCATGATCCGGAACATACGACGCTCTCCGTCATCATCTATGTCTGGGTACACAACCCAAGCTGTGAGCTCTTGCGGGCTCTCGAGCCAAACAGCCCCGTCTTCTTCGGAACTCTCAAAGCGCCACGTCAATCCTCCCTCCACGGTCAGAGTCACGGCACCTTAGGGTCAATAGTGATGACATGATCATACGTTTTCGTCACCACGTTGAACGCCTTGATTACGGTCGATCCATCAGGATTCAGTATCACTTGCCGAGCCTTCTCTCCTGTGCCCCCCGAGAGCATCTTCGCGCCGCCTTCGAGAGTCGTCTGGATAGCCTTGTTGTGCTGCGGGAGCACCCGCATGACCGCTGATGCGCGAGCGTCCAGTCCAGGCCCGGCCTTCTGAATCGCGTCTATTATCTTGATCGTCCCGGGACCAATGATGGGAGCAGCGCGAGCGGCTACAATCATTCCCGAAGTTCCCCCCATAACCAAGGTAGCGCCACCAACCGCTGCAAGTGCAGCCGCTGCAAGCGCTAGGCGGTCACTGGGTGTCAGCGCCGCTTGGTATCTCTGCTCCTCATCGGTATACCTCGAACTCAGTTCGTTTCGGCAGTTCGGACACGGCCAGAACAGGTTCGAGAGGTCGGCCTGAATCGCCAAGTTGATTGCGAGTCCGATGGTAGCACCAACGGCAGCTTGTGGCAACCGCCCATCAGGATCGACGGTTGCCATCGGGCTGTTGGACACATACACGTACGAGCTCCACTCCGGCATCGAATCGGCCGCCGGGTCCACCGAGCCCCACCGCCCAAGCGCCGGCAGGTAGTACCGCGCCCCGAAGTAGTCCATCCCGCTCTCCAGGTCCCGCTCCTTCCCGGTAAATCCCTCCTTGGTCCCGCTCCCCTGCGGGGCCCCGAGTGTCCGCCCGGGCAGCGCCAGCCCCCAGGGATCCGCATCGGTGCTCTCGACCACCGTCGCGCCGTCCACCACGGCACGCGTGCTCCCCAGCAGGTCGGTATGGTAGTGGCGGCGGGCGCCGGTGTGCGGCTGGCGGCCGATCACCCGGTCGCCGGCGAGGATATTGAAGTGCCAGGCCGTCGGTGTGCCGGCGCTGGTGACGGTCACGACGGCCAGCGTGGTCGCACCGTCCAGGACGTAGACCTCGGTGTCGCCGCCGCCCACCTGCTTGGCGATGCGTTGCCCGCGGGCGTCGTAGCGGTAGGTCGTCGTGACACCGCCGCGGGTGATGGTGAGCGGGAGGTTGCGGTCGTCGTAGGTCGCACCCGTCAGCGAGTAGGGGGCCGGCGCGGTGAGGAGGTTGCCGTTCGCGTCGTAGGTGAAGGAGCCGGATTCCACATCCCATGTGGCCGCTGAGGCGCCCGCAGCGTCCACCACGGACAGGAGCCGGTTGCTCGTCGGGGACGTGAGGTACGCGAGGTCGTCGATGAGCGTGCGCGTGCGCCGCGCAGCCGACCGACTGCAGTACGCGAGCCTCCGATCGGAACGAGTCGACAGCGGATCGCGGCGATCGGCCGAACGTCCCGACCGTTCAGGCGACCACGTGGAACACACGGATCGTCAACTGCATCGAGTGCTCCGCGGAACGACGTGTCGAGGTCGCCGACCGGAACCTCCGGGCATCCGACCGAACTGTCGGAGCCGCCGACCGGATTGTCCGAGCCACCGACCGCATTGTCTGAGCTGCAGAGCGGGACGTTCGCTCTACCGTGCGGATCGTTCAGGCTCCCACGCGATTGCTCGGCGCCGCCGAGTGGAGTGTGGCGACCGCGTGTCGGAACGCCCGCGCTGCGCAGCGGATCGTGCTGGCCACGTCCCACACTGCGCCGAGGGCGTCGCCACGCGCGCAGGGCCGATCGCCGCGTTCGCACAGCCGCACGGCAGTGAAGCACGGGCGATCACGACTTCTGCATCGCCGTACGGTCGTCGCGCACTGGCGATCACGACTTTCGCATCGACGTGCGGCCGTCGCGCACCGGCGATCGCGACATTCGCATCGTCGTGCGACACTCATGCACCGGCGCGCAGCGCGTCCGCATCGCTCCGCGGCCACCGCGCAGCATCGGTCACCGCTCTCGCATGGCCGCGCTGGGGTTCGGCACCGCCGATCGCCAGCGCCGCAGCGACGATCGGGCGTTCCGCATCGTCTCGCGGCACTGAAGCATCGTCGATCGCTGCGCTCGTAGTCGTGGTTGCTGTCGTGGTTGCTGTCGCAGTTGCAGTCGTGGTCGCCGACGGTGGTGACGGGCAGCCGCTGCACGCGGTGTCGGCGGCGCGGAGCGCTCGGCCGCGAGACGGGCGACGATTGTAGTGGAAGCGTTCTGATGGCCCTCGTCGTCGCCGCGCCAGCACGCCGAGCCCTATCGCGGTCGCTCGAACGGCCCGATCACGGCTTCCGCGCGGCGCGCGACCCGCTCGAGGTCCTGCAGCAGTTCCGGCTCCCCCTTCAAGTTCGCCAGCGCTTCAAGGTCGGCCCAGAGCTGCGGCCAGGCGAGCGCGCCCTTCTGCCGGACGAGCACCCCTTCGATATCCACCCAATCCTGCGGCCGCGCGGCGAACGCCTTGTGGACGACGAGATCCGTCGCGGAGCAGGTCCGGAGCACCGCGCCACGCGCCAGCTCGGCGTCGGTCGCGCGGTCCACCGTCGCCTCCTCGAACGGCATCGCGCCGAGGGCGATGTCGATGGCGATCTCCTCCGGCGTCTGCAGCAGCAGGACGCGATGCTGCAGGGCGAACTCCCTCGCATCCGGCCGCCGTGGCGCGAACGCCTCGAGCAACGCCGCGATCATCGGGGCTTCGTTGCCGAAGCCTGTGAGCACCGTGAGATCCAGGTCGTTGGTCAACCGGGGCGTGCCCCAGCGGAAGTTCGCGATGCCGCCGATGAAACAGAAGCGGAAGCCGCGCGCGAGGAGCTGCGTCTGCACACGCGCGCCGGCGCGCAGCAAGGAGTTCATCGCGCGCGCGCGCGGGCGAACAGCCGCTGCTGCTCGACCAACCCCGACGCCGGTGCCGCCGTGGCGGCGCGCGCGCTGATCCAGAATGCGTCCTCCAGCGCCTCCGCCACCCGCCTGAGATCGACCTGCTCAAGCTCCACGGCGCGCTGGCGCGCCAACGCGGGCGCGGCGGCGCGCCACTGCGCCATCCACGCCCGGGCCTGCGCGTCGGTCGGTACGCTCATGCAAGAAAGGTAACTGCGTGGGGGCGTCGCGGCCGGGGCGACTGCGGGTGACCGCCGCAGGTGACTGCCGCGGGCCCGGCGCGTGCCACACAGCCGGCACTGAATCGGTCCGGGATTGCCGAAGACTCGGTTCGTTGAGTCCCACGGCCGCGGACGCGACCTGGGTGTGATAATGCTGCGCTTCGTACTGCGCCGGGGGATGTCCCCGAACGGCTCCATAGGCGCTGGCTGTTGTACCACGCGACCCACTCGAGCGTCGCGTACTCCACGTCCTCTCGCCCCTTCCACGGCCCGACGGTTCACGTCGTCTTCCTGTGTGTCTACGTCGTCTTCCCGTCTGTCCACCTCGATTTCCTGCTTGTCTACGTCGTCTTCCCGTCTGTCGACCTCGATTTCCTGCTTGCCTACGTCGTCTTCCCGTGAGTCCATTTCGTCTGCCGCTCTGTCTACGTCGTCTTCAGGTCTGTCCACCTCGAGTTCCTGCCTGTCTACGTCGTCTTCCCGTCTGTCGACCTCGATTTCTTGCTTGTCCACGTCGTCTTCCCGTCGGTCCACCTCGACTTCCTGTTTGCCTACGTCGACTTTCCGTGAGTCCACTTCGCTTGCCGCTCTGTCGATGCCGTCTTCTTGTCTGTCCGTCTCGTCTACCTGCGTGTCCATGCCGTCCTCCCGTCTGTCAACGTCGTCTTCCGGTCCGTCTACGTTGTCCTTCTGTGCATTCGTTCGATCTTCCAGCCGTCTCACGTCGACGCTGCGTTGACACCTCACTTCCATAGAGGGTGGGTGCCCGAGGGCGCGCGCTCCAGTTGCTTCGAGGTGCTCCGAACCGCCGCGTTCCGCTGCCGCAACGGCACCCGGCCTGGGCCCCGGAGCGTTCTTCCCGCCCAACTCTCGGTTAGACTCGCGGCGAACGCGAGCGCGGACGCTCTACGGGGAGCAGGCCCAATGCGGCGGATCGTAAATGACCCCCTTCAGGCAGTGCGTTCGCAACTAGGCTCAGGCGCCGCCTCCCACCGAGCCAAGACGCCGAGCGGGCACGGCTCCGAAGCGCTAAATTGCGACATGGCTTCCGACCGTCGCTCGATGACCGTGCGAGTCGTCGCCCTGCGCAGTCCAGCCGCGGCGCAGCCTCCGGCCCCCGCGCGGAGCTGCGATGCGTCCTCCGGCCCCTGCGCGCAGATCCCGTCGATCGCGCCTGAGGGACATGTGCATCCGGACTTTCGGGATATCGTCGCCGAACTCATCGCAGTCGACGCGCGTTTTCTGATCGTGGGCGCGCACGCGCTGTGTGTCCATGGTGTCCCGCGCGCACTTCGCGCAAGCCGAGGCTAGGTGTTCCGCACCAACGCGTTCCGCCCCGGCAAATGCGCCTCAATCCCCAACCCGAACACAATCGACCCCGCCGCCAGCGCCGCCCCCGTCATGTACGGCACCCCATGCCCCAGGTAGTCGAACGCGAACCCCGCCCACAGCGGCGCCACCACCCGCGCGAGCCCGCCGAAGGTCTGCTGCACGCCCATGTACAGCCCGCGCTCATGGTTCGGGATCACCTGTGACAGCATCGCCGTCGTACACGGGAACGTGAACGCCGTGCCCAGCGGCACGAGGCCGATCGCCACCGCCAGCATCGCGTAGTTCGTCGAGAACGCGATCAGCAGCATGCCGAGCGCCAGCAGGCTCTGGCCGTAGCGCGAGAGCTTCGCCTCGCCGTACCGCTCCACGGCCGGACCGAGGAACACGGCGCGCAGCACCACCGACAGCACACCGATGTACGCGAACACGTAGCCGATGCTGCGCTCGTCGATCGCGAAGCGGCTCGCGAGGAACAGCGCGAGGATCGCGTTGGTCCCCTGGAACGCCCCCATGCCCACCGCGTACATCCAGATCATCCGCGATGCCGGCTCGCCGGGGTGCGACAGCACACGCTTGAGCGCCGTGCCCGACCGGCGCACCGCCGGATGCTCGCCGGTCTTGGCGCCCACGCGCTCGTTGGACTCGCTCAGATACTTGAACGCGAATGCCATGGTCACCAGCGTGAGCGCCGCGGCGAGCAGCCCGGGTGCGGCCAGTCCCCACGCCGCCGAGGCCGAGCCGAGCACGGGGCCGATCGCCACGCCGGCATTGGTGGCGGCCGAGAGCCAGCCCAGCGTCTTCGCGCGGTCCTTGGGCTCGGTGGCGTCCGCCACATACGCCTGGATCACGCCCACCGTGCCGCCGCCCGCCCCCTGCACGATGCGCGACAGGAACAGCACCTCGAGCGAGTTCGCGAACGCGAACACCAGGTACGCCACACCGCTCGCGGCCATGCCGATCAACAAGGCCGGACGCCGTCCGAAGCGGTCCGACACCCGCCCCCACGTGGGCGCGCTCACCAGCTGCGCCACCGCATAACTCGAGACGAGCAACGCGATCACGGTGCCCTCGCCGCCCATGCCGAGCGAGTCGAAGAACCGCCACAGCGGTCCCTGCCCGATGAGCTTCTTCGCGTAGAACGGGAGCAAGGGGAGCACCATGAGGAGCCCCACCATGTCCAGGAACGCGGTGACCATTAGGACGACGAGTTTTCCCAGGAGCCGATCCTCTCGGACAGCATGTCGACAGAGTGCGGTGCGACACAAAGATAACCGGCGAAGCACCGAACGTCGGGGGCCGCCCGACGCGTTGTGAGGGCTGCCCTCTGGGGCCGGGCCCCGCGCTGCCGTAACTTCGACCCATGCTCGAGACCATCGGACGGGTCGCACGCGGATCGCTGGAGTCCTTCGGCGCGGCGGGGAACCTCACACTCGAGGCCACCCGTTCGCTTCGCGACGTCTCCACCTGGTGGCCGAACCTCTCGCAGCAGGCCCGCAAGCTCGGCGTGGACTCGCTGCCCATCGGCATCCTCATCGCCCTGTTCACGGGCGTCGTGCTCGCACTGCTCGCCAGCTACAGCTTCACCAACGCGGTGCCGCGTTACCTCGTGGGCACGCTGGTACAGAAGACGGTCATGATGGAGCTGGCTCCCGTGCTCACCGGTCTCGCCCTCGCCGGCCGCGTGGGTGCGAACATCGCCGCCGAACTCGGTACCATGCGCGTCACCGAGCAGGTGGACGCGCTCGAGACGCTGGCCTACAATCCCACCGCCTACCTCGTCACCCCGCGCATCCTCGCCGGCATCATCATGTTCCCGGTCGTGGTGGGCGTCGCGATGTTCGTGGGACTGGGCGCCGGCTGGGCGGCCTCGCTGCTGCTGCTCGATCTCTCGTCGGCGGAGTTCCTGAAGGGTGCCCGCTGGTTCTTCGACGCCTTCGACGTGCGCTATGGGCTGGTGAAGTCCGCGAGCTTCGGTTTCGCGGTCACCGTGCTCGGCTGCGTGAACGGCCTGCGTGCGCGCGGTGGCGCACAGGGTGTCGGTGCCGCGGCCACCAGCGCCGTGGTGCAATCCGCCGTGATGATCCTCGTACTCGACGCCTTCTGGGCGATGGTCTGGCTTCTCGGGAGGGCCAAGTGAAACACCGTTCGAACGACTGGCTGGTGGGCGCGGTGATCGTCGCCACGATGATCGGCATCGTCGCCGCGACTCTCTTCCTCCAGGAGGCCGACCTCGGCGAGAAGCGCCAGGGCATCACGGCGCGCTTCCGCGACGTGGGCAACATGCAGGTGGGCAACGCGGTGGTGATCCGCGGCGTGCGCGCGGGCCGCGTGAAGGCGATCGAGCTCGCCGACCAGGGCTGGGTGGTCGCCGAGATGGACCTCGACGAAGGCATCGCGCTGCCCAAGGATCCGGTCGTGCTCATCCAGGCGTCCACGCTGTTCGGCGAGTGGCAGGCGCTGATCACGGCGCGCGACGCCGCGCCGAGCATCCGCGACGTGGCCACGCAACTCGCCGACAACGCCGGCGCGCCGCCCAACGCGCTGCCCGGCGCGGTGCTGCCGGACATCGCGCAGCTCACGACCTACGCCGGCGGCATCGCCAACAACGTGGCCTCGGTCGCCGAACGCGTGCGGACGGCGTTCAATGACAGTGCGGCACTGGAGCTGCGGGCGTCCATCCGCAACTTCAGCGTGCTCTCCAACGACCTCGCCCGCGCGGTGCGGGTGCAGTCGCGGAACCTCGACTCCATCGCGATCCACGTGCGCGCCGGCGCCGCCGACCTCGCCAGCACCACCGAAGCGCTGCGCCGCACCGCCGGCCGCGCCGACAGTGCCACCGCGATGGGTGAGATCGGCCGCATCGTCGCCGAGACCGAACGCGCGTCGGCGAACCTGCGCCAGGCCACCGATCGGCTGAACGCACTCAGCGCCTCATTGATGTCCACCGAGCAATCGCTGAAGAGTGTGATCACGAAGGCCGACGGCGTGCTCGGCAAGGTCGACCGCGGTGAAGGCTCGCTCGGCCTGCTCGTCAACGACCCCAGCCTCTATAGGAACAGCGATTCCTTGCTGGTGGACCTGCGCGTGTTGATCCAGGACTTCAAGAAGGACCCGAAACGGTACTTCGCGCTACGGGTGTTCTAAGGGGGCGTTCTACAGGCACCAGAGGGCAGGAGGTGTGAAACGAGAAGGGCCGCCTGCACAGGCGGCCCCCTCCCACCTCCCACCTCCCCTCTGCCGTTACACGAGCATCCCCGCCAGCGACGCCGATGTGAACGCCGCGAGGTTGCCCGCCACCATCGCCCGCAGGCCGAGCGCGGCGATGTCCTTCCGCCGTTCGGGCGCCAGACCGCCGATGCCGCCGATCTGGATGGCGATCGACGAGAAGTTCGCGAAGCCCAGCAAGGCATACGTCAGGATGATCGCGCTGCGCGGTTCGAGCACCTGGTTGCCGCCCAAGTCGGTGGCGAACTGCGCGTAGGCGACGAACTCGTTGAGCGACGCCTTGAGGCCGATCAGGCTGCCCACGTACGGCGTATCCTGCCACGGCACACCCATCACCCAGGCGAGCGGGCGGAGCACGAAGCCGAGGATGGACTGCAGGCTCAGGCCCTCGATGCCCACCATGTTGCCGAAGCCACCGAGCATCGCATTGAGCAGCGCCATGAGCGCGACGAACGCCATGAGCATCGCAGCGACGTTGATGGCGAGCTGCACACCCTGCCCGGCGCCGTTCGCGGCCGCCTCGATCACGCTGTTGTCGGACGTGTCGGAGGTGAGCAGTCGTGCGCGCCAGCCACCCATGTTGGGCGGGCGATCCACCACCGACTCGGCCGCCTTCACGCCTGCGGCCGTCTCCGGCGTCTCGGTCTCCGGGAGGATGATCTTGGAGAGTGCGAGCCCCGCCGGTGCGTTCATCACGCTCGCCGCGAGCAGGTGCGCGGCGATGCCGGGGAAGAACCCGGAGAGCATGCCCACGTAGGCCGCGAGCACGCCGCCCGCGACGGTCGCGAAGCCGCCGATCATCACGGTGTTCAGCTCGGAGCGCGTCATCTTGCCGACGAACGGCTTGATGAGCAGCGGCGCCTCGGTCTGGCCGAGGAAGATGTTGCCTGACGCCGACAGGGTCTCCGCCCCGGAGGTGCCCAGGGACTTCTGCATCACGAACGCGAGGCCCTTCACGATCAGCTGCATGATGCCGAGGTAGTACAGCACCGACATCAGCGCCGAGAAGAAGATGATGGTCGGCAGCACGTTGAAGGCGAAGTACGCGCCGGTCTGTGCGACCATGCCTTCGGCGGCACCACCGCCGGTCACCGGCACCGTGGACTGCACGAGGTTGCCGAACACGAAGCGCGCACCCTGCTCCTGGAAGCCCAAGAGTCCGGTGATCATGTCGCCCACCTTCTGGAACACCAGGCGGCCCGACTCGGTCTTGAGCACCACGATGCCGAACAGTGCCTGCAACCCGAAGCCCGCGCCGACGAGCTTCCAGTTGATCGCCTTGCGGTTGTACGACATCAGGTAGGCGAGGCCCACCATCGTCGCGATGCCGATCAGGCCGATCAGCCGCTGGCCCAGCGGGATGTCGAGGCCCGCCTGTGCCTGCGCGAGGCGCTCGGCGGCGGTCTGGTTCTGCAGCAGGACGGTCAGTCCGGCGGTGACGAGCATCAGGATCCTCCGGGGGAGCCGCAGCGCTCGCGGCAGGGAGTGGGGAACGGGGAGAAGCTACAGGTAGCCGTGGGGCGTCCGCTACTCGCGCCGGATGGGGCCCATGCGGGGCCACGATTCGCGGCCACCACTCGCGGCGGCGCAGCGCCCCCCATTGATTGCAGGCATGCCAGACCGCATCCGTACCCGCTTCCTCGTCATCGGCTCGGGGATCGCGGGGCTCCAGTCCGCGTGGCGCGCCTCGGACCACGGCGACGTCGTCGTGATGACCAAGCGGACCCTGAAGGACTCGGCGACCGCGTACGCACAGGGTGGGATCGCCGCCGCGCTCGGGGCCGGGGACTCGCCCGACCTGCACAAGAGCGACACGCTCGCCGCCGGGGCGGCGCTCTGTGATGCCGCCGCAGTCGAGGTGCTCGTGGCCGAGGGCCCCGAGCGGGTGCGCGAGCTCGCCTCCGCCGGCGCGCGTTTCGACACCGACGAGCGCGGCAAGTTCACGCTGGGGCGCGAGGCTGCACACTCGCGCAAGCGCATCGTGCACGCGAAGGGCGACCAGACCGGGGCGGAGGTCGCGCGCGCGCTGATCCATCGGGTCACGGAGCGCGAGAACATCGAGGTGCTCGAGACGGCGCGTGCCCTGGACCTCATCGTGGACAAGGGGCGCTGCGTGGGTGTCCGCGCGAACGTCGCCGGCAAGGCGGTGGAGATCATCGCCGACGCGACCATCCTCGCCACCGGGGGCTGCGGGCAGCTCTACCGCCACACCACCAACCCGTTGGTCGCCACGGGAGACGGCTACGCGATCGCCCACCGCGCGGGGGCGCGGCTCGCCGACATGGAGTTCGTGCAGTTCCACCCGACGGCGCTGGAGACGGTGGAGAATCCGCTCGCGCTGATCTCGGAGGCGGTGCGCGGCGAGGGGGCGGTGCTGCTGAACGAGCGCGGCACGCGCTTCATGCGCACGCGGCACAAGCTGGCCGAACTCGCGCCGCGCGACATCGTCGCGCGGGAGATCTTCCGCGAACAGATGGCGGGGAGCCGCGTGTACCTCGACGCCCGCAAGCTGCGCCGCACCTTCGCCAAGCGGTTCCCGGGCATCCTGCGTCTCTGCCTCGCACGCGGCATCGACCCGCGCAGGGATCTCATCCCGGTCACGCCGGCGGCGCACTACATGATGGGCGGGATCATCACCGACCTCGCCGGTCGCTCGACGCTCGACCGGTTGTATGCCTGCGGTGAGGTCTCGCGCACCGGGGTGCACGGCGCGAACCGCCTGGCGAGCAACTCGCTGCTCGAAGGACTGGTATTCGCCGAGCGGGTCGCCCGCGACGCGGTGAACCAACCACGCCTGCCGCGGGTGCCGCGGCGCGGCGACTGGCGTGCCACGCCGCTGCGGGACCGCGGCGCCGCACAGGTGGCTGCCGAGGACATCCGTCGCATCATGTGGGAGCACGTGGGCATCTCGCGCGACGCGAGTGGGCTCCGCCTGGCCAAGCGTGCCCTCGAGCAGATCCGTGCGCGCCTCACGCCCGGCGCGACCGAGGAACTGAACATGGTCGACACGGCCCTGCTCATCGCGCAGGCCGCGCTCAAGCGCCGCGAGTCACGCGGCGGGCACTATCGGAGCGACTTCCCCAAGCCGAGTACCGCCTGGAAGGGAAGACATCTTGAGTGGTGAGGTAGGGAGTGGAAGGTCGTAGGCGTGAGGCGGAGGGTCGCGCCCGCCTCACACCTCACACCTCACTTCTCACATCTGCCCTTCCGGTGGTCCCACGCTGGTGAGCACACCAGTCACCACCAACACCACCAACGCAAAGAGCAGCTCCGTCCGCAGGCTCCCGCGCAGCGTTTCGCGATTCCCGCTCGCTACCGCCTGCTCGCTCCCCTTCCAGTGGCGGTAGCCGAGCCACAGCACGCCGCCGAGGGCGAGCATCTTGGCCACCAGCAACCGGCCCCACGTGGACGTCCACAGCGCGCTCGGTGCGGGCAGCAGCGTCCACGTGTGATAGAGCCCGGTGAGCGTCAGCGCCACGGCGGCGCCGAGCGCCACGCCATGGAACGCCTGCAGCAGCTTGGTCAGCGTCACCTCGCTCGCGGCACCCGCGGCGCGGTACAGGTGGAACAGCCCGCCGATCCATGCGCCGGCGGAGAGCACGTGTACGGTCGCAGCGGTCATCGCCGCGATCGGTTGCTCGGCCGCCGCGGGATGCCCGCCGAGCGCCGGCGTGAGGGAGCAGATCAGCACCGAGATCGCCGCCGCCGACCACCCGCGCTGGCGGCCCATGCGCGCGACGGAGAACGCCATGAGCGCGGTGGCGGACCAGATCGCCTGCAACTGCAGCGCCTTGCCGAGGCCCGTGTCGAGGATGGTCACGAGCACGGGCAACCAGGGCTCGCCGGGCTCGGCGAACGCCTGCACCTGCACGGCGGCACGGATCGGTGCGGCGAGCAGCACCAGTGCCATGCCGATCGCACCGCCACCGGCCGCGTGGCGCGCCGCCGGCGCGCGTTCGGAGACGGTGAGTCCGCTGCGCGTGAGCAGCAGGTACCGGAGCACCAGCGCCCCCACGGCGATGGTCAATCCGGTGAACAGCAGGATGTTCGCGAACGCGATCACAGCGGCGACCGATCGGGGGGAACGACGAAGGCGCGGGGGAGCGCGTCCAATCTACGCATCCCCCGCGCCTCGCCGCAGCCAGCGGAACCGCTATTTCGACTTCACGGTGAAGAAGAACGTCCCGCGCACCGGGTGGCCGTCCTTCGAGGCGGCCGTCCAGCGCACGGCATAGGCGCCGTCCGCGAGGTTGGTGACGAGCCGTCCCACCACCGGCGCATCCTTCTGCGCGTCATCGCGCGTGAGGTTCGACACGGGGATCGGCTTCTTCGCCGCGTCGAGCAGCTCGATCTTGCTCGGCCCCAGCTCGATCTTCTCGCTGAACCAGAGCTTGATCTCCATCGGCGACTCGCTGATGGTCGAGTCCGCCATCGGCCAGCTCTTCAGCAGGCGCGTGTGGCGGCGGGCGGCATCGGCGGTGCCGACCGCCGCGGCGGTGAGGAGGACGATCGCCGAGAGGGCGGCGAGCGGGACACGCAGGGTCTTGAGCATGGTGGTCACGGGTGCTCCAGGTCAGCGCGGACGGCGTGCGCCGCGCCGCGGTAGGGTGTCGAGCCACGGATCGGAGAACCGCGGGTCGGTGAGGAAGCTGCTGTCGGTGAGGCTGTGCAGGAAGGCGACGAGGTCCAGTCGCTCGCGCGCCGTCAGTTCGAATCCGTTGATGAACTCGCTCTTGTTCGGGTTCCGGCTGCCGTCGCCGGCGTGCGGGCCACTGGAGATGGTACGCCCCCCGGCGGCGTAATGTTCGATCACGCCCTCCAGCGTGGGAATGCTGCCGTCGTGCATGTACGGTGCGGTGAGCGCGACGTTCCGCAGGGTCGGCGCCTTCATCTTGCCCTCGTCATCGGGGCGCTGCGTGAAGTCCATCAGGCCGGGGTTCTCCTTGGGGAAGCCCCCGCGGCCGCCGATGTTGTACAGCCCGGTGTTGTGGAACTCCACCTCCGCGAACGCGCGCCCCGCGTGGTCCACGGTGCCCGTGAAGTTGAATCCGCCGTGGCAGTGGAAGCACTCGAGTCGCTCGGAGAAGAACAGCTGCTCGCCGCGCTTCGCCTCGACCGACATCGCCGACGGGTCCCCGTGCGCCGCGCGGTCGTACGGGGAGCGCCCCGAGATGAGCGTACGCTGGAAGCTCGCGATCGCCCGCGTGATGTTCTGCAGCGTGATCGGCTCCGGCTCGGCCCCGAACGCCGATGCGAACATCGCCCGATACCGCGCATCGGCACGCAGCCGGGCGTACAGCTCCTGCTCCTTGCCGGCGAGGCCCAGCTCCACCGGCTCCTCGCCGAACATCGGCACCAGCGCCTGCTGCTCGAGCGACTTCATGTTGGGGTTCACCCAGGTGAGCGCCGGGCTGTACGCGACGTTGGCGAGCGACATCGAGCCGCGCGGGTGTACCTCGCCGGTCGAACCCACGCCGCGCGGTTTCGCATCGGCGAAGGCACGAGATTGGATGTGGCAACTGGCGCAGGCGAAGGTCTGGTTGCCCGAGAGCCGCGTGTCGTAGAACAGATGGCGCCCCAGCGTCACCTTCTCGGCGGTCATCGGGTTGTCGGCCGGCACCCGCGGCACGGGGAAGCCGGGCGGAAGCTCCCAGCGCCACTCGGCGCGCGGTGTGGCCGCGCCGAGCAGTCCGAAGCCGATCACGAGGGCGAGCGCGGCGGCGATGCCGCCGCGCACTGCGGTGCGGGGTCTCACGGGGTGCGCACCGTGCGCAGGCCCCCCGCCTGCACGCGGAGGAACCGCTGCGGGCCCGCGGGCGTGCCGTTGAACGGCAGGCCGAGCTTCGCGAAGATCGCCTGGCAGTCGCCGTCGGTGGGGCCGGACATGCAGCCCGCCGCCGTGCGCGGCTGGTTCTCCTCGAGGTTGCTGTCGGCGTACAGTGCGGCGACGTCCGCCAGCACCACGTCCCGCGCGGCGTCGAAGCGGTCGAACCGCACCGTCACGCGGTTGCCGTTCGCGCACTGGGCCGGCGGCGCCGTCGCGCTCTCGTTCGGCATGCAGCCGGTGCTGCCGAGGTGGAGCACCCAGTTCTTGCCCGTCTCCGTGCGCGCATCGAGGCGGACGAACTTGTGCCCCGAGTTCCACGCCCAGAACATGCGCGTCACCGAGAGCGGTGCGGGCTGCGTGGCGAGGTCGCGATGGTTGCGCTCGAACGGCACTCCGATGCTGAACGTGATGCCGGTGTAGGTCCCGGTCGGGGCGTCGCCCACGATGGTGGTGCGCCGCTCGCGCGTACCGTTGCTGCAGGGCCCGGTGCCGTCCTCGAAGTCGAGCATCGCCAGACCGTCGGACTGCCACATCCCGTCCTGCTCCAGCGCGAGCGGCACCGCCCTGCCGTCGGCGGTCAGGAGCCGCACGTCGGAGATGAACATGCGGAACTCGGACGGCGTGATGCTGCTCTTGGCCGTGCCGATGTCGGCGTAGCGCTGCCCGCAGGCGAAGGGCTGCTCGCCGACCACGGCTGCGAAGGTGATGGTGATGGGCTGACGCGGCGGCTCGCGGCGCGCGGCCCCGGTGAGCGGGAACACGGCGAGGAGCGGCGTGAGCGCGAGCGCACCGGCAGCGAGCCGGCGCGCGAACGGATGGTGATGCATTGGTGGACCCTCGGAATGGTTGATCGGCGGGCGCAGGATGCGGCCCGCGCCGGCGGATGCCGGCGGTGACGGAAGCGCGCGCGTCAGCGCGCGGACATCAGCCGATCGACGTCGGGGGACCGTTGGCGAAGGGGAGCCGGAACGCGACGTGCGCCCGTGGGGCACTGATCGCCACTGCGCGCGGCCGGAGCTCCGCCGGCCACGCGGCCGCCTCGACCACCACCGTCTCGGCGGACGGGCGCGCGAACGCGGGCGCCGCGCAGCCGCAGTCCACGCAGTCGCATTCGTCGGCCGGCGCCGAAGGTGTTGCGGGGGCCGTCGGCCCGCCGTGGTGCGCGTGCTCGCCCGCGACGTCGCCTGCAAGGTCACTTGCGAGGTCACTTGCGAGGTCACTTGCGATGTCGCTCCCGACGTCGCTCGCCGTGATCGCCGCACACGAATGCAGCGGCACGGGCGACGTGGTGGACACCAGGGTCCACATCGCGCCCAACAAGGCGAAGCCGGTTCGGAGCCGACGGAGCATGGGAATAGCATACCCCACAACCGCCCACGGGGACAATCCGGCCGCTATCTTTCGGGCGATGCCCACCCCCGCCGCCAGCCCGTCAGCGGTCGTCGAATTGCAGCGCCGCATCAAGGCGCTCGCCAAGGACCGCCGCGCCGTCATCCTCGCGCACAACTACGAACGGCCCGAGGTGCAGGATGTCGCCGACTACGTCGGCGATTCCCTCGGTCTCTCCCGCGAAGCCGCCCGCACAGACGCCGAAGTCATCGTCTTTTGCGGGGTGCATTTCATGGCCGAGACGGCCGCGATCCTCTCGCCGCAGAAAACGGTGCTGCTCCCCGATCTCGCGGCGGGCTGCTCCCTGGCCGCGACCATCGACGCGGCCCAACTGCGGCAGTGGAAGTCGGAACACCCGGGTGCGGTCGTCGTCGCCTACGTCAACACGACGGCCGAGGTGAAGGCCGAGAGCGACTACTGCTGCACGTCAGGCAACGCGGTCGAGGTCGTCAACGCGATCCCGGCCGAGTCGCCGATCCTCTTCCTCCCCGACATGTTCCTCGGCGCGCACGTGCGCCGTGTGACCGGGCGCGAGAACATCCACGTGTGGATGGGCGAGTGCCATGTGCACGCGGGCATCGATCCCGAGAACATCCGCCTGCAGCGCAAGCTGCATCCCGAGGCCGAGTTCCTCATCCACCCGGAATGCGGCTGCGCCACCAGTGTCGTCGAGGCCGTGAGCGCGGGTGATGTCGATCCGGAGGGGGTGCACATCCTCTCCACCGAAGGGATGATCAAGCGGCCCGGCATCTCGCCCAACGACACCTTCATCGTCGCCACCGAGGTCGGCATCCTGCATCGCCTCCAGAAGGCGTATCCGGGCAAGACCTTCCACGCGGCGAACGAGCGCGCGTCCTGCGCCTACATGAAGGTCACCACGCTGCCCAAGGTGCTCAGCGCCCTCGAGCATCTCGAGCACCGCATCACGGTGCCGGCGGATGTCGCGGCCCGCGCGCGACGCTCCATCGAGCGCATGGTCGCGATCGGCGGCGGGGCACCGGTCCCTGCGTCGCCCGGGGTGGATCCCGGCGAATGACCGTCCGCGCGCCGCGCTTCCCGCTCGAACACGAGGCACTGGTCGCGCTGGTGCACGCGGCACTCGACGAGGATCGCGCGTTCGCGGATGTGACCACGCTGGGCACCGTGCCCGCGGACGTGCAGCGCCGCGCGCGCCTGGTGGCGCGCGGGACTGGACGGCTGGCCGGATTGCCGCTCGCGCGGACGGCGTTCCAGGTGCTCGACCCGTCGGTGGTGCTCCGCGCGTCACGCGAGGATGGGGCCGCGCTGGGTGCCGGCGAGACACTGCTCGAGATCCGCGGGCCGGCGCGCGCCCTGCTCAGCGCGGAGCGCGTCGCGCTCAACTTCGTGCAACGGCTCTCCGGCATCGCGACGCTCACCGCGCAGTACGTGGCCGCGGTCGCGGGGACCGGCGCCTACATCGTGGACACGCGCAAGACCACGCCGGGATGGCGCGACCTCGAGAAGTACGCGGTCACCTGCGGCGGCGGGCGCAACCACCGCCGCGACCTCTCCGATGCCGTGCTCATCAAGGACAATCACATCGCGGCCTGCGATGGCGATGTGGCCCTCGCCATCACCCGCGTGCGCGCCTTCGCGCCCCGCGGCCTGCTGGTCCAGGTGGAGTGTGACACCGTCGAACAGGCCCGCACGGCGATCGGCGCCGGCGCCGACGCGCTGCTGCTCGACAACATGTCG
>Ga0268299_1002490_pt1 | contig 21719 bp, 20 predicted proteins | sample NOBtaG_FD_193484 | JGI IMG/M metagenome (GOLD analysis project Ga0268299, IMG submission 193484) | Activated sludge microbial communities from bioreactor in Nijmegen, Gelderland, Netherland - NOB reactor | ecosystem: Engineered > Bioreactor > Aerobic > Activated sludge | place: Netherlands... | reverse complement strand
TTTTTTCAATTTTATCTCTTACTTCTCCTATTTTTGGGAGGTTACTGATTTTTTGCCTTTTTTATCTCTGTATTTCCTTTCCTACTTCATCGTTTGGATGACCGGGAATTGCTGGGAAAAAGTTGAGGCTATTGCTAATTCTGCTTCTTTTGTTCGTTGTACTAGTAAACTTGTTTCTTCTGATTTTATATCTGCAATTAGCTTGCGGATACTATCCATTGTTTCTTTACCCTTTCCTTGTAAAACCAATGGAACTGTTGCTTCAAGACCTTTATCTTTACGTATAAGAACTAGTTCTTTGATAATACTCATCCTGTTATCAATTAGCGGACGCAGTAAATTAAGTCGATTTTGTTGTGCTGGATTATCAATAACAAGTTTTTCTAGGTCTAAAAAAACCTTATCAATATTGTCTAAAGCAAGGTTGTAAGGTTCTAAATAGCTTTCATTACCAGTAATTATATAGCCTCGTTGCCCGCTTTCTGCATCCTTTAATAGAGATATCAATAATTCTGTTTTCTCTAGGACTTGATAAGTATGCTTTTCTAGTTGATTAGTATTAACTAGCTCACCAGTATTGCGATAAGAAATCATACCTATCGTTAATAACATTAATAATGCTAGTGCATACCCAGCAGCAATTTTTGTCCCAACTGACCATTTCATAAATAACTTGCTCTCCTAGAAAAATTATTCTACTTCTTCATTTACAATAATTTTTTTATCCATCAATAGTTTAACAATATCTAACACTATTAACTGATCTTTAGTAATACCAATTAAATATTTACTTTGTTTTTCGTTTAAAGTAGGAAGTGAAGTTTGTAGCTCTAGCAAAGAGATCCGGCTTTCTCCTATTACATCATCAGCTAAAAAGGCTAAAGTCATTTCTCCAACAGACACAACTATTAACTTAGGAGAATTTTTTATATCAGCATCTGACAAGTTAAAGAACGTCTTCAAATTCATAACAGAGAGAATCTGCCCACGTAAGTTAGTTATGCCTAAGATAAATTTTGGTGCTGTAGGTAAAGTTGTTAAATCAAGCAAAGGCTGGATTTCTTGAATATAAATAGATTCAATTGCATATTTTTCTTTAGCTAATAAAAACTCTACAACAGATAATGTGTTAGCTATTTCTATTTCTTTTATTGGTTTAGCTAATCTTTCTGTACGTAATTTTAAGATATTTTTTATTTCTTCTTCACTATCTTCTTCATTAATTACTAGCTTGGTTTGCTCTTCTATTTGTTTATATAATAAATTCCAATCTATTTCTCTACTCATATATTAATATTTTTTATCATCTCTTTTACTATTTCTGTTAGCCTACCTACAGTTAAATCTAATGTATTAGGTATTAGATCATTTGGTGAACATTTTCCCATCAATAGCAATAATTTATTTAGATATTTATTTGCTTGGGTTAAGCTTGGTTGCTTATAAGCTAATTTAGCTAAATGAAAATAAGCGAGCATAAAATCCGGTTCTAGGTAAAGAACCTTTTTTAGTGACTCTATTGCTAATGAATCGTCTCCTTTTTCAATTAAAATGGTAGCTAACAAGTAATGATAATTAGGCTCTAACTTATTGATTATAATAGCTTTTTCGCAATACTCTTGAGCTTGCCCTAAAAAACCTTGATCAGCTTGCTTTTGAGCTAACTTAAAATAAGTTTGATCTGATTTTTCATTTATTTCTTCCTCTAACCCTACTTGATCACTTTTTTCTATATCAAGTTCAAAGAAAGTTTCTTTTTCAAGTTTATCTAAATCACTTACTTCAAGATTTTTTACTGCTTTTTGATGCAAAATAGTTTCTGGAAAATGGACTGCTATAAATTGGCTTTTATTTAACAATCTAGCCTCTGTAGAACTAACAATTAACCATCCGCTAGATTTTAACACTTTATAAAAATGCTGAATAATTTTTGTTTGACACTCTAAGGTTAAATAAATCATTACATTACGACAAAAAATTATGTCAAAACTATTAGCAATATTAAAATGTGTAGGATAAATTGCCTGGGCTAAATTAAGGTATTCAAATTTTACAAATTTTTTTAACTCTGAAATTATTTCAAATTGATTTTCATTTAGCTCATTAAAAAAAGTTTTTTTATCAGTAACTTCAATAGCACGAAATGACCAAGGGCTATAAAACCCTGCTATAGCTTTCTTTAAGCTTGATAAACTAATATCACTAGCAAAAATAGTTATATCCCAATTATCAAAATTCCCTAGCACTTTTTTTAGTATCATTGCAAGGGTATAAGGCTCTTCACCTGTAGAACAACCGACACTCCAAATTTTAAGCTGTTTTTTTGTGTAGCATTGCTGCTTAATAATTTTTGGTAAAATTTCTTTTTCTAAAATCTCTAAAGCTTTTTTTTCTCGAAAAAAATATGTTTCTCCTACTGTAACTTTTTCTGCTAAATCTAATATATCTTTGTGTGTTAGCTCAGTTGAAAGTAAAAAGTCTATATAAGTTTCTACATCTAAAAAACCTGCTTCTTTAGCAACTAAATCCATAACTCGATTTAAGTCTATTAATTGTTTGTTAGAAAAAGACATGCCCATTTTTTTAGCAATAATTTTACTTAATTTCTCTAATTTTAATAACTTATTGTCATTATTAATTTGATAGCTCATATTTTATAATTATGCTAATTTATGTAGTACTATACACTTACTCAAACCACTAGTTAAAATTATTTTGCTTTGATTTAAGCAAAGATGTAAAGTTATTTTTTTCTAAAACGACTAATTATATAGTCTAAAAGACGCTTGACATTTTAAGACAATAGTTTTCAAATCTTAATAATATGTTTAAATTGCTAGTCAATGACACTCAAGGAAATAGTTTTGAATTTCCAATAAACAAAACAGAAATATATATTGGTCGTAATCCTGCCAAAAATGATCTTGTCTTACCTTCTAAGCAAGTTTCTGTGCGACATGCTTCACTAATACAAAAGAATGGTGGTTTTTTACTTAAAGATTTAGAAAGTACAAATGGTACTTTTATTAATAAGCAACGAATTGATGAACATTGGCTTACAAGCGGCGATAGATTTTCTATTGCTAATTATGTATTACAGTTAATAGCTACAGTAGGAGAAGCTAGTTTTACATATAGTGAAAAACCTCTTAGTCAACGTTCTCAGGTTAGAGGGACATCTGTATTTAATAATCTTTTAGAAGCACTACAGGATGCCCCTCAAGAAGTTGATAAACGCTTTGAGCTAGAATTAAAACTTCAAGAAAAAGTTCAAACCATAGAAATGCTCTATGCTTTTGGAAAAACTCTTAGCTCTGTTTTTGATTTAGATAAAGTTTTTAGCGAAATAGTAAATTTATGTTTTAAGCTAACCCAAGCTGAACGCTGTGCTATTTTGCTTTGGGATGAAGAAAACCAGTTTTTAGAGCCTCGTCTTATTAGCTTTCATCCTGATTTAAGCCAATCTTTAGCCGAATTTACCTTAAATTTAAGCAGAACAATAACCCAAACTGTTATCCAAGAAAAAGTAGCTTTAATTTCTGAAGATATCCAATTAGATGATCGCTTTAATTCTGCTGAATCCATTGCCTATCAAAATATACATTCTTTAATGTGTGTTCCTCTGATTGGAAAACAAAGGATGCTAGGCGTGATTTATGCAGATAAACTAGGACTAGCTAACCCTTTTACTTTAGATGACTTAGATTTATTAACCGCTGTTGCTGCTCAGGCAGCAATTGCAATGGATAATGTTTTTGCCTACGACCAATTAGCGCAAGAAGCCATTCTAAGAGCTAATTATCAACGTTTTTTACCTAATCAAGTAGTAGATATAATTTTACAATCTCCAGATCAACTTGGTATTGGAGATGGAATAACTCAACCTGTAACTATTTTATTTGCAACCATTAAAGATTTTAATTTATTTATAGAAAGAGGCGATCCAGAAATAGTTATTTATACTCTAAATCGTTTTCTTTCTGCAATGACTGAGCTAGTTTTTGCTTATCAAGGAACTTTAGATAAATTTCTTGGAGATGGGCTAATGGCTCTTTTTGGCGCACCTTATCAAAGCAACCAAGATAGTTTTAATGCCGTTAATGCTGCCATTGCTATGCAAAGACGACTTTATATGCTTAATGAAGAACTTCAAAGCTATAATATTGACCCAATTGAGCTTGGAATTGGTATTAATATGGGTGAAGTAGTAGTTGGTTATATTGGGTCAGAAATGCGTATGGATTATACTGCTATTGGTAATTCTGTTAATTTAGCTGCCCGATTGATGCAACAATCTAAAGCTAGACAAATTTTAATTAGCGATAATGTTTTATCACAAACAAGTAATGCTTTTTCTGTTAGGTCTATTGTAGGTCTAAACTTAAAAGGTGTGACTAATATGCCAAATATTTATGAGGTTCTTTATTAACTATTCGTCATCTTCAATATCTACTATCTCAAATGTTAAAGTTTCTGTTGCTGGATTAGATAAATAGCTCATACTTCGTCTGTAGATTTCTGCTAATACTTCTTCAAAATCCGTAAGAAAATCTATTGCACTATTGTAACGTTGATTTCTATCTTTAGCTAAACAACGTAAAATTACTTGGTCTAGCAAAATAGGAATATCTTTATCAAGGCTTGAGGGGGGAACAGGTTCTTCTTCCAAATGTCTCATCATTGTATCACCTATAGAAAGCCCTCCTCTAAATGGATGTTGACCCGTTAACATCTCATAAGTAATCAACCCTAAAGCATATATATCAGCACGTTGATCTAATGGTTTATCTTGCCATTGTTCTGGAGATAAATAATCAACAGTACCAAGAATATTACCTGCTTGGGTAATAGGCATAAAAGGGCCTTCTTGAGATTCTTCCAGCATTTTAGCAATGCCGAAATCTAGTAATTTTACTAGTTCCCTCCCATCATTCTCAATAATCATGATATTTTCTGGCTTTAAGTCTCGATGTATAGCCCCTTGTTGATGAATACAATCTAATGCAGAACAAACTTGTTGAAGGATACGAAAGGCACGCCCCAAAAGTATTGCACCATCTTTTAGGATATCTAAAAGGGTTTGCCCTACTACATATTCCATAACAAAAAAAGGGAGTCCCATATCTGTAAAACCACTATCATAAAGTGAGACAATGCTTGGATGGCGAATTTGAGATAAAATAGCAATTTCGCGGGCAAAGTAGCGTTGGCGAGTTATTCGTGTAACTGATTCTGCTGTAGGTTCCTGAATCATAAATTTAATAGCTACTTCTCGTCTTTCTAACAAATCTTCTGCCTTATAAACTACTCCTATACCACCTTCTCCAAGTAGTTCTGTAATGATATATCTTCCCCCTAGCAAATTGTCTGTCATTATTTTAACTATTCAGTATTTATGATAGGATACGGCTTGCTTTTAACTTGCACATAATAGCTTTTATAGGCTTTGTTGAAAAGAGTGAAAAGCTAAAGATTCACTTTAAGTTATTAAAAAATCATTAAATTATCTAAAACAAAATTTTAAATTTTGGAGAAAATATGTCTACACAAAATTTTAAATCTTTTGAAGATTTTTGGCCTTTTTATGTTCGTGAACATAGTCAATTTGCTACACGAGCCTTCCATTTTATTGGTACTTCTTTTGGCTTATTCTTTTTAGCAGCAACTATTTTTACTGGTAATTTATGGTTTCTCTTAGTTGGTCTAGTTGTCTCTTATGCTTTTGCTTGGACTTCACATTTTTTTATTGAAAAGAATCGCCCTGCAACCTTTAAGTACCCATTCTATTCTTTTTTAGCTGATTTTAAGATGTATGCGCTTATGTGGCGTGGTCAAATGGGACAAGAAGTAACTAAAGCTACTAATCAAACTGCTTAAGCTACTTCCTAGAAAATTAATAAAGACTGTAAAATCAATAGATTAAGAAACTGGCTTAGCCGCACCTCGATGACAAGTATAACAAGTTACTACACCATTAGTTGGGTATTTTTTGTTCGTTTCCCGCACCATTTCTAGCATTTTCCGTGCAGTAGCTTTCATTGCTTTATCATCTTTATCTAACTCTTCTGTAGAAACATGACAATAAGTACAATTTACCCCTAATCCTTCGGTAAAAGCTTTCATTACTGTTAAAATTTCACTTGCAGGAACACCTTTTAAGACTTGAATATTTTTATAAGTAGTTTCTGCTGGAGGTATATCTTTATCTACTTCACTAGATGCTTTTGCTCCAAAAGCCATCAATGCCCCTACTTTGCTAGGAGCGTTACTAGTGCTAGAAGTATTATTAGTTGTTTTTTCTGGAGCTTCTGAAACTGTGTTATTAGCAACAGGATCTGTTGCTCTAGCCTGATACTGAGCATTAAAATAAAGAAAGCTAATAATAAACCCTACGATAAAACTAACTATTAATACAACTATGTTTTTATTCATTAAAAAATTTACCTTAATTACTAATTTAAGATTAAATTAGTTTTTTGCTAGATTTGCTAGATTTTTGTGATTTTAGTTAAGTTATAGTGTAATTGTCGAGAAAGACTAGCTTAGTTTTTACCAACTTATTTTCTATAAAGGGTTATTTTGTGCTTTATCTATAAGTTCTTTAAGCTGTTGTTTTGCTTGTTGAGCTTGAATATAACAACGTGCAGCAAGAAAAAACCCTATAACAGCAAAAATTAAAGGAGGATTGCCATCTACTTTTCCAATCCATAAAACTAGCTCTGCTACTAAAGTGCCTAGGATGGCCCCAAAAATACCCCTGTAACCATCCTTTAATTTATCTTGATAATGTTCTTGCTCATTGGCTTTTTCTTCTACATAATTTTCTTTTTCTAATTCTTCTTGCATAAATTATTCTTCTACATCCATAAGCAAATCTATTAATTCATCACAATCACTTTCGGCTTGCTCGCTATCTCCCTGATTAATAGAATCACTTATTTTTTTTACAACATCAGAAATTTTCTTGGATAAAGAAGCAGATATTTCTGGGTTAGCTAAAGCCTTTTTAGCTCTTTCAAGTAAAGCTTTTGTTCCGGGATCCATTTCTTCATCTTCTTTTCCTATATCAATAAAATCTTCGTCTTCATCACCTTCATCATAATCATCATAATCTTCTTCTTGATTTAGGTTATAAAGAGCAGCTAATTTTGCTTGGCTTTCAGCAATATCTTCAGCACTTAATTTTTGACGGCTAGCCTTAAGTTTTTTACTTACCTTATTTCCCGTTTTACGCTCAACTACGGTAACATCTAAAATTGCATTAACATCCAAACTAAAATTTACTGTAACTTCTGTTTGACCTGAAGATAAGTTAGGTTTTAAGTCCTCAACAAAAAAATCTCCTAACAAAACATTTTTTGAAGCAATTGTTTCTTCACCTTGATAAACCTTGATATGAATTTTATCTTGACCTGGAAAAACTGTAGTAAACACCTTACTTTGTTGTACAGGAATAGTAGTATTATGTCTAATAAGAGGCTCAAACCTATCTGATACTAAATGCCCACTAAAACTAATTTCCGCACATTCTATGCCTAAAGATAAAGGTGTCACATCAACTAAAATAGCGTCAATTTCTTCACCTATAATTATTCCTGCTTGAACTGCCGCACCTAGCGCGACCGCTGCATCAGGGTCAATTTCAATATGTGGTTCTTGTCCCATGTGTTCAGAAATTAAGTCCCAAACAATAGGCGATCTAGTTGATCCTCCTACAAGTAATACCCGATCTATATCTTCAACCGTTAGTTCTGCATCTGCCAAAGCTTTATCAACTAAATTCATTGTAGATTCTAGCTTTTCAGCAATTAATGATTCAAACTCATCTCTTTTGACTTCTCGCCGAATATGTAAAGCTTTACCCTTTTTTGTCTCAGCAATATATTCCAAACTAATTAAAGAATATGGCGAGCTAGAAAGCTCTATTTTAGCTTCTTCGGCTGCTCTTAAAAGTCTTGCCCATGCATAATGATTTTCACGTAAATCTACTTTATGTTCCTTTAAAAATTCATCTGCAATTAACCCTGCAAGCATTTCGTCAAAATCATCTCCACCTAAATGATTGTCTCCTGCTGTAGCTAAAACATCTACTATCTCATTATTTAATTCAATAACAGAAACATCAAAAGTACCTCCTCCTAAGTCATAAACCAAGACTCTTAATTCTTCCTCTCGATTTAATCCATAAGCTAAAGCCGAGGCTGTAGGCTCATTAATAATACGTTCTACCTTTAGCCCTGCAATTTCTCCTGCTTCTATCGTGGCCTGGCGTTGAAGTTCATTAAAATAAGCTGGAACAGTAATTACTGCACGTGTAACGCTTTCTTGTAAAAATTCCTCTGCTGATTCTTTTAATTTTTTTAAGATAAATGCTGATATTTCTTGCGGCGTATATTCTTTAGCTGCCATAGAAACTTTTTCAGTCTTACCCATTTTGCGTTTTACTGATCGAACTGTATTTTCTGGCGATACTACCCACTGATTACGCGCTGGATAACCAACTAAAATTTCTTTTGTTGGCGATACTCCAACTACAGAAGGCAAAATATTTTTATCATCTACAGGTATTAAAATAGGAATACCATTTTTTATTACAGCCACTACAGAATTAGTTGTTCCAAGATCAATCCCAATAATTTTATCTGACATTATATTAACCTTTTTTATTTAGATTCTTTTACTACTACAACTTCTGCATAGCGAAGTATTTTATTTTCTTGTTGATAACCTTTTCGTAAAACACTAGCAATTGTACCAGGAGATAAATTTGAGTCTGTAATAGCTTCTAGGGCTACATGTAATCGCGGATCAAAAAGCTTACCTTCTGTTTCTATTTGATGAATCCCTTCATTAGCTAATAAAACTGTAAAACGCTCTTTAACTAGCTCTAAACCTTCTAGCCAAGCCTTTATTGATTCCTTTGTTGCATTTAATGCTTCTAACATTTCTAAAATCTCATCATCTTTTGCTAAATTATCAGACACAAGTCTTTCTTGTTCAATTTCTATTGATATTTCACCTGTAAAAGCTACTTTTAACCTTTCCATTAAGGTAAGTTTTTTTGATTTTATTATAGTTTCTTTTACAGTTTGTTTTTTAATATTACTAGTTATATTCTCTTTATCTTTATCTTTATCTTTACGTTTTAAGAGCGTATATCCATTATTTATAGCTGATTCTATACCATCTAAAACAGGTAAAATATTTAAAGCAAAAGCACTAAGAGCTTGTTTTTTTTCTTTAGCTAATAGTTCTTCTTTAGCAATTATATTTTCTTCTATTTGTTTTTCTTGTTGTTTTATGGTTTCTTGTAAAGTTGTTAAAAGAGTAGTAGTTTTTTGTTCTTGAGCTTCGCTTAAAGTATTTGCTTTATACTGAACCCGATTTAGCTTTGTAATGTTGCGTTCAAGTTCTGCTAGCTGTTCACTTGATTTTTCTAACTTTGTAGAAAACTCTGTTAAATGTTCATTCAGTATTTTCACTAGCACAAGACTAAGTTTATCTGGTAGGTTTGATAGTAGATTGGTTAATTCCTCAAATTCAATTGATAGTGTTTCTTTAGCTTCCATCTTTAATCACTTGTTATATTTTTATATTCTGAAAATCTTTTTGGAAAGAAATTTCTGCTAATTTTACTTCTAATGCTAATTTAATAATGTCTTCTTTATGAATGCTTAAATCATAGTTTATTGATGGTAAATCAGGTTTTTCTGGTGGGGGTTGTAGTAAAAATAAATCAGCTAAGGCCCGTTTTTCAGGTGTGCGAAGTTGTTCATAAGCAGCACGTATTTCTTGGAATTTTTCAGCCTCTGTTTCTGGTGGATATTGCCTTACTAGCTGAAAATAAGCACGTTTTATTTGTTCCTGAGAAGCTTTTCTATCTAACTCTAAAGTTTTATATGGATCTTTTGGTTTGTTAACTATAGGTTTATTTTTAGAACCTTTTTTCATTAAAAATTCTCCTGGAAAAATTCCATTAATTTTTCTATATCTTCTCTATCTTGCGCAGATAATTTTCTAGGATCTTTTGGCGGGCCATTAGGGTATTTTTCCATTATCCTTATTACTGAAAGTGGTATATCATCCATATCAAACAGTCCCCGACGTTTAGGACGAGAAATAAAATTTTCAAACTCATGAGTTTCTTCTACAACCTCTTTTTCATTAGCAAGTTGAGCCTTACGCCGAGCTTCTTTTATTAAAGTTTTTGCTGATTTAATATCTTTTCTATTATGAAAAACTCTATGAGCTTCTATAAACTCTAAAACTCCACTCTGAGGACATTCTTTCTTTATACGATCTATATATCCTTCCTCTATCTTTTCTATTACTTCTTCTTTAACATCCTGAAATTCTCTAGAATGTAGAGTTAAAAATATATTCAGTAATACTTTTGCTTTAGATTCTTTTTTGTTTTTTTCTGCTTGATCAATAGCCTGATCAAAAAATTTTCTTGTCCAAGAAACATTTAACTCACACAATACAACCATTTTAGCTTGAACAATCCAAAACTCTGCTGGTAAATTGGCTTGTTGGGTTATTACTAACATTATTTCTTCTACAAATTCATTTGTATCTTTTACATGCAAAGATTCATGCAAAACTAAGCTTACCATCTTAAAATCTTTGCCAGCAGACTGATAGGCTTGTTTTAGTAACCCAAGTGGATTACCTTTTTTTAATGTATCAGCAGTTATAGCTAGTTTTAAGAGCAATCCAACATCATTTGGAAGATCTTTTAAGGCTTTTTCAAGAAAACTAAATCTCTTTTTCTTATCTGTAATCTCTTCTGACTTCTCAACATAAATTGAAGATAAAGATTCCCTAGCAATTTTGTTATCAGGATCTAGAGCAAGAACTTTTCTCCAGATTTCTATAGCCTCATCTGTTTTTTCAGAAACAGTTAAAAGACCTGCTAGACTCTCTAAAGCAGTAACATTTTTGGGGTCAATTGCCAAAATACGGTTAAGTTCATTTTGTGCAGCCTTTTCTTGATCATTTGCCATTAAAGTCTCTACTATTTCTAAGCGTAGATCTATGTCATTTTCAGCATATTTAAGTGCATTTTTTAAGCAAGTAAGAGCTTCTTCTGTATCTTCTTCCTTTTCATAACATTCTGCCGCACGTTTCCAAATAGCTGCTACTTGGCTATCATTCAAGTAATTATCACTAGTCTCTTTTCTGGAGCGTCGTTTAAGCATTTCTCTCCAAGCTTCGGCAGCATTTTCCCAATTTTCTATAGCTTCCTCAGCCAAAGCTAAATTTTGTGATAAACGACAACTTTTATCTTGTTCGTTAGAACGTCGCCAGGCTTCAGCCGCCCGCTTCCAATTACCTTCGCTTGCGGCACTATGTCCAATGTAATATTCTGCAAATGCTGTTAGTTCTTTAACTATGTCTAAAGTCTTTAACTTACTTGGTAAATTGCCAATAGCAGTTATTACTTGTTGCCATTTTTCCTCTTTCGCAGCATCAACTATTTGTTCAGTTAACAAATAATCCAGGTTAGTACTTAAGTGATTTTGAGCAAATCCAAAACTCTTTGCTTTTTGCCAAGCTGATTGTGCCGCGCCTTTTTCACCTTGACGCATAGCAGCAACACCTTTGTAGTATTCTAAAATACCTATAACACTTTTTTTATTACCGCCTTTATCAAGGCTTTTTTGTAAAGCTAAAACAGGTGATGCCATCATATCTTGCTGCATTTGCGCTAGTGCTTGCCAAAATTCATGTTTTGTCGGTTGAATATCAATCAAAATATTATTAGTTTTATCAGAAATAATATTTTCCACTATTTTTAGTGTGCTAGCTTCTTCTGATGTCAGGTTGCTAAAATCTACTTTTTGATTACACACTAATTTAGCTAAAGTGTGTAAGTATTGTAAATTTGAGTAGTTAGGCTCTTTTGTAGCCACTTTATCAAACTCTAAAACTGCTTCAGCAAAATTTCCTATTTGACATAAAGTAACAGCTAGAAAAAAGTGCAGTCTTGTTTGGGTGGGACTAAGTGAAATAGCTTCTTTTAAGTGTGTTATTCGTAAGCTAAAGTCTGTAGCACTAGCAACAGCTAGACGAAAATAAATTTCTGCTAATAGTTCTTCTACTTTCTCTTGAGTATCTTTTTCTGCAAATGCAAAAGCTTCTAGAGCTAAGTTTAACGCTAAATTAAGGTTTCCTGCTTGAAGTAGTTTTAGTGATTCATTTAACAAACTAGGAAGATCTTTTTGTGATTTTGCTTTAGCAACGGCACTAACCATTTTGGCATGCTGAAACTTTAATTTATTCTTAGCCATAAAAATTTATTTTTATATATGCTCCTAAATATGTTTCTAATAATTATTAGATAAAACAACTCTTCCGTTTTCTGCTGCAAATGTAGCTAGTGGAACTTGATGCACTACTACTGGCTCTATCTTAATTGCTGTTGTAACTTGGTGGTAACGGCTACGATACCTAGTAGTAATACGGCGTACATAATCTTGTGTCTCTCTATAAGGAGGAATAGCATAGTTATAGCGCACAACAGCGTGTTCACCAGCATTATAACCAGCTAAAGCTAATTCTAAATTACCTCCAAACATATCTAACAAAAGCTTTAAGTAACGTGTACCAGCATTAATATTTTGCTCTCTATCAAAAATATCTGTCACCCCAAAACGCCTAGCTGTAGAAGGAATTAATTGCATTAGTCCGCTAGCACCTTTATGTGAAACGGCTCTAAGGCGAAACCCTGATTCTTGGCGAATTACTTCTAAAATTAAACGTGGGTCAACTTCATTCTTTTTTGCTGCCTTCTGGATGATATCATCTAGATCTATATCCCCTGTACTTTCTGTCAAAGTAACAGGAATAGCTTTAGTAGCAATTGCAGGTTTTACAACTACAGTATCACTAGTTAGCATTAAACTTCCTTTTTCTGTAATGGAAGTACGAACTTCAGAGTATATTTTTGGTGGCGGTGGTGGGGTGTCTAATTCAGGTACAACTGGCGTTTCATCTTGCCAATAGCCTTCACCATTTCTTTTTGTAGGAGTTTTTAGTAAAGCAGATTTGCTACGAGCAGATTTATTTTTATAATTCTTGTCTGTAAGGTTTTCTTCATTGTTCACAGAGTTATTAATAGTATTATTATTGGATAGCTTTTCTGGTTGTTTTATTTCTGCCTTCTCTGTAGCTTTTTCTTTAGGTTTTTCTTTAGATTTCTCTATGGTTGATTCAAGTTGGATAGCTTTATTTGGGATAACATCATAGTTATCAAAAGTCTTTTTTGTGTCACCATTAGCTTGTTGGCCGTATGTTAAAGTTGAAGCTAGTGCCATTACTATACAAAAAGAGAAAAATCTAAAAAACATTACGTAAATCCTCCTAAGGAGCATACTTTTTATTTTATATATTTTAGTGGTTGTTAGCATAATTTGCTAGTTTGAGGACAAGCATTGGGAGTATATCATAGAAGTAGTTGAAGTGTCTAAGCAAAGAGTGCTAAAGTCTCATTATCAAAACTAGCAAATTCTAGTAAGGAGTAAAATTATGTCTGCTACAGCTATATCTAAAACAATAGAAACAAACGAGCCAAAACCACAAACAGAGAGACGTTATATTGAAAATACTTGTCCAATGACTGGAGAAGTTATTGGTAAAATTCCTATTTGTACAGAAACAGAGGTATTTGAGGCTGTTGCTAAGGCTCGACGCGCCCAAGCTGCTTGGGGTGCATTATCTGTAGCAGAGCGAATCCCCTACTTACTTAAAGTTAGAGATATTTTTGTAGACCGCCGAGATGAAATTTTAGACACTATTCGTAAAGACACTGGTAAAACACGTGCAGATGCCTTACTAGCAGATGTTTTTACTGTAATTGATGGCACCACTTATTTTTGTAAACAAGCACAAAAAATGCTAGCTCCTCGTGCTAATCCACTACATTTATTTAAGAATAAAAGAAGCTATTTTGTTTATGAGCCATTAGGCGTTGTTGGTGTAATTACTCCATGGAACTTTCCTACAGCATTTTTAAGTGATGTGGTTTTAGCCTTACTAGCAGGAAATACTGTATTACTTAAACCTTCTGAAGTAACTCCATTAATTGGAGAAATGACCGGAAAAATTTTTGCTGATGCTGGAATATCAGACAGTGTTTTTCAAGTTTTACAAGGTGATGGTTTAACAGGTGCGGCTTTAGTCCGCTCAGATGTAGATAAAATAGTCTTTACAGGCTCGGTTAGAACCGGACGAGCTATTTATAAAGAATTAGCCCAAAAAGATAAATTTACCCCTGTAGCTTTAGAGTTAGGCGGTAAAGATCCTTTTATCATACTAGAAGATGCTGATTTAGAACGTGCAGCAGATGCTACTGTGTGGGGCGGACTCGTAAATTCTGGTCAAATGTGCGCTAGTGTAGAGCGCGTTTATGTAATGGAGCCAATTGCAGAAAAGTTTACTGAAATGGTAGTTGAACGAGTTAAAAAACTCCGCCAAGGCCCCCAAGATGGCCCAGATGTTGAAATTGGTGCAATTATCTTTCCTCGTCAAATGGATGTAATTGATGATCATATTAAAGATGCTGTAGCAAAAGGGGCTAAGTTATTAGTAGGTGGTGAACGTAATCAAGACTTAGCACCAGGTTATTATTACCGCCCTACAGTTTTAACAAATGTTGATCACTCAATGAAGGTTATGACTGAAGAAACCTTTGGCCCAGTTATTCCAATTATGAAAGTAAAAAGCGAAGCTGAAGCCATCAAGCTAGCAAATGATAGCGTTTATGGTCTAACTGCTGGTGTTTGGTCACAAGATGTAAGCCGCGCTGAACGTGTTGCTAAACAAGTTGAAGCTGGAACAGTTGCAATTAATGATTGTGGCGCAAATGCTTTTGGTTTTTGTGAAGCTCCTTGGTTTGGTGTAAAAGAATCTGGCTTTGGTGCTGTACATTCTAAAGAAGGTGTACGTAATTTTAGTAAAATTAAACATATTGTTGCTGATCGCGGCTGGATGCGGAAGGAAATGTACTGGTTTCCTAATAGTGCTAAAACTTACCAAATGTTATCAGCAATGGTAGATGTCCTTTTTGGTAAAGGCTCAAATCGTTTGAAAGCATTGTTTGGTAAAAAATAATTTGCATTGGACGCTATGTTAGTAAAATGTCCAAACTTTTTATAAATGTTAGAGCGTTTCGCTGGTGACAATATCAGCATCTAAAGTCTTAAATTTGTTTGTTTCTTATAGAAAGGGAGATTTATGCAAGGAAAAAGTTGCTTACAACAACTAGCCTCCGTCATTCCAGGCTATAGCGGTTATTTGGATAAAGATCGACGACGTGATATTGATAAACTCCATAGAGAACATCTAGCACAAGAATTAGAAAAACTTAAAACCCCACTTACCAATTTAATTCGTGATTTAAGCGAAACAGGCCGTATTACAGAAATTAAGCCTATAGAGCGATTAAATGGTAAATTAGATAAAATTGCTAACCGAATCCGGTATGCTAGCTATGGTTATAGTGGCTTTTTTGATGTTGTAAAAGTGCAAGAACTAGAATTAGATAAACTTTATCAATTTGATTTAAGCCTGATAGAAGATACAGAAGCAATCAAATCACAAATTGTAGCAATTTCTGAAAGCAGCGATGCTAGCAGCTTAAAGACTGCCGCTAGTAGCTTAGAAAAAGCTTTAGACTCTTTAGATGCTCATTTTAGCCAACGCCACAAAGCAATAGAAACAATAGTTTAAGTCTTTTAAGGAGAACTTTCATGGCAATCGAAGTCATTCAATATTTTGATAATAGCGGACAATCTATTATTCACCGTTTCCCAGAACAAGGCGCGACAGATATTAAATGGGGAGCGCAACTAATTGTTCAAGAAAATCAGTCAGCAGTTTTTTTCCGTGATGGAAAAGCTTTAGATATTTTTGGCCCAGGTAGACATACCTTAACCACCAATAATTTACCTATACTTACTAGATTTTTAAGCATTCCTTTTGGTGGTACATCTCCTTTTCAATGCTCTGTTTTATATGTTAGCCGTCAAGTTTTTCAAAATCTAAAATGGGGTACTAAAATGCCTATTTTAGTTAAAGATCCTGAGCTTGGACGAGTTCAACTTAGAGCTTTTGGTAAATTTTCAATGAAGGTTGCCGATCCTCAACTTTTTGTAGGTACTGTTGTAGGGACTCGTGGTTGGGTGACAACTGTACAAGTAGAAGACTTCTTAAGAGACTTAATTGTTCAAAGATTAACGGATTTACTTGGAGAAAATTTCCGTTCTGTTGATGAGCTAACTTCTAACTATAATGAGCTTGCAATTGCTACTAAAGCTCAAGTAGCAGATGATTTTGCTAAACAAGGTTTAGAGCTAGTTGATCTAATAGTTGGCTCAATTACACTTCCAGAAGAAGTTCAAAAGCGAATTGATGAAGGTGCAGGGATGCGGGCTATAGGTGATATGCGTAATTATATGCAATATCAATCTGCACAAGCGATGCGTGATGCTGCTAGTCAACCAGGAACAGGCGCAGGTGAAGGTATGGGGCTTGGTATGGGCTTTGGTATGGGGCAAATGATGGCACAAAATATGCAGAATATGCAAAACCCTTATCCACCTCAACAACCTTATCCACCACAAGGGCAATATCCTCCTCCAGGCTATCCACCACCACCTTATCAGCAACAAGCCCCAACACAGCCACCCCCTTTAGCAGCAACCATGAATTGTCCAAAATGTCAGTCACCTAATGCACAAGGAGCAAAATTCTGTGCTGAGTGTGGAACATCTTTACTACCAAGAGCTTGTTCAAAATGTAATCATCCGCTAAACCCTGGAGCAAAATTTTGTTCTGAATGTGGTAATCCATCATAAAATATTAATTTTTAAATTCTTTTTTTAGTTATATTTAGGAGCATTATGGAAAAAAATAAATCTGGTTTAATACTGTTAGTTGTCTTCTCTGTTTTATTAGTGGGCTTTATGCGTTGGCAAATGGATGCCAAAGTTTTTAATTCTTCTGGTTCAACTAAGGCTAGCACATCAAGTGGTAAAACCGTTCCTGATTTTTCTGTCACTTCATTAAAAGGTGAAAATATTTCTCTAAGCAAATTAAAAGGAAAGGTAGTCTTAATAGACTTTTGGGCTACTTGGTGCGGCCCTTGTCGTGTAGAAATGCCTGCGGTAAAAAAAGTTTGGGAAAAACATAAAAATAATAACTTTACTATCATTGGCATTAGCCTTGACACAGACCGCGAACCTTTGGACAACTATATAAAAAACAACAATATTACCTGGCCGCAATATTACGATGGACTAGGTTGGAAAAATAAAGTTGCCCAACTTTACGGTGTACGAGGTATTCCTTTTACAGTTTTATTAGATAAAAATGGAGAAGTAGCCGGTGTTAGCCTTAGAGGACAAGCTTTAGCAAATAAAGTTGACGAATTACTACAAAATTAATTATTAAGCATTTTTAGTAGCTACCTAAATAGTATCTCTTATGCAATAAAATTTAAGAGATACTATTTTTATTTTAATTAATTATTTACTAGACATTATAGGTAAAAAAATTATTTAATGTGATCCACAACGAAAACAGCCCCTAATTAATCAATAAATAAGCTAAATCAAGCTAATCAAGTTAATCAAGTTAACAGTCTATTAAAGTTTATCTAAGGAGAAAATAATGTTAAAACTCTCTACCAAGCTTATTGTGATAATGTGCGTTATGCTACTGGCAATAAGTGTTTTAGCACAAAATCCAGTTTCAGAAGACCAAGAACTCTTTGTGCAAAATAAAACACCTCAAATTAATACAATTAATGTACTACAAAATGGGGATAACCCCTTAATAGAGATAACTGGAAGCGCGTTTGGTAAAGATCCAAATCAAGTTAAAGTTTTGATTAATGACAACGGCGTATTGCTTACACCAAATCAAGTAAAGAAGAAAAAAATTACTTTGCAAATTCCTAATAGCAATTTATGCACAGGAAAAGTAAAAGTTAGGGTGATTGTTGGCGCAAATAGTTCTAATACTGGTAGTTTTCAGTATCAAAAGAATGCACCTATTATTTATAGCTTTAGCCCAGAACGCGCTCAAACAGGAGGCGTGCTAGAAATCAAAGCCGATAATCTAGCCTGTCAAACATCTGAAAATATTGTAACAATCAATGACATTGCAGTACCTGTGCTTGGTATTAATACAGATAAACTTAGCGTTCGTATTCCAGAAACATTTGCAACTGGAAAAGTAAAAGTTAGGGTGATGGTTGGTAATCAAGCTAGTTTAGCTAAAGATTTTGTAATTGATGCAGGAAATGGCCTACCTGGAACAGGTGGAAGCAATAGCGAAAAAATATCTTTTATTAGTAGCGCACCTGCTGGAACAACTTTTGCGCCTATGTTTAATATTAGAGATAGAGTTATAGTTAATGATGCTGAAACAACTCTTTGGCATGCAATGTTTTATGGAACACATCAAGCCATCATTAATCTACCCTGGCAAGTAGCAGGTCAACCACAAAAAGCTTTATTAACTATAAATGTCCGAGAAGCAAATGATATTTATGGTAACTTTACAGGTCAAAAAGAAAAATTTGTTTATGCTTTGATCTCCTTCCCAAGATTTCCTGAAAAACCTTATCAAGAAGTAGAAAATCCTTTCTTTTGGGGTGCTTGTTCGGCTGTAACAGAAACTAGCCCTAGCGGTGGGTTTATCTTTAACTCAGTTGCTCGCTCAGGTGGTGGAATTGATAGTTTTAACTTAAGTAGAACAGCTAGCGCAAGTGGTACAGCAACAATGACATTTCGACTAGTTGCACCAGACCTTGGTAGATATGAAGAATATGGAATTAACTATGATAAAGCTGGTAGTCCACTAGTTAAGTTACCTAAAGCTATTAGCATCACAGTAGAAATGCAAGAAATTCAACCTAATATACCTACTAGCTATTTTAGAATTGGTAAAATAACTTTTAGAGATGAAATTACTGGTCAAGGTTCAAGTATTACTGAAAAAGCTGTTTTTGCTAACACATTTAGCATTACTGATGTACCTGATTTTGGTTTTGGTATATTTTAAGTTTTAATTAAGATATTCAAAAATTTGAAATAAATAACCTAACATAAGGATGTTAGGTTATTTATTTTTTGACTACTTTTTTAATAGGCTTTGAATGTAGTTTTCTAGTAAATCTACGCCAGGTTATCCAAATACTAAGCAAAATCAGCCCTGGGACAGCAATTCTTAGAACTAAAAAAAGTGATTGCTTAGGAATTTTCATTATTAGCAAAATTACTGCGATAAATAAAATTGTTCTAATTATTCTGTTATATAAATTTGGTTTCATAAATATTTTATTTTAAGAAATTTATTTAATTTCAATTGGTTGTTGCTTTTGACAAGAACGTTGTGCCGCAGTTGCTAGTTGAGCAATTTGGCAGATATGGTTATGGTCAACATAGCTTTTTGTCCCAAGTTGAATTTGTTTAATAAAATTATCAATATCTTGACTAAACAGCCCTTCACCTTTAACTATTGGTAAATCTTCTTTTTTATCAGTAAGTTGTAAACTAACTTGCTGATGATTTTCTGCTAAAAGTTGTCCTTTTGTACCAATTACAACTAGTTGGTTTGCTATAGGAATAACATTTAATCCTTGTCCATCAATAAGTTGAGCAATAACCCCGTTTTCAAAACCTATTTGAACGGTAGTCAATCGACTAGTAAATTGTCCTGATTCTAATCCAAGCAATTTTTCTTGAGCATTTACCCATCTAGCTTTCCCAGCAATAGCAATTAGTCGGCTAATTATGGCAGCGTGTAAGAATAATGAAAACCCTGAGGAAGTGTTAAAAGTCCAATCTGTATCGATTGCCTGTCGATTACTTAAATTTGTCCAAAAAATACTTAAAACATTTCCTATTTCAGGCAAAGCTTTTTGTAGAGTGTTAAACCAAGGCGAAAGCAATTCAATGTGTTCAACATGTAAAATAGCTTTTTTTTCTGCTGCTAAGTTTACTAGTTCTAAAGTTTCACCTAAGGATAAGGCTAACGGATAATCTACACTAACAGGTTTACTTAAGCTTAAAGCAAAATGGCACATTTCTGCATGATATTTATTAAGCGAGCAAACCATTACAGCATCAGCTTGAGCAACTAGATTTTGCCAATCTATTGTTGCAAAAGCATTTATAGGTGTAGCAAGTTCTTTTGCTCGTTCTAAATTACTGCTAGCAACACCTATTATTACAGCATCTTTTCTTAGGTTTATTTCTCGAATACGTGCGCGAGCAACTCGACCTGTACCAAGTAGAGCAATTTTAATCATAAAAAGTTTTTATTTTCTCCTAAATTTCATCCTAAATGTCTTGGCAAAGAAATATATTTCTATAAAATGGAAAGCAAAATCAAACAATTAATCAACCAATGCTGACACTAGGAACCCAAATAAGTCAATATAAAATCATCTCTCGTCTAGGTTGTGGAGGGATGGGAGAAGTGTTTTTAGCTAAGGATCTGCGTTTAGGTCGTGAGGTTGCTATTAAGGTTCTTTATGATCGTTTAGCTAAAGATACTGATTTAGTAGCACGTTTTGAGCGCGAAGCTCGTTCACTTGCGGCACTTTCACACCCTAACATAATAACAATACATGATTTTAGTAGTGAAAACGGAATTACATTTGCTGTAATGGAATACCTAGAAGGAGAAACCTTAAGAACTTGGATTCTGCGTAGACCCCTAGACTTGGCAAAAGCATTAGAAATAGCAATTGCTGTTGCAGAAGGACTAGCAGCAGCACATTCCAAAGCTGTAATTCATCGAGACTTAAAGCCTGAAAATATTTTTATCACTAATCATGGTCTAATTAAAATCCTGGATTTTGGTTTAGCTCGTGTTGAAATTTCAACAATGGCTGAATCTAATTCTTTTCCTACAGTTGCAGAAGTAGCAACGGATCCAGGCGTTGTAATGGGAACATTTCCTTATATGTCACCTGAACAAATAAAAGGAAATTTTGTTGATAACAGAACAGATATATTTTCTTTTGGATGTGTATTTTATGAAATGTTAACTGGAACAAACCCTTTTTATCGAGCAACAGCAATAGAAACTAGCGCAGCAATCTTAAAAGACAAACCGTCAAAAATATCACGTAATCTAAAACAAATATCTCAAGAAATAGAGTGGATAATAATGCGCTGCTTGGAAAAAGACCGGGAGGCTCGTTTTCCTTCAACACGGGACTTGGTTGCTACATTAAAGGCTGTTGCGGCTCATTCGTCAGATAGTAAACTTAATGAGCTAAAAAAACCTATTCAAAAAAAAACCTCTACTCGTCGGCTACGTAAAGTTATTAGCTCAATAGCAGTTCTGCCATTTACCAATGCAAGCAAAGATACAGAAGCAGAATATTTAAGCGATGGTATTACGGAAAATATAATAAATATTTTGTCTCAGCTACCTAAATTAAAAGTAATGGCAAGAAGTACAGTATTTCGCTATAAAGGAAAAGATATAGATCCTCAAGAAATAGGACAACTACTTAAAGTTCAAGCAATACTGACAGGCTGGGTGACACATCATGGAGAATTGCTAAAAATACAGACAGAGTTAGTAGATGTATTTGATGGCTCTCAAATTTGGGGAGAGCAATATAACCGCAAGTTTGCAGATATTCTTACCATTCAAGAAGAAATTGCTCATCAAATATCTGATAAGTTACAAAT
>Ga0268299_1002489_pt1 | contig 21723 bp, 18 predicted proteins | sample NOBtaG_FD_193484 | JGI IMG/M metagenome (GOLD analysis project Ga0268299, IMG submission 193484) | Activated sludge microbial communities from bioreactor in Nijmegen, Gelderland, Netherland - NOB reactor | ecosystem: Engineered > Bioreactor > Aerobic > Activated sludge | place: Netherlands... | reverse complement strand
TATCAAGCAGAGTTGAAGCCCTGGAACCTTCAGCAGTGCCGCCTTTCGCCACGGCGTCCAGCATTGGCTCGATGGTTTGCCGGGTCAGGGAGCCGAAATGGTCATGGTAGCCGTCGGCGACCTTCTGCCAGCCCTCATGCTCGAATTCCTTAAAAGTCTGCCCAGTCCTGGATTCGCTCTGCTTAATGTCAGCCAATTCTGCCTCCGGTAATTTTTTGAATTTAGCATCCTGTTTTCGTTCAATCCCCGGAACGCCGGCACTGCTAACGGTTTCACGGAAATTTCAGGATTTTCGCGGATACTACAAGTGTGAGCGTCTAGCGGTAAAACGGGTTTTTCTTGTTGCCCGCTCGACACACAGGCACGGTTCCGGGAACAGACCGGTGGTTGCCTGAGTCTCAAATCATATAGGTAACCAGGCAAAGCGAGAAGAAGGTCATTATGAAGAAGCAAATTTTGTTTGTCGGCATCTACACTCTATTTTTAGTCTTGATGCTGCGCAATTTCTTGCCTGTCTGACTCCAGGCTTGAAACAGAAAGAGGACGCCTGTCCAGGCATAGGAAGAGCGGCGCGCTAGTCAGATTTTTCCGCTTCCAGAATTTTTCTTGCTTCCAGCAGTTGCAGTTTGCGTGTCTTATCGACCGTCGGATAAGCCAGATCAAGACCGCGCAATGCTTTGCCGACAAGATGACCGACGACCAATCGCGTATACGGCTTGAAGTCAGCCGGCACCACATGCCATGGTGCCCACTTGGTGCTGGTGTTGCTCAAAGCTTCGTCATAAGCTTGAATGTACTGTTTCCAGTGCTCGCGCTCCGACACATCGCTCATTGCGAATTTCCAATTCTTCTCGGGTTTATCAATGCGCTCCAAGAAGCGTTTCATCTGTTCTTCTTTCGAAACGTGCAGAAAAACTTTTAGAACGACGATGCCGTTCTCAGTCAAATATTTCTCGAAATTATTGATCTGCTCGAAGCGCTGTTTCCACAGATTTTTCGTATCGACAGAAGGCGGCAATTTCTGTCTCACGATCAATTCCGGGTGCACTCGAGCAATCAAAACTTCTTCGTAATAAGAGCGATTGAAAATGCCGATCCGGCCTTTTTCCGGCAATGCTTTCGAACAGCGCCACAGGTAGTCGTGGTCCAGCTCTTCGTCCGACGGAGGCTTGAAGCTGGTGACGTGGCAACCCTGGGGGTTCAATCCGGACATAACATGTTTGATGGTTCCGTCTTTTCCGGCTGCATCCATCGCTTGAATTATAAGGAGCAGTCCGTAAATGTCCTGAGCATAAAGCTTGTCTTGCAACTCAGCCAGTTCGACAATGCCCTGCTGCAGAAGCTGGCGAGCGTTTTCTTTAGTCAGATTGGCCGGACGATAAGTAGGATCGTAGTCTTTGTTCAGCGAAATTTTTTTGCCGGGTTCGACAAGAATTCTCTTGAGGAGTTTCTGCTCATCGGCTTTTTTCATCGCTTCAGTTCCTCAATGGATCCGTGTATTGTTCAGACGTGCGTTCGAATGTCGGAGCGGTCGATTTTAATTTTAGTATGACCAGCGCATCAAGGCGGCTCCAGCGCTGAAGCCGGCGCCGACGGACGCGAGCAAGACTAAAGAGCCCTCTTTCAGTCGTCCGTCCTCCCGAGCTGACTGCAATGCCAGAGGCAGCGTGCCTGCTGTCGTGTTTCCGAATTCATCAATATTGATGACGACTTTATCCATCTCTATGCCGATGCGTTCGGCGGAATAGGAAATAATGCGGAGGTTGGCCTGGTGCGGAACGAAGAGATCCACGTCTTTGCCGGTAAGCCCGTTGCGCTCTAAAACTTTCAAACACAGATCGGACATTTTTCTGGTTGCAAATTTGAACACAACCTGACCATCTTGATGCACGAAGTGCATTCTCTTTTCCAGCGTGTCTTTGCTGGTTGGGTTGCGGCTTCCGCCGCCAGGCAGGCAGAGAGCCGGTCCGCCCGATCCGTCGACTTCGTGGATATAATCGATCATTCCAGCCGGCGCACCATCATCGGTGCGCTGCACTACAACCGCGCCGCCGCCGTCACCGAATATGATGCAGGTGGTGCGATCGGTGTAGTCGATGATCGACGACATCACATCCAGTCCAATGACCAGAACATTCTTGTGAGCGCCTGTGGTGACGAACTGCGATGCCACTTGCAGCGCATACAAGAATCCGGAGCATGCAATCGACATGTCGAATCCCCACGCGCCGGTGGCGCCGATTTTGTCTTGCACCAGACATGCAGTAGCCGGCAGTATCATATCCGGTGTTATTGTGGCGACGATAATCAGTTCGATATCTGTCGGTTTTAACCCTGCTTTTTCGATCGCTTTGATTGCTGCTTCTGCAGCCAGATCTGAAGTCGCTACGCCTTTCTCTGCCATGTGACGTTGCTTGATGCCGGTTCTTTCCGTAATCCATTGATCGGAAGTATCGACCATTTTTTCGAGATCGTTATTCGTCAACAAACCCGGTGGAACGGCTGTTCCTATGGAAACAATTTTTGCTGAGTACGGACTCTTCAAGGCATTCGCCATCACATACCTCTTGTAGCTTTTTCTGGCTCTTTGAAAGGGTTGCTCGGGGCGACAAAAGGTAAGTGCCCGCTAAGCAACTGGGACATCTATTTTAGGGGATCTGCCGTATCGATGAATTACTTTTCGATGGCGACTTCACACGGCACGGGCAATTTGGGCGTTCCATTTCTAAAAAACAGCCAATGTGCGCTCGCGTGACTGCAAAACCGAAGGGCGGCCCATTTGCAAGGACCGCACTGGTTTGGTCTTCCATTAAACTGACAAGGGCTTCAGACCGGGATTCGCTGACCGATTGGTCAAGCCTCCCGATTGTTAAGCGAGAGCCGTCAGGCTGAAATTCAGCTTGTTCGGAATCGCCGAAACACTGTTCGCATCGACACGCGAGCTCAAGGACATTTTTGGAATTTTGATCTCGGGAATAGCTTTAGTTTCCTCGATCTCGGGCGCCGTCATCTTATTGTGCGCGTATCCGGAGAGAACGCCGATTCCCAATCCAACCAGCTTGGCATAAGGGCTGCCAAAAGAAAGAAGATGTTTTCCTGCCAGAGTATAGCCACCCCAGCCGACTCCGGTCATCACAGTGCCGATGCCCAGACTCTTCAGTCCATTGAAAATGCTCTTGGCGCGCAGGTCCATCTCGTTGTTGTGAATGACGAACTCATCCGCACGCTCTTGTACATGAAGGCCGCCTTTGACTCCATACAGGTTGTTCTCATCAGTGTATTTCTTTGAAATAGCCTGCCAATCTTCGAGTTTCAGGTCTTTGAGCAGGTCTTTGGCTTCCCGGTGGGTGACGATATCATCACTCTTGGCTATGTCGAACATGGCGATAGCCGCGTCATCTGATGCGCTCATGGGCGAGACCTCAATTGTGCTGCAAGGGATGGCTTAACAATATCTCAGCCGCCAGATGCCGTCAGTGGGGAAGCTACGAAATTGCTCGTCGGATAGCGTATATCCCGCACAGTTCTGCAATACCGTTGTTATATTCGCCCGATCCGGGCCCTGCTTCTTTTGCCTGGCAAATGGCCGCACGGCATGCGGATGTCCTGATATAGTGGATTTTAACCACGCTGCGTGAACCAGGATGCCCAATCAGAGCGCACATGATAGAGGCAAGGCTGCCTACGCGGCCGGGCGCTATCGAGAAGCCATTCATGAATACGCCATTGCCGTCGAAGAACTGGCAAGCGTTGGCGCGCCTTTCTTAGAGAGGCTGGCTTGTGTTGCCGATCAGGGAAGAACGCTCAGAAGGCTCGGTCGATATGACAGCGCGGAAGCCGCGTTGAAAGCAGGCCTGGAAGAATTCTGCCAAAGCGATTCCGAGTCCAAAATCTCCAAAGCAAGAGCTCTCGAGGAATTGGGTCTGGTCTACATCGAGCAGGCTCGCTTTTCGGAAGCCGAAGACGCTTTGTTAGAGTCGCTTTCAATTAGAAAATCTCTTTTGGCTGATGACCACACGGATGTCGCCGAGTCGTTCAACGATCTGGGTTTGCTTGCCTGGAGCCGCGGCGAAGATGCCCGGGCGCTGGAATTTTATTTGAAAGCGCTGGAATTGCGAAGTCAGGCGGTCGGAGAGAAAGACGCCTCCTATGCCGAAACTCTGGACAATCTGGGTGCTCTCTACCAGAGAACCGATCGGCTGGACGACGCTGAGAAGGCTCATGCGGACGCTCTTTCCATTCGAGAGATGGGCTTGGGTGCCGAACACCCTGAGGTCGGCTACAGCCTGGTCAATCTGGCCGAGGTCAATCGCCGTAAGAATCGACCGGAAAAAGTTCAACAACTTCTCGAGCGGGCTATCGATATATGGACGAAGGCGCTGGGAGAAGAGCATCACCATCTGGCAGTAGCCATCAACAATTTGGGCGGTTACTATCTCGAGCTGGAAAAATTCGACCAGGCGGCGCCCCTTTTCGAGCGCGCTCTGGCGATACTGGAAAACGCCCTGGGTGCGTCCAATCCTGCTCTCATAATTCATGTCTACAATCTGTCTACTGTTTATAAAGTTCAGCGCCGAGTCAAGGAAGCGCTGGAATTGGAAGAGCGGGTTCAGGCGTTGATTTTGAAAAAACTCAGCAAGGAAGGTAATTCCGGCACGCAAAACTTGCTTTTGCATGCCCATAGCCTGCAAGTGGAAAATCAATATGAAAAGGCGCATGGCTACTTGTTGCAAGCACTCGAGATTGCGGAAGCCGAATTTGGGAAAAACAGCATGAGAGCGGCTCACATTCTCGATTTCCTCGGCACAAACAGTCTCAAACAGAAGGATGCCACGCAGTCGGAGCAATATTTCATGCGCAGTCTTGCCATCAAGAAAAGCCTGTTGCCGGCAGGGCATGAAGACGTCGCCGCCACCGAGCAAAACTTGAAATTCCTGGCCGCTCTCAAGGGCGATAAGACCGCCATGGGCATGTTTTTTCCACCGGACGAAAGTGTCAATTGAGAACACTTTTCGATCCAGGGGTTTTTCCTGTGGTTTTTGAGCAGCCGGACAGCAAAAATATAAAAAGCTAGTTTAGCTGTTTAGTACACATACGCCTTTCAGGAGAGAGCAGCCATGTCCAATCGTGGTTCGCGAAACTTTTTCGCCCAGGTTTTCCGCTTCGCATATTTCACGGTGTCTGCGTTTGGCTTGGTCTGGATGCTTGCTCAGTACGGGCAGGTCAATTTCGTGTCTGCAATGATACTCTTGCCGGCGTTCGGCTATCTTGCCTTGCATCTGATCTCCTTGATCAACCTGGTAAAGAAAGACAAGTTCCTTGTCGGCAGCTCGATCGACGTGCTCAGTCTGGGCACGCAGAAGTTCATTCACAGGGTCGGACTTTTGCTGCCCGTCCCCATCCTTTTATATATGTCCGGATTTGCGTACTGCGTCGGCACGTATAACGTCAGCGATGAAGCCTCATACAACAGAGTTGTAGCTTTCAGCGGATGCGAGAATGCAGCGTTCGGCAAGTCGGTAATCTGGAGTTATTTGCCTAAAGTGCCGGTGCAGGCAGTAGAAGAAGCACCGCCTGCGGTGGCTGAAGATCCGTCCTTTGTTCGCAACGATGTCGACTTCAAGCCGTACATGGACGATATGTCAGTGGCAATGAAGCGTGTATGGAATCCGCCTCCGGCAACAGAAAGCCATCAAGTCAAAGTGCTTTTCTGGGTGCAAAAAGACGGTACCATTACGAGCGCTTCGATTAGCAAACATGCGCCAAGCAAAGAAGCCGATCGTGCAGCTCTCGAAGCAGTTAGAAAGGCCAGTCCGTTAAAACCATTGCCGCCGGGTTCTCCGGAGAAAATAGACGTGGAATTCACTTTCTCCTACAACGTATTTATAGAAAAAGAGCAAACTGTATCGTCAGGAATTCAACCCGATCCAATCGCGAACTAATTTGCAGCCGAGATTTTCTTCAGGGTGGCAATCGCCTCTGTCACGTGCTTTTCCCCTTCCGTTTGGGAATTGAAAACGTGCTTGACGATGCCATCCTTGTCTATAACATAGGTGACGCGACCAGGAATGATGCCCATTGTGGATGGAACGCCATAGGTTTTTCTGAGCTTGCCGCCTTCGTCCGACAATAAGCTATAAGGAAGCTTATGATGCTCGGCAAATCCTTTGTGCGATTCGGCCGAATCCGAACTGACGCCAATTACTTCGGCACCCAGATCTTTGAATACCTGGAATTGATCGCGAAACGCGCATGCTTCTTTGGTGCACACGGAAGTTTCATCCTTTGGATAGAAAAACAGGACGACCGCCTTTTTGCCTTTGAAATCGGAAAGAGACACCGTTTGCCCGCTGCCTGATTTCAATGTGAAATCGGGCGCTTTGTCTCCAGCCTTTACGTCATGAGATTTTTCTGCTTTAGCTTGCCCATCTTTTGCACTGGCGGACACAGAATTGCTCGCGAAAAGAAAACCGGCAGCAATAAGGACCAGGCTGAGACTTTTAAATCGTGACACGGATGAATCCTCGCGATTGATGTTTAGGCTTAAGCGTCTTCAGATCATCGCAGATTTTTCGATCAACCGGCCGCTTTGAGCGCGGAAGCTTCAAAGTCCTCAATCAATGCTTCAGCGGCCCGCCGCCCCGATGCTAAGGCGCCCTGAATAGATGATGTTTCCCGATGGTCTCCGCATATATAGACACCATCGCGCAGGCGAACTGGTTTTTCCACTTGTTTAAGGGCGGGAGGAGAATTGTCGGGCAATCCAATTTTGATGTTGTATGTCTTCAAAAGCTTCCAATTTTTTACTTGCGATCCGAACCATGATTCGAGTTGATTTAAAACCTGTTTTTGCAGATCTTCGCAGATTAGTTTGTCATTACCGATAACGCTTGCACTAATCAGACTTTTTCCATCCGGCGCGTATGATTTATTGACGTCGCTGGGAACGCATAAGTTATTGATTGGTCCGTCGCTGTCCGCATTAAGCACCAGGATTGGTGCCTTAAGCGGTGACGTGTCTGCGCTGAAATAAAAACATTTAACCGTACGCATCGGCTCCGCAGGCGGCATGGCGAGAAGCTTTGCCGCTTCGGGACCTTCTGTCGCTACGACAATTGAATCAGATTGAATCAGCGTTCCATCCGAAAGAGTCACGGATAGATCTTTTATCTCTGCGACACGGCTGTTCAACTGGATTTTTGACCTGCCGACTTGCTCGACCAGTTGTTGCGCGATTGCACCCATTCCATCTGTCGGCAGGCATGTTTCTCCGGCAGCGAACATGCGAAAAGTAAATTCGAGCATTTTGCTGGAGGTGGATAGCGAGCGGTCAAAGAAAACGCCGCCGAAAAACGGACGGAAAAATCTTTCGATAATTCTGTCTGAGAATCCGAATTGCTTTAAATAAGTCTCGGTAGTTTTCTCATCCTTTTCATAAAGGGCTTTCAGTGAAACACTGCTGACGGTGTCCTTCAATTTTGCGATCAGCAATTTGTCTTTCAAGGTTCCAATTGGATTGAAAAGTGATTTCAAAGAATCACCTGGTCGCCTCCAGGGATCGGCTACTGTGTGAAATCGACCGCCATATCGCACCTGTGCTCCCGGGACAAACGATTTGAGCGCAAGCTTGTCGTAATCCAGCATCGCCTTGGCTTCCGGATACTCGGATAGCAGAACTTGAAAACCGCGGTCGAGAATAAAACCTTCGACGCGGTCGGATCTCACTCTGCCACCGGCTGCATCTGACCCTTCTAGAATCGTAAACTCGATATTGGCTTTCTTGAGATGATAAGCGCAGGAAAGACCCGAAAGACCGGCTCCGATTATCAATACATGGGATGACCGGCCTTTTCCCGAACTGACCGTGCCTTTACTTTCGTACATAGCTTATTCCTGCGAATTTCTTCTCTAATCTATTGATACGCCTGGTCAATGAACAGTGTGTGAACAGTCCTTCGGTAGCGCTGCTAAAATCTATCCATGGCAAAAATTCTCGTGGTTGAAGACGATTCTGATCTGGCAGAGGTGCTGAAGATAACTCTGTCGAATAAAGGCCACTCGGTCAAAGTTTTGAGTGGTGGCAAAGATGCGCTCGACGTGCTCCGAGTGTACAAATACGATGTGATAATCCTCGACTGGATGATGCCTGATGTTTCCGGCGTGGATGTTTTGAAGAACTATCGGGAGGCAGGCGGCAAGACACCAGTTTTGATGCTGACTGCCAAAACGACGATTGACGACAAAGAGAAGGCTCTCGATCTGGGTGCTGACGACTATCTCACCAAGCCGTTTCACGCGCGCGAACTTCTGGCACGAACTCGTGCCTTGTTGCGCAGACCACAATCAATGGCGCAGACAATTTTGCACGCCGGAGATCTGGAGCTCGACCCTGTAAGTTGCACCGTCGTCAAGGCAGGAAAAACGCTCAAGCTGAGACCAAAGGTTTACAGCATGCTCGAGTTTTTTATGCGTCATCCTAACCAGGTGTTCAGTCCGGAGACGATTCTCGAGCGAGTGTGGATGGATGACTCGAGTGCGTCCATCGACACGGTTCGAACTCATATAAAACTGCTCAGGCGATCGATCGACACCGCCGATCAAGAATCCTTGATTGAGAATGTAAGAAACCGCGGTTATCTGATGCGGATTGCAGAACCGGTCAACTGAAAATTTCGAACCAGAATGACGATCCTTCGTTGACTTTGCTGGAAACACCAATATTTCCGCCGTGCAGTTCAACGATCGCTTTGCATATCGCCAGACCCAATCCGGAGCCGCCCTTCTTGCGTGTATCGGAAGAGTCGAGCTGCTGGAAGCGGACGAACAGTTTGTCCATTTGCTCCGCTGCAATACCCGGTCCGTGATCGGTAACTGTAAATCGAATGGTATCACTGGCTGGGGCTTCAAGTCTGATCGTAACTATGCCCTTGGGTGGGGAAAATTTGATTGCGTTGGCGCTGAGATTGCTGAGAATTTGCACAATACGATCTTGGTCTGCAAATATGTCATGGTGCGGCAAAATCTCAGGCACCAACACCACCTTTTTCGCTTCTGCCGTCGCTTGCAATTCACGGACGACTGAAGCGACAGCTTGTTGTGGGTCGAAGCTGGCCAGAGTCAATTTGAACTTGCCTGCTTCAAGTTGTTTCCAATCGAGAATGTCGTTAATCAGGCGCATCAGCCTCGTCGAATTGTCCACTGCAATGCGAATCAATCGCATAACTTGCGCATTCACGCGACCGGCCGAGCCATCTTCAACAGCGGTCAGAGCGCCGTGAATTGAAGATAAGGGCGTGCGAAGCTCGTGAGAGATCATGGAGTAAAACTCCTGAACTCTTTTTTCTGAATCTATCCGCGCTGTCACGTCGTTTTGAACGCCAACGAAATTAGATACCCTTCCATGTTCGTCTTTGACTGGAGATATGGTCAATTCATTCCAGAAGTAAGAGCCGTTCTTTCTGTAATTTCGCAAGATCGTTGTGATCGGCACTTCTTTGCCAATCGCTTCGCGTAATTCTTTTACTGCCGGCTGTTCTCGATCGTCCCTTTGCAAAAATCGGCAATTGCGTCCGATGATCTGCTCTTTTGCGTACCCTGTGAGTTGAGAGAAGGCAGGATTTACATAGATAATCGGGTTGTCCGTCTTCGATGGATCTGTGATGACGATACCATTGCGTGCGCACTCAACTGCTCTCATCAAAAGCTGAAGCTGATCGCTGTGCCCCGGCAAAAATTCGGAATCGGAATTCATGCGTTCAGTTGAGCTCATGTTTGAGCGCCGTCTCGAGTTCGGGATATGCGAATTTGAAACCGGAAGATACCAATTTGTCCGCACTGACTCGGTTGCTGCCCAGAAGGCATTCTTCCCCCATCTCGCCGAACATCATTTTGACTGCGAATTCCGGCACTGCAAAGAACGCCGGACGATGAATGACACTAGCTAAGGTCTTTGTAAATTCAGCATTTGTCACCGGATCTGGAGACACTATATTGACTGGTCCACTGACACCATCGGCGGTGAGCAAATAGATGAATGCACTGGCGGTATCATCGAGATCTATCCAGCTCATATACTGCTGTCCATTGCCTAGCGGTCCGCCGCCGCCCATCAAGAAAGGAGGCAACATCAATTTAAGTGCTCCACCCTCTCTGCTGAGGACAACTCCCAAACGCGCATGCACTACGCGCAGTCCTTTATGTTCCGCGCTCTTCGTGGCATCTTCCCAGTCACGACACACAGCAGCGAGAAACCCTTTCCCGGAAGTGCTTTTCTCCGACAGCATTTCGCTGCCGCGGCTGCCGTAATATCCGACTGCCGAAGTGCTAATTAAAGTACGCGGCGGATTGTCCATAATGGCAATCGTATGAGCGATCAACTCCGTGCCCTTGACTCTGCTTTGTTTGATTTTGGCTTTTTGCTCCGATGACCAGCGCTTGGAGGCGATGTTCTCACCGGCTAAATGAATCACCGCATCGGCGCCTTCGAATGCCTTGGGATCGATTTTTCCGCCCATCGGGTCCCATGAGAACTCACTTTGATCCTTGGGTTTGCCGCGAACGAGTTTTACTACTTGATGTCCGCCGCCCTCAAGTCGAGCGACAATCTTTTTGCCGACAAGCCCGGTCGAGCCCGTTATCGCGACTTTCATCACTCACCTCCATCAGCACGCCTCAGAATCGCGCCATCCTATCCTTATACTACTTTTTGCTGAACACTATGTGAACAGAAAATTGCGTCTGTATTTCTAAATCGCGGCTGCTTCTCTGAATTGAGTTTTGTAGAGTCGGTTGTACAGCCCGTCCTTCTTGATTAATTCTTCATGACTGCCGGACTCTACTATTTGTCCGTCATCAACCACGAGAATCAGGTCAGCTTGCACAATTGTCGAGAGCCTGTGAGCAATGACAAGACTGGTGCGACCTTGTATCAGCGGCGTGAGCGCAGCTTGAATAAGTGCCTCATTTTCAGAATCAAGAGAAGAAGTCGCCTCATCCAAAATGAGAATTTGAGGGTTCTTCAAAAGCACTCGCGCAATGGCCAAGCGTTGTCTTTCTCCTCCGCTTAGTTTATGACCGCGCTCACCAACTGTGGTGTCATAATTGTTTTCGAGGGTTTCGATAAAATCATGAATATTGGCCGCCTTGCATGCCGCTATCACGTCATCGCGAGTGGCGTCGGGTCGGGCATACACGAGATTGTTGTAGACGGTATCATGGAACAAATAAGTTTCCTGCGTCACAATTCCTATGTTTTCGCGCAAAGATGACATTTGCACTTCCCGTACATCCTGTCCGTCTATCTTTATTGTGCCTTCTTGCTGCAAGTAAAAGCGCGGGAGCAGCATGCTGATTGTTGTTTTCCCCGCTCCTGACGGACCGACAAGAGCTGCCATTTGCCCCGGTTTTATATGGAAGGAAACATTTTCTATCGCTTTTCTGCCATTGGGGTAAGAAAAGCTTACGTTTTCAAAACTGATATCACCGGCAGTGACATCTAGCCGCGGCATGTTTGGATCGTTTTTCTCTTCTTCCAGATCCAGATAGTCGAATATCCTTTCGAAAACAGCCAGTGCAGTCATAACCTGGATCTGAACACCGGCAAGCGCGGCAACCGGCGTATAGAGCCGGCTGAGCAATGCGACAAAAGTCACCACCATCCCTACTGTGATACCGGAATTGATGCAGAGCCAACCACCGTACAACCAGATACACGCAGGACCCAATGTCACCATCGCATTGATGAGCGCCATAAACCAACGCCCGACCATCGCCAGTTTTATTTCCGACTTCATCAAGTCCGTTCCGAGGCGATGGTAGCGGTCACGCTCATAGCCTTCCCGATTGAAAGATTTGAGCAGCACGATTCCGGAAACGGAAAGTGTTTCCTGCCCGATTGATTGCATCTCGTCGCGTTTTTCTCTCGTCGCTTTTCTGATGTTGTACATCTTTCGCCCGACCGGCCACAATGGTGCCACCATGAACGGCAGAACCGCCAGAGACATCAGCGACAGACGCCAATCAAGAAGAAAGATCGTTATCAAAGTCGTAGTGATGACGGATAGATTGATGAGGATCATCACAAGCGTGCCGGAGACAACACTATCGATACTGTCCACATCGTTGGTGACACGATTGATTACTTCGCCTGTTTTATTGCTCGTAAAAAAGTCCAGCGGCATTCGATGCATGTGCGTCATTAACTGAAGGCGCAAGTCACGCATGATACTTTCGCCAATTAGCGAGTTCATATAGCCTTGCATGGCACTGATCAGTGAAGAAGCTATGGCCGAGGCCACCATGAAGCCGACTATCACCATGACTGACTGGAAGTTGCCCGATGGAATGGCTTTGTCGATCAGGTTCATCGTCAGGACCGGAGGCAATAGCCCCAAGGTGGCTACGGCCGTGATGCACGCGACAACCACGACTTCCTGCTTCCAGTACGGCAGAAAAAGGCGTCCGAGGCGTTTCCAATCAACCGCCTTTTCAACTTTCGGCCGCTTCGGGTCGAACATATTCGACCACATTAAGTGGACAGGTGGGGCTCCGCTGAACATCTGAAAACCTGAATTCCGCCAACAGCCGGTGACATCCCCTCATTATTATCAATTTTCAGGACGATTGGCGCTTTTTTGCCAGCTCCTTAGAATTCCAGCACTTTCCAGCTATTTCCGGGGCTTGAAACATTAAGATGTCAAGCGAATGTGGGTTTTTGGGATAATATGGGTTATTGATCTAAAGACCCCCGACTGCGGACAGGCATGTTTATTAGACTTTCGGCTCTTCGAGTCACCGCTGTGACGATATACCTTTGCTGCGCAGCGGTAGCATTTGCAACTGCGGCGCATGCCGGACCGCTTGAAGACGGTATCGAGCAGTACTATTACAAGCGTTTTCGTACCGCCGCGATGTTTTTCGAAGAGGCTTGCGCTCGCAATCCAATGAGCTGGAAGCCGCATTTCTACCTGGCGCGCACCCTGGAGCAGCTTCGCGAATACGATGCCGCCAAGCAGGAATTCGAGTTCTGTTTTCGCCTGAATCCCTTCAGCAAAGAGGGGCGTCTGGCAAGACAAGCTGTCCTCGACCTTGCCTGCGATCGCGAGAAAAGAAAGCATGTAGCTGAAGATCCGATGATTGTTCAGCAAGCCTTGCGACTGCTGAATATGCAATCTGCGGATATGAAAGGGCGCATCAAGGCGGATGCCGAGAGAATGGCTCAAGAAAGGATGAGGCAGGCTGCTCAGCGGTTGCAACTGCGCGTTGAGGCAGATCCGACTCGCTACAGGCGCTGGTATTACCGCCCGGACGAGGAGGTCAGCAACAGGTCGTATATTCAAAATAGCTGGCACCGCAACGATGCAATGCGTGAGGCGGCGCTGGCGCGATACGAAGCGGCGCGTCGCTCGGTTGAAATTCAGAAGTCGGCTAATAATCTCAAATTGCTTCTTGCCGACCCGTCGAACAAGCCTGGAAATGCACGGCTGCGCGCTCTCGGTACCAATCTCTATGTACGCTTCTATGGTTCGCCTGAAAGGGATGACGTGCCCGGAGATGATAAGCCTCTCGAATTGCGTGCCCGCGCCGGATTGCTTTCTGACCTGCACCTTTCAACTCAAAGCGCCCTGAAGGAAGCCTTCAAAAACGCCGGGGTAACACCGCCTCAGAGAGTTACTTTGAAGCCTCTAAAGCCGGTCGCCCGCCGAAATCCCAACGCCTATCATAAATTTGGTAATTGGTAACCTTGCGCCAAAATTGGTGCAAAACACCAGACAACATGGTTCAATTCACTGATACTGGTTAGGATTGGGATTGCTCTAACGGAGAACGTTTTATGAACAGAACGCCGGCTGTCGCTTTGTCGATACTTTTGGCGCCGTCAATGGCACTCACAATGGATGTGTTGGCCTTCTGCTCTACCGGGTCCGATAAGAGCACTGCGGCGACCGAGAGCAATGCTGTAACCGAGAGCGATGCGTCTTGCTGTTATCAACCCGGGCGATTGGAAACAGCTCAGGAAATCAAAACAGAAGCCGATGAGTTTGTGCTCAAGGGACGTGATCTGAGTGTCAGATTGAACGCTCAAATTGCCGAAGCGGAAAAATTGACGAATGAAGCAAAAAAACTGCTGGCGCAGGCCGTGGACAATCAGCCTTCTACCGAAGCCGATGCCACCAAAACCGAAGCCACCAAAACCGAAGCCACTAAATCCGATACCGATAAAAAAGTGAAGGATGAAACTCTGACCGGTCGCGCTTCTCAATTGCAGACGCTTCAAACTCCGAATATCCCACTTATTAAGTTGAAGGGGCCACAGCTCCAACAGGCGATGCAGCAATTCAATGCCGATGTGGCGCAGTTTAAGGTGCATGCGGCGGAGTACCAGAAACACTTGAATTTGTTCCGTTCTCAAATCGGCGAGTGCCAGGCTGCCAAAGGTGCATTTGATGCTCTGCACAAAAAGTATGAAATGCATTGTGACGCCTATCACCTCAACAACATTCCGCCGCCTCATCTTTGTTTAGAAATGAATGTGAGCGCTTCCGAGGCAAGCAGCATTGCCAACCAATTGATGAGCGATCAAATGCGAGCACTTCGCGCTGAAGCTCAGCTCAATGCTGAGGAAGCCAAACTCAGACAATTGGAAGGCATGCAAGGCAACGCCGACAACCTGGTGGTGAAAGCATCAGAGCGTGCCCGCAGGGAAAAAGAAATTGCAGGAATGTTTGGACGATTGAGACAGGAATATGATCTGCTGGAGATCGAAAGAAAAACAATCGAACACAGTCGTTCGGCTAGCTCAAAATCGAGTCCTGTCGTGCGCCCGTATGTTTCCGGCAAAGTCAAGAAAGGCAAGTAGACATAGAGCACAGCGAGGTGAATTTTGTGAGCAGCTCCAAGCGAATGGAAACGAAGCTGATTCATGCAGGTGAAATGCGCCCGCGTGTTGGCGGCGCAGTCAACTTGCCGATCTTTCAATCAGCAACATTCGAGTATGGCGGTGAAGATGACTATCACGATATTCGCTACATTCGCTTGAATAACACGCCTAATCACATTGTTCTCGGCGAGAAACTTGCAGCAATCGAAAGTGCGGAATCAGGCTTGGTGGCAGCCAGCGGGATGGCTATTATTTCGACAGCATTACTGAGTATTTTGCGCAAGGGCGATCACATCTTGCTGCAAGATTGCCTTTATGGTGGCACCCATGATTTCGTAACCAAAGATCTGCCGGGATTGGGTATCGAATATGATTTCATCGATGGCAGCGATCCAGCTTCTTGGGAAAAGAAGATTCGCAAGCAGACAAAGGCTATTTATGTGGAAGCCATTGCCAATCCATTGATGGATGTGCCGGAACTGGCTGCGGTTGTGGAGTTCGCCCGAGCAAATAAAATTACCTCCATCATAGATAATACGTTCGCCAGCCCGATAAATTTCCGTCCTGCGGAGATTGGTTTTGATCTTTCTCTGCATAGCTGCACTAAATATTTGAATGGACATAGTGATATCGTCGCTGGTGCATGTATCGGTAAAGCGGATCTGGTGAAGGACGTAAAAAGGAAGTTGAATCATCTTGGCGGCACTATGGATCCTCATGCCGCTTTCCTATTGCACCGGGGAATGAAAACGCTGTCTTTGAGAGTGAAACATCAGAATGAAAGTGCTCAGAAAATTGCCGAATATTTGGAGAAACATGCCGATATTGGTGCGGTCAATTATCCAGGACTAGAAAGTCATTCTTCGCATGCGAGAGCTGCGAAGTGGTTCGATGGGTTTGGTGGCATGTTGAGTTTTGAACTGAAAGATCAAGATGCGGACAAAACAGATGAGTTTCTCAAAGCATTGCAATTGCCTATCTGCGCGCCGAGCCTTGGTGGGGTTGAGAGCTTGATCACCAGACCAGCAACTACATCACATCTGGGACTTTCAAAAGAAGACCGAAAGAAAATTGGTATTTCCGATTCGCTGGTCAGATTTTCAACTGGCATAGAAGCAACTGAAGATCTGATCGAAGACTTCGAACAAGCTCTGAAGAAGATCTCCGCGAAGGTTGCGCGGTAATTCGCAGTTGGGAAATTTCCGGTTGACAAAATCGGACACCACTGTATAGACTGGAAATACGGGCGGCAGTTGCCGCCTTCGTGCTCAGGTGAGATCTATTAGAGATCTAATATAGATCTGTAAGAACGCTCCACTGAGAAACGAGAGAAAGTAGAACTCAAAGGTGATAGTCGTGTTCCGCACACTCCCACAGTATCAAGATAGACAGCAGCTCCAAGAGCTGTATCTTGTGCCGTGCGTCAATTCAGGAGTGTTTAACGATCATGACTATCTTCATCTACACCAGCTTTCCAACTAAATTTTCAATCGCGAAGTGCCAAACAATTGCTGCGAGCATCGCCGGCTTTGCTGCGTTCGCTGCATTCGTTGCAACTCTGTTCGCCTTCGATGCTGTTTGCTGCATCACTGCAACAGTGTTTGCAATTTTCGGTGCAGTTGCAGCAGCGGCAGCATTGATTGACACCAGCGAAGAGTCAGACTCAACGTTGTGCTGCATTGATTCGGAGTGTTCATTTTTGAACGCCGATTGTGTGCGCGAAAACATCGAGTCGCTCTCCTGGCGCTGTAACTCAACTGGCAGAGTGCCGCGTTGTCTGCGCGGAAGTTGGGGGTTCAAATCCCCTCAGCGTCGCCATGGGATAGGTCGTCCAACGGCTAGGACATTGGTTTGTGAGACCAAAGACATGGGTTCGATTCCCATCCAATCCCCCATATCTGGGCGTAGCTCAACAGTAGAGCGCCTGTTTTGGAAACAGGAGGCCGGACGGGCAGCACGTCCCGCTCAGACCAATCATGGGAGTGTGGGTGAGTAGACAAAACCACCTGCCTGTAAAGCAGTCGCCGCAAGGCTTCGCTGGTGCAAATCCAGCCGCTCCCACCATGCCCGGGTAGTCCAACGGCAGAGACGCTTGTCTTAGAAACAAGAGGTTGGTGGTTCGAATCCACCGTCGGGCATTTTTTTCCGAGGTCGTCTAATGGTAGGACACGACGCTTTGAACGTTGGAACGGTGGTTCGAATCCATCTCTCGGAGAACTATTATCTTGCTGATCGCGAATTGATCTGCTTTAGCTCAGCGGTTAAATTATCCGAAACATATGGCTTGCCGTGTCCTGCGAGCAGCGTTTTTGCATTCAGTTTTTCAAATTGGCTCAAACTGGCGTTTCGCATTTTCCCATCCAGCGTAAACCATAGATGTCCAAGAGTCGGTTTAGGAAACAGCGTATGGAAGTTGTCACCGCAAAATAGAGATCGAGTTTCGGGAGCAAACAAACTGATGCTGCCGGGAGTGTGACCTGGAGTGTGCAATAATTCCAAGCCATCGATTTGCTCACCGCTCTTAAGCGGCTGAACATTGTTTACTTTGGGCAGTGCAAAACCAGTATTGTGAGCCATCCACAGAATGCACTTGCAAATAATGGAGCCGTCTTCCGTGTGCATGGTCTTCTTTCCTTGCAAATAATCGAGTTCAGCCTCATGGGCAAGAACGGGAATACTTAAAGCACGTGAAAGCGCGGCTGCAGAACCGGCATGATCCGGGTGCGCGTGAGTGATGATAATCCTTCTGATTTCGCCTAGTTCGCGACTGGCAGCGAGGATCTCTTCGCCGTTGACTGGATAACCGCAGTCGATAAGGGTTAATCCATCTTCCCCTTTCCAGAGCCAGCAGTTTGTCGCCACGCCTATAATTGGTGGAAAGCGCAGCGTAATTTGCCAGAGCTTGTCGGGCGCAACCGTCGTTATTTTGGGTGATTTAGCCACAAATGATTTCTCTTACATTCATATGTTTTGGCGGTATGCAAAAACTGTAGTTGCTAAATTTTCTTCTTGAAAGACTCGTTGTAGCCGGTCATTTCGACATAACCTTCGCCCGTAATCAGTTTTCCACCTTTTGTGCCGGTAATTGAAGAAGCACCCTCCCAATATGTCACATCAGTAGAACGCTTCGTGACGAGTTCCTGAGTTTCGAAATCCGGCGTCACCTGAAGCTTTATCTGTTTATGCGGAATTTCTATTTCCCAATTCATCGGATAGTTGCCCTTGCTTTGCGGGCTCAACCATTTCGATTTCGAACGAATCTTGAATTGCGACAGGTTCAAATGCTCTGCTTTCCCATCTGCACCAATAATGGTGCCGCTGGAATTCTTGTCTATGCTGCCGTCTTTCTTTCGCATCATGTATAGCATCAGTTCTGTATTGTCGCTGAGCTGCAAGCTGTACCAGTCCCAGCCAACTTGTTCCTCAGTTAGCTGGTTCGATCCGAATTCATGATCCATCCAGGAAGTGCCGTTGACTCTCTTTTCTTTGCCGTCGATAAAAAGCAAACCTTTCGTTTCCATGCGGCTCAATGAATAGTAGTGAGATGCACAGCCCACACAATCAGCCTTCTGGCTCACGCCGTCTTTGCCGTGAATTACAGGCGGTTTCTTAGAAGAAAGAAGCAGCTTTATTCCGACTTTCTCAGCGTCGGCGGAAAGCATCATCGTGTCACCTGCTTCATCCACCCTCCATCCGTCGTTGTAGATATGCAACACCGAACTGCTTGCTGAGCCGAGTGACAAACCGCTGCGTGTCAATTTCTCGTAGAAGTGAAACTTCTTGTTGTTTATGTCGCTTACTGCGAAGTGCGCCAGGTAAACATTGCTGGGCGCATTGGATTTTGTTTTCGCCTTTTCAGATGGTGCCACTCCGCTTCTGAAGAATGTCAACTCATAACCGTATTTCTTTCCGTCGTCACTCTTCAGATGTCCAGTGTAGTACCACCACTCAGTTTTAAACGCCTCATGTGATGCGTGATCTCGTGGAAACGAATATTTGTACCCGGGAAGCGCTTTTTTGTAGAAACTGTCCACTTGCTCTGCTCTAACTGCAGGCACGGCAATGGTGACAAACGGTGTCAAAAGCGACGATGCCGTCATGAGTGTCATTAGCAAAACATCTTTTCGAATCACGTCGTCTCCTACTCGCTTCTCACAAACTCAGATGCTCTTGTTTTTCCTGCTTCGTTGGCGGGTATTATTCCTGCCGCGAGAGCAGCTACTATTACTAGGGCCGTGGACTGAAAGATGAAGTCCCACGGGATCATCATTTGAATTGTCCAGCCGAAAGATTGCCTGTTGATTACGTTTACCAGAAGCAGCGAAAGCACGTAGCCGACGCCCACTCCGGCAACACTTCCGCATGCGCCCAAAATAACTGCCTGTGAGAGCACTACTTTTCGCAACTGCGCACCGGATGCGCCTAGATAGCGCAGAATTGCAAATTCACGTCTTGACTCGTGAGTGAGAGCGAGCAATGCATTCATCACCGATAGCAGCGCCACGGCTATAGCAATCGTGTGCAAAGCGTAGGTCACAGAGAAGGTTCTGTCGAAGACTCGCATTGCTTCAGCTCTGAGTTCTCTATTGTTCCTAATTAGTACAAGCGAAGTGCCTTTCAGTTGTTCCAAGCAACTCTTTCGAACCACTTCCGGATCTGCCGATGGTCTGAGGAAAACAGCTATGCTAGTAAGTTTCGTTTCGCTAAAATTCTGCAAATACTGCTTTCTATCGATAACGACATATCCCAGATCGCTGGAATAATCGTAATAAATGCCTGCCACCTTCAGTGGTAGCATTCCTTTTACAGTTGGAATTTCGATGATGTCACCGGTATTGATACCGCGACGAACGGAAAAGGTTTCCGAAATTACGCAGTCGTTCGGACCCATTTGTTCGATAAGTGCATTCCCTCGTTCACCATTGACGAGGCGAAGCCGCCCATATTTCTTGAGTACATCGAACTCTCCGGCCCCTACTATGACTGGTTCTCCGCGCACGTTAGTCCGATGTTCGACGAAGCCGTCTACTGCTGCAACCCCAGGAACAGCTCTTATAATGTCCGCCGCCTTCGAGTCGATTTTGCCGTCGCGATTTCCATCCGCGCGAGATTGAGACTGAATGTATAAGTCCGCCTTGAGTGTTTGCTCCACCCATGCAACCACGGTGCTGCGAAAACTGGCGATCATGATGGCCAGGCTGATCATCATGGAAATGCCGACCATCAAGCTGGCAACTGCAACAGCGGTTCTGCCCGGTGCACCGGCGAGCGCTCTAAGTGAAATGGTGCCTTCAACACCGAAGAAGTTTTTCAAAGACTTGTTGTTGTTAACCGCTGTGAAAAATCGGTCCAACGCAAATGGTGTCAACAATGCCGTGCCGATGATTGCAGCAAATGCTGCGGCATATCCAAAGAATGGAAAACCGGCGATTGGTTTTCCGAGAGTAGCAGCCAGTGCACCCAAGACATAGATGACCAAACCGGCGACTAGCAGTCCGTAAGTTGAATGGACGATTCGCGATTCATAAGATCCCTTGCGCGCAGCTTCGGCAGGGGCTACGGATGTTGCTTCCAATATCGGAGCAATCGAGGCTATTACAGTCAGGGAAACACCAACGAGGAATGCTTTGACTAGTAGCGCAGGCTCTATTGTCGAGGAGCCGAGCGGGTGGCTGAAATAGAAATGTTCGATAGTTCCTGCGATAGCAGTCAGCGCACTGTCGGATAGTGCGACACCGGCGGCGACACCAAGCAATGAGCCTGCTACTCCGAAAAGAATTGCTTCCGATAGAAACAGCGCTGCGATTTTGAGCTTGTTCGCGCCGATGGTTCTTAGCACCCCAATCTCTTCGCGACGGCGAACGATTGAGATTGTCATCGTGTTGTAGATGAGGAACATACCTACGATCAGCGCTATAAATGCCAACGCCGTCAAGTTGTATTGAAATGACTGTGTCATTTTTTCAACGGTGCGCGCTCTTGCAGAAGGCGTGTCGACAGTCACCGGTTGAAGAATGTTTTTCGACAAATGTTCTTGCACCGGTGCAAAAATTTCTTCCGGAACTATAAGTTCTACCTGTGTGATCTTTCCGGGGATATCCAGCAGCGCTTGCGCTGTTTCCAGGTCGACAACAACGACTTGGCCGTTGAAAGACTTGCCGAGCCCTTCCGAATTGAGAATGCCGATGACATTCAAGTTCATCACTTTGTCATTGACGGAGAGCTTCAGCTCGCTGCCCTTCTTCAGATTCAACTCAGTAGCGAGCTGCTCGCCGATGAGGGTGGTTCCAAACTCGAGCAGTGACGTTGAATTTTTGTCGGTATCGGATTTGGTGCTTAGCCGGGCATCCTTAGAAGCATTCGATTCTTCCTTGTCTGAATTTTCGGTTTTGGTTTGAACAAATTTCGAAGGCGCGAGAGTGTCGATACCAGTTACTTGAACCAGCGGGTTGTCACCACCGACTGCAACAGCATGCGCTTGCAAAATCGGGGTGTAGACGACGCCTTCGCGTCCCAACGGTGAAAGACTCGCCAAGATCGATTGGTCGATGTAGTTCCCGGCAGACGGACGAATTTCAAGATTTGCTTTTCCCGAGACGAGATCAACGGTTTCTTTAAACTCGCTCAAAGCGGTTTCGTTAGCCAAGCTAATCGCCAAAAAAACAGAAACACCGAGGGCGATACCAGTGACAGTAATTGCTGTTCGTCTCCAACTGGAGATCAAATCTCTGATGACGAATGGATAGAAAAGCCGAAAGACTGACATAATCAGTCGCTCTCTGCTGCGCTTGGTCCGCCTGTACTGAGTGTCGAAGCCGCAGTCACGCGCGTTTCACTCTCAAGCG
>Ga0268299_1002488_pt1 | contig 21737 bp, 18 predicted proteins | sample NOBtaG_FD_193484 | JGI IMG/M metagenome (GOLD analysis project Ga0268299, IMG submission 193484) | Activated sludge microbial communities from bioreactor in Nijmegen, Gelderland, Netherland - NOB reactor | ecosystem: Engineered > Bioreactor > Aerobic > Activated sludge | place: Netherlands... | reverse complement strand
TATTCGCGCGCCATGGGCGTGGGCGTGAGCCGCGCGATCTCGGCCGGCAACTCGGTCGCCACCAGCGTCGCCGACTATCTCGAGTACTTCGCCGTCGACCCCGAGACCGACGTCAGCCTGATCTACGTCGAGGGCATCGAGGACGGCCGGCGCTTCTTCGAGCAACTGCGCGGCGTCGCTGCCCGCAAGCCGCTGGTGGTGCTCAAGGGCGGCACGACCGCCGGCGGCCAGCGCGCCGCCGCGTCGCACACCGGCGCGCTCGCCACCAGCGATCGCGTCTTCGACGGCATGTGCCGCCAGGCCGGCGTGACGCGCGCGCAGACGGTGAAGCAGGCCTTCGAGCTGGCGGCGGCGTTCGCGACCCAGCCGCTGCCGCGCGGGCCGCGCGTCTTCGTGCTCACCACCGCCGGCGGCTGGGGCGTGGTCACGGCCGACCGCCTGAGCCAGTCGCGCGACCTCGAGTTGATGGCGCTGCCGGCCGATCTCGAGGCCGAGTTCGACAAGCGCCTGCCGCCGCGCTGGAGCCGCAACAACCCCGCCGACATGGCCGGCGGCGAGACGCGCGACACGGTGCCGGAGTGTCTCGAGCTGACCGCGGCCCATCCCGACGTCGACGCCATCGTGCTTCTCGGCCTCGGCATCCAGTCGAACCTCGCCGACCTCGAGAAGCGCGGCCGCTTCTATCCCGGCTTCGGCCTCGAGCGCGTGGTGCAGTACCACGAGCGCCAGGACGCGCGTTACGCCAGCGTCGCGGTCGAGCTGTCGCGCAAGTACCGCAAGCCGATCCTGGTCGCCACCGAGCTGGCCGAGACCCAGCCCGAGAACCCGGGCGTGAAGACCCTGCGCGACCTCGGCGCCTTCGCCTTTCCGTCGTCCTACCGCGCCGTGACCGCCCTCGAGCAGATGCTGCACTACGCCCGCTACCGCCAGCGCCGCGCCTGACGAAGCGGCCGTCGCGACATCGCTCGCCCGCCCCAATCCGGCACACCAGCGGAGCCGCGACCGTCAAGGAGCGGTTGGCTGCGCGCTGGCGCGAGGCCAACCGCTCCCTGACGGTCGCGGCTCCGACGTCGTGCCGGGTCCGACGCCGACGCGCGCGAAGGCCGCGCCGCGCGATCGCGCTCAGGCGACGCGCTGCCAGTGGTCGTGGCGCTCGCCGACGTAGACCGAGGCCGGGCGGATGAGGCGGTTCTCGTCGTTCTGTTCGAGCACGTGCGCCGTCCAGCCGCCGGCGCGCGCGGCCGCGAAGGTGGGCGAGAACAGGTCGGTGTCGAGGCCGACGCCGTGCAGCAGCAGCGCGGTGTAGAACTCGACGTTGGTCTCCAGCCGCCGCCCCGGCTTGAGCTCGCGCAGCAGCCGCAGGACGACGTCCTCGACCACCAGCGCGTCCTCGTACAGCCGTTCGTCGCCGCCGCGCTCGAACAGGCGCGCCGCGGCCGCGCCCAGCACCTCGGCGCGCGGGTCGCGCACCTTGTAGACGCGATGGCCGAAGCCCATCACGCGGCCGCCTTCGGCGAGGATCTCGCGCAGCCGCGCCTCGGCCTCCTCCACCAGCGGCCGCCGCCGCCGCCGGGCGCGCTCGCGGATCTCGAACACCATGTCGAGCGCGGGCCCGGGGGCGCCGCCGTGCAGCGGCCCCTTGAGCGCCCCGATCGCGCCGGTCAGCGCCGACACCATGTCGGACTGGGTGCTGCTGATCACCCGCGCGGTGAAGGTCGAGGCGTTCATGCCGTGGTCGACCACCGTGTTGAAGTAGGTCTCGAGCGCGCGCACCAACGCCGGCGCGGGCTCCTCGCCGGTGAGCAGGTAGAGGTAGTTGGCGACGTGGCCGAGGTCGGCGCGCGGGGCGAGCGGCTCGAGGCCGCGCCGGCCGCGCCAGGCGGCGGCGACGATCACCGGGAAGCGCGCGACCAGACCTGCGGCGCGGTGCAGGTTGGCGGCGCGACTGCCGTCCGCCGGGGCGGGGTCGTCCAGGCTGAGGCTCGCGACCCCCATCCGCAGCGCGTCCATCAGCGGGCACGACGCCCGCGCGGCGTCGCGCACCACCGCCGCCGTCGCCGGCGGCAGGGCGCGCTGGGTCGCCAACTCGCGGTGCAGCCCGGCGCGCTCCGCTCCGTCCGGCAGGCGGCCGTGCCACAACAGGAAGAGCACCTCCTCGAACGTCGCCTGCGGCGCCAGCTCTTCGACCGGAAAGCCGCCGATCCACAGCTCGCCGCGTTCGCCGTCGACGTGGCTCAGGCGCGTCTCCGTCACCACGATCCCTTCGAGTCCCCGTGCGATGTTCTCCATCTGTCCTCCCTCTGGTCTCTTCGTTCGACGGAGCGGAGTCTGAAGATATGGATCACATGCGTCAATCTTGATTTAGCAATCGATGATTGACGGAAGAATCAATTACGGCTAGAGGCGCGGGCATGGCCACGCATCTCTCGGCGGAGGAGGCGGCGGAGGCGCTCGGGGTGAGCGTGGCGACGCTGTACGCCTACGTCAGCCGCGGCCTGCTGCGGTCGGAGGGCGAGGCGGGAACGCGGCGGCGTCGCTACCTGGCGGAGGACGTGTGGCTGCTGCGCGAGCGCAAGGAGAACCGCCGCGACCCGGCGAAGGCGGCGCGCGAGGTTCTGCACCGCGGCCTGCCGGCGCTCGAGTCGCGCCTCTCGGTGATCCACGACGGCCGGCTCTACTACGCTGGCCACGACGTGGTGGACCTGGCGCAGCGGAGCTCGATCGAACGGGTGGCGTCGCTGCTGTGGGAGGGAGACCTGGAGGCGCCCTTTCCCGACGACGTGATCGCCTGGGCGGCGGCGGACTGGCAGGCCTTGGCGCGCCTGGCGCGCCCGCTGCCGGCGCTCGAGGGGCTGCAGATGTACCTGCCGCTGGCGGCGGCGCGCGATCCGCTCGCCTTCGACCTGCGGCCGGCGTCGGTCCGCCGCGCCGGTGCGCGCATTCTGCGCCTGCTGGCGGGCGCGGCGGTGGGCGTGCGGCCGACGAGGGAGCCGGTGGCGCGCGTGCTGCAGCGGCGCTGGGCGCCGCGCGACGATGCGGCGGCGCGTCTGCTGGACGCGGCGTTGGTGCTCTACGCCGACAATGGCCTGAACCCGTCGAGCTTCACCGCTCGCTGTGTCGCCTCGGCGGGATCGAACCCTTACGCGGTGGTGGCGGCCGGGCTCTCGGCGTTGCAGGGGTCGAAGCACGGCGGCGCCTGCGAGCGGGCGGAGGGTCTGCTGGAGGAGGCGGGCGACGCGCGCGGCGCGCGCGCGACGGTGATGGCGCGCCTGCGGCGGGGCGAGGCGCTGCCGGGGTTCGGTCACCCGCTCTATCCGGAGGGCGACCCGCGCGCGGCGATGCTGCTGCGGCTGGTGGCCGAGGCGCGCCCGGCGGCGGTGGCGCCGGCGGTGTCGATGGTCGCCGCGGTGCGCGAGGTGATGAACGAGCACCCGACGATCGACTTCGCGGTGGTCGCCCTCTGTCGCGCGCTCGGCTTGCCGGCGGGTGCGGCGCTGTCGCTGCTGGGGGTGGGGCGCGTCGTGGGCTGGATCGCGCACGCCCTGGAGCAGTACCAGGAGGGGCGCGAGATCCGGCCGCGGGCGCGTTACGCCGGGGCGCTGCCGCGCGCCGCGGGGGAGTCCCCCGTCCTGTCGGCCGCCGGCAGGGTGAAGACGAAGCTGGCGCCGCCGTCCTGATTGGGCGCCGCCCAGAGGCGGCCGCCGTGCGCTTCGATGATGCGACGGCTGATGGCCAGGCCCATGCCGAGGCCCTTGGGCTTGGTGGTGAAGAAGGGTTCGAAGAAGCGGTCGGCAAGGGCGGGGTCGACGCCGACGCCGCTGTCGCGGATCGTCACCTCGACGTTGCCGTTCACCTTGGCGGTGCGCACGGCCAGGTCCTTGCCGTCGCTGGCGTGCATCGACTCGATCGCGTTCAGCAGCAGGTTGAGGAGAACCTGCTCGATCTGGATCACGTCGGCGTAGACCCCCGGTAGCCTCTCCTCCGCATCGATCCGCAACGAGATGCCGCGCAGGCGGACCTCGGGCTCCATCAGCTCCGAGGCGCGCCGCACGACCTCGGCGACGTCGACGACCTCGACGCGCCCCTCGCCCTTGCGGCCGAGGTCGCGCAGGCGGCGGATGATCTGGCCGGCGCGCAGCGCCTCGGTCGAGATGCGGGTGAGGCCGTTGCGCAGCGCCTCGGGGTCGCCCTGACCGGAATCGAGCAGCCGGGCGAGGGCGCCAGCGAAGTTGGCGATCGCGCCCAGGGGCTGGTTGATCTCGTGCGCCAGGGAGGAGGCGATCTCCCCGAGCGTGCCCAGGCGCAGGACGTGCGTCAGCTCGGCCTGATTGCGGCGCGCCAGCTCTTCCAACTGCCGCAGCTCGGCCTCCATCTGCTTGCGCTCGGTGATGTCGGTGGCGATGCCGCAGACGGCGTAGACGTTGCCCTGGGCGTCGTGCAGCGGGAACTTGAGCGAGAGGAAGCTGCGCATGCCGATCGCGGTGATGACATCCTCCTCGAACTGCTGCGGCGCCTCTGCCGCCAGCACCTGGCGGTCGTTGGCGCGCACCTCGGCGGCGACCTCGGGCGGGAAGAGGTCGAGATCGGTACGCCCGAGGGTCTGGTCGCGTGGGATGCCGAGATCCGTCTCCCAGCGCGGCGCCACCAGGATGTAGCGCCCGTCGAGGTTCTTGATGAAGATGATCGCCGGCGCGTTGTCGACGATGTCGCGGAAGAGCTGGCGGCTCTCGCGCAGCGCGCTGGCGATGCGCTCCTTCTCGGCGGCCTCGGACTCGACCCGCGCCAGCGCATCCTCGAGGGAGGCGGTGCGCTCGCGGACGCGATCCTCGAGCTCGACGTTGAGGCGGCGGATCTCGGCCTCGGCCTCACGCCGCTGAGTGACGTCGTGGCACAGCAGCACGCCACCGCGCAGTTGGCCGTCGGCTCCCCGCACCGGCCGGCCGGCGGCGCTGATCCAGGTTCCCGGGCGCCTCTGGTTGCGCACGAAGATGTCGGATTCGTCGACCACCTCGCCGCGCATGGCGCGCACGAAGGGCAGCTCGGCCGAGGTGTAGGGCGTGGTCGTGTCGGGTCGAAAGATGCCGTAGTACGCAGCCCAGTCCGAGACCGGCACCTGCTGCCGGGCGATGCCGAGCATCGCCTCGCTGGCCGGGTTGTAGACCAGCACGCTGCCGTCGACGTCGGCCGCCATCACCGCTGCCGGCAGGGCGTCGAGAACGGCCGCGAGAGTCTCGGCCTGCTCGTGCCAGCGCCGCTCCTCCTCGCGGCTGCGGCGCAGATCGCGCGCCAGCCGATTCTGCCGGCGCACGAGCACGGCGATCACCCAGAGGGCACCGGCGCCGGCGCACACCGTCGCCGCTTCGAGGAGGCCGACCTCGACGAGCACGCCGGTAGCGAGTGCGAACGGCAGCGCGTGCAGCAAGGCGAGGCGGAGACCCAGGCGACCGTGTTCCCTGTCCTCTGGCATCGGTGCGGGGCAGTGTAGCGCGCAATGCCGCGCACGGCGAGGGCGGCGCGATGGCCGGGGGCTGCGCCCACGGCCGTCGAAAGGGGGCGGCTCGCCTGGCCGGGCGCGGGGCGCTAGTCGAATCGGCGGGAGAAAAGAGCATGACCGCGCCCACGCTTCTACAGACGATCGCCCACCTGGCAGACGAGTTCGTCGCCGGCCTGGCCGAGCGGCGCGTCGGCCCGCGCGCCGGCGTCGAGGACCTCCGCCGCGCCCTGGGCGGCCCCCTGTCCGACGATCCCATCGACCCCGTCGAGGTCGTGACGGCACTCGCTCGCGCCGCCGATCCGGGTCTGGTCGCGAGCGCCGGGCCGCGCTACTTCGGCTTCGTCACCGGCGGCAGCGTGCCGGCGGCGCTGGCGGCGGATTGGCTGGCGTCGGCATGGGACCAGAACGCCGGCATGTACGTGCAATCGCCGGCGGCGTCCGTGATCGAGGAGACCGCCGCCGGCTGGCTCCTGCAACTGCTCGGCTTCTCGCCCGACGCCGGCATCGGCTTCGTCACCGGCGCGACCATGGCGAACTTCACCGGCCTGGCGGCCGGCCGGCACGAGGTCCTGCGCCGCGTCGGTTGGGACGTCGAGCAGGACGGTCTCCAGGGCGCGCCCCGCCTGCGCGTGCTCGCTGGCGCCGAGGCGCACGCCACCGTGTTCGCGGCGCTGCGACTGCTCGGCCTCGGCAGCCGCGGCGTGCGCCTGGTCGAGGCGGACGGACAGGGGCGGATGCGCGCCGATCGGCTGCGCGCGGCGCTGGCCGGCGAGCGTACGCCGACGTTGATCTGCGCCCAGGCGGGCAACGTCAACACCGGTGCCTTCGACCCGCTCGCCGAGATCGCCGACCTGGCCGCCGAGCACGGTGCGTGGTTGCACGTCGACGGCGCCTTCGGCCTGTGGGCGGCGGCCAGCCCGGCGCGGCGCGAGCAGGTGCGCGGCCTCGAGCGCGCCGACTCGTGCGCCACCGACGGACACAAGTGGCTCAACGTGCCCTACGATTCCGGCCTGGTGATCGTCGCCGACGCGGCCGCTCAGCGCGCCGCGATGAGTGCCGGCGCGGCGTACTTCGTCGCCGGCGCGCAGGGCGAGCGCGACGGCATGCAGTGGGTCCCCGAGTTCTCGCGCCGCGCCCGCGCGCTGCCGATCTACGCCGCGCTGCGCTCACTCGGGCGGCGGGGCGTGGCCGACCTGATCGAGCGCTGCTGCGGGTACGCCGCGCACCTGGCGCAGCGGCTCGCGGCCGCTCCCGGGGTCGAGATCCTCAACGACGTCGTCCTCAACCAGGTGCTGGTGCGCTTCTCGCCACCCGGCGGCGGCGACGCCGACGCCTTCACCCGCGCCGTGATCCAGGCCGTGCAGGAAGAGGGCACCTGCTGGGCCGGCGGCACGGTCTGGCAAGGCCGCGCGGCCATGCGCCTGTCGATCTCCGGCTGGATGACGACCGACCACGACGTCGAGCGCTCCGCCGACGCGATCCTGCGCTGCGCCGCCGCGGCGTCGTAGCCCGGGTTCTGGAGTGCGGCGGTCGCCGCCGCTCTGGATCCGCCCGCCGCGTCCGGGTTCACCCCCGACGCGACCCCGCCGTCCGTGCCCCCGACTCCTCCTGCGCCAACTCCACCAGCGCGCCGCGCTCGAAGCGCGCCCGCAGGAAGCCGGGCGGCTGCGACTCCTCGGGGCGGTCGCGCATCTGCCCCAGCGAAGGCGCGGTCAGCAACGGCAGCGTCGCGCGCGCGTCCTCGGGCGCGCGCATCGCGCCGGAACGCACCGCCAGCGTGCGCCGATCGACCAGCGCCGCGGTGCCGCGGTGGATGTGTCCGGAGAACGCCGCCGCCGGCCCGGCGCCGCCCAGCAGCGCGCGCAGCAGTGGCTGCGGATTGCGGTAGAGCACGCCGTAGCGAACCCCGGCGCGCAGCAGGCTCGACTCGAACGCCACCCGCGCGGCGAGGTCGTCGCGCTCGCCCAGCTCGAAGCGCGCCACGCGACTCTCGATCGCGGCCGGTCGGGCGGTGTGCAACAGCGGCGCGTGGAAGAAGACGGCGGCCGCGGGCGCGGCGGCGACCGCCGCGGCGATGCGCTCGACCTGGTGGTCGTGCAGGCCCTCGCTGTCGGGGTGCTCGAGCGAGGTGCGCAGCGTCCAGGGCAGCAGCGACCGCCGCCGCCACTCGAGCCCGCGCCAGTGCGGCAGCACGTCGCGTCCGCTGCTCGCGAACAACAGCCGCAGCCCGCGCGCCTCCAGGGCGAAGTCCGTCGCCGGCGCAAGCAGCGCCAGGTGATGCGCCAACGGCGAGGCGTCGAGGTGATCGCGCGTCCGCAGCGCCTCGCGGTCCGAGAGCCGGATCGGCATGCGGTCCCACAGGCCGGAGGCGCGCAGCAGCGAGGGGACGCGCGCCTGCGGCAAGCCGACGCATTCCAGCGTCGGCAGGCGCGCGCGCCATGGAAACAGGCGATAGTCGTGATTGCCGGGCACTGCCACGGCCGGGACCTCGAGCGTCGCGACCAGATCCGCGAAGCGCGCCACGTTGGTCGCGGCGGCGCGGCGGTCGGCGCGCGCCGCCGGCTGGGTGTAGACGTGATCGACGAGGTCGCCGCCGAAGACCACCAGATCGAGCTCGCCCTCCGCCGCACGCCGGTTGCAGCGCTCGACGAAGCGCGCCAGCAGGCGATTGGGATGGAGGAAGCGCGGCGCCAGATCGGGCGCGTGGCGGGTCACGGCGGCCTCGAGATCGTCCCAGATGCGCGCCACGTGCAGGTCGCTGGCGAAGGCGAGGCGGAGCGTCGCCCCGGGTACGAGCACGGCGACCGCGCCGCGGCGCACGACGCGCTCGCCGTGCAGAAGATCGAAGAGCGCGACCGAGCGCGGTGGCCGCGGATCGCTCTCGTCGGCGAGGGCGAGCGCGAGGCGCGTCCAGTGGCGTCCGCGCCGCTCGGGCAGGTCGGCGAAGCCGCGCGCGGCGTCGCCGACGTCGCGCCGGTCGATGCGCCGAACGCCGGCGACGGTCGGCGTGAGGCGCTCGCCTCCCGGGCGGCGCCGCAAGCCGAGGTCGCGCGCCCAGGCTCGCAGCTCCTCGGCGGTCAGGCCGTCGTGGCACAACAGCAGCTCGACGCGGCGCTCTGCTTCGAGCAGCGCCGGCGAGCAGGGCGCTGGCCAGGCGACGATGGGGTCGCGGTCCACCCCGCGTGTCTAGGCGCAAACCTCGGGGCGCTCAAGGCGCGCGCCGCCGGCCCTGTCACGCAATCGGAGCCGCGACCGTCAGGGAGCGGTGGCATCGTGCCAGCGCGCAGCCAACCGCTCCCTGACGGTCGCGGCTCCGCTGTCGTGCGGGGACGGGCGGCGCCGCATTGGCGGCGGTCGCGGTTGACGGGCGCGCGCGGGCGCCCTATGGCGGCCGTCATGACGGACGAGAGTCCCTGCCCCAGCACCCTGCCGTGAGCGACCCCCTCGATCCTTACGCCACGCTGACGCAGGTGGCGGCGGCGATCCGCCGCCGCGAGGTCTCGCCGCTCGAGATCACGGAGGCGATGCTGGCGCGCATCGAGCGGTTGGACACGCGCCTCCACTCCTACCTCACCGTCACGCGCGAATCGGCGCTCGCGCAGGCGCGCGCGGCGGAAGGCGAGCTGGCGCGCGGACTCGACCGCGGGCCGCTGCACGGGGTGCCGATCGGGGTGAAGGACCTGTGCGACACGCGCGGGGTCCGCACCACCTGTGCCTCGCGCCTGCGGCTGGACGTCGTGCCGGAGCGGGACGCCGCCGTGGTCGAGCGGCTGGCGGCCGCCGGCGCCGTCGTCACCGGCAAGCTCAACCTCACCGAGTTCGCGCTCAGCGGCTACGCCCCGGGTCTGCCGGTACCGGTGAACCCCTGGAACCCCGGTGTCGACACCGGCGGCTCGTCGAGCGGTTCCGCCGTCGCGGTCGCCGCCGGCCTCTGTTGCGGCGCGATCGGCACCGACACCGGCGGCTCCATCCGCTTCCCTTCCGCCTGGTGCTCGGTGGTCGGGCTCAAGCCGACCTTCGGTCGCGTCAGCACGTACGGCGTCTTTCCCCTCGGTCTCACCCTCGACCACATCGGGCCGATGTGCCGCAGCGTCGCGGACGCGGCGGCGATGCTGGACGCGCTGGCGGGGTGGGACGAGCGCGACCCACTGTCGCTGGCGGCGCCGCCGCCGCAATGTTCGAGCGCGATCGGAGGCGAGGTTCGCGGCCTGCGCATCGGTGTCGACGAGGCCTACGTCCGCCGCGACGCCCACCCGCACCTGCTCGCCGCGCTCGACGCCGCGCTCGACGTCTGGCGCGGGCTCGGCGTCGAGGTGGTCGCGGTGCGGCTGCCGCCGGTCGAGGCGCTGCTGCCGGGGTGGGCGGTGGTGTGCGCCGCCGAGGCGCTGCTGGCGCACGCCGCGACCTACCCGGCGCGCGCCGACGAGTACGGCCAGACGTTCCGCACCTTCCTCGAGTACGGCGAGGCCTGCGACGCGCGCGACTACGCCGCGGCGCAGGTGGAGCGCATGGCCTTCAGCCGCCGGCTCCAGGCGGTCTTCGATCGGGTCGAGGCGGTTGCCTGCCCGGGCTCGTTCATGCCGCCGCCGCCGTCGGATGCGCTCGAAAAGGACGGCGTCTTCTCGCCCGAGATCGCGCCTTTCATGCGCTTCACGGCGCCGTTCGACTTCAGCGGCAACCCGACGCTGTCGCTGCCCGCCGGCTTCGAGGCCGGGCTGCCGCTCGGCATCCAGCTCGTCGGCCCGCATTGCGGCGAGGCGATGCTGTGCCGGCTCGGGCACGCCTTCGAGCAGGCGAGCGAATGGCACCGGCGCCGGCCGCCGCTCTGATGGATGCCCGCACTCGCCGCGTCTACGAGCGCGGTGCGCGTCGCTGGGTGGCGGCGCGCACGCCGGCCGCGGTGAAGGACGGCCGCCTGGCGGCGTTCGCCCGGCGAGTTGGCGGGGGCGGCCTGGTCGCCGATCTCGGCTGCGGTCCGGGTTGGTACGCCGCGGCCCTGCGCGCCGCCGGCCTGCGCACCTGCGCTCTCGACCTGAGCGCGGCCATGCTGCGCGAAGCCGGTCGGCGCGCGCCGGGCGTGGCGCGCGTGTGCGCCGACCTGGCGGCGCTGCCCTTCGGCCGCGGCCGACTCGACGCCGCCTGGGCGAGCAACACCTATTGCCACGTGCCGCTGGCGGAACTGCCGCTGGCGCTGGCGGAGCTGCACGCGGCGGTGCGCGTCGGCGGCGCGGTCGAGCTGACGCTGCCGCGGCTCGAAGCGTTCGCGCCGGCCGAGGGCGACGAGGTCGAACGTCGCTCGCGCCGCGGCGACGACCTGCCCGGGCGGCTGTTCGTCGGGGTGACGCCGGCGCGGGCGCGGGCGCTGCTCGCCGGCGCGGGCTTCGAGGCGATCCGCGCCACGCTCGATCCGCGCGGCTTCTGGCTGTGCCTGCGCGCGCGCCGGGCGCGCACGCTGCCCGATCTGGTGCGGCCGGGCCTGCGCCTGCTGGTCTGCGGGCTCAACCCCTCGCTCTACAGCGCCGACTGCGGCGTTCCCTTCGCGCGGCCGGGCAATCGCTTCTGGGCGGCGGCGCTCGCCGCCGGACTGGTGGCGAAGCAGCGCGACCCGCTGGCGGCGGTGCGCGGCGGCCTCGGCTTCACCGACCTGGTCAAGCGCAGCACCGCCGGCGCGGACGAGCTCGAGGCGCGCGAGTACGCCCGCGGCCTGCGGCGCGTCGAGGATCTGGTGCGCCGCCATCGGCCGGCTGCCGTGTGTTTCGTCGGCCTCGACGGCTGGCGGCGCGCGCGCGCGCGGTACGCGCAGCCGGGCTGGGTCGAGGGCGGCTTCGGCGGGCAACCGGCCTATCTCATGCCCTCGACCTCCGGCCGCAACGCGCGCACGTCGGTCGCCAGCCTGGCCGCCCACCTGCGCGCCGCGTCGCGGCCGTAGCGCGCGGTTGGCCTCGCCGGCACGCGGCCGACCGCGCGCTGCACGACAGCGGAGCCGCGACCGTCAGGGAGCGGTTGGCCTCGCGCTGGAACGCAGCCAACCGCTCCCTGACGGTCGCGGCTCCGAGCGCCTGCTGGGGCAGGCGACGACGCTCACTCCAGTGCTTCGTCGACCTTCTCGCCGAGCTTCTCGGCCGGGCCCTTGGGGTCGAGGGCATCGCCGACCTTCTCGACGGCCTCGTCGACCTTCTCGCCGGCCTTCTCGGCCGGTCCCTTCTCCTTGCAGCCCGCCGCCGACGACAGGACGGCGGCGGCGGCGAGGGCGATCCAGGCGCGTTTCAGCTTCATGCGTTCGATCCTCCTGCCTGCATCCTCCGCGCATCGGGGCTGCCCGTCCACCCCCTGGAGCGCAGCCCGCGCCGCTTCCTCGATCGTGGAAGGCGCTGTTGCATCGCACCGCCGGCGGGGTCATTGTCGCGGCGATGTCGAGTGAAACGCCACCGCGCGCGGTGCTGGTCGGGATCCAGCTTCCGGGCGTGAGCGACGCAGAACACGCCTCCTCGCTGGCCGAGCTCGGCCGCCTCGCCAAGACCCTCGGCTACCAGGTGGTCGGCACGGTCGTGCAGAAGCGCAGTTCGCTGGCGGCCGCGGCGGTCGTGGGCGAGGGCAAGCTGCGCGAGCTCGCCGCCTTCACCGGCGGCAGCGGCGTGGTGCCCTCGGGCGTGCCCGAGTACCGCCGGCGGAAACGCCAGGCCGCCGAGGAGGAGCTGGAGGAGCCGGGCGACGAGGAGGTCGACGAGGAGCTCGAAGGCGAGAGCGATGGCGGCGAGGGCGTGGACGACGACAGTTCCGCGCCGCGCGCCCCCGGCCCGCGCGCCGGCCTGGTGCTGGTCGACCACGAGATCGGGCCGTCGCAGGCGCGCAACCTCGAGCGCGCCACCGGCGCCGAGGTGCTCGATCGGACGGCGGTGATCCTGGAGATCTTCCAGCGCCACGCGCGCAGCCGCGAGGCGCGGCTGCAGGTGGAGATCGCGCGCCTCGGCTACCTCGCGCCGCGTCTGCGCGAGACCGGCGGCGGCAAGGACCGCCAGGCCGGCGGCATCGGAGGAAAGGGTGCGGGCGAGTCGCAGATCGAGCTCGACCGGCGCAAGGTGCGCGACCGCATCGCCGAGCTCCGGCGCGAGCTGGGGGCGATCGAGAAGGACAGCGCGACGCGCCGCCGCCGGCGCGCCTCGCAGGCGACCGTGGCGATCGTCGGCTACACCAACGCCGGCAAGTCGTCGCTGATGCGCGCCCTCACCGGCAGCGACCTGCTGGTCGCCGACCAGCTCTTCGCCACGCTCGACACCACCGTGCGCGCGCTGCAGCCGGAGACGCGGCCGCGCATCCTGGTGAGCGATACGGTCGGGTTCATCAAGAAGCTGCCGCACGACCTGGTGGCATCGTTCCGCTCCACCCTCGAGGAGGCGCGCGAGGCCTCGTTGCTGCTGCACGTCGTCGATGCCGCCGACGCGGCCTTTCCGGCGCAGATCCAGGTCACCGAGAGCGTGCTGGCGGAGATCGATTCCGCCGATGCGCCGCGCCTGCTGGTGCTGAACAAGGCCGACAAGCTCGACGAGGAGCGGCGCGCCGAGCTGCGCGCCGCCTACCCCGAAGCGGTGCTGATGTCGGCGCGCTCGCGCGACGACGTCGCCCACCTGCGCCAGCGCATCATCGAGTTCTTCGAGCGCGAGATGGTCGAGGAGGACCTCGTCATCCCCTACGCCCGCCAGGGGGTGATCGGCGACGTGCACGCCCACTGCCGGGTGCTGGCCGAGAGCTACGACGAGAGCGGGACGCACCTGCGGGTGCGCGCGCGGCCGGAGACCGTCGCCCGACTGCGCGCCGCGCTGGCGTAGGGCCGCGGCGGCGCCGCGCTCAGCCGGCGGCGAGGTGCTCGAGCAGGATCTTCACCCCCAGGCCGATGAGCACCAAGCCGCCGAAGACGTCGAGGCGCCGGCCGAGCGCGGCGCCGAAGCGGCGGCCGGCGAACAGGCCGATCACGCTCAGGCCGGCGGTGGTGACGCCGATGGTCGCGAGCGAGAGGCCGATCGGCGCGCCCAGCATCGGCAGGGTCACGCCGACGGCGAGCGCGTCGATGCTGGTCGCCACCGCCAGCACGAACATCAGCCGCAGGCCGAAGCCGTCGTCGTCGGGATCGGCGCCGACCTCTCCCGGGCCGCCGTCCTCCCACGCCTCCCACAGCATCTTGCCGCCGATCGCCGCGAGCAGGGCGAACGCGATCCAGTGGTCCCACTGCTGCACCAGCGGACCGATGCCGGCGCCGATCATCCATCCCAGCAGTGGCATGAGCGCCTGGAAGCCGCCGAAGAAGAACGCGACCAGCAGGGCCTGGCGCAGCCCCAGGGTCTTCGCCGCCATGCCGCGCGCGGCTGCCACCGCGGTGGCATCCATCGCCAGGCCGACGGCGAGAAGAAAGATGGCGCCCGCTCCCACGGGCACAGGCTAGCAGCCGCGCGCACCTGCCGACAGCGCGTCGCGGCGGCATGAAGAGTCGGTGAAGTTGCGACTTCCACCTTTCAATTGGGCGCCGGCTGCTCTACCTTCGGGCTCATGAACCTGGAAGACCTCGAGCGCTGGACGTTCGGCCGGATGCAGAATCCGGTGCGTGGCTTCCTGCACGGCTCGGCGGCCCTGGCGTCGATCGTCGGTGGGATCTTCCTGGTCGGCTACGCGACGCGGCCCTCGCATCAGACGGTGCTGCTGGTCTTCGCCGCCAGCCTCTTCGGTCTGTACACCGTCAGCAGCCTCTACCACTCGGTGCCCTGGCCGCAGGACTGGAAGCTCAGAATGCAGCGCCTCGATCACTCGATGATCTACGTGCTGGTCGCCGGCACCTACACGCCGATCGCGTGGATCGTGCTCGACGGCTGGTTGCGCACCGGCATCCTGGCCGCGGTGTGGGGCATCGCCGTCGTCGGAATCCTGCAGAAGGCGTTTCTACCGCGCGTCGGCGAGGGCTTCTCGATCGCGATGGCGACCATCCAGGGCTGGCTGATCCTGCCGCTGATCGGGCCGCTGGCCGAGCGCCTGCCGGTCTCGGCGCTGACCCTGCTCGGCCTGGGCGGGATCTCGTACACCGTCGGCATGGTCTTTCTGGTGACCGAGCGGCCGCGCCTCTGGCCGCGGGTGTTCTCCTACCACGAAGCCTTTCACGTCCTGGTCGTCGCCGGCAGCTCGCTGCACTACGCGATGATCTTCACCTACGTCGCCTGAGCGCCGGGGCGATCCGCCCCTGGCCCAAAGGAACCGGCGGCGGTTCCTTTGAACCGCGCCAAGCGCGCCGAACACCGCGAAATCGGGCGGTTTCGGGCTGGGCGCGCCTGCGGCCAGCGTGGCACGTGCGCTGCTCTCTCCTCGTTCCGACGGAACGGACAACGAGGAGGAACATGACATCGTACAGACGCTTGGCGTTGAGTCTGGGGCTCGCCCCGACGGCGACGGACGAAGAGCTGGAGATCGACCTGCTGAGCTCGTCGAGCATCGGCGGCGGCGATCCCAACCGCACTCCGATCACCGGCACGCGCGCACTGATGCTGGCCGTGCTGGAGGATGCGATCCGCTGCTTCCTCGATGGCGGCCGGCGCGTGTCGGACGAGGCGGAGCGGTGGATCAAGGCCAACTGGCGCTCGTCGCCGTTCAGCTTCGTGATCATCTGCGAGACGCTGCGGCTCGACCCGCAGGCGGTGCGCTGTATGCTCGACAAGATGAAGGCGGCGCGGGTGTCGTCGCGCGACGCTCTGCCGCGCGCCCGCAACAACGTGCGCGTCCCCGGCCGCGTCTGCCTGCGCCGCCGCGGCAACCGCGGCCTGCGCCGCGCGTCGTAGGTCGCGCCGCGCAATCGGAGCCGAGACCGTCAGGGAGCGGTTGGCATCGCGCCAGCACGCGGCCAACCGCTCCCTGACGGTCGCGGCTCCGCTGTTCTGCTGGATCTACTTCACGGCCGCAGGATCACCTTGCCGACGGTCTGCTGGCCTTCGATGCGGGCGTGCGCATCGGCCGCCGAGGCCAGCGGCAGGATCTCCATCGGCAGATCGATCGCGCCGGTTCGGAAGAGGTCGAAGAGAGCGGCATAGGCCCCCGACAGGCGCGGCATCTGGGTGGTGATGGTCGTGCCGAGGAAGTAGGTTCGCAGGCCGAGGTTGCGGCCGGAAGCGAGAAACGTCTGCAGGATGGCTTCCGCCGGCGGCTCGCCGGCGGCGTGTCCGTAGAGCACGGCCGTGCCGCCCGGGCGCAGCATCTCGAAACTCTGCGCCATGCGCGGACCGGCGACCGAGTCGAGCACCAGATCGGCGCCCATGCCGGTGAGCGCGCGTACCCGCGCCGGAACGTCCTCGCTGCGGTAGTTGATCGTGTGCGCGAAGCCGGCGCGGCGCGCGACCTCGGCCTTGGCTTCGCTCGACACCAGCCCGATCGAGAGCGCGCCGAGGCGGCGGAGCAGGGCGCCGAGGAAGCAGCCGACGCTGCCGGCGGCGGCGTGCGCGACCACCGAGGTGCCCGCTCGCACGCCGTTGTCGTGCGCCAGGAAGTAGGCGGTCAGGCCGGCGACCGGGCACGAAGCCGCCTGCTCGAAGGTCACGTCGTCCGGGATGCGCGTCGCGATCATCGCCGGCACCAGCGACTTCTCGGCGTAGGCGCCCTGTACGTGGATGCCGAGGACGCGATCGCCGATCGCGAAGCCCTCGACGCCCGCGCCGACGGCATCGACGGTGCCGGCGAAGTCCGTTCCCGGGATCCACGGCGGCGTCATGCCCGCCTCGCCATGCCGGCGCGACTGGATGTCGTGGAAGTTGACCGCGACGGCGTGATTGCGGAGGCGCAGGAAGCCCGGCGGGGTCTCGGGCTCGCCGACCTCGACGAGCTTCATCACCTCGACTCCGCCGATTCCGGTCAGATGGATCGCTTTCATCGTCAGCTCAGGTTGTGGAAGACCTTCTGCACGTCGTCGTCCTGCTCGAGCGTGTCGACCAGCTTGAGCACCTCGTTCGCCTGCTCGCTGCCGAGCTCCATCGGCGACACCGGCAGGTACTCCGACTCGGCCGAGATCGGCTTGAGCCCGCGGTCCTCGATCGCCTTCTGCAGGCGGCCGAAATCGGCGAAGGCGCAGCGGATCACGAGCTGCGGCTCGCCCTTCTCGCCGGTGCTCTCTCCCATCTCCTCGAGGCCGTGATCGATCAGCTCGAGCTCGAGCTCCTCCTGGTCGATGCCGGCGGGATCGAGGCGGAACACGCCCATGCGCTTGAACAGGAACGAGACGCTGCCGCTCGAGCCGAGGTTGCCGCCGCCCTTGTTGAAGAAGTTGCGCAGGTTCGAGACGGTGCGCGTCGGGTTGTCGGTCGCCGCCTCGATCAGGATGGCCGCGCCGTGCGGCGCGTAGCCCTCGTAGACGATCTCCTCGTAGCCGGTCGCGTCCTTGCCGGCGGCGCGCTTGATGGCGGACTCGACCTTGTCCTTCGGCATGTTCACCGCGCGCGCGTTCTGGATCACGCGCCGCAGTTGCGGGTTCGAAGCCGGGTCGGGGCCGCCCGCCTTGACGGCGATGACGATCTCCTTGCCGATGCGCGTGAACTGCTTCGCCATGCGGTCCCAGCGCGCGAACATCGTGTGCTTGCGAGTCTCGAATATGCGTCCCATGGGTCTCTGCTCCGACTCACCCTTCTGGCCGGAGGGCGGCGCGAAAGCAACCGGCGGTCTGGCGGTGCGCGCGCGCGTGGGCTATGGCGCGCGGCGAAAGGAGAACGCATGCCGAATCGACGCCGACCCCCGGCCCAGGAGACGATGCTCGCGATGATCAACGGCTACTGGGTGTCGCAGATGATCCTGGTCGCGGCCCGCCTGGGCATCGCCGACCTGCTGGCGAAGCGGCCGATGACGGCGGCGGCGATCGCCAAGCGCACGGGCGTCCAGGCCGGCGAACTGCACCGCGTCCTGCGGGCGCTCGCGAGCGTCGGCGTGTTCGCCGAAGGCTCCGGCGGCCGCTTCCGGCTGACGCCGCTGGCGCAGACGCTGCGCTCGGACCGGCCGGGGTCGCTGCGCGACTTCGCCCGCATGATGGTCGACGACTACAACTGGCGCCCCTGGGGCGAGCTGTCGCAGGCGGTGGCGACGGGCCGGACGCCGTTCTCCGAGGTCTTCGGCCTGCCGATCTTCGGCTACCTCGCCAAGCACCCCGAGCAGGAACGCGTCTTCGCGGCCTCGATGGCGAGCCTGTCGGAGACGGAGAACGCGGCGGTGGCGCGCGCCTACCCGTTCGGCGAGTTGACGCGCCTCGTCGACGTCGGCGGGGCGCACGGCCATCTGCTGGCGACCGTTCTGAAGCGGCACCGCCGGCTGCGCGGCGTGCTGTTCGACCAGCCGCAGGTGGTGGCGGCCGCGGCCAAGAGCGGCTACCTCCGCGGCGCGGCCCTGCGCGGGCGCGTCGAGGTCGCCGGCGGCAGCTTCTTCGACTCCGTGCCGGCCGGCGCCGATGGCTACATGATGAAGTACATCCTGCACGACTGGGACGACGAGAAGAGCCTGCGCATCCTGCGCAACTGCCGCGCGGTGCTGCCGCCGAAGGGCAGGGTGCTGGTGGTCGAGAACGTCATCCCGCGCGGCAACGGCCCGTCGTTCGGCAAGCTGCTCGACATCAATATGATGATTCTCACCGGCGGGCGCGAGCGCACCCGCGAGGAGTTCCGCGACCTGTTCGCGCGCGCCGGCCTGCGGCTCCGTCGCGTCGTGCCCACCGACTGCCCGGTGAGCGTGCTCGAGGCGGTGAGGGCGTAGCGGGCGCCGATTCGGCGAGCACCGTCGCCGCATCGATGGTGCGGCCCGCTCCGGCAGAACAGCGGAGCCGCGACCGTCAGGGAGCGGTTGGCATCGCGCTGGAACGCAGCCAACCGCTCCCTGACGGTCGCGGCTCCGCGATCGCGCAGCATCGAGGGTCGCAGCCAAGGTCGAGCATCACAGAACGTAGGCGAGCTGGAAGCCGAAGCCGGCGTCGGGGCTGCCGTCGGCGAGGCCGGCGGCGCCGTAGAGATCGATCGCCCAGTGGTGGCGCACGCGGAACGAGGCGAAGGGGACGGTCTCGAGGCGCGTGCCGCTCTGCGCCGAGGCCGCCTGGCGATAGTCGAGCAGGACGCCGAGGTTGATGCCGGGCGCGATCAGGTACTGCACCCCGGGGATGCACTCGAAGACGTCGTGTAGCGGCGTCTCCGCCGAGCTGCCGAGGAAGCGGTAGCCGAAGACGACGAACGGCATCAGGCGACCGACCTCCCAGCTCAGCTCGCTCTCCAGGCCGAAGTCGTATTCGCCGGTTCCCAGACCTCGGTCTCTGCTGGCGGTGGGGAACTTCACCAGCCCGAGCAGCTCGAGCGACGGGATCCATCCGGGCTCGGCCGGGAACAGGTAGGCGCCACGGAGGACGATGTCGCCGAGTCCCTCGGAGACGCCGCCGGTCGTCTGCACCGGGCCGTCGGGGCCCTGGACGACGCCGCCCGGGCCGCTGATGCGGATGTAGGGCACCGTGAGCCACATCGTCCAGCGGTCGAGCTCGGCGCGCGTGATCAGCGGCGTGTAGACGATGCTGGTGGACGTGCTGCCGCCGTAGTCGCCGACGCTGTAGTGGAAGCCCACGCCGGTGCGCAGTCGGCGGTCGTCGGGTGGGTTGTCTTCCGCCGCGGCGGGCGAGACCAGCAGGATCCGAAGCAGGACGCAGATCCCCAGCACGCGGTGCGGAGTCATCCGGCGCACGTATGGGGTCCGCCGCCGGACCGCAAGGGCGGCGTCAGGGCGCAACGCCGACCAGCGTGCCGATGCCGATCGAGCCGAGGCCCTGGAGCGCGTCTCTGCGCGTCGGCGACCTCATCGTTCTCCGTGAGGCGCGCGGAAGAGGAAGTGGCCCGGGAGACTCCCGAGCCACTTCCATCCTTCGGCGTGGAGCTACTGCGCGTCCTCGCAGGCGTCGACGCAGTCGTCGAGCGCCTCGCGGCAGGCGCCGACCGCGGTCGAGCGGTCGTCGAGGCAGTCGTCGGCGCAGTCGCGCAGCGCCTCGACCGCCTCGCGGCAGTCACTCGAGCGGTGATCGGCGGCGCAGGCGGCCTGGGCCGCGCCGACCTCGCTGGAACAGGCGTCGGAGACGCAGGCGAGGGCGGTGTTGTCGGCGGCCTCGTGGCAGGCGCGAGCGCTGTCGTGGCAGGCCGAGCCACAGGGGAAGATCAGTTGCCGCAAGAGGCCGTAGGAGTGGCCGGCGCGCGGCGGCGGACCGCCCGGGCCGCGGCCGCCGCGGCCGCGGGCGTCGGCGTGCGTGGTGAGGGCCAGCGCGAAGAGCATGGCGCCGGCTGCGAGGGTGATCGAGAGCTTGCGAGTGTTCATCGGGTTTCTCCTTTGGGGTTCTGATGGTCGTTGCGATCGGCGGCGCCGATCGGGTTCCTCACCTCCACGTTCCAGCCATCAGCCGTCGTCGAGCAGCGGGCCGGTCGCGACGATCAGGGGCCAGCGCATGTCGGGTCCTCCTTTCCGGGCCTCGCGTGGACCACCGCGGTCCACGGGGAAGTGCATGCAGAGGGATCATGACGCCTCGCACAGGCCGAGCTGCGCGCGCACGCCGAGGATGAGCTCGTCGACGGTGACGGTGCCGTCGCCGTTGGCATCCGCGTCGTCGCAGGCGCCGCTCTTGCCGGCGATGGACTCGTCGATCGACTCGAGCAGTTCCGCCACGACCACTTCGCTGTCGCCGTCGCAGTCGCAGGCGCAGGCGCCGCCTAGAGCGGCGAAGGTGGTTGCCGTGAGCTGGTACAAGCCGTCGCCCTCGCTCAACTGCACCAGGGCGTGCCAGGTGCCGGCGTGAGGAGCGTCGACCTCGCAGAAGCCGAAGGTGGTGGGGTTGGTGTCGGCGCAGTCGTAGGTGTCGGCCGTGGCTGCGCCGCCGGCGCGCAGGTAGAGGTCGAAGTCGTTGCTGCCGCCGAAGAAGCCGCCGTCGCTGCCGAGTTGGCCGTTGAGGGCGACGCGCAAGCGGGCGGTGTCCGCTGGGACGTCGAACTGGAGGCGCGCCTGGGGCGCACTGGCGCGCAGGCGCCCGCTGCCGGTGAACGCGGCGGCGGCGGGCAACCCGCAGCTCGAGGTGCCGAGACCGGCTGCGGCTGCGCTCGCGACCCAGTGGCGGAAGACGTAGACGTCGGAGTCGAAGGACATGTCGGGCGGCTGGCAGTCGAAGCTGAAGCTGCCCGAGGTGACCGCGGCCACGACCGCACTGCCGCCGAGATCGGCGAACAGCGGCCCGCCGGAGTCGCCGGAGCAGATGTTCGACTGCGCACCGCTGAACTGCCAGCAGACGTGGCCGGCGTCGGCGATCCCGTCGCTGCAGGCCGCGGTGGTGACCTGGCCGACGCGCTTCACGCCGGCGTCGTTGGCGCTGGTGAAGCCGTCGCCGCTGGTGCCGAAGCCGACGATCGTAGCTTGTGTGCCATGCGCCGGTGGGGCGGTGGTGTTGATCGCCGTGGGCGCGATGCCGGTGACGTCGTGGCTCAGGGTCAGGACGGCGAGGTCGCCCTGCTCGGCAAAGCTGTAGTCCGGATGGATCGCGACGCTCTCCACGGCGGCGTAGCCGGCGTGCTGGAAGAAGACGCGCATGGTCGCGGGATCGGTCGTCCCCTGTCGCTCGCAGGTGCGGGCGTCGCTGGCGTCGTCGGGGCAGACGCAATGGGCGGCGGTGAGGAAAGTCCGGCAGCCGATCAGCGTGCCACTGCAGAGGCCGTAGAGGCTGGTGGCCGAGCTGTCTTCGAACACCAGTAGGGCGCCGGTCGAGGGGTAGGCGCTGGTGACGGCGCCGTTGACGATGCGGGCGTGCAGCGAGGACAGGTCGACCTGGGCGAGAGCCCGGGGGGTGGCCGCGCCGAACACCCCGATCGCCAGCGCAAGGGCGGGGAGTGCCCGGGTCTGGTGAAGCGAGAAGGGGTGCCGGCGCGGCGTGGGGGGGACTCGGAATCTCATTTGTGGGTAAATTTCCCACGCCGAGAGATAAGCGGGAAAACTTCCCACGTCAATAGCGATTCAAGATTTCGCGTGGTAAGAAGTCCCACATCATGATGGACCCGAGCGAGGCGGCGGCGGCCGCGAACGCGCCCAGCGGCCTGCTCCAGGCGCTGCGGCGCATCTTCCGGCCGCTCGCCCGCCTCTTGATCGCTCGCTCGATCCCCTTTCCCCTGGCCTCGGCCGTGCTTCGCGGCGCCTACGTGGAGGTGGCGGTGCAGGAGTTCCCGGTGCCCGGTCGCAG
>Ga0268299_1002487_pt1 | contig 21763 bp, 18 predicted proteins | sample NOBtaG_FD_193484 | JGI IMG/M metagenome (GOLD analysis project Ga0268299, IMG submission 193484) | Activated sludge microbial communities from bioreactor in Nijmegen, Gelderland, Netherland - NOB reactor | ecosystem: Engineered > Bioreactor > Aerobic > Activated sludge | place: Netherlands... | reverse complement strand
GCCCGGTAGAGGTGACGCGGGTTGCAACCGGCACCCGGACCGGGTCCGATCACCTGCCGCTGGAGTGCGAGTTCAGGCTATCTTCGTGACTGTGCGCGGTATCGCAGCGTCCGGGCCGCCGGGGCCCGAGACTGAACGATTGGGAAGGGCAGGTATGCACCCATGAACATCGTTTCCGACATCCTCGGCATCTTCTCGGCGGTGTTCGTCATCGCGCTCGGCATCGGGGCCCTCGCCGTCGCGGTGATGTACGTGGTGGACATCACCCAGACCACCCACGCGATCCGCCGCAACTACCCCGTGGTCGGGCGCTTCCGTTACGCCTTCGAAACCATGGGCGAGTTCTTCCGCCAGTACTTCTTCGCCATGGACCGGGAGGAGTTGCCGTTCAACCGCGCCGAACGGGCCTGGGCCTACCGGGCGGCCAAAGGCGTCGACAGCACGGTCGCGTTCGGCTCGACCCGCGATCTGCGGCCGGCGGGGACCGCGATCTTCGTCAACGCGCCCTTTCCCGGGCTCGACGAAGAACACCGCGCCACCGCCCCCGTCACCGTTGGTCCCTACTGCCGTACGCCCTACACCACGGACCGTTTCTTCCACATCTCCGCGATGAGCTTCGGCGCGATCTCGAAGCCGGCAGTCATCGCGCTGTCCCGGGGCGCAAAGGCCGCCGGCTGCTGGTTGAACACGGGGGAGGGCGGGCTCGCGCCCTGGCACCTGGAAGGTGGCGCCGACGTGGTGTTCCAGATGGGCACGGCGAAGTACGGTGTGCGGGATGCCGCGGGAGAGCTCGACGAGGGCAAGCTCCGCGAGCTGGCCGCGCACCCGCAGGTGAAGATGATCGAGGTCAAGCTGAGTCAGGGTGCCAAGCCCGGCAAGGGCGGGATCCTTCCGGCCGCCAAGGTCACGCCGGAGATTGCCAGTATCCGCGGCATCCCCGCGGGCAAGGATTCCCTGAGCCCCAACCGCCATACCGACATACGCGACTGCCGCGAGCTGCTCGACTTCATCGACCGGGTCCGGGGAATCACCGGCAAGCCGGTGGGTTTCAAGACCGTCGTTGGCGGGACGGCATGGCTGGAGGAGCTGTTCCGGGACGTGCAGCGCCGTGGCCTGCGTCACGCCCCGGATTTCATCACCCTGGATTCCGGCGATGGCGGCACCGGCGCGGCACCCATGGCCCTCATCGACAACGTGGGCCTCCCGATCCGTGAGAGCCTGCCGATGGTGGTCGACCTGCTGCACCAGTACGGGCTCAAGGAGCGTACCCGCCTCATTGCCAGTGGCAAGCTCACGACGCCGGCCAACGTCGCCTGGGCCCTGTGCATCGGCGCCGACTTCGTGACGTCCGCGCGGGGCTTCATGTTCGCCCTGGGCTGCATCCAGGCCCTGCGCTGCAACCAGAACACCTGCCCGACGGGCATCACCACCCACGACCCGCACCTGCAGCGGGGCCTCGTGCCCGCGGACAAGGCTGCCAGGGTGGAGCGCTATCAGCAGAACATGGAGAAGGAAGTGAGCGTCATCGCCCATTCCTGCGGCGTGCCGGAGGTGCGGCAGCTGCGGCGCCACCACTGCCGGATCGTGCAGAACAACGGCCGCTCGGTGCCGCTCGACGAACTCTTTCCTGAGCCGGCGGTGCTGGCAGGAGCGGCTTCAGCCGCGACCGGGTATTTCCCGGCAGGAGCGTCTCAGCGACAGAGGGAAATACCCGGTCGCGGCTGAAGCCGCTCCTGCCGCATCAATCATCGATCAGGAAGCTGCGGAGCTGATCGCTACGGGACGGGTGCCGCAGCTTGCGCAGCGCCTTGGCTTCGATCTGCCGGATGCGCTCGCGCGTCACGTCGAACTGCTTGCCGACTTCTTCCAGCGTGTGATCGGTGTTCATGTCGATGCCGAAGCGCATGCGCAGCACCTTCGCTTCGCGCGGCGTCAGCCCGGCCAGCACGTTGTGGGTGGTTTCCTTGAGGCTCTCCATCGTGGCGGCCTCGATCGGCGAGGACACCGTGGTGTCCTCGATGAAATCCCCGAGGTGTGAATCCTCGTCGTCGCCGATCGGCGTCTCCATGGAGATCGGCTCCTTGGCGATCTTCAGGACCTTGCGCACCTTGTCTTCCGGCATGTCCATGCGGACCGCCAGCTCGTCGGGTGTCGGTTCCCGGCCCATCTCCTGCAGCATCTGCCGGGAAATCCGGTTGAGCTTGTTGATGGTCTCGATCATGTGCACCGGGATGCGGATCGTGCGGGCCTGGTCGGCGATGGAGCGGGTGATGGCCTGGCGGATCCACCAGGTCGCGTAGGTGGAGAACTTGTAGCCCCGGCGGTATTCGAACTTGTCCACGGCCTTCATCAGGCCGATGTTGCCTTCCTGGATCAGGTCCAGGAACTGCAGGCCGCGGTTGGTGTACTTCTTGGCGATGGAGATGACGAGGCGGAGGTTGGCCTCGACCATTTCCTTCTTGGCCCGGCGGGCCTTGGCCTCGCCGATCGACATCTCGCGGTTGATCTCCTTGATGTCGGGGATCGACAGGTGAGCTTCCTCGCCGATGGCCTGGAGGCGCTTCTGCGCCTTCTGGATCTCCTCCCGCATCTTCAACAGGGCGGACGAGTGCTTGCGCTTCGCCTTGATGTGCTTGTCGACCCACTTCAGGTTCGTCTCGTTGGCGGGGAAGGTCGCCAGGAAGTCCTTGCGGGGCATGCCACAGTCACGAACGCAGATCTGCATGATCTTGCGCTCCTGGTTGCGGATGTTCGCCACGGTGTCCCTGAGCGAATTGGCCAGCTGGTCGAAGAGCCGGGGAGCCAGCTTCAGCTCCATGATCTCCGCCGCGAGCTTCTCCCGGGACTTCAGGACCTTCTTCTCGTTGGCCCCGAGCTTGTCCATGTCGGCCACGACGCGCTTGTGACGGCGGAAGATGGACTGCAGGCGCTTCTCGGCCTCGACGGGATCCGGGCCGAGGTCTTCCTCCTCGGCTTCCGCAACTTCGCCGTCATCGTCGGTATCGGCCTCGTCCGCCGCGGCAACCACTTCGCGCGGCAGCGGCGGGGCGATTTCGTCGGGGGCGTTGGGGTCGATGAAGCCGGTCAGGACGTCCTGCAGGCGTGCCTCGCCGGCCTGGACGGGAGCGTAGGCCCGGGCCAGCACGTCGACGGTCGGCGGGAACATCGCTACCGACTGCTTGACCTGGTCCAGGCCTTCCTCGATGCGCTTGGCGATGCGGATCTCGCCCTCGCGGGTGAGCAGCTCGACGGTGCCCATCTCGCGCATGTACATGCGGACCGGGTCGGTGGTGCGGCCGAATTCGCTGTCGACCGTGGCGATGGCCTGGGCGGCTTCCTCGGCAGCCTCGTCGTCGGTGGCGACGGGCGCATCGGAGAGGAGGATCGACTCGGCGTCCGGTGCCTTCTCGTACACCGTGATGCCCATGTCGTTGATCATGTTGACGATGTCTTCGATCTGCTCCGGATCGACGATGTCGTTCGGCAGGTGATCGTTGACCTCGGCGTAGGTGAGGTAGCCCTGCTCCTTGCCGCGGGCAATGAGGAGCTTCAGCTGGGATTGCTGCTCGGTTGTCGTGTTCGGCTCACTCACTCGTCAGCCCTCAGCAAGAACTGGATAAAAGCCGGTCATTGTACAGGACGCCCCGGACCCGCCCCAAGGAGAATCCGGGTCCCGGCAGGGCCCGGATGTCGGTAATCCATACGCCTTCATCGGCACCCGGGCGCCCGGACTTCAGGTCGTCGCGCCGTTGTGGGCCGTCGTGCCGGCCACCACAGTGCGTTGGAGGGTCGCGAGACGTTCGCGTTCCTCGCCGGAGAGGCCTTCCTGGCCGGCCTTCTGCAGCAGGATGGCCAGTTCCTGTTGCGTTGCGGCCGAAAGGATACGGCCCAGGCAGCCCCGGAACTCCTCCGCCGCGCCCGCCGCGTCCACCAGGGGCTCCTCCGTGAGCAGCTGGGCCAGATGGGGCTGTTCGGGCCGGTCCCGGAAACGCTCCAGGAGTACCGGCGGGGAGACGTCCGGCCGGCTCGCCGCCAGGGCGTGCAGCTCCTGGAGCAGCGGAATGCCGCGCTGGTCCGAGGCCGCCAGGTTGGCCGGCAGGGGCACCTCGCGGGCCACCGCCGGGTAATGGAGGAGCAGGGCAATCGCCTGTCGGCTCAGGGAACCCCGCGTGCTGGCACCCTTGACGGGCCGGGCCGGCCGGCGGGGTGGCCCGGCTGGCGGCAGGACCTGGGCCCGCGACCCGGTGCCTGCCGGGGGTCCGGCCGGGCTGCCGGCCAGCGCGTCGAGACGCTCCCTCGGCAGGCCCACGCGCCGGGCCAGCTCCGTCGTCAGCAGCTCCCGGTAGACGCCGTCGGGCAATTGCGCGAGCAGGGGCCGCGCAAGAGCCGCCAGCCGGGCCTTGCCGTCCAGGTTGCCGAGGTCCACGTCGGCGCTCAGCGAGTCGAGCAGGAACTGGGACAGCGGGATGCTCCCTGCCACGCGGTCACCGAAGGCCGCGGCGCCTTCCTTGCGCACCAGTGAGTCGGGATCCTCGCCTTCTGGCAGGAGCAGGAACCGGACCTGCCGGCCATCATGCAGCGCCGGCAGGCTCGCCTGCAGGGCGCGCCAGGCGGCCTCCCGGCCGGCCCGGTCGCCGTCGAAGCAGAAGATCACCTCGGAGACCACGCCGAAGATCCGCCGCAGGTGCTCGGCAGTGGTCGCGGTCCCGAGGGTGCCGACGGCATTGCGGATGCCGTGGGCGGCGAGCATCACCACGTCCATGTAGCCTTCCACCACCAGCAGCCGCTCGAGCTTGCGCTCGGCCCGGCGCGCCTCGTAGAGGCCGTACAGCTCGCGACCCTTGTGGAAGACGGCGGTTTCCGGCGAATTCAGGTACTTGGGCTCGCCCGCCCCAAGGATGCGCCCGCCGAAAGCCATGGTGCGCCCGCGGGAGTCCCGGATGGGGAACATCACCCGGTCCCGGAAGCGGTCGTAGAAGCCGCCGGTGTCCCGGGGAATCACGAGCCCCGCGGCGAGCAGCTGCTGGCGATCCTCCTCGCCCGCGCCGCAGGCGGAGAGCAGCGAGTCCCAGGCCGGCGGCGCATAGCCGATGCCGAACTCCCGCGCCGTCTCACCGTCGAGGCCCCGCTGCCTGAGGTAGTCCACCGGCGCGGCATGGTCGCGCAACGCCTGGCGGTAGAGCTGCGCCGCCTTGTCGAGCATCGCGAAGAGCGGCTCGACGGAAACCCGCTCGCCTGTGTCCGTGCGCGGCACCTCGACGCCCACGCTCCGGGCAAGCTCCTCCACCGCCACGGGGAACTCGAGGCGCTCGTAATCCATCAGGAAGCCGAGCGCAGTGCCGTGGGCCCCGCAGCCGAAGCAGTGGTAGAAGCCCTTCTGGGGGCTCACCCAGAACGACGGGGTCTTCTCCGCATGGAAAGGGCAGCGGGCCTTGTATTCGCGGCCAGCCTTGGTGAGCGGAACCCGTGAGCCCACCACCTCGACGATGTCCGCGCGCTGGACCAGGTCGTCGATGAAATCCTGGGGAATGCGACCGCTCACGAGAGAGGGCCTGCCTCCTGAAATGGTGCTTTGGTCGGTTCGGCCCTCGTTGTTCTCTTCGGTGGGCCGGTGCTCAGCTCTTGGACAGGCGGGCCTTGACCCGCTCGCTGATGGTAGCGAAGTCCGCCCGGCCTTGCGCCTTTTCCCGCAGCGCAGTCATGACCTTGCCCATGTCCTTCATGGAGCTCGCGCCCGTGGTGGCCATGACCTCGTCGATGAGGGCGTCGAGTTCGGCGGGAGACAGCGCGGCGGGGAGGTAGGCCTGCAGGAGGGCGATCTCGCCGAGCTCCTTGGCCTCGAGGTCGGGCCGGTTGCCGGCCGCAAACTGGGTCGCCGATTCGCGCCGCTGCTTGACCAGCTTCTCCAGGATCTGGAGCACGGCCGTATCGGTGGTTTCGGTGCGCTCGTCGACCTCGCGCTGCTTGATCGCCGCGAGCAGCATGCGGATGGTGCCGAGCCGCTCCTTGTCGCCCGCGCGCATGGCGGACTTCATGTCGTCCTGGATGCGTGCCTTCAGGGCAGACATGGCGGTGGCCGTATCAGTACAGTCGCTTGCGCCGGTTGGTTTCCCGCGCACTGCGCTTCTGCTGGCGCTTCACCGCGGCGGCCTTCTTGCGCTTCCGTTCCTGCGTGGGTTTTTCGTAGAACTCGCGGCGACGGAGTTCGGTCAGAACCCCGGCCTTTTCGCAGGCACGCTTGAAACGCCGGAGGGCGGCGTCAAAATGCTCGTTTTCTCGTACTCGAACGCCGGGCAAGGTCATCGTCCTCGGGTTGGTGGCCTTCGGGCCCGCACCCGCACATAGGCTGGGGCTGTGGACCGGCGGGCGAAAAAAACCGGCTCTGGCGGCCGGATGAGCCGGAAAATATAGCCACTCAGCGGGCCATTTGCAAAGTGATGCTGCCAAAGTGATCGTCCTGGGCCTCGAAAGCAGTTGCGACGAGACCGCCGTGGCCGTCTATGACGCGGCCTGGGGCCTGCGCAGCCATTGCCTCTACAGCCAGGTGGCGACCCACGCGCCCTTCGGCGGCGTGGTGCCCGAGCTGGCCTCCCGGGACCACATCCGCAAGCTCCTCCCCCTGGTCGACGCCGCCCTGGCCCAGGCCGGCGTCGCGCCCGAGGACCTGTCCGGCGTGGCCTACACCGCGGGTCCCGGCCTGGTCGGGGCCCTGCTGGTCGGGGCCACCGTGGGGGTCGGCCTGGCGGTGGGCTGGGGCATCCCGGCGGTGCCCGTCCACCACATGGAGGCCCACCTGCTGGCCGCCCTGCTGGAGGAGGACCGGCCCGGATTTCCCTTCGTGGCCCTGCTGGTTTCCGGGGGCCACTCCCTGCTGGTGGAGGTGGCCGACCTCGGCCGCTACCGGATCCTCGGCGAGACCCTGGACGACGCCGCGGGCGAGGCCTTCGACAAGGGGGCCAAGCTGCTGGGCCTGCCCTACCCGGGCGGTCCCGAGCTGGCGAAACTGGCGGGGCGCGGCCGCGTCGGCCAGTACCGGTTCCCGCGCCCCATGCTGAAGTCGCCTGGACTCGACTTCAGCTTCAGCGGCCTCAAGACAGCCCTGGCGCTCAAGGCCCGCGAGCTGGAGGCCCTGGGCCCCCTGACCGACGCTACCCGGGCGGATCTCGCGGCCGATTACCAGCAGGCGATCGTCGACACCCTGGTGGCCAAGTCCGTGCGGGCGCTCGAGGCGACAGGGCACAAGCGGCTCGTCGTGGCAGGGGGCGTGGGCGCCAACCGGGCCCTGCGCGAGCAGCTGCGCGCCGAGCTGTCGCGGACCGGAGGCACTGTCTATTATCCCCGCACGGAATTCTGCACCGACAATGGCGCGATGATCGCCTTCACGGGTTACCGCCGCCTGGCCCTGGCGCCGGGCGCTTACTCCAGCGTCCGGGTAGAGGCGCGGCCCCGCTGGCCGCTGGAAGAACTCACGGGATCCTGAATGGACACGATTTTCCTGCGCGACCTCCGCATCCGCACGATCGTCGGCATCTGGGAATGGGAGCGTCGCGTGCCTCAGGTCGTGAGCATCGACCTGGACATGGCGACGGACATCCGGCGCGCTGCCGCCAGTGACCGGATCGACGACACCCTCGACTACAAGGCCGTCAGCCGGCGCATCAAGTCATTCGTCGGGGACTCCCGGTTCAATCTCATCGAGACCATGGCCGAGCAGATCGCCGGCATCGTCATGGGGGAGTTCGGCGTGCCGTGGGTCAGGGTTGCCGTGCACAAGCCCTGGGCCATCCGCGGCTCCCGCGACGTGGGCGTGACCATCGAGCGGGGCGCCAGGACCTGATGGCGGGGTCGGGGTCCCCGGCACCGCCGCCGGTCGACGTGTACGTCAGCGCCGGCAGCAACGTTGCCCCCGAGGAGAACCTGCGACTCGCGTGCCGCGAGCTCGCCCGGCGCTTCGGCCCGCTGGGCTCGTCCGGCGTCTACCGCAATCCACCCGTGGGCTTCGCCGGCGACGATTTCCTGAACCTGGTGCTGCGCTTTCGCACGACCGAAGCGCCGGCCGCGGTGGTGGCGGAACTCGAGCGCCTCCATGCGCTGGCGGGCCGGATCCGCGGCCAGGCGCGCTTTGCGCCCCGGACGCTGGACCTGGATCTCCTCCTGTACGGCGACGCCGTCATTCCGGCAGGCGGGATCCGGGTGCCTCGGGAAGACATCCTGAAGTACGGTTTCGTGCTGGGGCCGCTGGCGGAGCTCGCGCCGGAACTGCGCCATCCGGTGACGGGCCGGACGATGGCGGAGATGTGGGCCGGCTTCGACCAGGCCCGGCATCCGCTGGAGCGGGTGGCGGACCTCCGGCTCTAGCCCGCGCTACCAGCCGACACTGCGGCCGCCGTCCACGGCGATGACCTGGCCGGTGACGTAGTGGGCGTCCCGCACCAGGTAGAGCACGCAGGCCGCGATGTCGGCTGGCTCGCCCACACGCTTCAGCGGGATCTGCTTGAGCACCACGTCCCGCATCTGGTCCGGGACCCCGCCTTCGGGCCACAGGATCGCCCCGGGCGCGACACCATTGACGCGGATGTCCGGCGCCAGGTCCCGGGCGAGCGCGCGTGTCAGGAAAGCGAGGCCGGCCTTCGCCGCCCCGTAGATCGTGTGGTCCCGCAACGGGCGGAGCGCGTGGATGTCCACGACGTTGACGATGCAGCCCCGCGTCGCCCTGAGGTGGGGCAGGGCAGCCTGGGCCAGGAACAGCGGGGCCTTCAGGTTTGTGCCCATCAGGTCGGACCACTGCTCCTCGGTGACGGTGGCGAGCGGCGTCGGATAGAAGCTCGAGGCGTTGTTGACGAGCACGTCGAGTCTGCCTGTCTGGCGGACCACGTCGGTGACCAGCGCGCCGAGCTTGCCCGTGTCGTGGAGATCGGCCTGGACGGTCAGCGCCGACCCGGGTCGCGCGGCATTCAGCTTGCCGGCCAGTCCGGACGCATCCGCGGCCGAGCCCCGGTAGTGGATCGCCACGTTGGCGCCCTCTGCGTGCAGGGCGCTGGCGATCGCCGCGCCCACCCGCCGGCCCGCGCCGGTGATCAGGGCCCACTTGCCGGCCAGGGAAGATGCTTCGCTCATGGAGCCATTAAGATTACACCACCATGGAAACCGGATTCGATCTGCCGCTGCCCGAGGCCGGGGCACGGGAGCACAGTGACAGGGTCCGGGCACTGGTGGTTGCGCGTATCGCCGCGGGCGGCGGTTTCCTGAGCTTCGCGGACTACATGGACACGGTGCTGTACGCGCCCGGCCTGGGCTACTACAGCGCGGGCGCCGAGAAGTTCGGCGCCGCGGGGGATTTCGTGACAGCCCCGGAGCTCGGCACCGCCTTTGCGCGCTGCCTCGCCCGGTTGACCGGTGCAGCGCTTCGCCAGCTCGGCGGCGGTGTGGTCCTCGAGGTTGGTGGCGGCTCGGGCGCGCTGGCCGCCGGGCTGCTCCTGGCGATGCGGGACGCGCCGCCGGAACGGTACCTGCTGCTCGACGTGAGTGGCGACCTGCGACAACGGCAATGCCGCGCCATCGCGGCGACGGTCCCGGAGTTGCTGGATCGCGTGACCTGGCTCGATGAACTGCCCCCGGCACCGCTGCAGGGGGTGGTCATCGCCAACGAGGTCCTGGATGCGCTGCCCGTGGAGCGGTTCCGCATGGGCCCGGGCGGGCCGGTGCAGCTCGGGGTAGGCCTCGCGGAAGGCCGGCTCGCGTGGGCCGAACGGCCCGCCCCGGCGCCTCTCGCCGCGGCGATCGCGAAGCTCGTGGAGCAACTCGAGGTACCGCTCGCCGAGGGTTGCGAAGGCGAGATCGGCCTGCGACAGGGGCCCTGGCTCCGGTCCCTGCTGGCCACGCTCGGCAGGGGCCTCGCCCTCTGCATGGACTACGGCGGTACCCGGCACGAGATCCATCACCCGGGGCGCCGGGACGGGACCCTCGCCTGCCACTACCGTCATCGCCGGCACGCAGATCCCTTCTTCTATCCGGGCCTGCAGGACCTGACGGCCTGGGTCGATTTCTCCGCGGCGGCGGAGACTGCCGCGGAGTGCGGCTGCGATGTTGTCGCCTACGCCACCCAGGCACACGTCCTCCTTGCCTCGGGGATCCTGGAGGCGGTGCGGGCGGGTACCGGCCCGGGAGATCCGGCCCGGTTGCGGGAGGTGCAGGAGGTGCAGCGATTGTTGTTGCCCGGCGAGATGGGCGAGCGCTTCAAGTTGCTGGCCCTGTCGCGCGGCTTCACCCCGGACTTCGCCCTCACCGTGCGGGATCTGCGCAGCCGGCTCTAGCGGCCGTCAGGCAGCGTCGAAGCGCTCGCGGGCCGCGGCCACGGCCGCCAGCCGCGCCGTGCGGATCGCCTCTCCCAGCTGCTCGCCGGTCAGGCCAGTGCCGGTTCCGTCCCCCGCGGCGACCGCGCGCGAATCCACGCCGCGCGCCGCGTGCCACGCCGCCAGGATCAGGTCCCGCTGGGGATAGGGTCGGTCCTCGAGGCCCGTGCGCCCCCGGGCGTCCGCCTCGCAGGCGCCCAGGAAGTCGTGCACCCGCTCGCCGCGCCGGAATGCGTCGATGCCCTCCAGCAGCTTGAGTAGCGTCGCAGGCCGCAGTTCCAGCGCGCGGTGGCAGAGGCCGTGATGGCGCGCAACGGCAACCGCGAGGTCGCGATAGCGGTTGGGCACCGTCAGTCGCTGGCACAGTGCGTTGACCAGCCCGACGCTGCGTTCCTCGTGGCCCGTGTGCCGGGGCAGTTCCGCCGGTGGCGTGGTGCCCTTGCCGAGGTCGTGGACGAGCACGGCGAAGCGGGCCTCCGTTCCCAGGCCCAGCCGCGCCGCCTGCCGCAGCGCCAGTCCCAGGTGCACGCCGGTGTCGATCTCCGGGTGCCACTGCGCCGGCTGCGGCACGCCAAACAGGGCGTCCAGCTCGGGGAAGATCACGGCGAGGGCGCCGCAGTCCCGCAGGACCTGGATGAAGACGTCGGGGCGCGGCTCGGCGAGCGCCGAGGCGGTCTCTTGCCAGACCCGTTCCGGCACGAGCGCGGCAACCTCGCCGGCGCGGACCATGGCACGCATCAGGTCCAGCGTCGCCGGCGCCACCCGGAAGCCCAGGTCGTGCAGGCGGGCGGCGAAGCGGGCGACGCGCAGGATGCGGACGGGGTCTTCCCGGAAGGCGTCGGAGACGTGGTGCAGCAGCCGGGCGTCGAGGTGTGCCCGCCCGCCCGAGGGATCGACGATTTCGCCGTCGGCCGCCTGAGCCATCGCGTTGATGGTGAGATCGCGCCGCCGGAGGTCCTCCTCCAGCGTCACGGAGGGCGCGGCGTGCACTTCGAAGCCCCGGTAGCCCGGGCCGGTCTTGCGTTCCGTCCGGGCGAGGGCGTATTCCTCGCTGGTCGCCGGGTGCAGGTACACGGGAAAGTCCCTGCCGACGCGCCGGTAGCCGAGCTGTTCGAGTTCGCCCGGCGTGGCGCCGACCACGACCCAGTCCCGCTCGCGCACAGGCAGCCCGAGCAGGTGGTCGCGAACCGCGCCGCCCACGAGGTAGATCTGCATGCGGGGATTGTAGCCGCTATCCTCGGCGGGTCGTGCCCGCACACCTGCCAAGCCCTCGATCCACGTCGCTCGTGCGCGCCGGCGCGCTCGCGGCTGCTGCCGCTGTCCTGCTGGGCGGGTGCGCCGGCTATTACCTGCAGGCCGCCGCGGGCCAGGCTGCCCTCATGGGCGCGCGCCAGCCCATGGAGGAGGTCCTGGCCGATCCCGGCACCCCGCCCGAACTTCGCGCGCAGCTCCTGATGGTGGACGCGGCGCTCGTGTTTGCCCGCCTCGAACTAGGCCTGCCCGCGTCGGCGAGCTATCGCCACTACGCCGACCTGAAGCGCCCTTATGTGGTCTGGAACGTGTTCGCCGCCCCGGAGTTCTCGCTCGAGCCGCGGGAATGGTGCTACCCCGTCGCCGGTTGCACGACGTATCGCGGCTGGTTCAGCGAAGCCCGCGCGCAGCGATCGGCCCGCGAGCTGGCTGCCGCGGGCGAGGACGTGTTTGTCGGGGGCGTGGCCGCCTACTCCACGCTCGGCTGGTTCGATGATCCCGTGCTGAACACGATGCTCGGGGGCAGCGAGACCGCGCTGGCCGGACTCCTGTTCCACGAACTGGCCCATCAGCGCCTGTACGTTCCCGGTGACACGCTCTTCAACGAGGGCTTCGCGACGCTGGTCGAGGAGGAGGGCACACGCCGCTGGCTATTGCACCTGGGCGACCAGGCTGGCCTGTGCCACTTCGACCTGCAACGATCCCGCCGCGCCGTCGCCCTCGGGATCCTGGCCGGGTTGCGAACGGAGCTGGCGGGCATCTATGCCGGCGAGGGCCCGGCCGACGAGCGGCGGCGCCGGCGGGCGGCGGCATTCGATGAGGCGCGGGCCGCCTACGCCGCCGAACGGGCCGGCTGGGCGGGGCCTCCCTGGTTCGACGGCTGGTTCGGGCCCGGGCTCAACAATGCGCAACTTGCCGCGCTGTCGTCCTATGAGGAGCTGGTGCCGGCGTTCCGGGCTCTGCTCGCCCGCGACGGCGGCGACCTGGCCAGGTTTTATCGCAGCGCGGAGGCGCTGGGCGCACTGGCCGAGGTCGAGCGGGAGTCGGCCCTGCGTGAGCTCGTCGGGCAGCCGGCCCTGGCGGGTGCGTCCGGTGTCGGTGTTGACCCGCGACTCAGCGGATCTGCAGCAGCAGGTTCCGGTTGCCGCGCCGGACGCTCAGGATCAGCAGGTTCTGCTGGGCCGCCGCCTGCTGCAGCTCCCGCACGTTGCGCACCCGAATGCGGTTGACCGACACGATGATGTCGTTCGCGAGTATCCCCGCCAGGGCTGCCGGGCTGTCCGGCTCCACGGACTCGATCCGCACCCCGGGCCCGGCAAACTGGTCTGCCTTGCCCTCGTGGGTGGCGAGTTCCGCGCCCGCGAGACCGGGGTGGATGTCATCGCCGCTGATCCGGGTAGTACTGCTCACTTCGCTCAGCATCGCGGTGAACTGGCGCCGCTTGCCGTCCCGCATAACGTCCACGCGAACGCTCTCGCCGCTGCGTTTCAGGCCGACGGTGTTGCGCAGGTCGGACGCCGTCTTGATCCGCTGCCCGTCCACCGCGACGATGACGTCGCCCACCTCGATCCCCGCCTTCTCCGCTGCGGAGCCGTCGACCACCTCCTGCACCAGGGCGCCTTCTGCGGTGCCTTCGACGCCATAGGCCTTGGCACTGTCCGCGTTGAAGTCCGAGATGCTCACGCCGAGCAAACCACGCTTCACTTCGCCGAACTGGAGGATCTGGTTCATGATCGACTTCGCGATGTTCACGGGGATCGCGAAGCCGATGCCGATGTTGCCGCCGCTGTTGCTGAAGATCGCCGAGTTGATGCCGACCAGCTCACCTTTGAGGTTCACCAGCGCGCCCCCCGAATTGCCGGGATTGATCGACGCGTCGGTCTGGATGAAATCCTCGTAGCCGTCCGGGTTGATCCCGCTGCGGCCGAGCGCGCTCACGATGCCCGACGTGACCGTGTGCTGCAGGCCGAAGGGATTGCCGATGGCGAGGACGAAGTCGCCCACCTGTACCTGGTCCGAGTTGCCGAGCTTCATCTGGACAAGGCTCTTGCCGTTGTCAACCTGGATGACCGCGATGTCGGTGCCCGGGTCCGAGCCGACGACCTTGGCCTTCAGGCTGCGGTTGTCGGTGAGGAACACCTCGATCTCCTCGGCGTTCTCGACGACATGGTGATTGGTGAGGATGTAGCCCTTGGCGGCATCCACGATGACGCCGGAGCCCGCGCTCTGCACCTGGCGGCGGCGTTGCTGCTGCTGGTCCGGGAACCCGAAGAAGCGGCGGAAGAACGGGTCCTCCATGAGTGGATTGGTTGGGGCGCTCACCGTCCCCTTCGTCGCGATGCTCACGACCGCGGGTTCGACCTGCTTGACCAGCGGCGCCAGGGAGGGAAAGTCCTGTCCGCCGATCCGTGCCGGGACCTGCGCGCCTGCCGGGATGCAGAGGGCAGCGGCCAGGATGAGGCCGGCTGCAGCCCGGGCGGTGACTCCTGTCATGCGCGAAATCCTTCCGGAGAGAGATGTGGGAGCGCGGAATCATAGCGGGTTTCCCCCGTTCGAAAGCCGCCCGGGGCCGGGCGCGAAACCTGTGGAAAACCGGTGGAGGGGCTGGGGGTCGCTGACCCAACATCTTGTGGTATCCGCGGCTGGCGGGCGACTTTCCGGCGGCCCCCCGCTGCAGCTTGACCCGGCTGGGCATGAATTAAACAAACATATGATTTATATAAGAAAAATACGGTGTTCCAGGGGGCACAAAATTCTTGACACGTTCCGGCACGATGCCTAATGTACAAGCCACGCCGGCACAACATCTTGTGCTGGCGTTTTCGTCAGAATATCGGGCCTTGACCCTGCGCGAACCCGGCTCATTTGCCGGGTGCGACCGGGGCAAAGGCCGGGCAGGGCAGGGCAGGCAGGGGGATGCCGGTCGGACGACCGGTACCAGGGACTGGCGCAGGGGGCAGGGTCCATCATGAAATCAGCAGTGCAGTTGGAAAGCCACAGGGCAGTGACCATCGGCTTCCAGGAAGCCTCGATCGACATCTGGGACAAGAAGTACCGGTTGAAGTCGAAATCGGGGGACGTGGTCGACGAGACCATGGACGACACCTACCAGCGTGTCGCCCGGGCCCTTGCGGACGTGGAGGCCGAGGGCGACCGGGAGCGGTGGTTCGAGCAGTTCCTGTGGGCCCTCCGGCGCGGCGCCATTCCTGCGGGCCGCATCATTTCCAATGCCGGGGCCCGGGAGCACAAGCCCGCCACGTCGACCATCAACTGCACGGTGTCCGGGACCATCGGCGACTCGATGCAGGACATCCTCACGAAGGTCCACGAGGCGGGCCTCACGCTGAAGGCCGGTTGCGGCATCGGCTACGAATTCTCGACCCTCCGGCCCAAGGGTGCCTACGTGTCCGGCGCCGGAGCCCACACGTCCGGCCCCATGTCCTTCATGGATATCTACGACAAGATGTGCTTCACGGTGTCGTCGGCCGGCGGCCGGCGGGGTGCGCAGATGGGCACCTTCGACGTGGGCCATCCCGACGTGCTCGATTTCATCCGGGCCAAGCGGGAAGACGGGCGCCTGCGCCAGTTCAATCTCTCGTTGCTCGTGACCGACGAGTTCATGCAGGCGGTCAAGCACAACCGGGACTGGGCCCTGGCTTTTCCCCTGGATGCGCGGGAAGTCGAGCAGCTCGGCATCGATCTCGACGACAGGGACAAGGTCCTCTGGCGCGACTGGCCCGCCACGGCCGGCTACGTGGTCAACGACAAGGGCCAGGTGGCCTGCCGTGTCTACAAGAAGCTGCCTGCCCGCCGCCTCTGGGACATGATCATGGCGTCGACCTACGACTTCGCCGAGCCCGGTTTCGTGCTCGTCGACCGGGTCAACGAGATGAACAACAACTGGTTCGAGGAGACCATCCGGGCCACCAACCCCTGCGGCGAGCAGCCCCTGCCGCCCTACGGTTCCTGCCTGCTGGGGTCTATCAACCTGACGAAGTTCGTGCTGGAGCCCTTCGCCGACACCGCGCGCTTCGACTGGGACGAATTCCACCGGGTCGTGAAGGTCTTCACGCGGATGCTGGACAACGTGGTCGAGATCAACGGCCTGCCCCTTCAGCGCCAGCGTGACGAGATCATGCGCAAGCGCCGCCACGGCATGGGATTCCTCGGGCTCGGCTCGACGCTCACCATGCTGCGGTTGCGTTACGGGTCGAAGGATTCCGTGAAGTTCACCGAGGACGTTTCCCGCGAGATGGCGCTGGCCGGCTGGGAAACGGCGCTGGACCTGGCGCGCGAGAAGGGACCTGCCCCGATCCTGCTCGAGGAGTTCACCGTCACCAGCACGATGCTGCGCAGGCGCCCGGAGATGGCCCGGGACGGCTGGAAGGCCGGCGACCGCATTCCGGGCCGGGTCCTGCATGCCCGCTACAGCCGCTACATGCAACGCGTGGCGGAGGTGGCGCCGGAGCTGGTCAAGGACCTGGAGCGCTTCGGCGCGCGCTTCACGCATCACAGCTCCATTGCCCCGACCGGGACCATCTCCCTGTCGCTGGCGAACAATGCCAGCAACGGCATCGAGCCGAGCTTCGCCCACCAGTACTCCCGCAACGTGATCCGCGAAGGCAAGAAGTCCAAGGAGAAGGTCGAGGTCCTGTCCTTCGAGCTGCTGGCCTATCGCCAGCTGGTGAACCCTGCCGCCGTGCCGGGCAGCACGAAGGCCGACGAGCAATTGCCCGAGTACTTCGTGACGGCGGAGGACATCAAGCCCCGGGAGCACGTGGATATCCAGGCCGCTTCCCAGCGCTGGGTCGATTCCTCGATCTCCAAGACGGCCAACGTGCCGACGGACTTCAGCTACGAGGAGTTCAAGGACATCTACATGTACGCCTACGAGATGGGGCTGAAGGGCTGCACCACCTTCCGCTTCAACCCGGAGGCCTTCCAGGGCGTGCTCGTCAAGGAGAAGGACCTCCAGAACACCCGGTATACCTTCGTCCTGGACGACGGTACCGAAGTAACGGTCCGCGGTGACGAGGAGGTCGAGTACGACGGCGAGATGCACACCGCCGCCAACCTCTTCGACGCGCTCAAGGAAGGCTACTACGGCAAGTTCTGAAGGCCTGAAACCCCGGAGTCACCCGCGTACAGGAAATACCGCCATGGCAAAGATCAAGATCGACAGGAAAATCGTCGGCTACCGGGTCGAGTCCGCAGACGAGAAGGGCGCCCAGAAGGCAGGCCAGCTCGCCGGCCAGAAGGCCGACTCCAAGGCCGACGTCAAGCGTCTCCCGGTGGAAGGCAACGTGGTCCGGATGCACGAGAAGCTCGAGCGCCCGGAGATGCTGCAGGGCTCGACCTACAAGGTGAAGACCCCCGTCTCCGACCACGCCATGTACGTCACCATCAACGACGTCATCCTGAATGCCGGGACCGAGCACGAGCAGCGCCGGCCCTTCGAGATCTTCATCAATTCGAAGAACCTGGACCACTACCAGTGGATCGTCGCGCTCACGCGACTCATGTCCGCCGTGTTCCGCAAGGGTGGCGATGTGGCATTCATGGTGGACGAGCTGAAGGCCGTCTTCGACCCGCGCGGCGGCTACTGGCAGCCGGGCGGCAAGTTCATGCCCTCGATCATCGCCGAGCTCGGCCACATCGTGGAGAAGCACCTGCGTTTCATCGGCCTCCTGCCGCCGGACAGCCTGGACGAGCACAAGCGCAAGCTCGTCGACCAGAAGCGGCGGGAATTCGAGGACCAGCAGCGCCAGCAGGACGCGTTCGCCCGGAGCGAGTATCCGGCGGGCGCCCAGATGTGCGGGGTGTGCAGTGCTGCTGCCGTGGTGTACATGGACGGCTGCATGACGTGCCTTGCCTGCGGCGATTCCAAGTGCGGCTAGGCGAAGTGCGGCTAGGCCAGGCGCGGCCAGGCGTGCGGAGTTGATCCAGGCCGTCCCCGATTTCAGCCGTGTCGGGGTGCTCGTCGCGGGCGACCTGATGCTGGACGAGTACTGGTTCGGCCCGACATCCCGCATTTCCCCGGAGGCTCCCGTACCCGTCGTCCGGGTCACCGGCTCCGAGGCGCGTGCCGGCGGCGCGGCCAACGTGGCAGTCAACCTGGCGAGCCTCGGCACCCGGACGTCGCTCACCGGCATCGTGGGCCGGGACGCCAACGCGGCCACCCTCACCGGATTGCTCCAGGAGCGCGGCATCGCCACCGACTTCGTCGAGGCGGCGGATCGCCCGACGATCACCAAGTTGCGGGTACTCTCCCGCAACCAGCAACTGATCCGCCTCGATACGGAAGACGCCTTCGGCGCCGGGGATGCGGTCCCGCTCCTCGGGGTCCTGGACCGGCTGTTGCCGGCCGCGACGGTCTGCATCCTGTCCGACTATGCCAAGGGCACCCTGGGCCGCGTCGCCGACCTGATCGCCGCCTGCCGGCGCCACGGCGTGCCGGTGCTCGTCGACCCGAAGGGCGCCGACTTCGACCGGTACCGGGGCGCCACGGTGCTGACGCCCAACCTGGCCGAGCTCGAGGCCGTCGTCGGGCCTGCGCGCGGCAACACTGAAATCGCCGCCCGGGGTGAGCGCCTGCGGGAGGCCCTGGACCTGCAGGCGCTCGTCGTGACGATGGGTGAGCGCGGCATGGCGGTCATCAGCGCCGGTGACGAGCCGGTCTTCCTGCCGGCGCGCGCCCGGCAGGTGTTCGACGTCACGGGCGCCGGGGACACGGTCATCGCCACGCTCGGGGCCGGCCTCGGGGCCGGCCTGGCGGTCCGTGAAGCCGCGGCGCTCGCCAACCTGGCGGCCGGGCTCGTGGTGGGCAAGATCGGCGTGGCCAGCGTGACGCCTTCCGAATTGCGCCTTGCCCTCCACCAGCACGGGCAGGGCGGGCGGGGGATCCTGCCGGGGCGTGCCGAGGCACGGCAGGTGGCAGCTGAAGCCCGCGGCCGTGGCGAGCGGCTCGTCATGACCAACGGTTGCTTCGACATCCTGCATTCCGGGCACGTGGCATACCTGGAGGAGGCGAAGCGGCGCGGCGATCGCCTGCTCGTGGCCGTCAACGACGACGCCTCGGTAACCCGGCTGAAGGGGCCGGGTCGGCCGATCAATCCGCTCGCGGACCGGATGGCGGTGCTCGCGGGGCTGGCTGCGGTGGACTGGGTCGTGCCCTTCAGCGAGGACACGCCGGAAGCGCTGATCGGGGACATCCTCCCCGATGTGCTGGTGAAGGGCGGTGACTACCGGCCCGAGAACATCGCGGGGGCGCGCCAGGTCCTCGAGAGCGGCGGCACCGTCGAGGTGCTCGGATTCCGGGTCGGCCGCTCGACGACGGCCCTCGTCGAGGCCGTCCGCCGGCTCGCACCGAAGTAACGACAGCCCGTGCCGCTCCGGGTCGCCTATGTCTTCCTGACTTACCTGGCGGTGCCCCTGCTGCTGCTCCATCTCCTCTGGCGGGGCTTGAGCGTGCCGGGATACCGCCGCCGCATCGGCGAACGGTTCGGCTTCTCGATGTCCCGGCTGCCGCGCACCTCGATCTGGGTCCACGCGGTATCGGTGGGCGAGGTCCAGGCGGCCGCGCCGCTGGTCCGGTCCCTGAAGAAACGCCACCCGGACGTACCGCTGGTGGTAACCACCATGACTCCCACGGGCTCCGAGCGCGTGCGCGCCCTGTTCGGCGATACCGTGATCCACAGCTACATACCCTATGACCTGGCCGGCGCCGTCCGCCGCTTCTTCGACTGGGCGCAGCCCATGCTGGCGATCATCATGGAGACGGAGCTCTGGCCGAATCTCTACCACGAGTGCGGACAACGCCGCGTGCCGCTGGTGCTGGCCAGCGCCAGGGTGTCACTGCGGTCCGTACGCCACTACCGCCGGCTGATCCCGCTATTCCGCGACACGTTGTCCCACGGCATCGTGATTGCCGCTCAGACGGCCGCGGACGCGGACCGCTTCCGCTCCCTCGGCGCAAATCCGTCGCGGACGCACGTCACCGGCAACATCAAGTTCGACTTCGATCTCCCGCCGGAGACAGCTGCCCGTGGTCGCGAACTGCGGCAGCAGCAGGCGCCGGGGCGTCCCGTCTGGGTGGCCGCCAGCACGCACGATGGCGAGGAGGAGGCGGCGCTCGACGCCCACGGCCGTATCCTGGAGCATCACCCCGACGCGTTGCTCGTGCTGGTGCCCCGCCACCCTGAGCGCTTTCCCCTGGTTGCAGCCCTGCTCGATGCCCGCGGAGTGTCCTACGTGCGCCGGAGCAGCCGGGCCATCGCAGGGCCCGGCACCCGCGTCCTGCTCGGCGACACCATGGGCGAGCTGACCACGTTCTACGCGGCTGCGGACGTGGCCTTCGTTGGCGGCAGCCTGGTGCGTGTCGGCGGTCACAACCTGCTCGAGCCGGTCGCCCTCGGCGTCCCGGTGGTGACGGGGCCCCACAACGAAAATGCCGCGGACATCGCCGAGCTGCTCGTGGACTGTGGCGCCGCCCTCGCGGTGCCCGACTGGGCCGGCCTGGCGGCGGAAGTGAGCTGGCTGCTGGGTGACGAAGCGGAGCGCCGGAAGCGGGGTGCTGCCGGCAGCGAGGCGATCCACGCGAATCGCGGGGCCCTGGATCGGCTCCTGGAGCTCATCGATCCCCTGGTCGGCTGACCCGGGGGGCGCCCGCCGCCTGCCGGGCGGCCCGGTCGGCGTCTAGTTGACCACCGGAGGCGCCGGTTCGGATGCCTCCATGCCAGCCACTTCCCCGGCCAGCATGCTGTCGATCTGCGCGATGTCCTCGACCGTGAGGGTCCCCGCCGCCTGCTTCAGCCGCAGGCCGTTGATCAGGTAGTCGTAGCGGCTGCGCAGGTAGTTGGTCTCGGCGCTGAAGAGCGTGCGACGGGCCGCCAGCACGTCCACCGTGGTGCGCGTGCCCACCTCGAAACCCGCTTCCGTGGCCTTCAGGGCCGTCTTCGCCGATTCGTAGGCCTGCTTTAGGGCCTGCACCCGGGAAATTCCCGAGATGACGCCGAGATACGCATCCCGGGTCTGGCGCTCCGTCTCCCGGGCGGTCCGCTCGAGCCGTTCCCGCGCGGCCCGGTGCTGGTAGACGGCCTGCTGGACCCGGGCGGAGGTGCTGCCGCCGCTGAAGATGGGCAGCGCAAACTGCAGCGACAGGGAGTCGGTCTCCAGGTCGGTGGCGGTATCGCTCTGACAGGTGTCGCCGGGCGAGGTCAGGCAGGGCGAACGCGAGAAGCCCTCATTGTCTACGTTGTTTCGTTGAGCGACGAAGTCGACGGTCGGGTAGTGGCCCGTGCGCGCGATGTTGACGTCGTCCTTGGCGATCTCGGCGCCGATCTGACTCGAGATGAGGCTCCGGTTCTGCAGCATGGCCAGGTCAACCCACTGGTTGGCGTCGGCCGGGTCGGGACTGCGCAGGGGCAGATCCTCGGCTGGCTTCGCGAGTGGTGGGGGCGACTCGTCGATGATCGTGCGGAGCACCTCCTGCTGGTTGGCCAGGGCCCGCTTCGCCAGGATCTCCGCGGCCAGTGCCTGGTCGTAGGCGGCCTGGGCCTCCTGCACGTCCGTGATGGCGATCAGGCCCACTTCGAAGCGCTTCTGGGCCTGCTCCAGCTGGCGGCCGATCGCCTCCTTCGAGGCCTGCTCCGATCCGAGGGTGTCGGCAGCGGCCAATACGTTGAAATAGGCATCAGCGACCCGAATGGCCAGGTCCTGCTGGGCGGCCTCGTAGTCCACGTCGGCCTGGGCGGACAGCTTGCTGGCCTGGGACAGCTGGACCCACTGGTCCCAGCGGAACACGGACTGGCGCAACTCCAGGTTCCAGTTTCTGGCGTCATTATCGCGGGTGTCGATGATCCGGGGCACGGGCGGTGAGTTGCCCAGCGTGGTCACGGTCTCGCCGTCGGCCGCGGTCTTGGCCAGGTTGTACCGGCCATTCACCTGGGGCAGGAGGCTGCCCCGCGCAATCGGCCGGCCCTCCTGGGTGGCCAGCTTGTTCGCCTCCGCTTCCCGGACCAGGGGGTCGCTGCGCACCGCCTTCTCGTAGATCTGCAGCAGGGTATCGCCGGACGCCGCGCCCGACGCCAGCAGCGCGCCGAACAGCAGTGCGCGGGGAAGCAGCTCGAATCCGTGTCTCATGACGTCCCTTCCAAGGAAAT
>Ga0268299_1002485_pt1 | contig 21790 bp, 19 predicted proteins | sample NOBtaG_FD_193484 | JGI IMG/M metagenome (GOLD analysis project Ga0268299, IMG submission 193484) | Activated sludge microbial communities from bioreactor in Nijmegen, Gelderland, Netherland - NOB reactor | ecosystem: Engineered > Bioreactor > Aerobic > Activated sludge | place: Netherlands... | reverse complement strand
TGCTTCACGGCTTTGTTTTAGTAAATCATCTTTGTTGCTGTTAGTGTTCAGTGTTTTAGCTAAGTCTTCCAACAAAAAAGCACCATTTTTAGCATTAGCAAAAGCTAAGGCTTGAGCTAGACCAGCAGTATGGATTAACACAGGGAGTTTATCTGCCATTGTTTTGTATTTGTCTTTTTTTTCTTTAGATTCTGTAGCAACTTTGCTAACGTGTCCATAAGCACTGCTTGCATATTTTTGGTTACGTGTTGGCATAGTTTTTTCCTCCTAACTTACTGGTTTATTAATTTGACTGAGCATAAGCCATGACCAACGGTTGCTTTACCGCCAAATTGCACAGTTTTGTTAGTTATTGTTGTGATGGTCTTAAAAACATCAGTTGCACTTACATTTGCTTTTTTAGTAGGATTAGCAATAACTAGTCCAGACAAAATTGTCTCTGTTGGCAAAGTTTCTTCGTACCAAAGACCACCTTTTTTAGCTGTTTTAGTTTTATCATCTATGACAATTCTTGCAGAAACTTCTGTTGCAGTTTCTAACAAAAAGCTTAATAAATCGTCTGAGACAATACAAAAACGTGCTTTAAGCATATCTTGCCATTCTGTATCATCAAAAATATTTTCTGCTATCCATTTAGCCCAAATATCAGTTTTGTCACAATTCATATCATTTGGAGTTAAATCTAAATCTTCTAAAAATACCTTGCTGTTATTGTTAACAACCTTATGTTTTAGACAACTAGTTGTTGTTACTAAACAAGAGGTTTCTTCTAATATTGTAGGATTTGCAGGCAAATTATTTATTCCTGCTACCTTAGCATCACGGACAAATCTTTGTAGAATGTAGGGCGAAGTCACCCAAGCAAACGTCCCTACAAGGCTACGAATAGGCAGTAACAACAAACGTTGATCGGAAAATTGCACAGATCCAGCATGCTCCATAGTTTGATTAGCTGTATTATTAGCTGTGCCAAATATTTTTTCTTGGTTTGCTGTATCACAAAGATCTCGTAAACTACCTTTTACAGATGAACCTGGCAAAAAAGGTATTCCAGTAGCTTTTTCTCTAGCGATAGGCAAATCAATTACACCAATTCCTTGGCCTGTACCAGCATGCAAAGGCGATAGTGCATGCACAAAAGCTAAACGCGCTTCCATAAAAATTTCTCCTTGGTTAATTTTGTTTAGTAAGAAAATCAAGAAATGCTTTGAGTATATTAGTTTCTTTATTTAATAATGGGTTTCCATTACTTCTTGTTATTTTAAGTGCTTCTTGTTCTGTAAGGTTAATTTGGACATTTTTTGGCTGATTCCAATTATTAGCTTTTAAGACCACTTGATTATTAATCGCTTGTTGAGTACCTTCTAAAACCGCAGCTAAACCTACATAACCATTGCTACATTTGATTGGCCGCAAAATAAGAGGACTAGCTAATCTATCAGAGTTTTTTAGAGCAAGTGTTGTATCTTGTGGATCACTAGTTTTATATCTGTTCCCATCCTTAAAATGAAAAATTATTGGTAAACCAAAAACTGCACGAGGAAATTTATTAACAGGATGTGTTGGATTATGATCTTTATTTTGGTTAACTAAATGTTGTTGTGTTAATCGTCTAATAGCATCTGGCTCAGGCCAGCGGCTACGGCCTTGGTTCCCGTTGCGTTGTTGGCGAAAAATTTTTAGTTTACTGATTAAAATGTTACTGGCTTCTTTACCATTAGCAAAAGTTGTTGGAAGAATCTTAAATTCTAGCTTATGGCTTAAATGAGGGACGTTTTGAGGCCAATTTGCAGAATCAATAACATGTTTTTTTAAGCCTGCACGAATATTATTTTCTACATCTTTTGTATTAATCTCTTTTGATTTTATAGAGATAGCTCCAAATCCGCGTCTAGTTCTTGCTCCAATACCGCCAAATGTTTCCCAAGCCCAAAGAGCAGCTTCTACTTCTGTTTGTAAATCTTTTAAGCCTAAAGTGTCTAATTCTTTTTTTGAAATGTTGTTTAATTTTATTGTTAAAGTAAACTTAATATTATCTCTAAGTTTTTTGTTTTCTTGTCTTAAAGGAAAAGCTGTATAAGGGTTAATATCTTTTGCAGAGTGAATAAGTTCTACACCTTTATTAGCTGTTTCAACAAAAACTTGCACTTTTGAAGCGGGCTTTTCACCTTTTTTATCTTTGCTAGCCGTTCCCCAAATCGCATCTTCTGCTCTTTTCATTTGTTCTAAGTCTGCAAATGCTCCACCACGACAAGCACGCCACCAAAAACGCAACTGCCCACGAATGCTTGAACCACGTATTGTTGTTATTGGGTCTGCTTCGCCCGGCTTTACTCCACCACCAAACAAAGGTGTGATTAATTCATATTCGCGTACTTGAGTAATGTTTGGTTCCTTAAGCGGAGGAAATTTTGGACATTCAACCTTTGGTCTTCTATTCATTATTTCACCTCCATTATTTCGTTTTTTCCTGACCAAGTGCCTAGCACGGCTAAACCAAAACTGTCTAAGCGGCTTTGTTCATCGTCGCTAACTGAACTTAACCAGATTTTGTCAACCCAGTTTTCTAACTCTTTTTCATTTGTCGTCTTCTCATCAAACTTTAAGAAAAACACTGTTCCAGCAGGTGCCAAGCGTCGTGTAGCTTTAGGCTTGTTAGTTTCAAAGTCCCAGCCAGAGATGACTTGAGGACGCTCTACACGAATGGCTTTTATTTGTGCAGTTAAAGTTTTGTAAGGTGTTATCAAATATTCAGGTTGACAAATATTCTTAAAATAACCTGGTGTTAACAGCAACACTCTACAAGCTTTTGTTTTCAAAATTCTTTGTTTAATTTCATTAGGACAGCTAGCAAAAGACACAGAATTATTATTTTTTTGCCAAGAAACTATTCGCCTTTCACCACCAAGCATGGCAACACCTTCGCGTAAATTAGCCTCAGTTTGCACAGCTAAAGCAAGACGAGTTAAATTAGCAAGCTTTTTATCAGCTTGTTTTTGATAAGTAAATTCTAAGCCTTGTGTTTGAAATAACGCGCCTTCCCTAGCAGTTTGGCTTTCATTCAAAATGCTTACATGTGTTCGTATATCTAAACTTGGCCCTTTATGCCCAAGAGCAGAGAGATTAACATCTAGCTTATCTTGAGCGTTATTTAACCACTCTTCAAGCTTTTTCCAATACCAAAACCTAGGTGCAAATTTATGTGTTTTGCTAGGGTCGGCTTTAGTCATACCAACCAAAGAAAGGTTTGTTTGTAAATCAGTAAAGCTATCTTCAGGCATGTCTATTGGTACAAGTTTTTTTATATTAACTGTAGTTTCATTATTTGAATCATTGTTAAGAATTACTAAATCCATTGGTGCAGGCATTAACCAATTTTGAATGCTTCCTGTTTCAGCAAGTTCAACTAAAAATGGCCCTTTAATAGCAATTTGTTTTACTTCACTAATTTTTCCTTTTTGGAAATTTCCTTGTGCATCTAGTCCAGCACGGGTACGAACTCCGCCAGCAATCGTTGATGGGAAAGGAAAACTTAAGCTAGCGGCTCTCGCACCAGGATCACCAAATGGACGACCATCACGAAAAATTATTGGATCACGGGGTTCAAGTATCCAAACAGTCATATGCTATTTTTCCTTTCCTATTAATTTTTTAACTTCAGCAAAAATGCGAGCAACTACAAGTTCATCCGCTAGATCTTTTAATTCCTTAATGGAATTTACTTTTTCTAAATGTTCATTGACTAAAGCTAAAGTTTCTTGATCTATAATTTTGCGTGCAAAGATTCTTTTAGCTTCTACTTTTACCAATTTGTTTAATGTAGTTATCTCTTTATCACTAAATTCTTCTGGCTTTTTAATAGCCAAACTTAACACTAGGTCTCTTAATTCATAAGCTACTCCATCAGGAATTTGATCATTTGCATGAAATGAGAGCCAATCTTCTAATCGCTTGTCTATTTGACCCCATCGGCCCGAAATAGTTAAATCTACCCCACTGCGTTTACTTACAGTTACAGCCAAAGCGTCTTTGCCATCTACACTTTTAGCAGCTTTTTCTGCTGCTCTTGCTAAATTTAACGAATCGCTAAGAGGATCCAAATGATGGACAATCGCAACTCCAACAGAAAGAGTAGGAGAAATATTTTCCTTGTTAGAAAAGTTTTTTAACTCTTCTTTGAAGTTTTGATTTAACTTAAATGCACAATCTAAAATTGTATGTATTGGCACAAACGCTAGCACATCATCGCCACCAGCATAAACAAGTGAACCTTTATGCTCTGCTACAATTTTTCGGACATTGCTAGCAAAGCGACTTAGAGCGTTAGAAATATTTCTGTGTGCTTCTGGAGTGTTTTGGCTGTCAATAGCTTCACCCATTCGATCACCATCAGCTAAAAGCAGCCCGTAATAGGGGCTTGGGCGTTTGTCAGCAAGATTGCAACTTTTATAAAATTCGTTTAGTGCTTTTTTAGCTTGTTTTAGTTTCTCATCTTCATTTTTAGCAAAAAAATCAACTAATCTTTCTTCAAACAAAATATGTCCATCATAATTTTCAAAAACAGGATGAGGATCTCCTGGCACATTTCCCAGTTCACTTTCAAGACCAAAATCTTGTTTTAAGGTAATAATATATTTTCTTACAGCAGTTTTATGCTCTTCTTTTAGCAATTCTAAAAATGGCAAAGATGCTATGTGAGATGTAGAAAAGAATCTATCTTTCCCTTTTCGCCGTTCTCCATGACGTTTTAATAAGCCTACTCCGCAAAGCTTTTCACTAGGTTTAATCCGACATTGACGAAGGAGTTCTTTTTCAGGAAATCTAGTAGGATCAATAACAGCTTCACGTTGTCCATCTAATGATGATTTTGGAACACCAGCCTTTCCCCAAGAAACAGCATTATAATTTTTAGTAGCTTTTCGTGCCGCCATTAGAGCTTCTGCTTGTTTGCGAGTTTCAACATATTTTTCTAAGCTCTCTAATTTTGTAGCTACCCAGAAAAACTCTAGCATGTCCGCTATTTGTGCATCTGCGGTTTTATTATCAAAATATCCTCGAAGATTTTTCAAGCCATCTTCTTTAATTTCATTAAGTCGAGTTTTTACATTAGTTAGAGCTTGTTTACAAATTTCTTCAGGATTATTTTTAACAATTGCTACTATTTTGTTTGCAACATCAAAACTAATATCAGGCTCTAAATCAGATAATTCTGTTGGAGCAGGGAAAATTAAGTTCTCAATGCCTTCTTTTTCCGCAATGCTATGAGCAGCCGTTTTTGAAAGCTCACTAAGTAGCCAAGAACCAAACCAAAGATCCCGACTTCGCCTAGCAGTGATAATAAAATCCTGCACTGGGCCGATATGAATAATAATTAAGTATTCCATAGCACAACCTGTAAATGAAAGTTGATTAAATTGTTATTATGAAAAAGTAATATGCTATTTTTGCTAGACGCAAAATTTACATAACTTTTTACTAATAATCAACTACTTAATCTTAAAAAGATAAAATTACTATTTATAGCTTTTTAACTAAAGCATTATTTGTATTTTTATTGGGATTCTAAAACAAAATTGGCAGATTAAAAGAGCCAGCAAGCTTGCTGAGTGGAAAATTTTTAGGGTTTATGTTGTCTATTTAGCTACTCTCATTTTCTGACTGCTGCTAAATTCCCAAACTCTAGTTAATCCTTGGGAAATGTAAGTAATATAGATTCGTGAGAGTTTTTTAGGGGTTTTTGACATTTTTTTCATAGAACTTTTTTGCAGGTTAAGCAAAAACACCCAAATTATGCTAGGAATATATCTTGCATGTTAAATGGGTTAGCATGATTATGGAGGTTAAACTGTTATGAAAAAGGTAATAAGCTTGTTGATCCTTAGAATAGCTATTATTAGTTCTCTAATAATAGCTACTACGCTAGGTGTAACAGCACAGTGGAACAACCCGTATTGGGGAACAAGTTGGAATAATCCTACATCAAGCCTACTGCAAACTATGACTATGAATAAAGTTTTTGCCGATAGTATGAGAAAACCGTTTGAGCAAAGAGGCAAAGCTTTAGATCAAAGGTCGATACCAAAGCAAAATAAACTTACTCCATACCAGCAAAAATCTGTAACTTTCTCGCCTGTTGCTAATATGATTATGCCAAAACAGCTAGCTGAAACGATTGGAGCAACACCCAAGGATCGCAAAGAACTTCAAAAAGCATTTACCGAATTTTTGCAGGTTTTCGACCAGGAAGCCGCTTTAGACAAAGAAGAAAATAATGTTGCTCGTGCAGTCACTTTTTTTATTGTTTGCAACTACATTGTTGCTACAGGCTCGGAGTTTGAGGAAGAACAGATCAATTTTATGGAGAGAGATATAAATATTTACCTAGCAGAAAACGAGTATTTTTGCGCCTTCGATAACCACAGGAAGCAAGAACTTTATGAAAGCTTGGTCATTCTTGGCACCCTTGCTGCCGCAGGCTATCATGACGGAGAGGAAAACGGACGAAAAGAGCAAATGGAGAGATTCCGCTCTTTAGCACGTAATGGCTTGGAAACCTTGCTAGGTGTACCTGTTGAGAGGTTGAAATTGACAAAAGTAGGGTTGGTTATTAAATAGTTTTACTTCTGCTCGAATAATCCATTTCTATCAGATTTGCCTTTTTAATGTCTTCTTGTTTTTTTCCTTAACTCTAACAGAAATAGAATAAAGGGAAACAAAAAGATATTACGATACAACTCAATAAGCAAATCATACAAAATCAATAGTTTATCTATTAAAACATCTCAATTCTTGAGAGTTTTCTAATGATTAAGTAGTTTTATCTAAAATCAAAAATGCAGCCGTGCTACAAACAACAGGACTAAATTTTGACCATGCTGGCTATATTATTGCTTGACCAGTTCTACACGACGGTTTTTTGCGCGACCTTCTTCGGTATCGTTGCTTGCCATAGGAGCTAAGGGGCCGACACCGCGGCTAATAAGGCGACTTGCAGAAATACCGTGTTGTGTAATGAGTGCTTGCACTACTGCTTCAGCACGGGCATGGGAAAGCCTCATATTTAGATCCAGCGAAGCAATATTATCTGTATGACCTACTACATAGACCTTCAATGCTAAGTCTGCTTTCAGCAATTTGGCAATTTCGGTTACTGCGTTGTCTGATTCAGGTTTCAACTCAGATTTTCCTGTGTCAAAGTAAATTCCTGGAACCTCAACGTGTCCACTAGTTCTAAGGCTAGTTTTAAAGATTTCTGCACTTGAAGTTACTTCCTGGGTCATTGCTTCCTTTTCGATAATGGTTAGCATATAGCCTTTTCCCCAAGCAGTGTCAAGCAATGCCCAGACTTCCTTACCATTCTTAGCTACTTTCAGAACTGTATAGCGTTTATCTTCAAAAAGTGTTGTTCCACCGATTTGAGCGATAGCTTGCTGATGATTACGTATGATCTGCAAGGGTGAAGGGGCTACTGTAGCATCAGTCTTATATCTAATTTCAAAGCGTTTTCCTTCTACAGCAGTTTCGGTTGTCTTTCCAGTTTTAAAAGCAAATCGGTCAAAAGCGACTGTTTTGCAATATTCTATATGCATGTCCTGCATGCGAGTAAAAAGCGGATGGTCTTGGCAGCCAGCTTTATCTGGACTCTGAGACAATACAATACTACAAAACAAAAAAATCCAAATGATGAGAACATGGATGGAAACCAATAGAGATTTTAATTTAGTACATTGCATATGATGCCTCCAGTCAAAAGTTGCTCATTGTTTTGCTTAATACATCAATTACTTACAATAACTACAAAAACAAGACTTCCAAAATCGTCCCACAACTTTGCTGATGTGCTTCTATACTTAAAGCAATGAGTATGCCTAATACTAAGCTTATAAAAATGGGTGGTTATATTTTGTATATGGGTTATATTTCCCAAAATTGAAGAATAATTGGGGGAATTAACTGTAGTGATTGCAATGTCTATTGACCATATTTAATACTCCAAAGTATTTTTGTTTGAAGTTTATTTATTTTCTTGCAGAGATATAAATTTTTACAGGTGGTTGCACTTTGTACACTTGAGCAAAGTTGTTTTGGTTGATTGCTAAGGCTAAATGGCCGCGAGAATCAATGTAAAGCAGAGGTTGGTTAACTGCCACATCACTAAAGGTTTTTACAAAAGGTAAGGAAATATTTTGCTCCCCTATTTTTATATTTATTTTTTCACTAATTTTATAGCCTAGTTTATAAAAAACTTCTGCATCAACATTGGTAACTAAATTTCCATAGGGGCCATCTAGCCCGATGACCTCAGCACTTAAGCCTTTTTCATCAATTTGTGCAGCACTGATATTAAGTTTTACTAGCTCATTAATTGGTAATATGGGCCCTACTTTAGCCCAATTTTCACCTTTTGCTATGTGTGCTGCTACAGGTGAAAAAATATCTCGGCCATGAAAAGTTGATGACAAGGCTTGACCAATCATTAATTTAGTGTTGGTAATTTCCCTTACAGCTTCTAATCCGTCTTGTTGCTCAACTAGCGTTAGCAAACCATTGTTAGGCAAAACAAAATATTGACCGCGCTTTGATTTAGCTACAATAGCTTTTCTTTCACTCCCAACACCAGGATCTATAACAACTGCAAACACTGTTGCAGGCGGGTAATAAGCAGTTGTTCCTGCCAAAAATCGCGCTCCATCTAAAATTGAGTAAGGCGTAACTTGATGGCTAATATCAATAATTTTAAGTTTTGGTTCGATTGAAAGCATAACACCTTTACAAATTGCTACAGAATCGTCAATTACTCCAAAATCAGACATAAACAGTATTGTAGGGCTGTTAGTTTGCTGAGTTTTCGGAGTTCGCTTTGAAGTTTGATAACTGCTAGCAAAAGTCATTAAGCTAGGCGACACCAACAAATTAAAAAGAATAAAAAAAGTAGCAAAAATAGATAAGATTAATTTTTTCATATAGATAAAACACTCTAAGCTTTTTGTTTGATTTTTAGCATCATTATTGCAGAAAGAAAACCAAGAAATAAACAACTTATCCAAAGTGTTGATGCTCCAAAATTTTCTAAAACGTTTGTACCAAAAACTGGCCCTAAAGTAGTTCCAAAACCAAAAGACATTGCAAAAATGCCCATGTATTCACCACGTCTACTAACTGGTGAAACTTCAGCAACATAAGCAGAACTTGCAGGAAATAAAATCATTTCTCCAAAAGTCCAAATAACAACGCTAATTGCTGCTGTGATTGGATCGCTAATCCAAATCATTGCACCAAACCCTAGTGCAATTAAAATACAACCTAATGCTAGAGAATATTTGTAAGCCCAAGTGTTGGTGACGGAATTAATAGGAATTTCTAGAAATGTGATAATTATTGTATTTAATGTAAATAATAAACCATAAATGGCTTCTGACATTTTTAGATCTCTAACTAAATAGAGTGCTGCTGTACTTTCTAGCTGAAAAAATACTAATATAGTTGGAATTAGTGCTAGTAGGAAGTAAATAAAAGCTCTATTTTTAACTGGGGGCAATGGATTATCAATGTTTTCTAGCTTTGCATGACTTTCGCTTTTTACGATAAAAGCTTTTTTTACATGCTTAAAGAAAAGTATAAGCACAATTCCTGCTACTAGTGAAGTAACACCATCTACAACAAATAGAAGAGGATAAGAAAAATAAACTAAAAAACCTCCAACCGCTGGGCCAACACTCATTCCTAGATTTATTGCTAGACGATTTAAGGCAAAAGCTTGTTTTAACTGCGAGCTTGGGACTATTTCGCTAATTATTGCCATACAAGCTGGCCTAAAAGCTTCACTAATTATTGACCAAATAAAGGTGAGGGCAACAATAGCTGGAAAACTATTGATAAAAGGAAATAAAAACAATGTTAAACCAGATAAAACTAGGGAGGTTTTCATCACTTTACTTGCACCAATGTTGTCGGCAATACGCCCAGCTATTGGAGCCGTCAGTATTCCACCAATTCCATGCGCTATTAAAGCAAGACTAGCTTTTTGTGCTGGAATATTTAATGCTTTGGTTAAATAGATCATTAAAAAAGGCAGTACCATAGTACCAGCACGATTTATTAACACGGTTGCAGACAGTAACCATAACTCTTTAGGTAAACCTTTAAGATCTCGCCAAGGATTCATAAAAATTCTTCTACCCAGACAACAGCAATTTGAGCTACAAATTGAGGATTCACGGGATTTTTAGATTAAAAATTAAACTTCTATTTGCTATTTGCAAGAATATAAACTAAAAACAAATACAAAAAGGCTTGCTAAATTGTTCTCTTTGTTGGCAGATTTGGCTTTAATGGCTATAAAAACTAATTGTAAAAGAGGAGATTATACAGATGTTTACTGTTGGTGTGGTGCAAATAAATTCTACAGATAAAGTTTTAGACAACTTAAATCGTTGCGAGAAGCTTATTTGTCAAGCTGCTGAACGAGGGGCAACAATGGTAGCTTTGCCAGAAAATTTTGCTTATTTACGCTCAGAATCAGAAGCTGTTGAATATCGACAAACTCTTACAAGTGATTTAGTTACATGGTGTAAAGAGCTTGCTCAAAGATTAAAAATTTTTCTCCTAGCAGGAAGCTTTCCAGAAAAAACGGAAACGTCTGATAAAATATATAATACAAGCTTAGTTTTTGACACGGAAGGTAATATTATTGCTCATTACCGAAAAATACATCTTTTTGATGTTACATTGCCTGATGGTACAGTGTTGATGGAATCGCAGTTTGTTCAAGCAGGCGATGAAATGGTTACTACAACGGTATTAGGTCATAAAATAGGTTTAACTATTTGTTATGATTTGCGATTTCCTGAACTTTATCGACGGCTAACTTTAGCTGGAGCAAAAGCTATTTTTGTCCCTTCGGCTTTTACATTGCAAACAGGGCGCGATCATTGGGAAGTGTTACTGCGAGCGCGAGCAATAGAAAATCAAGTTTATATAATTGCTCCAGCGCAATTTGGACAGCATACCCCAAAACGTGCTAGCTATGGTCGAGCTTTAATTGTTGATCCTTGGGGAACTGTAATTGCAAAAGCATCTGATAAAGAAACTGTGATTCTTGCTGATTTAGATTTTGATTACCTTGATGCAATTCGTCAAAGAATGCCTTGTAGCAAACATATTAAGTTAATTTAACTAGGAGATTTAATGACTAACTTACGCGGTAACAAAACTTTGGAGCTAGTTTTATCTCGTGACAGCACGATTTCAATTCATGAACAATTAGTAACACAACTAAGCTTGCAAATAGTTAATGGTCTGCTTAAACCAGGTGATAAACTTGCCTCAGTTCGTACTCTAGCACGTCGCTTAGGTATTCATCATAATACAGTTAGCACTGCTTATGGAGAATTAGCAGACCGTAATTTAGTAGAAATTAAACATGGAAGTGGAGTTTATGTAAGTAAACCTAGTTTAATTACTTCAGAAGAGACAGATTTAGATAGCATTATTCGTAGCTTTTTAGATGTTGCTCGTAAACAAGGCTATTCTTTGCAATCAATTCGTGAGTCAGTAATAAAATGGTTAGATAAACAGCCGCCAGACCATATTTTAATTATTGAGCCAGCAAAAGATTTACAAAAAATATTAATTTATGAGCTAAAGCAGCATTTTGATTGTGAAATTTTGGCAGCAACTCCAACAGAGGTAGCTACAAAAACAGCAATTTTAACAGGTGCGCTTTCAGTTGCTACTATTTATCATTCAGTAGAAATTAAGAAGTTATTACCTAAAGATATTTTACTAATAAATATAAATTTACAAACAGGTCAACAAGAAGCTGAAAAGCTTAAAAAGTTGCCTGTAGGGGCAATGGTTGGACTAATTTCTATTGGGGAAACAATGCTAGAGTTTGCCCGAATTGTGATAGGCTCTTTACGAGGGGAAGATTTAATGGTTAGAACAGAAATTTTTGCTGATACTAAAAAATGGCAATCGCTAGTTAATGTTGCTGATTTAGTTATTACAGATAGTTTTTGTTTTGAAAAAGTGGCTCAAGTTGCAGGGAAAAAAGTCTTACAACTAAACTTAATTTCCCCTCAAATAGTTCGTTATTTGCGTAATGCCTTAAAAAATTCTTTTAGCTAATAATTAGGCAATAATAACTGTGATAGTTGAAAATTTTTCATGAAATCTTAAATCTAGCCAAAAACCTAAAGTGTATTTTTGCTCTTGGTCAGCACCATTTAAGGCTAAAACTATTTCTTCACCACTTTCTATAACTTGAGCCGTGACATTAAATTTTGCTAAATAGGGATTAATTTCTTGTAAAAGGAAATTTTTAATTTCTTCTACAACATAACTTTCAATTACTTTATCTTCTGTATTTTCAGCTAAATGAAAATGTAAGTCTTCCTCATCATCTCCAATATGATTATGAAAATCTAAAGTTGTACAAAAGCGACGTGACATAATAAGTCGAGCAATTTCTTCATGACAGGAGCCACAACCGCCGCCAGCTTTGCACTTACGGCGGACTTGAGCTACAGTATTTGCATCTATTTCTAAAATTGTGTCTAAAACTTTTTGTCGGCTAACTTTTAAGCATAGACAAATTAACTCATCTGGAGAGCCTGTATAAATTCTACGGTCGCCATGTAAGTGCATAAATTTTCCTTTTCTGATTTTATTAATAAAAATTATTCAGCCGCTTCATAAGCTTGTTTAATCCAGTTAATAAGCTCTGAGTCTACTTCATCAACAGTTGTTAACTTTACCTTAAAATGACACATACTATTAGCAGGCATTTCAGCTAGTCTATCAGTAGCTTGAAGACTTTTTAGGTTTATCCCCACTTCAACACGACTATTAGTAGCAGGTGTAATCATTGCAAATTGTTTTTTACGACGTAGACTAACATAGCCTTTTTTTGGTGCAATTTCAAATGTGCCAAATTCATTAATTGCTTCCATTAGCTTTTCATGGATTGGTCGTAAACTAGCCTTAGCTCCTGCGTAAATTTCATTAAGTATGTCAGTTGATGAATTATCTTTAGTTTCATTTTCAGCAGGCTTAAGAAATAAATGTGTTAGAGTGTTAGCATCTCCATGCCCTAAAGTTAAGTCTTTTTTAAGCATGTCTCGGATTTCACCATGTTTTGCAAGGCCACTTTGTTTAATTATTGACATTAAATCATCTAGAGTTTTACCTGTTTTTGTTTGAATATTTTTTAGCTGAGTTTCAATAGCTTTGTTAACATCACTCATAGATTTTTCCTTTCAATAGCTTGTTTTTATCATTTAAAAGGCTTTGCTAGCTTTGTTATGAGTACTAGATTTAAGCGTGTTATATTAGCAAGATCAAGTTTTCTTTATCTATCAAATTTTCCAAAAAGCAGTTTAGGATAAATTTTTATGTTTAGCCCAGAAACCATTATTACCGAGCAAATAGCAAATAATTATCGGCCTACTTTATCACCAGAAATTTACAAAAAACGTCGGGAAGAATTTTTGTCAAAACTAGGTAATGGAGTAGCAATTTTTCCTAGCGCACCAACTACTATTCGCACTAATGACACAGATTATCGTTATAGACAAAATAGCGATTTATATTATTTAACAGGATTTACTGAACCAGAAACAGTATGTTTACTTGCACCAAACCACCTAGAACATAAGTTTGTCTTATTTGTTCGTCCTCGAAATGAGGAAAAGGAGATTTGGGAAGGGCGACGAGTGGGCCCGGAAGGAGCTAAAGAATTACTTGGCGCAGATGCTACTTATGAAATTGAAAAGTTGGATGAAGAACTACCTAAATACTTAGAAAAAGTAGATTTTATTTACTATTCATTAGGCAATGAGCAGCGTTTTGACCAAAGAATTATTAATTTAATTAAATATTTTCGCTCAATGCGTCGGCGCAATGGTGTAGGGCCTTATTCAATAATTGACCCAACGGAAATTTTACAAGAAATGCGGCTTATTAAAACACCTGAAGAACTAGAACTGATGAGACGTTCGGCTACAATTGCTGCACAAGCTCATTTAGCTGCAATGAAAGCAGTTAAGGTTGGGATGTATGAGTTTGAAATTGAAGCAGTTATTGAGCATTATTTTCGTCGAAGTGGTGCTAATGCACCAGCTTATAACTCAATTGTTGGAGCAGGTGCTAATGCTACAATTTTGCATTATGTAGAAAATAACTGCCAGATAAAGGATAACGATCTTTTACTAGTAGATGCTGGTGCAGAATATGAGCATTATTGTTCAGATATTACCCGAACTTATCCGGCTAATGGACGATTTACTAAGGAACAAAAAGAAATCTATGAAATTGTTTTGGCGGCTCAACTTGCTGCAATTGAAAAAGTAAAGCCAGGTGCAGCCTTTGATGATGTTCATCAAGCAGCTTTAGATATAATTGTAGACGGACTTTTTAATTTAGGGCTGCTTTCTGGTGAACGGGAAAAAGTTATAGAAGAAAAACAATATCAAAAGTTTTTTATGCACCGTACTAGCCATTGGTTAGGGATAGATACACATGATGTAGGTAAATATAAACAATCTGATGAGTCACGTATATTAGAGCCAGGAATGATACTAACCGTTGAGCCAGGAATTTATATTAGACCAATGGATGATGTACCAACAAAATATCATAATATTGGAATACGTATTGAAGATGATGTATTAGTTACTGAGCAAGGGTCAGAAATATTAACTGCTTTTGTACCAAAGCAAATCAATGAATTAGAAGCAATTATTGGACGGGGGAATTAGAAAAATGAAGCGTTGCCCAATATGCGATAAGATGTGGGAGATTAATAAAGTATTTTGTCCCTGGGATGGATACCGGCTAAAGGAAATGACACCTGAAGAAGTGACAGAAAGAATGGCTGCTAATGCTATAGAGCCACAATTTGAAATCTTTGAAGAAATAAGAAAGATGGATAAAACATTGCTTGATTCTGTAGCTGAATTTGGGGCAACAGAAACCAGCAAATTAGTTGATATTGCTATTTCTGCATTGGAAAAACGCCGGGAACGTGACCAAGAAAATGTCCGTGATCAAATGAAACTAATAGATTTATTTAATCTGCATTGTAGGACAATGCAATATTTTGTTGATCGGCTGAAAGGACAAAGTGAATTATTCTCCTTTCAAATTGAACATAGAGACGATGTGGATCAAATGTATATGGTTTTTGTAGTCTCTTTTGGACAAGCTCAGTATCGACGGCATTTTCCTGTAAAGATTACTTATTTTCGTGATCCTGTTAGGGAAGTTACTTTTGAAATCAATCTTCATGATATTGCAGATAATAAAGATAAAAGACACTTAAAAACAGAAAGAGTTGGAGGAAAAGCAGAAACAAATATTTTTGGACATAAATATTTTATAGCTGCTCCTAAAGGTTTAGAAGGTATTGAACTGCTCCAATGGTTGGAAAATTCATTTAAGGATGTTTTCAAACAAGCTTACTCAGTTGATTAAGTAGTTAAAAAATAAATGTCTTGCTTACATTTTAGCAAGACATTTATTTTGAATGTTTTCCAAAGTTATTTTAATTTTGTTGTGTTGTGGGTTCTGCTGTCTCTACAGGTTTAGTTATTTCAGTAGTTCTATTCAGTAATATATCTGCATCTAATCTAACTTGTAAGCGTGAACCAGATAATAATTCAATATCACGTCCTCTTGCTAATAACACTCCACCTAAACCAACTCCAGCACCAATGCCAGCACCAATACCAGCACCAGCAGCACCTCCAGTAATTGCACCAATACCAGCACCTATGCCAGTTTGAGTTGCTACTGTTCCAGCTTTACTTTTTCCTTTGCTTGGATCTTTTATTTTACCTTCTCCATCTTCTTCTACTACTTGATCAGTGCGGTTAATTACAGAAAAAAGAGAAGCTTTCAAAGGAATTTTTGTTCCATCATCTAAAATTAGTTCATCAAAACCAATGGTTAAAGATCCATTTTTTCCCTTACGTGCTGCTGCTTCAACATTTATTATGTGGCATTTAACCGATGCTCTAGTAAGTGCTAGTTTATCCTTAACAAATACTGGTTCAGATAATCTAACAATAAACTCTTCACCTTTTTTATTAGTTTTTGAGCTTAAAGATTGATCTAAATGTAGGTTTAACAAAGTATTTTTAGGGATTTTGTCAGCAGTTGGAGTGTTTGAAGGAATTGAAGTGCTATTACTATTGCTACGGGAAAGAGAATTAGGAGTGTTGCTATCACGAGATTTTACACGTCCAGATTGAGCAAAAACATTAGCTGAAAAAAGATTGGCTATTAAAAAAAGAGTAAAAGATAAAGATAATTTTTTTAATGACATAATAATTATTTACCTCAAATGACCAGATCTACCCTTTGAATAATAGAATAGGCCTTTGGATGTTGCAAACAATCTAATTAGGTAAATAGAGACTATTACTTTTTAAGCTGAAAAGTCTCGTCATAATCGGCTAAGGTTGGAAAAACAAGTTTAGGTGTTTCGTTAACACTTAATAACCTTTGTTTATATTCTTCTAAATAAGCTTTGCGGCGTTCAGTGTTAACACGGCTAACACCATAAGCTATAAATGGTGGTAAGACATCAAAGCCAACAAAATAAAGGATTCCATGATTAATAGGGAAAAGAATTTGGTGAATACTTCCATTTAATCCTAATGGAGTATACATTGACTCACCGCCTCCAGTAGTAAGCACAAGCATAGCTTTTTTGCCATGAAAAACACCCTGGTCATACCATTTACCCCCGCCATAAATGCGACCCATAGCAAAAACACGATCTACCCAACCTTTTAATATTGCTGGAAGACCAAACCACCAAAGGGGGAATTGAAAAACTAGTACATCACACCAATCTAGTTTAGCCATTTCAGCTTTTACATCAGAGGCAAAGCTATCTGTTTCTGAAGCAAAGATTTCTTCAACTTGTTGTTTATAGTAATGTGGCTCTTTGACATTAAGGAAATTGTGACGACCAGAAACAGGATTAAATTGTCTACCATAAAGATCAGATACTATTATTTCATGTCCTTGAGCAGGCAAAACTTCTTTGGCTAAATTAAGCATCGCACCATTAAAGCTTTTTGGTTCTGGGTGTGCATAGACAACAAAATACTTCATGCTTTTATACTCCTGCGCTTTTTGGGGAATTTATTTTAGAAGTTTAATATGTTAAGACTTAGTTTTGTCAAACTGATTATTCTGTTTTATTAATAATATTGCGCAATTTAGTACTAGGTACAAAACGAATTATGGTTTTACTAGTTGATGGCGGGGGATTTTCTAGGGGATTTTCTGATTTAGCAAAAAGCTTGAACCCTCCAAAATCCCCTAAACTAACTTGTCCATCTTTTCTTAACCCTTCTGCTACACCACTTAAAATAAGATTAATAGCCCGTTCCGCTGAATCTAGCGGGAGATTTGTATCACGGGCTACTTTTTCAATTAAGTTAGTTTTTTTGCTCATAGAAATTAAATAGTCTCTATCAGTGATTTTTTAGGTAAGAAAAAATTAGAAATTTCACTTACTACCCGTTGAGTAGCATCTGGTGTAGATAACTCTTGTGCTGCTTCACTCATTGCTTGGCAGTCACTTTGGTTATCAATAAGATTTTTTAGGATTGGTACTATATCGCTTACTTGACAAAGCCTCAAACCAGCATTATGACTAGCAATTAAATCTGCTGTATTAGCTTCTTGGGGCATTGGCTCAGTAATATGATCCATAATAATTGGTAGTTGACAAGCCAAAGCTTCAAAGGTTGTTAACCCACCTATTTTAGAAATCATTACATTAGCTGAACGCATTAGCCGTTCCATATTATTAGAATAACCTAATACTTTAACAGGAAAACGAGAATTAGCAGCAAGTTTGTCCATTTCTTGTTTTAGTTTTGGATTATTTCCTGCTAGGAAAATTGCCTGCATATCTAGGTTAGTGTTAGTTAAATGGGCAAAAACTTTTGGAATGTTTCCACCACCAATCCAACCTGCATTAATAAAAACTGTGAATTTATCAGGATCTAAGCCAAGTTCTTGCCGCATTTCGCTTGGTACTAATTGGCTAGCTTTTTGGAATTTAGGATGTATTGGCATACCACAAATACGAATACGTTCAGGACTAACACCATAAGTTATCATTTCTTGGCGAGCTTGTTCATGTGCTACTAAATAAAGTTGTACATGCTCATTTGCCCAACCTTTCCATGAATTTCCACAGGGATCTGTTACTACAGTAACTAATGGAATACGATCTAATAATTTTAAGTCTTCTAAAATACGAGCAATACCATACTGCACCATTGGATGTACTGATACAATTACATTAGGACAAAACCGATCTACAGTTTGACTTATATATTTACGGTAAAACCTATAAAGAGAGCGATCCAAATTAAATTGATGTATTGCCCAATGATAGTATTTAACATAGGACTGATAATGACGAAGTAAGAAATTATAAAAATTGATAGATTGGCGAGTAACATAACTAGAATCTTCAACAATACGAGAAATTTCTACTAAGTAAGAGAGGCGACCGGCAAACATTCCTAACCCAGCTTCAATAGCATGAGCAGCCGAAGTATGACCACCACCACTGTCAGAGGTAAGGATAAGTATTTTCTTTTGTGACATTTAATGGCCTTTCATCACAGATTTGCGATAAATAAGTTAAATAACTTCAAAAAGTTCTAAGAATTCTTTTTGTGCAATTGGAGATATTGATGCTGTAGAAAGATTTTCCTCTACATGCGGTTTTTGGCTCATTCCTACTAAAGCTGTAGTTACTCCAGGAGTTGAGCGTACAAATTGAATTGAGCGTTGAGCATCGGTTTTTAATCCAGGAAAATGAACTTTAAGCTCTTTAGGTAAATTATGAGCTAGCCGAGATTGCAAGATTGAAGCAGAAGACATCACTGTTAAACCATAATGTTTGGCAGCTTCTAGGACACAATATTTTTCATCATCAATAGTTTGATTAGTAATTGTAAAAGCTTCTGGCATAGCTAAATTATATGGTAATTGGATAAATCGAAAATGATGGCTTTCCCCTGCTAATGACTTAGCTATTTTTACTAGATCAGTTAAATCTAAAAAATCTCTAGTATTTGACATTTGACGGTAGCCATTCCATGTAGAAGTACCATAAAAGGCTATTTTTCCATCAGATGCTTTTTTTTCTAAAAACTCAAATGCTAGCTGAATACGATGGTAAAATTCTGACTGGCTAACTTCTTGTAATTGAGTTTCTGGATTATGTAAGTAATAAATATCAATTTTATCAACATTTAAGTTTTGTAAACTTTGCTCTAGTTGGTTTTCTAGATAAGCTGGGGTCATACAATGGCAATCAGCTACAATATCATTTTGAGTAATTATACCTGGGTCAATAAATTGTTTTTGTCGGTATTGATAAGGATCTGGTGCTGCTTTTGAATCAAAGGGAAGAAAACCACCTTTTGTAGCAATAATAATTTCTTCTCTATTTATTTTACCTTGTTGGAAAAGTTGTTTTAGAGTTGTTCCAATAATTCGCTCACTACGTTGGCTACGATAATTAATTGCTGAATCTAAAACATTACAACCAAGCTCAATTGCTCTAGTAATAGCAAGTTGATAAGCTAGGTCTGTTATTTCATTAGGTTGGCCCAGATAAGTACCTAATCCTATAGAAGAAAACCAAAGATTTTGTTCTTGACGAAAGTGTCCTGGTTGGGTTTGGGGTATTTTTTCACAATAAGCCGCTGTTGCAGCTAAAGTTGCTCCCGACCTCATCAAAATCTCCTAAAAGAATTTAAGCCTTATATATATGAATTGTTTATAGTAATGCCGAAAGCTACTAAGAGTCAATTAAAGTCAACCATTAGAATTAATAAAAATAAAAACTAAAGAAAACCTTTTTGTTTTTATCCAACCTTGCTTTATTAAATTATCACTTTCATAATAGTTAATCCTTAGACTTTGTTCTCTAAATTTTTACTATATAAGAAAGGATGTTTTATGGCAGAAAGAGATGTCCGGGAACGGGATATTTTAGTTGCTCCTAATGAATATGCTTATGTACAAGACTTAACTAAAGGAGACATTATCCTTTATGTAGGCCCTACTAAAATAAGTCTTTCCAATACAGAACGCTTGGTTGAATATTATGAAGGTCGGTTTATCCCAATTCGAGGAGAAGAAGGAGGTGTTGGAGTCAAACCTTTTATTATTGCTTCTTCCTCAAAATATATAATTTTAGAAAATCCTCCTAAAGATACTAGCGCAAAACCAATTAAAGGTGCTAATTATTCCATAGAATTACTTATAGGTAGAAAAGTTGTTGTTTCCGGCCCAGCGGCTTTTCCACTCTGGCCCGGACAAATGGCAGAAGTAATTGATGGTCACGAATTAAGAGAAGACCAGTATTTAATAGTAAGAGTTTATGATAGGGTAGAGGATGATAATAGTCCTATTGGTACAGAAAAAGTTATTAAGGGTATAGATGTTAGTTTTTATATTCCCAAAACTGGCCTAGAAGTTGTTCCAGATGAAAAAGATGATTATGTACGAAGTGCTGTTACTTTACTTGATGGAGAATACTGTATTTTACTTTCTCCAAATGGTAAAAAGACTTATTTTAGAGGCCCAGCAGTAGTATTTCCAGAAGCCACTGAAGAATTTGTAGAAAAAGATGGTGAACGAGTATTTAAGGCGCATCATTTAAGAAAAAATATGGGCTTACATGTCCAGGTGATAAAAGATTTTCAATCCGATGGAAAAGATCAAGTTCCAATGGGTTCTTATACAGCAGGACAAGAAATTTTTCTTAAAGATAAAGAAGGATTTTTCTTTCCTAGTGAAAATTTAGAAGTAGTTAGCGAAGTTTATTCTATTCCAATTGCAGAAAAAGAAGGAATTTATGTAAGAGAGATTGAGACAGGAAGAATTTCTACAGAAGTAGGGCCAAAAAATTACTTACCAGATCCTACAAAAGTAGACATCATTACTCGACAACTGGACAAAGAAACTATGCGGCTATATGGGCTTATTGAGCGAAATTCCCAGCTTGTACCTGCACAAAATATGATTTCACAAGTGGAAATGGAAGAAAAACGAGGCAGAAAAAATGTTGCAGTCCAGCGTTTTGCCAATGTCATAGGCCCAAAAGCGGCTGAATATGACACAACTAAAGCTATTTCAATTTATATTCCTCCAAGTTTTGCTGTACTTGTTACAGCAAAAAATAAACGTGAAGTTGTAAAAGGGCCTCAAACCCGGATTCTAGATTATGATGAAGACCTGGAAGTTTTACGACTTTCTACAGGTAAACCAAAAACAGATGAATATTTGCTTACAACTTGTTTTTTGCAAAAAGATGGTAATAAGGTTTCGGATATTGTTAAAGTCAAAACAAGTGACCATGTTGAGTTAGAAGTTTTGCTTTCCTACAGAGTTTCTTTTCTTAGTAAAGGAGATCAGCAGGATGAAAAATGGTTTAATGTAAAAAATTATGTTGGTTTACTTTGTGACCATTTAGGCTCAATTGTTCGTGGAACTGTAAGAAATACCTCTATAGATGCTTTTCATGCAAATAGTACAGAAATAATTCGCACTGCTATTTTAGGCGATAAGCGCGAAGGAAAGCGTGTTGGGCGACTTTTTGAAGAAAATAATATGTGGGTTTATGATGTAGAAGTTTTGGATGTTAAGATTTTAGATTCAGACGTTAATAAGTTACTTTCCGATGCTCAACGAACAGCAATTGTTTTTGAAGTTAATAGCAAACAAGAGTATATGCGCTTAA
>Ga0268299_1002484_pt1 | contig 21801 bp, 16 predicted proteins | sample NOBtaG_FD_193484 | JGI IMG/M metagenome (GOLD analysis project Ga0268299, IMG submission 193484) | Activated sludge microbial communities from bioreactor in Nijmegen, Gelderland, Netherland - NOB reactor | ecosystem: Engineered > Bioreactor > Aerobic > Activated sludge | place: Netherlands... | reverse complement strand
GAGCGGACGGCGGACGGGCTGCGCGACTTCCTGTTCGCCGCCCTGGACGCCTTCTCGCCCCAGGAATGCGCCAACTACTTCCACCACGCGGGCTACTCCGCTACATCAACCTCGGAAGCGCTCTAACGCAGAAATCGCGGAAATCCAGTTACGGAGACGAAACTGATCGCGGAGGATACGCCCGCGACGCGGCAAAGGTGGGCTCGCGTGAGAATTACAGTTTTATGAAGAGTTTCTGCTTCTCCAGGTGGCGCAGGATCACCCAGCAGACGAACAGGAAGACGAGGAGCGCCAGCAGGACGTACCACCCGGGGGCGTCCTTCGGCGCGAACGGCTTGACCGCGCCGCTGACCAGGTCGTGCAAGATGTAACCGACCAGGGCGTTGACGCCCAGGGTGGTGAGGGCGCCCCACGTCCAGCCGGTCGCCCGGATGACGACGAGGAAGCCGACCGCGACGAGCAGGGCGAAACCGGACGCGAAGGTCAAATACGTCACGCTGCCGGAGCGCTGGCTCATCGTCCACAGGTTGACCGGCCGCGACGGCGGCACGAACGGCGGCTCGACGAACACGTCGGCGACCGTCTCGGCCGGGCCGTTCGGCGGCGTGACGCGGTTCAGACACGCCAGGCCGTAGCCGACGACCATCAGCCCGGCCGCCAGGGCGAGCATCGCCCCGACGCGCGGCTTCTCGACGAGCAGCGCGTCCGCGGCGAACGAGCCGACCAGGAGCGGGATCGTCCAGGTCAGGAAGCCGAGCGGCCCGCCGTCGATGCCGACCGGGGACGTGTTCACCCAGGCGTAATAGCCGGCGTGCGACAGGGCGACGTGCAGCACCGCCGAGCCGACCAGCCAGGCGGCGCGCGGCCCGACGCCGAAGCCGATAACCGGCAGAACCCACAGCGACGTGACGGCGATGTGGGTCAGCGTCTGGAAGAACTCGCGCTTGAAGCCGTTCGCCAGGGCGGTCGTACCCTCCGGCCCGGTCAGCTGGGCCCACGACGCGACGCCACGGCCGACGCCGTGGACGAAGAACGCCACCAGGAGCAGGCCGAGGTTGCGCGAAATCGCGTGGCCGACGGCGGACCACCAGCCGGCGCGTTCGACCCGGCGGCGGAACGTCAGCCGGTAGCCGACCCCGACCGCGAAGAGGAACTGCGGCATGATCGTGTCGGCGTAGCTCAGCCAGGTGTGGTGGTGCTTGAGCAGGGCCGGCACGGCGACGAAGCCGCCGAGGAAGTTGACGACGAACATGCCGAGGACCGTGTACCCGCGGTACTGGTCCAGCCAGGCGACGCGCGACGGGGCGGGGTCGGTGCTCACTTCGGGTCGAGGCCCCCGAGCGGTGGTTTTCGTAGCTCCGGTGACTGTATCAACCCCGCGACGGGCCGTCCCGCCACAAAAACATCCGGCCGGGGTTCGTTCTCGGGGCGGACCTCGTCCGCGATGGGACAAAGGAGCCTGCGATGCGAAGCAGTCTGGTGATCGTGCTGGCCGTCGGGCTGGCCGCCCTGGTGGACACCGGCCGGGCCGAGGATTGGACCGGGTTCCGCGGCCCGGCCGGCTCCGGCACGAGCGAGGACAAGGCCCTCCCCGTCGAGTGGAGCGCGACGCAGAACGTCGCCTGGAAGACGAAGCTCAGCGGCCGGGGCTGGTCCGAGCCGGTCGTCGCCGGCGACAAGGTCTTCGTCACGTCGGCCGGGACGGAGAAGGAGGGCAAGTTCCGGCCCAGCGGCGGCCCCGGCGGCGGCGGGCCGGGTGGTTTTGGCAAGTCGTCCGCCCCGCCGACGGCGACGTACAAGTTCGAGGTCCACTGCCTCGACCGGACGACCGGCAAGATCCTGTGGTCGCAGACCGCCCTGGAGGGCCGGCCGAAGATCGCCACCCACGGCAGCAACACCTACGCCACCGAGACGCCGGCCACCGACGGCGAGCGCGTTTACGCCTACTTCGGCATGCACGGCGTCTATTGCTACGACCTCGCCGGCACGCTCGTCTGGAAGAAGGACCTCGGCGCGTACAACATGGCGATGGGCTGGGGCACCGCCAGTTCGCCGGTCCTCTTCGACGGCAAGCTCTTCGTCCAGGTCGACAGCGAGGAGAAGGCGTTCCTCGTCGCCCTGGACGCGAAGACCGGCGACGAGGTCTGGAAGGCGACGCGCGGCGAGAAGTCGAACTACGCCTCGCCGATCATCTGGAAGAACAAGGAGCGGACCGAGCTGGTCACCGGCGGAGCGACGGCCCGGTCGTACGACCCGGCGACGGGCAAGGTGCTGTGGGAGTTGAACCTCGGCGGCAAGCCGAACGCTTCGCCAGTCGCCGACGGCGAGCGCCTCTACATCGGCGCGGGCGGCGGCAAGGGCGGCGGCGGCTTCGGGGGCAAGGGCCCCGGCGGCACGGGCAAGGGGCCGGGCGGCCCGGGGGGAGGCGGGGGCGGCGGCCTGTTCGCCGTCAAGGCCGGCGCGTCGGGCGACGTCACGCCGAAGAAGGGCGAGACGACCAGCGCCGGCGTCGCCTGGTCCGACGCGAAGGCCGGCCCGGGGATGGCGTCGCCCCTGGTCTACCAGGGCCACCTCTATATCCTCGACCAGAACGGCGGCACGGTGACGTGCCTCGACGCGACGACCGGCAAGCAGGCCTACCGCGAACGGCTGCGCGGGGCCGGCTCGTTCTGGGCGTCGCCGTGGGCGTACGACGGCAAGGTCTTCTGCCTGGACGACGGCGGCACGACGCACGTCCTGCAGGCCGGGCCGACGTTCAAGCTCCTCGGCACGAACAGCATCGACGACACGTTCTGGACCGCGGCGTCCCTCGCCGACGGCATGCTCCTCCTCCGGGGCACCGAGGGCGTCTACGCGATCCAGAAGAAGAAGTAGGTGCCGCCGGTGCGCGGCACCGGGAGGCTGCGATGACCGTGTTGCTGGCCCCGTCGATCCTGGCGGCGGACTTCGCCCGGCTGGGCGAGCAGGTCCGCCTGGCCGAGCAGGCCGGGGCGGACCGCATCCACGTCGATGTCATGGACGGCCACTTCGTCCCGAACATCAGCATGGGGCCGGTCGTCGTCGAGGCGCTCCGGCCGGTGACGAAGCTGCCGCTCGAGTGTCACCTGATGATCACCGACGCCGACCGCTACCTCGACGCCTTCGTCAAGGCCGGGGCCGACACGGTCCTCGTCCAGGTCGAGGCGGTGCCGGACCTGCTGGCGACGGTGCGGGCGATCAAGGCCCACGGCAAGAAGGCCGGCGTCGTCGTCAACCCGCCGACGCCGTTCGCCGTCCCGGGCGCCGTGCTGGCGGAGGTGGCGCTGGTGCTGGTGATGACGGTCAACCCCGGCTTCGGCGGCCAGGCGTTCATCGACGCGACAGTGCCGAAGATCACCGCGGCGCGACAGGCGCTCGACCGGGTCAACCCGTCGGCGGAGGTCGAGGTCGATGGCGGCATCGACGCCCACACCGCCCCGCGCGCCGTCGCGGCGGGGGCGCGGGTGCTGGTCGCGGGGTCGTCGGTCTTCCGCCACCCCGGCGGCGTCGCGGCGGGGATGGACGCCCTGCGGAAGTCCGTCGCCGGGGCGTAAGCCCCTTCGGAGAGATCGCCATGCGCACCGTCTGGACGTTCCACAGCGCGACCGAGTTGATCTTCGGCCCGAACGCCTGCGCCGACCTCGGCGACGCGGCCCGGCGGCACGGCCTGCGCCGCGTCTTCGTCGTCACCGACCCGGTCGTCCTCCAGGCCGGCTGCATCGACCCGGTCCACGCCGCCCTGTCCCAGGACGGCATCGAGGTCGAGATCTTTGCCGGTGGCGAGCCGGAGCCGTCGCTCAAGGCGGCCGAGAAGGCGATCGAGGCCGGCCGGGCGTTTGGGCCGGACGCCGTCCTCGGCCTCGGCGGCGGCAGCAACCTCGACCTGTCGAAGATGGTCGCCGTCGTCCTGCGGCACGGCGGCGCGCCGCGCGACTACGTCGGCGAGAACAAGGTCCCCGGCCCGGTCCTGCCGCTCATCTGCGTGCCGACGACGGCCGGCACCGGGTCGGAGGTGTCCGCCGCGACGGTGCTGACCGACACGGACAACCAGATCAAGGTCGGCATCCTGTCGAACTTCCTCCGGCCGCTCATCGCCCTGGTCGATCCGCTCCTGACGCTGACCTGCCCGCCGAAGGTCACCGCCGACAGCGGCATCGACGCCCTGACGCACGCGGTCGAGGCGTACACCGCCGTGGACAACGCCCACTTCCCCCTGCCGCCCGGCGAGCGGTCGGTCTACCAGGGCCGGAACCCGTTCGGCGACATGATCGCCGAGCAGGCGATCGAACTGGTCGGCCGGTTCCTCCGCCGGGCGGTCAAGGACGGCCAGGACCACGAGGCCCGCAAGGGGATGGCCCTGGCGGCGGTGCTCGGCGGCCTGGCGTTCTCGAACGTCGGCGTCGCGGCGGTGCACGCCCTGGAGTACCCCGTCGGCGGGGCGGTCCACTGCTCGCACGGCGCGGGCAACGGCCTGCTGCTCCCCTACGTCATGCGGTTCAACCAGCCCGCTTGCCAGCCGCAGCTCGCCCGGATCGCCGCACTGCTCGGCGAGGACGTGTCCGGCCTGGACGACGCGGCCGCCGCCGACCGCGCCGTCGCCGCCGTCGAGCGGCTCCGCGCCGACATCGGCATCCCGCTCCGGCTGCGCGACCTCGGCGTGCGGGAGGATCAGCTGCGGACGTTCGCGGAGAAGGCGATCAAGATCCAGCGCGTCCTGCGCGTCAACCCCCGGCCGACGACGACGGACGACCTGGAGGGCATCCTCCGGGCGGCGTTCTAAAGAAGCTCGGGGTGCGCGAAGTCCGCCCGGGGTGCGCGAAGCGCGACCCCGGGCTCTGGTATCGTACCCCTTCGGGGTACATAAGCCTTTCCGTCAACCCCGAAGGGGTTGGATATCGGAGCCCGGGGTCGCGTCCTCGCGCACCCCGGGCGAACCGCCGCGCTTCAACCCCTCCAAAACCGGCGTTGTCTCGCCCGGCCGGGTTGCTATACTTCGCCCCTCTTGGCCTGCACCTCGGGAAGCGACGCGGTCATTCCAAACCTCTTTCCGGTCGGTGTCGCAAATGCTTCTACCCGTTCTGCTGACCGCCGTCCTGCTACAACCCGCCCCGGCCGCCGAGCCGCCGCGGCCGACGCCGGCCACGCCGCCGCGCCAGGCCGACTGGACGCTCGGCCTCGCCCTCGACCGCGGCCAGGAACTCGTCTATCGCGGCTCGTTCACCGAGGAGTGCAGCACCGGCACGGTGCAGTACCAGCGGGCCTACCGCCTCGAGACGCGCCTGTTCGTCCTCGACGCCGGCCCGAACGGGGCCGGCCTGGCATGCATGACCACCCTCCGCCAGAAGGACGCCCCGGCCGTCCAGCCGGTGGGCTTCAAGGACGACGCCGACGGCCGCCACGTCCGGGTCGAGCGCTTCCGGGTCGATCCGTTCGGCAAGGTGTCCGCCGGCACCGACCTCGCCCCGCCGCTCGAAGGGCCGCCGACGGTCGACGTCAGCGCGTTCGTCGAGCTGCCGCGCGGCCGGATCGCGGCCGGGCAGGCCTGGGAGACGCGCGCCGGCGACGGCGCGACGACGAAGTGGACGGCGGCCGATTCGGAGCTGGTCCAGGGCGTGCGGTGCGCCGTCCTCAAGGGCGTCCAGCAGTCGCCGGACTGGGACCAGCCGCGCGCCGACCGCAAGGCGTGGCGGCGGACCGACACCGTCTGGGTGTCGCCGCGTTCCGGCGTCGCGCTCAAGGTCGAGCGCGTCGTCGAGCTGCGCGAGGCGGCCCACACCGCCCCGACGCAGAAGTGCGTCTACAAGGCCGACCTGGAAAGCACGCTCCCCTATCCGGGCCAGCTCCGCCTCGACCGCGAGGCCGACCTCACCCAGGCCGTCGCGTTCCGCGAGGCGGCCCAGCCGCTCCTCGCGACGCCGAATCGCTTCACGCCGCAGCTGGCCGCCCTGCTCAAGCGCGTCACGGGACACCTCGACCAGACGCCGCCGACGCCGTATCGCCAGGCGATCCTGCAGGTCAAAGCACAGGTCGAGGCCGGCCTGCGCGGCGAGCCGGCCGTCTCGCCGGCGGTCGGCCAGCCCCAGCGGCCGGCCGGGCTGCGCGTCGGCGAGCCGGCCCCGGACTTCGTCGCGACCGAGGTCGGCGGCAAGCAGACCGTCGGCCTGAAGGGCCTGCGCGGCAAGCCGGTCGTCCTCGCGTTCTACAACCCGAACTCGGCCCTGACGCCGGACGTGCTCGCCTTCCTCGGCGAGCTGGCCACCGCGACCGAGGGCAAGGCCCAGGTGCTCGCCCTGTCCGTCGTCGATGACGCGGCCGTCGTCCAGAAGCAGCTCGCCGGGTTGAAGGTGTCCGTTCAAGTCCTGCACGGGGCCGGGCTTCGCCTGCCGTACGAGGTGGACACGACGCCGCGCGTCGTCGTGATCGACGGCCAGGGCTACGTCCGCGGGGCGTACACCGGCTGGGGCCGCGAGATGCCGCGCGAGATCACCGGCGACCTGAAGCCGTGGCTCGACCGGAAGTGACCCCGTCAACCCGCACAGGCCGCACAGTCCCATCATCCCGGTGGCCCCCGGCCGGCCGGGAATCGTCCCGCCGTCTTGCCCGGCGGCGGGCCGGGCCGATACGATGGGGTGGCAGTGGGAGCCCCCAGCGTCCCCGCCGCGCACGGAGGACGGCCGGGGATGATGACGGCGTATCAGCTGCAGCCGAACGCCCGGCGGTGTGCCGCAACCGGGCTGGCCCTGGCGGCCGGCGAACGCTACTACAGCGTCCTGACCGAGGAGCAAGGCCGGCTCGTCCGACGCGACTATGCCGCCACGGCCTGGGCCGGACCGCCGGACGACGCCTTCAGCTTCTGGGCCGGCTGCATCCCGCCGGAGGGGAAGAAACGCCGCCTCGTCCTCGACGAGGACACCCTCCGCGAGTGCTTCGAGCGTCTCGACGGCGCGACGGAGCCGGGCAAAGTGCGTTTGAGGTACGTCCTCGCCTTGCTCATCCTCCGGCAGCGCCGCCTGGTGCTGGAGGACACCGAACGCGACGGCGGCCGGGAGACGCTCCTGCTGCGCGACGCCCGCACCGGGCGGCGCTTCCGGGTGGAGAACCCGGACCTGACCGAGAGCGAACTGCTCGACGTCCAGGACGACGTGTTGCGGGCCCTGGGCTGGGACGGTTGATCCGAAACGTCGGCCACGCGCCGAAAGGTCGCCATGAAGAAGCTCTCCGCCGGGCTGGTCCTCTCCTTCGCGGTGGCGTCGCTCGCCGGCTGCCACAACTGGAAGTCCATCATCGGCCCGAACGGCGGCGGCGCGACCGGCAAGGTGCCGAACTGGAACCCGAAGGCGGAAGACCTCGTCGCCTACCTCAACGACAACGCCAGTCGCGTCAAGGCGATCCAGTGCAACGCTGTCCAGATCGACGCCCGTCAGGGCCTGACCGGCATCGGCGCAGACGGCCTGCTCGTCTTCGAGAAGCCGCGCAACTTACGCCTCAAGGCCCGCGCCGTCGGCAAGGACGCGGTCGATATCGGCTCCAACGGCGACGAGTTCTGGTACTGGATGCTCGACGACCCGAACAAGTACGTCTACCACTGCTCCTACGGCGACCTCGCCAAGGGCAACGTCCCGGTGCCGGCGTTCTTCCAGCCGGAGCTACTCATCGCCGCCCTCGGCGTCCAGGAGTACAACCCGCAGGGCAAGTACGACGTCAAGATCAACCGCGACACGGTCGAGCTGCACGAGGCGACGCTGTCGCCGCAGGGCGCGACGCTGACGAAGGTCGTCACGTTCAACCGGGCCCAGGTCGGCCCCGGCCAGCCGCAGGTGCAGAGCCTCGCCCTTCGGGATGACAAGAACAAGGACATCCTCGTCGTCCAGTACCTGGAAGTGCAGGTCGATAAGGCGACGAACGCGATCCTGCCGTACCGGATGAAGATCCTCCTACCCGGCGGCAAGGACAAGGCCGAGCTGACGCTGAAGCTGCGCGACCTGCGCGAGGTCGAGATCGCCCCGCAGCAGGGCCAGCGGCTGTTCACCCGGGCGGACCTGATGCAGAGCAAGCCCGGCTTCGACCTCGCCCGCCAGCGGCCGGATACCGCCACCGGCCTCGGCGACCTCCGCCCCGTCGGCGGCAGCGAACCGAAGCGTTAACGGCAGGGCCGATTCTCCTTGCTTCCGTAGGACGGCCCTCCTGGGTCGTCTTCTTCTCGGACGACCCAGGAGGGTCGTCCTACGTCGATCCGCACCAACGAAATTGATCCTTTCGCACCCATCTCCGCCGTCCGTGACAGCCCGATAACACGGACAAGAAGAGCCGCCTTGACGCTCTGTCGGCGCTGAAGTAATATCGGCCCCGTCGTGCGAGGGACCGGAGAAGCCGGCCCCTCGGTGACTGGAGGAAACACGGCTACCCCCCTCGACTGGCCCACGGATGGGAAACCTCGCCTCACCCCGAAGCTCCCACCATGCAGCTCCGTCGCGTCGGCTCCACCGTGCTGGCCTGGGCCCCCGCCAAGGTCAATCTCTTCCTGGAAGTCACCCAGCGCCGTAGCGACGGCTACCACGAGCTGCGAACGCTCCTGGTCCGCATCGACCTGCACGACACGCTGACGCTGGCCGACGACCCGGCCGGCGGCCTGGCGATGACCTGCGACGCGCCCGGCCTTTCGACCGGGCCGGACAACCTGGTCCTCCGCGCGGCCCAGCGGCTACGCGAACGGGCCGGGATCAGCCGCGGAGCGACGATCCATCTGGCCAAGCGGATCCCGCTGGGGGCCGGCCTGGCGGGCGGATCGACCGACGCGGCGGCGACCCTGGCCGGCCTCGACGCCCTGTGGGGCCTCGGCTGGCCGACGGAGCGCCTGAGGGAAATCGGGGCGGAACTGGGCAGCGACGTGCCCTTCTTCCTCAGCCCTGGCCCGGCCGGGTGGTGTACCGGCCGGGGCGAGATCGTCGAGCCGGTGCCCCTGGGCCGGCGGCTGCACCTGGTCGTCGCCCACCCGGGCGTCCACCTCGGCACGGCCGACGTGTACCGCCGGGTGGCGGTGCCAGATACGCCGCTCGACGGCGAAGACATCCGCCGGGCCGTGACGGCCGGCGACGTGGTGGAAATCGGCCGGTCCCTGCACAACCGATTGCAGGGGCCGGCGGAACAGCTCTGCCCGGAGGTGGTGCGCCTCCGGCAACGGACGCTGGCCCTGGCCCCTGCCGGGGTGCTCATGAGCGGTAGCGGCAGCAGCGTCTTCGCCCTCTGTGGCGACGCCGCCGAGGCCTTGCGCATCGCACGCGGACTGGCGGAAACTCGGGAGGAGTACCCCCTACTGCGTGTTTCGATCGTGCGGAGTTGCGATTGAGAGTGTGCCACAGAAAAAAGGAGAACAACTGTGGTCATCACCGAGGTCCGGATCAAGCTCATGGATGACGGCGGCGAAAACGAGCGCCTGCAGGCCTTCTGCTCCGTCACGTTCGACGACGCGTTTGTGGTGCGCGATCTCAAGATCATCGAGGGGACGAAGGGCTCCTTCGTCGCCATGCCGAGCCGGAAGCTGACCGACCGCTGCCCCGGCTGCGGCTGCAAGAACCACCTCCGGGCCCGGTTCTGCAACCAGTGCGGCTCGAAGCTCGACGAGGACCGCGCCACCCGCGACGCGGACGGCCGGGTCAAGCTCCACGCCGACATCGCCCACCCGATCAACTCCGCCTGCCGCGAGGTGATCCAGTCCGCGATCATCAAGGCCTTCCAGATGGAGAAGGAGCGCGCCAAGCAGCCCGGCTACGTCTGCACCTACGACGACTACGACAGCGACTACGACGCCTCGACGCCGTACCTGCCGCTCGTCGGGGGCGAGACGGCCGCCCAGCCGGCCCCGCAGCGCGGCTACCGCACCCACGGCGCGCACGGCCAGCGCGGCACCCACGCCAACAACGCCAGCACCGAGAGCGCGAAGACGACCGAGAAGTCGGACAACTTCGGCGCGGGGATCGTCTAAGCCTGCGATTCCAGCGACGAGCCGGGGGCGAACGCTCCCGGCTCGCCATTTTGGGGCATCGGGAAAAAGGGCGCGATCTCGGCAAGTGCGGTCAAGTCTGCCGGTCGCGTGGTCGATGGGAAAAGAGAGCGATCACACAGGCCTGGGAAGCGGGGCGAAGCAGGTTCCCCTTTCCCGCCTCTCCCACACGAAATCGACCGACCGTCGGGACTCTCCGCCCGGCGGGCCAAGGAGCAACCCGATGACCCGAGCCAGCTTGACCTATTTTGCCTTCCTGGCACTCGTCTTCGTCACCCTCACCGGCTGCAACCAGACCCCGGCGACGCCGTCGTCGTCGGCCGAGCGCGTCAAGACGCTGGAGGCCCGCGTTGCCCGGCTGGAGGAGGACTACCGCTCCGCCGCCGCGACGCGCGACCAGGCGCGCAAGCAGGCCGCCCTCCTCACGGAGCAGAAGGCCCAGCTCGAGGCGCGCATCGCCCAGCTGACGACCGACATGGACGCGACGCGGGCGGCGCTGAGCCAGGAGCAGGGCATGGTCCGCCAGCGGACGAGCGAGCGCGACGTGCTCCAGACGCGGTGCGAGAAGCTGAAGAAGGGCTTGCAGTCGCTGCTCGGACAGGACGACGCGGCCGCCGAGAGCACGACGACCGCCGGGAGCGGGCTGTGACACGATTTGGGGCCCGACGCGCAAGCAAGGGTCTTTGAGAGAAGAACCCTTGCTTGCGCGTCGGGCTCCGGGTTTACCGATACTCGTACCCGACGTGGAAGCTGATCCGCCCGTCCGGGAGCCGGCGGATCTCCGTCAGGTGGACCGGGAAGCCGCCGCCCAGCGGCGAGCGACTCGACGGCGTTGTGTCCGGCGTGAAGGCGTTGTTCGCCGGGCTCGGGTACGGCACCGAGCCGAGGTGGACCGACGGCCCGGTCGGCCCCTCGACGCCGTGCGACTCCTCCAGGATCGGCCGGTCGCCGACGACGCGCCAGATGAGCAGGCCCTCGGCCGGCAGGTCGCTGTCGAAGCCCTTCTTCTTGCGGTTCTCCAGCAGGAAGTACTCCGAGCCGTCCGGCCGGACGAGCACCTTGTAGCACTCCTTAGCCGAGTCCTCGATCGGGGCCAGGATCAGCTTCTGCTTGACGGCCGGGTCGATCACGACCGGCTTGATCCAGCCGAGCTTCTCCTTCGCCCAGGCGTTGAAGTGCTGCGGCCGGCCGTTCGGCAGCGGGCTCGACAGGGCGCACCAGGTGCCGAGGCCCTCCGAGCCGGCGTTCTCCGTCCGGGCGGCCAGCTCCGGCAGGCCGAGCACCACGCCCATTAGCGGGACGAGGCCGCTGATCGACGTCATCTTCGCGGCCCCCTCCGGGGCGAGCAGGTACGGTACCCGCTTGCCCTGGAACTGGACGCTGCCGGCGTGCGGGTAGTAGACCGCGCCGCGGTTCGACTTGACCGCCTCGCCGGCGTAGACGAACAGGATGCCGTCGAAGTCGCGCACGCCGTCCTTGCCGTCCCGGGACAGGAGCTTCTCCAGCGCCTCCGTCAGCGGGGCGGTCTTGTTGCTCGTCCCGGAGCCCTGGACGTACTCGGCGCGCTTCTTGCCGACCTCGACCCAGTCGTAGACCTTGCCGGCGACGCGGAGCGCCCCGAACGACTGCTCCAGGAAGTAGTCGTTCAGGCTGCCGTAGACCGCCTGGCCGGTGGCGTTCTTGTCCTTGTGGACCCCGGTGCTGAACAGGGCCTTGTCCCACTCAACGGGGGTGTTCTTCTCGTGGTGCTTGACGTCGGGGAACTCGAACGGCACGACGGCGAGGCGGAAGACGTCCTTGCGCCAGATCGGCGGCGGGCCGAAGTCGCCGAACCGGCCGCGCTCCGCGGCGAGGGTCGCCTTGACCTCGACGTCCTTGCCGTCGCGGCGCAGGGTGAACGCGAGCACGTCGCCGGGCTTCTTCTCGGCGAGCAGGTCGGGCAGGCCCGCCCCGCGGACGAACTCCTTGCCGTCGACCTTGTTGATGCGGTCGCCGACCTTCATGCCGGCGGTCTCGGCCGCCGACATCGGCGTGACCGTCTCGATGCGGACGCCCTCGCCCTCCTTGTTGTCGCCGAGCGTCACGCCGAGCGAGGCGCGCGGCGAGCCGGCCGCGCCGCCCGGCGACAGCGGCCGGCTCGTCGCGGCGAGGGTCGCCGTCACGTCCATCGCCTTGTCGCCGCGGACGAGGCCGAACTTGACCGCGTCGCCGGGGCCGCGCGTCTGGAGCCATTCGCGGAAGGCGTCCGGCGTGCGGACGGTCTGGTCGCCGACGCGGATGACGACGTCGCCGACCTGGACGCCGGCCTTGGCGGCCGGCGAGTCGGGCTGGACGCCCTCGACGACGAGCTTGCCCTTGGTGTCGCGCTGGAGGACGACGCCGAGGTAGCCGGTCTGGGCGATGCGCTTCGCCGTCCCGGCGATCTTCGCCTGGGCGGCCTGGTCGGCGGTGCGGTACTCGGCCAGGTCGGGGCCCTTCGCCGGCTGGGCCGGCTCCTGGGCGAACAGCGACAGGCCGGCGAGCAGACAGCCGAGGCCCGGCAGGCCCCGGAGAATCGTGCGAATCATGGGGTGTCTCTCCGGGTGGCTCACTGGTACTCGTACCCGACGTGGAAGCTGATCTTCCCGTCGGGCAGTCGGCGGATGTTGGTGATGTAGACCGGCAGGCCGCCGCCGAGCTGCGACCGGCTCGACGGGGTCGTGTACGGCGTGAAGGCGTCGTTCGACGGGCTCGGGTACGGCACCGACGTCGCGAACAGCGCCGGGCCGCGCGGCCCCTCGACGCCGTGCGACTCCTCCAGGACCGGCCGGTTGTTGATGACACGCCAGATGAGCAGCCCCTCAGCCGGCAGGCTCTTGTCGAAGCCCTTCTGCTTGCGGTTCTCGATCAGGTAGTACTCCGACCCGTCCGCCTTGGCCAGCACCTTGAGGCACTGCTTCGGGTCGTCCTCGATCGGCCCGAGGACGAGCTTCTGCTTGACGCGCGGGTCGATGACGACCGGGGCGACCCAGCCGAGCTTCTCCTTCGACCAGACGGAGAAGTGCTGCGGCCGGCCGTTGCCGGCCTGGTTCGCCATCGCGCACCAGATGCCGACGCCCTCCATGCCGGGGTTCTCCGGCCGGGCGTACAGGTCCGGCAGGCCGAGCATGTGGCCGAACTCGTGGCAGAAGACGCTGATGTTGCCCATCCGCGAGCCGCCCTCGTTGCAGATGAAGTACTGCCAGCGCTGGCCCTGGTGGCTCAGCGTCGACTTGTGCGGCCAGTACAGGCTGGCGCGGGCGACGTTCATCCGCTCACCGGCGTAGATGAAGAAGACGCCGTCGAAGCCCTTCAGCGCGTCCTTGCCCTCGCGCGCCAGCAGCTTGTCCATCGCCTCGGTCAGGAGGGCCTTCTTCGTGTCGGTGGCGTACTCGGCGCGCTTCTTGCCGACCTCGACGTAGTCGAACGCCTTGCCCTCGATCGACAGCTTGCCGTGCGACTGCTCCCAGTAGTAGTCGTGCATGCTGCCGTGGACCTGCTGGCCGGTCGCGCTCGTGCCGGTGTAGGTCCCCTTGCTGAACATCGAGTCTTCCCACGCCTTGGGCGGGATCTTCTCGTTGTGCTTCACGTCGGGGTACTCGATGCCGATGATGGCGATCTTGTACTTGTCCTTGGTCCAGTAGCCGCCGCCGCGGAAGTCGAACCCGCCGCGTCCGCGGCCGTCCGGGAGCGACTCCGCCCCGAGGCGGACCTTCAACTCGACCGGCTTCTCGGCGAGCAGGAGCGTCAGCGTGACGGTGTCGTCCGGCTTCTTCGTGGCGAGGAGCTCCTTGAGCTTCTCGGCCGAGGCGAGCGGCTGGCCGTCGAACTGGAGGACGACCTCGCCCGTCTTGAGCTTGGCGCGCTCGGCCGGCGAGCCGGGGGCGACCTGGTCGATCGTGACGCCCTCGTTCTCCTTGGCAGGGGTGACCTGGATGCCGAGGGCGGCCTGGACCTTCGCCTGGGCCATCGGCCGGGAGAAGGCGTCGAGCTTCGCCTCGACCTCGAGGGTCTTGTCCTTGCGGGTCAGGACGAACTTGACCGGCTCGCCGACGGTGCGTCCGGCGAGGAGGTCGTCGAAGGCGTCCTCGTTGGCGACCGGCTTGCCGTCGAGGCGGTCGATCCGGTCGCCGGCCTGGACGCCGGCCTTCGCGGCGGGCGAATCGGCCGCCACGCCGGCGACGACGAGCTTGCCCTCCGGGTCGGTCGCGACGGCGACGCCGAGGTAGCCGGCCGGCGGCGTGACGAGGGTGCCGGCCTTGGAAATCTTGGTCGTGATGGCGGTTTCGACGGTGCGGTAGTCGGCCAGGTCGGGGTCGGCCGCGAAGCCCAGCCCGCAGGCGGACAGGACAGCCACGCCGAGGCAGATGCGGTGCGCTCGGAACACGGTAGGAACTCTCCAGGATGCGAAGAGGAAACTACCGCATAAGGTGCCGCAACGCCCCGCGCGCGTCCAGTTTTTTCCTTCTGGAGCGCGGCGTTTCATCGCCGCTTAAGAATTACCAGCGCCGTCCGCGACCTGCCTCCCGATCGGTCACGGATATTCGATCACCGCCTGGGTCTTCAGCTCGTTGACGATGCGCTTCATCTCCTTGTTCGCCAGGTCGGCGCGGAGCTTCTCGCGGATCTGCTTCTGCACCTTCTCGTCGAACGGCCGCTTGCCGGCGTAGGTGCGTTCGACGAGCCGGACGACGTGGAATCCGGTCGCGATCTCGACCACCGGGCCGACGTCCTTCTCGCGCAGCCGGAACACCACCTCCTCGATCTCGACCGGGCGGATCTCGCCGCGCTTCGTCCCCTCGCCGAGGGCGTCCTTGCGCAGCGACGCGTCGCCGTTGTCGAACGTCTCGGCGAGCTTGACGAAGTCCTCGCCGGCCCGGACCCGCTGCGCGAGCGACTCGGCGAACTTGCGCGCCGCGTCCCGGGTCGGGTGGCGCGACGCGTCGATGAAGATGTCCTGCCAGCTGACCGCGTCCGCGACGGTGAACTCGTCCGGGTGGGCGGCGTAGTACGCCTGGATCTCCTGGTGGCCGACCCGGTCGACCAGCGAGATGACCTTGTTGCGGAGGAACTCCTGCGACATGAGGTTGCGCTCCCAGCCGTACTTGACCGCCTTGAGCGACGTGCCGGACTTCTCCAGGACGTCCTCGAGTTCTTCCTGCGTCTTGAGGCTGTTCGCCTGCATGATCGGCTGCATCCAGCTCTTCTTGAACTCCTTGTCGGCGAAGTCCTTCAGCTTGGCGATGACCTTCGTCGCCTTCATGGCTTCGAGCTTGCCGAACGCCTCCTGGAGGACGACCTCGCGCTCGACGAGCGTGTCGAGGGCCTTCTTGTAGATTTCCTTTGTCTTCTCGGCCCGCTCCGGCTCGGACAGGCCGCTCAGGCTCGCCATCTGCGGCAGGCTGACGTTGCGGACCTCCTCTTCGAGGATGGCCTGGCCGTTGACGAGGGCGGCGACGCGCGCCGCGGCGGGCGGCTTGCCGTTGACCGGCCCGGCGACCGGCCGTTCGAGGGCGGCCGGCTCCTGCTCCTCGGCCCGGCCGCGTACCTGCGGGTCGGTGCCGCCGCGCCCGGCGGCGGCGATCGCGGCGCGCACGCCCGGATCGAGGACGGACATCCGCGTGCCGGACTCGGCCACGCAGCCCAGGCAGGCGACCAATCCGACCAGGCCAACGCCGAGACGCGCGCGCATGAGCCGACCTCCGTGTCCGCCCGCAGTGTGCCGAGGAGGCGCAGGTATAGCGTCGGCCGGCAACGACGCAAGGCGAGGTTCGCGCGGCGAGAGTTTTTCGCCGGCGGGGATTTGACCGGCGCACCGGACGCTGCTACGATAGTAGCTTCGCCCTAGCGTTCTCTCTCCATGGGCGGCCCAGATTCGGGCCATTCGATTCCTGTTAGTCCGACGATCGGACGGGAGGCTACTGCGTGGCGGTCGTTCAGGTAAAGGATTTGATCGAGGCCGGCGTCCATTACGGCCACCGGGCCAGCCGCTGGAACCCGAAGATGCGGCCGTACATCTACGGCAAGCGGAACCTGATCCACATCATCGACCTGCGCGAGACGGTGCGCGGCCTGCTGCGCGGGCACCGCTACCTGGCGAACGTGGCGAGTCAGGGCAAGCTGGTGCTCTTCGTCGGCACGAAGCGGCAGGCGAAGGAGACGGTCGAGCGGGAGGCGGCCCGCTGTCACATGCCCTTCGTCAGCGAGCGCTGGCTGGGCGGCACGCTGACGAACTACCGCACCATCCGCGACCGGCTCAAGCGGCTGCAGGAACTCGAGGCGATGTGGCTGCCGGCGGGCGAGAACCCGGCCAAGGTGGACCTTCCCGCCTACATGAAGACGATGACGACCGAGGCCGGCAAGCTCGACCTGACCCGGGCCCCCGACTCGGCCCCGATCCGCGTCCACAGCAAGAAGATGGTCTCGACGCTCAGCCGCGAGCTGACCAAGATCCAGCGCAACCTGTCCGGCATCCGCGAGATGAACCGCCTCCCCGAGGCGCTCGTCGTCGTCGATCCGCGCCGCGAGCACATCGCGGTCAAGGAGGCGCAGCGCATGGGCGTCGCCGTCGTGTCGCTCATCGACACGGACAGCGACCCGGACACGGTCGATCTGCCGATCCCCGGCAACGACGACTCGATCCGGTCGATCGAGCTGATCGTCAGCAAGCTGGCCGACGCCGTCCTGGAAGGTCGCTCGGCCATGTCGGCCGACGCCGTGCCGCAGCCGCCGCAGCGCCGCCGCGAGGTGCCGCAGCAGCCGCGCGAGCCGGCCCCCGCGAACAACCCGGCCCCGTCGGTTGTCGTAGAATAAGGACTACCCAAGGCGAGCCGGGGGCGTCAGCCCCCGGAGGGACGCTTCTGTGGAAGAAGGGTGTCCTCCGGGGGCTGATGCCCCCGGCTCGCCGTGCTTTCGACCGAGGATTTACACACCCATGAGCAAGGTTTCCGCCGCGGACGTCAAGGCCCTTCGCGACCGTACCGGCCTGCCGTTCAAGGACTGCTCGGCCGCCCTGGCCGAGACGAACGGCGACATCGAGAAGGCGGTCGAGTACCTGCGGACGAAGAACGTCGGCCTGCAGGACAAGTTCAGCTCGCGCGAGGCCGGCGAGGGCCGCATCGGCGTCTTCATCGACCCGACGACGAAGAACGCCGCCATCGTCGAGGTCCGCTGCGAGACGGCCCCCGTCACCAAGAACGACGCCTTCCAGGCCATGGTGACCGAGATCGCCCAGGTCGCGGCGAACAGCGCCGTCACGACCGTCGAACAGCTCAACGGCGAGAAGCTCCTCAGCGACCCGAAGCTGACGGTGCAGGGCAAGGTCGCCGAGCTGATCGGCCTGATCCGCGAGAACATGCGCGTCGCGCGCTTCGCCCGGGTCAACGGCACGGTCGGCAGCTACGTCCACCACGACGGGACGCTCGGCGTCCTCGTCGTCGTCGAGGGGACGCCGACCGACCCGCAGGTGCTGAAGGACGTGTGCATGCACATCGCCTTCAAGAACCCGATCGCGGCCCTGCGCGACCAGGTCCCGGCGGCGGTCGTCGAGAAGGAGCGCGAGATCGCCAAGGCCCAGGCCGCCGCGACCGGCAAGCCGGCGCAGCTGCAAGAGAAGATCGCCGAGGGCAAGGTCCAGGCGTTCCTCAAGGACAACGTCCTCAACGAGCAGCCGTTCGTCAAGGACGAGAGCGTGACGATCGCCGAACTGCTCGCCAAGCACGGCGTCAAGCTGGTCGGCTTCGTGCGCTTCAAGGTCGGCGAGGCGTGACCTCTTGGCGAGCCGGGAGCTTACACTCCCGGCTCGCCACGTTCGCGCCGGTTCTCATCTTTCGCTTTTCGCTTGCACGACGGCCCGAGCGGGGTTAACCCTGGTGCGAGGCGGGCCGAACGGCTGCCCGACCCGCCGCACCCTTCGACCGGGCGGGCGACCATGAACATCGCGGACCTGGAGGGGCTCGGCCTGGCGCTATTCCGCGAAGCCGGCGACGCCCTCTTCCTGATGGACCCCGAGACGGACCAACTCCTCGCCGTCAACCCGATGGCCGAGAAGCTCACGTCCCTGTCGGCCGCCGACCTGCTCGCCCAGCCCGTCTCGCACTGGCTCCGCTTCGGCGGGTCGGCCCCGGCCGGCCCGAACGCCCCGAACATCCGCGACGCCGCCGGCGTCTCCCTCGTCCAGCACGCCAAGGAGGGCTACTCGCTGCGGGCCCGCGGCGACGAGTGGGTCCCCGTCAACGTCTCGATCGCCCGGCTGCACGTCCGGCCGAAGGCCCTCGCGCTGATCACGATCCGCGACATGCGCGAGCAGGCCGAGGCCCGGACGAAGCTCCAGCGCAAGGAGCAGGAGCTGCGCCGGGTGCTCGCCTCCGTCTCCGACTGCCTGTGGAGCGCCCAGATCGACGCCCAGGGGGTGTGGAAGTTCCTCTACGTCTCGCCGGTCGTCGGCAAGATCAAGGGCCAGCCCGGCGAAGTGTACAAGGCGAACGCCCGGACGTGGTGGGCCCAGATCTACCCGGCCGACCGCGACCAGTGGGACAGGGGCGTCGCCAGGATCCGGGCCGGCCAGTCGGTCCAGCTCGAGTATCGCGTCATCTGGCCGGACGGCTCGCTGCACTGGGTCTGGGACAGCATCCGCGTCACCGGCGACCCGCGCGGCACCCTCCTCCTCGACGGCGTCCTGTCCGACCAGACCGGCTGGAAGCGCGCCGAGGACGCCCTCAGCCAGGAGCGCCACCTCCTGGCGATGCTCATGGACACGACGCCGGACGGCATCTACTTCAAGGACGCCCAGGGCCGTTTCCTGCGTGTCAACCGCGCCCTGGCCGCCCGGCTCGGCGTCGCCGACCCGCACGACGCCGTCGGCCGGACGGCGTTCGACTTCTACGCCGACGAGTTCGCCGTCCAGGCCCACGCCGAGGACCTCGCCGTCGTCGGCTCCGGCACGCCGCTCGTCGATCACGAGGAGCTCGAGATCTGGCCGGACGGCCGAACGAGCTGGGTCTCGACGACGAAGATGCCGCTGCGCGACCGCGAGGGGCGAGTCATCGGCACAATCGGCGTGTCGCGCGACGTCACCGACCGCAAGCGCAAGGAGGTCGAGCTGCGCCAGGCGCGCGAGGCGGCCGAGGCGGCCAACCGGGCGAAGAGCGAGTTCCTCGCGAACATGAGCCACGAGATCCGCACGCCGATGAACGGCGTCCTCGGCATGCTCGAGCTCGCCCTGGACACGGCCCTGACGCCGCAGCAGCGCGAGTACCTCGCCATGGCCCGCGTCTCGGCCGAGTCGCTCCTGACGATCATCAACGACATCCTCGACTTCTCGAAGATCGAGGCCCGCCGGCTCAGCCTCGAAGCGGTGCCGTTCTCGCTCCACGAGACGGTCGGCGACACGATGAAGGTCCTCGGCGTCCGCTCCCAGCAGAAGGGCATCGAGCTGGCGGTCGGCCTCTCCCCCGACGTGCCGGACGCCCTCGTCGGCGACCCGGGCCGGCTGCGGCAGATCCTCGTCAACCTCGTCGGCAACGCGCTGAAGTTCACCCAGCAGGGCGAGGTCGCCGTCGAGGTCGCCGTCGCCGAGGCCGGCGACGAGTCGGTCGTGCTGCACTTCCAGGTACGCGACACCGGCATCGGCATCCCGCCCGAGGCGCAGCGGAAGATCTTCGAGGCGTTCGCCCAGGCGGAGCAGTCGACGACGCGCAACTACGGCGGGACCGGCCTCGGGCTGACGATCGCCGCCCAGCTCGTCGAGATGATGGCCGGCCGGATCTGGGTCGAGAGCGTCGTCGGCAAGGGGAGCACGTTCCACTTCCTGGCCCATTTCCTCCGCGCCCAGGCCCCGCCGCCGAAGCTGGACCCGGCCCGGCTGCGCGGCCGGTCCGTCCTCGTCGTCGACGACCACGCGACGAACCGGCGCTACCTGGAGGTGCTGCTGACCCACTGGGGCATGAAGGTCGCCTCGGCCGACGGCGGCCCGGCGGCGCTGGCCGCCGTCAAGGAGGCCGCCGCGGCGCGCGAGCCGTTCGACCTGGTGCTGCTCGACGGCCACATGCCCGGGATGGACGGCTTCATGCTCGCGGCCGAGGTGCGCAAGCTCGCCGGCGTGCCGCAGCCGGCCCTGGTCATGCTCGCGTCGGCCGGCCTGCCGGAGGATCTCGACAAGGCGCGCGACCTCGACATCCCCGACTACCTCGTCAAGCCGGTCAAGCGCTCCGAACTGCTCGCCGTCCTGCTGCGCGTCTCCGGCGAGCCGCCACGCGACGCCACGGCCCCGTCGAAGGTCGTCGCGCCGCGCCCGGCCGGCCCGCTGCGCGTCCTGCTCGCCGAGGACAACAAGGTCAACCAGCGCCTCGCCGTCGCGCTGTTGGAAAAGCAGGGCCACACGGTCGTCGTCGCCGAGAACGGCCGGCAGGCGCTGGCCCTGTGGCAGCAGCTGCCGTTCGACCTCGTGCTGATGGACGTCCAGATGCCGGAGATGGACGGCCTGGAGGCGACGGCGAAGATCCGCGAGTTGGAGCTGGAGCTGGGCGGCCACACGCCGATCGTCGCCCTGACGGCGTACGCGATGAAGGGCGACCGGGAGCGCTTCCTGGCCGCCGGCATGGACGGCTACCTGGCCAAGCCGCTGCAGGCGCGCGACCTGTACGCCGCCCTGGCCGACCCGGTCCGGGCCGGCCGAGAAACGACGGGGGAGACGACGACATGACGCGCGCGACGCTGGCGGTGTTGCTGGCCCTGGCCCCGGCCCTGGCCCGCGGCCAGGAACCGCCGCCCCGGCCGAACGTCCTCTGGATCACGTGCGAGGACATGAGCCCGAGCCTCGGCTGCTACGGCGACCGGGACGCCGTCACGCCGACGCTCGACGCCCTCGCCGCGAAGGGCGTCCGCTACACGCACGCCTTCTCGGCCGCCCCGGTCTGCGCCCCGAGCCGGTCGTCGCTCATCCTCGGCGTGTACGCGACGAGCGTCGGCAGCCACCACATGCGCAGCGAGGCGAAGCTCCCGGAGTGGATGCGGCCTTGGACGAACGACCTGCGCGCCGCCGGCTACTACTGCTCGAACAACGTCAAGGAGGACTACAACTTCGTCAAGCCGGCCGGCACCTGGGACGAGTCGAGCCGGACCGCCCACTGGCGCAAGCGCAAGGCCGGCCAGCCGTTCTTCAGCGTCTTCAACTTCACGGTGACGCACGAGAGCCAGATCCGCGTCGGCGACGCGGCGTGGAAGAAGAACACCGAGCGCCTCAAACCAGAGCAGTTCCACGACCCGGCGAAGGTACGCGTGCCGCCGTACCACCCTGACACGCCGGTCGTCCGCAAGGACTGGTCGCGCTACCACGACAACGTCACCGCGATGGACTACCTCGTCGCCGACGTGCTCGCCGAACTGGACAAGGACGGCCTGGCCGAGGACACGATCGTCTTCTTCTTCAGCGACCACGGCGCGGGCGTGCCGCGCGGCAAGCGCTGGCTGTACGACACCGGCCTGCACGTTCCGCTCCTGGTCTACACGCCGAAGAAGTGGGAGAAGTACGCCCCCGGCAAGCCGGGGAGCACGACGGACCGGCTCGTCACGTTCGTCGATTTCGGCCCGACGGTGCTGAGCCTGGCCGGCATCGACCCGCCGCGGCACGTGCAGGGCCTGCCGTTCCTGGGTGACAAGGCGGTGGCACCACGGACGGAGATCCACGCCTTCCGCGACCGGATGGACGAGCGGACGGACTGCTCGCGCTGCGTGCGCGACGTGCGCTACAAGTACATCCGCAACTT
>Ga0268299_1002483_pt1 | contig 21816 bp, 17 predicted proteins | sample NOBtaG_FD_193484 | JGI IMG/M metagenome (GOLD analysis project Ga0268299, IMG submission 193484) | Activated sludge microbial communities from bioreactor in Nijmegen, Gelderland, Netherland - NOB reactor | ecosystem: Engineered > Bioreactor > Aerobic > Activated sludge | place: Netherlands... | reverse complement strand
GATAAGAGAGACGAGCTGATTTTACGGGCCTCGAAGAATCCCCATCCCAAGCTCATCGGCCGTATCACCATCGGAATGGGCGAGGGCATTACCGGCTGGGTCGCGCGAGAACGGACCCGGGTCGTGATTCCAAACAGCGCCAGCGATGACTCGCGCTTCAAGTTTTTTCATAACCTTCCTGAGGATCGCTATCAAGCCTTCGTGTCCGTCCCCATCACCACCAAGCAAGAAGTGGTCGGCGTCATCAATGTTCAGCATAAACGCTCTCGACGCTACCGCACGGATGAATTGGCGCTCCTGTCGACCATTGCAACCCAAGTCGGGGGCGCGATCGAGAATGCCCGGTTGTATGACCAGATGACGCGGAAGGCTCTCCAGCTGGATACCTTGTCGCAAGTGTCAGAGACCCTCTCCTCCAATCGTTTGATCGAAGACGTGCTGCAGCTCATCGTCACCATGACGGCCCAAATGATGGGTTCGAAGATCTGTTCGATTATCCTCTTGGACCCGCCGAGCGGTGAACTGCGTATCGCCGCCACGCAAAGTCTGAGCGAGGATTATCGGCGCAAACCAAACGTGCGTGTGGGCCAGAGCATCAGCGGCCGGGCGGTGCAGGACCGTCGGCCGATCATCGTGCCGGATGTGACCAGCGAAGGCTCGTATATGTATCCGGACATGGCCGCGAAGGAAGGGCTCTGCTCGTTGCTGTGCGTGCCGATGTTGGTGCGTGAGAAGGCCATCGGTGTGATCAATACCTATACGTCCACGCCGCATACCTTCACGGCTGAAGAGGTGAAGCTCATGCAGGCCATCGCCAATCAGGCGGCGATTTCTATCGAGCACACGACGTTGCTGGAAAAATCGTTCGAGATGCAGGAGGCGTTACAGGTCCGCAAGTTGCTTGACCGAGCCAAAGGCTACCTCATGCGGGCGAAACGGCTGTCCGAGGATGAGGCCTTCAAGCTGATTCAACGGCAGAGTATGGACCTTCGCAAATCCATGCGGGAAATTGCCGAAGCGATTTTGTTGGCGGGTGAGATCGAAGACCGGGCCGACAAGAGCCGGAGCTAATTGCCTGAGTGCCATCTCTAGCCCGCATGATTCATGACGGTTCGTCGCGAAATCGCCGAGTCATATTGCGAGGCCCGCAGCTCGACGACGAAGTCGAGCCAGGTTTGTGGACGCCGGGGAGGTGGTGAGCCGGTCTTGCCTGGGCGCGCGAAGCCGGGAGGACCCGACGCATACTCGTGCCGTACGGTGAGGGCGCACGGCGCGATGAAGAACAAGCGCCACGTCTGTGCGCGCCGCGGAGTCGGTGAGGCGGCCGGATCGGAGGGGCGAACCCGCCGGCCAAAGGCTCGTCGCAGCCGTGAATCGGCGAGTGCAGCAGACGCGCGCATGAATCATGCGGGCTAGTAGGGAACGGCCAGAGAACCAATCCTGGCTGGTCTATCGTTCTTCGCGATGTGGCTGAATCCGGGCAGGTCGGACCTTTCGTTGCGAGGAGTGGATGCTTGGATGCCTGAATGGTTTCGCGTGCGCGAGCTGGTCGAGTGAGTGTTGTCCCACTCAAAGTGCGAAGCCTGGGCTCTGTCGCAATGGCCTTGGTTTTGACTGGCTGTGCCACCGGTCACTACACGCCGTTGGAAGGAGCTGATAGAGGTGAAGTTGAGCAACTCAGGGAGAATGTCTATCGCGTGGAGTATCGCGTCAATTCTTTTACGTCGCAGGAACGGCTGGATATCTACTTGCGGCGGCGTTGTGCGGAACTGACGCTACGGGAAGGGTACGATTTCTTTCATGTGGCGCAGCGTGCCGATGTGCTCGCACTGTCGCGTCGAACGTCGGTAACGGTGACGATGTATAAGGGGACGAAGCCGGTTGGTGCCGATGATGCCTTTGATGCGAAGGAAGTGTTGCATGAGGTGTCGCAGAAGCCGGCACGGTAACCGCGAAGAATGTTGTGGGGGCAAGCCGGATTCAACGGAGTAAGCCGCAGCTGTAGCGTCTCGTTCCGCTACAAGACTGGGGAACAAGTAGAAAAATGGAATTTTGGCAACGGTAATCTGATGGATGTTGATATTCTCAAGGCGCGTTGGCGAAGAGTCTGCAGTATTCATGACGGTTCCTCGCGGGTAGGCCGGTCTTAAGAACGGGGAGGCGTGCCATGACTGAGGCAGTGACTCCACTCGTCACTTGACGGCATCCACCCTTATTTGCTAGTAAAATAAAGATGTGGAGTAGAGACAACGACGTCTCTGCTTGCACGCAATACGAATAATGAATCGGACAACGGCGTCCGTGGCTACAGACTGGTAGCCCGGACGCCGTTGTGTTTTGGTTGTGGCGGAGAGTCGGGCGGAAACGTCTGGATGGCTCGGTGAGCGATAGAGTGCGACCATGTAGAAGTTCATGAGTCCCTCATGAATGACCGGTACAATCTCCCTGACCCGAGAGGACCCTATGCAAGAAGGACAGTCCGACCCACAGGCGCGCAAAAATGTCGTTGTGATCGGCAACGGGATGGTGGGCCAACGGTTTTGCGAAAAACTGGTCCAATACGATACCCCTCGGCAATATCGCATCGTAACGTTTTGCGAAGAACCTCGGGCAGCCTATGACCGCGTGGGCCTGACCTCGTTTTTTGTGCACCGAGACGCCGAAAAACTGATGCTGGCAAAGACGGAGTGGTATGAAACCTACGGCGTGGAGTTGCATGTCGGCGATCGCGCCAGTCGAATCGATCGTGAGGCCCGCGTGGTGCACTCCGACAAGGGGAGGAAGATCGCCTATGATTTCGTCGTGATCGCCACCGGGTCCTATCCCTTTGTCCCGAAAGTTCCAGGCATCAACCACCAGGGCGTCTTCATGTATCGCAAGATTGAAGACCTGCAGAGCATCCTGGCCTACGGATCGACGGTCAAGCGGGCTGCGGTCATCGGTGGGGGCTTGCTTGGCCTGGAGGCGGCGAAGGCTGCCTACGATCTTGGGCTGGAAACGCATGTGGTTGAATTGGCTCCTCGACTGATGGCCAGACAGCTCGACGACGCCGGTTCACGCACGTTGATTCGCAAGATCGAGGCACTGGGCATTACGGTGCATCTCAACGCAGCCACGGAGGAAGTGCTCGGGAAGGGCATCGTCGAGGGCTTGCGTTTCAAGGATGGGGAGACTCTCGCGGTGGATATGGTGATTGTCTCGGCCGGGATTTGCCCTCGGGACGAACTCGCGCGAGCTTGCGGGCTCAACGTCAGCAAGAACGGCGGGATTCTGGTGAACGATCGGCTGGAAACCAACGATCGCGCCATTTTCGCCGTCGGCGAGGTGGCGCGGCATGGGGGCATGATCTATGGGATGGTCGCTCCCGGCTACGAAATGGCGGAAACCGTGGCCATCAATCTTACCGGTGGCCGCGAGTCATTTGCCGGCGGCGATCTGTCGGCGAAGTTGAAACTTGTTGGTGTAGATGTCGCCAGCTTCGGCAATATCGACGCGAGCGCGCTGTTCGCAAAACCGATCACCTGGGAGGATCCCTTTGGAGGCGTGTACAAGAAATTGCTCGTGAGCCATGACGGCACGCGCCTGCTCGGAGGAATCCTGGTGGGAGATGCCGCCGACTACGGCCTGCTCGCCGCCATGGCCAAGAGCGACACCCCTCTTGCCTGCGAACCGGGCGAGCTGATTCTCGGCGCGTCGAGCGGCGTCTCAAGGTTGGGTGGGGTGGAGGCGATGCCGGAGTCGACGCAAATATGCTCATGCAATAACGTGACCAAGGGCGCCGTGTGCCGGGCCATTCGCGAACAGAATCTGACCGCTCTCGGAGAGGTCAAGGCGGCAACCAAGGCCGGAACCGGCTGTGGCGGCTGTCTGCCGCTCGTCACCGATTTGTTGCATGCGGAAATGAAAGCGGCAGGCCTGACGGTCACCAACCATCTGTGCGAGCACTTTCCGTATTCCCGCATGGAACTGCTCGCCATGATCAAAACCAAAGCGTTGCGATCCTTCGATGACATCATCGCCCAGTGCGGAACCGGCTTTGGATGTGAGGTCTGTAAACCAGCCGTAGCCTCGATTCTGGCTGGCTTGTGGAACGAACACATTCTGAAGCCTGAGCATTGCGTGCTGCAGGATACCAATGATCGTTTCCTCGCCAACATCCAGCGCGGCGGTCTGTATTCTGTCGTTCCCCGCGTGCCGGGCGGCGAGATCACCCCAGAAAAACTGATTGTGCTCGGTGAAATTGCGAAGGCCTACGGTCTATACACTAAGATTACCGGCGCGCAGCGCATCGACCTGTTCGGCGCACCGGTTCACCGCCTGCCGGAGATCTGGGAACGACTAGTCCAGGCCGGCTTTGAAAGCGGGCATGCGTACGGCAAAGCGTTGCGTGCGGTGAAGAGCTGCGTCGGCTCGACATGGTGCCGTTACGGGGTGCAAGATTCGGTCGGGTTCGCCATCCGGCTGGAGCACCGCTACAAGGGTGTTCGCGCCCCACACAAGATCAAAGCCGCGGTGTCGGGGTGCGTGCGTGAGTGTGCGGAAGCCCAAGGGAAAGATTTCGGTCTGGTCGCGACGGAGAAGGGCTACAACTTGTATGTCTGTGGAAACGGCGGGGCTCACCCGCGACACGCAGAACTATTCGCCGCAGACCTCGACGAGGAATCGGCGATCAGGTACATTGATCGCTTCATCATGTACTACATCATGACCGCCGAGAAACTCACGAGAACCTCGGTCTGGATCGAGAAACTGGCCGGAGGTCTGGAGCGGCTCAAGGAAATTATCATCCACGACAAGCTCGGTATTTGCGCCGAGCTTGAGGAGCGAATGCGACAGGTGGTGAATACCTACACCTGCGAATGGGCGGAAGTCGTTCGCGATCCTGAACGGCGGAAACTCTTCCGCCAATTCATCAATACCGATGAGACTGAAGCGGGCATTGAATTTATCAGTGAGCGAGCCCAGTCCAGGCCGGCCGATTGGCCGGCCGAGGGCATTTCTCTCGAACAGTTCCGCGCGCTCCGGAACGTCCCGTTGCTCGAAGACGGACATGGGCAGAACCCGGAACGCGCCTGGGTGAAGGTGGGGACCGTCTCTGATTTTCCCCGCAACGGCGGGGCCACCGTCAAGTACGGGAAGGTTCAGATCGCGGTCTACAATTTTGCAGCCCGCAATGAGTGGTACGCCTGCCAACAGATGTGTCCGCATAAGAAAGCGTTCATCCTGTCCCAAGGCATTATCGGGGAGACCGGCGGTGCCCCGAAGGTCGCCTGTCCCTTGCATAAAAAAGCCTTCTCGCTCGAATCCGGAAAATGTCTCACCGGAGAAGAGTACGAGATCCGTATATTTCCAGTGAAGGTGGAGGCCGAAGACGTCTTTCTAGAACTTCCTCCCATGTCGATCCTCGATCAACTGCTGGCGACCGAACTCGGTTGTCGTGCGGCTACTTCCCCCGCAGCCATCCCGTTGTGACCACGTATGCCATCGGATCGTGTGTTTCGATGCACGGAGAAGACGGACAATTGTGGGTAGTAGTCGGGTGACGGTGACGAGGGCGTGCCATATTCCGGTCGTCGGTGCCGGTGGACCGGTGGGGTCCGCCGGCAAGACTGCACGGGTCCAGGCGATTTGCCTGAGGCTGCGCGACTATTGCAGCCTCGCCGTCGCGACCAGAGATATCTTTACGAACGCATTCGTGGAGTTTTGACCTCCCCGGTGGGCGCAGGACCGTTTCTCGGCATAGAAACGGACGGCGGTCCGCACACGGCGATCCGCGAAGATGCCTCGCACGATCAAGAAACAGTGAAGGTTCTTTTGAAGCGTCATCCCAGGGTCGAGCTGATGTCTGCCGAAAGCGGGGAGCAATGTGGCCGCCACCTTCAGCCCGGAATTGGCTGACAGGGTCATCCATCCGACATTCTTTATCCCGCATGATTCATGACGGTTCGTCGCGAAATCGTCGAGCCGCGTCGTGAGACCGGCGCGCGGAGCCCTGAGAGCCCGAGGCGTACTCGTGCAGTACGTCGAGGACCCGAGGGGCGAGCCCGCCGACCGCAGGGTTGTCGGAACAGCGGATCGGCGAGTGCAGCAGAAGGGCTCATGAATAATGCGGGTTAGGAAGTCCGGCTTACGATCGGTCCCGGTGCACGTTTGGAAGGGGTACCGGAGGTGGCGATTCCAAATCCAGGGTCTCGCTTTCGGCAATCGACCCTGGTGGTGCCTGCCTCAGGTGCGACGGCGATCCTCTGGGATCCGCTGGCGGCGGGCCGGATTGTGAAGGGGCAGCGATGAGCCTTTGCCGAATGGCGTAACGAGATTCGGCCCGTTAGGCGGCCACGGACGCGGTGATCGAACGATTCGGACTCAGGTCACGTACGATCGGAATCGTTGCGGCCGCGTGGAATTGTGTGGCCACGTTCTTTGTGTTGGGGGATAGGATTGGGGGCGAACCGGCCACACAGCTTGAATCGCGATCGGCGGAACTCTGCGAATCCAAACCCGCGTCCCTCCTCGGGGTGTGTCGTAACCAGCGGCTTCTGGACTGATGGTCAAGTGTGTTGCGCGCTCAACCTCTGCGCCCAGCGCGTTTTCGCGGCTGCCTGGCCGGGGGGTACGTGCGGACCCCTGGGGCAGCCTCCCGGTTTCGTTGCGGCGATATTGAACTGACGGCGCGCTCACGGTAAGGTGTGCGCGCACTCGCAGGATGCGGAAAACGTCCGCCGCCGGCGTTCTCAACATCCGTGAAGCGTGAATCGTGAAGCGTATCTCGTGAGGATCCTCAACCGGGCTGTCACGCGCGACGAACGACGTTTCACGAACGACGGGTGATGAGGACGGCCTGTTTGCGCATCCTGCGGGTGACGGCTAGACCCATACGGTACAGGAGTGAATGGTCGCGTCTGGCGCAACAATCGAGTGTTTCCGCAGCCTGCTAGCCCGCATGATTCATGACGGTTCGTCGCGAAATTGCGCAGTCGCCAGGCGAGGTCTGCGGCTCGACGGATACGTCGAGCCACGCTTGCGGACGCCGGCGAGACGATGAGCCGGCCGTGTCTTGGCGCGCGGAGCCCCTCGCGGCCGAGACGTACGTGAACCAGTACGTTGAGGCCACGGGGGGGGCGAGCCCGCCCGCCCGCCGGCATGCCGCGACGCCTGCATGCCAGCTTGTCGCAGCGGTGAATCCGCGATTGGAGCAGAAGCGGTCATGAATCATACGGGCTAGGAAATGAACATGCGCACCCTCCGGATCGCCATGGCACAAATCAATCCGACGGTCGGCGACATCGCCGGGAATACGTGTGCCATTAAACGATGGATCGGCGAAGCCCGGAAGGCCAAAGCCGACCTGGTGGCCTTTCCTGAACTGGCCGTCACCGGCTATCCCCCGGAGGATCTCCTGCTGAAGCCTCGCTTCGTGGCGGACAATCGGCGCGCACTGGACGAGATCTTGAAGGCGTGCCGCGGGCTGCTTGCCGTGGTCGGCTATGTGGAGCAGGGCCGGGCGGGCGAGGCCCGCTCGCGTCCGCCGGTGGTGCCGGCCGGGCAGCATGCGTTGTCGAACGCGGCAGCGGTCTTGAGCGAACGCGGAGTCGTCGCTAGCTACAGCAAGTGGCTGCTTCCGAACTACGGCGTCTTCGACGAGAGCCGCTACTTTCATCCGGGTCGCACGCTGCCGCTGATCGCGCTGCGCGGCGCCACGATCGGCGTCAACATCTGTGAAGATATCTGGTTCCCAGACGGCCCGACACGCGATCAGGCCGCGGCCGGTGTCGACGTCATCGTCAATATCAACGCGTCTCCCTTCCACATCGGTAAGAGCCGGATTCGTGAACAGATGCTGGCCGCCCGCGCCCGTGAGAACGATGTGATCGTGACCTATACGAATACGGTGGGAGGCCAGGACGAACTGGTGTTCGACGGCAACAGTCTGGTACTCGACCGAACCGGGAGTGTGATTGCTAGGGCGAAGGCTTTCGAAGAGGATTTGTTGCTTGTCGATATAAATGTAAATGGCGTTATGCGGCATCGCATGGCTCAGGGGAGAGGCAAGACGCTGAACGGCAAACCGGCCGGCGCGGTCGAGCGGGTCACCGTCAAGCTCCCGGCCCCGCCGAAGCGTCAGCGCCTGGTGTCCGGGCTGGAGCCGCTGCGGGGTGAGCTGGAGGAAGTTTACGACGCACTCGTGCTCGGCGTGCGGGACTATGTCCGGAAGAACGGATTCAAGAAGGTCGTCATCGGGCTGAGCGGCGGCATCGATTCGGCCTTGACGGCGGTGATCGCGGTAGACGCATTGGGTGCGGAGAATGTGCTCGGGGTCTTCATGCCCTCTCCATACACGTCCAAGGCCAGCCGCGAAGATGTCGGCGACATGGCCGGTAGGCTGCACATTCAGATCGATACCCTGCCCATTACCGCTACGTTCAAGAGTTATCTGCGCGCGCTCCACCGATCTTTCAAGGGGCGGCGCCCGGACACGACCGAAGAAAATCTGCAGGCCCGGATCAGGGGCAACCTCCTCATGGCCTATTCGAATAAGTTCGGCCATCTGGTCCTGACCACCGGGAATAAGAGTGAGATGAGTGTCGGGTATGCCACGTTGTACGGCGATATGGCCGGTGGATTCGCTGTCATCAAGGATGTGCCGAAGACCATGGTGTACGAGCTGTCGGACCTACGAAATCTGGTGGGACCGAAACCGGTCATTCCAAAACGCGTGCTGGAGCGAGCGCCGACCGCGGAGCTACGCCCCGACCAAAAGGACGAAGACAGTCTACCGCCGTATCCCATCTTGGATCCGATACTGAGAGCCTATGTCGAGGAAGACCGGGCACTGGAAGACATTGTGGCGATGGGCTTCGATCGGGAGACGGTCGCGCGGGTCATTGGCCTGGTAGATCGCAGCGAGTACAAGCGGCGGCAGGCACCCCCGGGGATCAAAATTACGCATCGAGCGTTCGGGAAAGATCGTCGGATGCCGATCACGAACCGATATTGGAGTTATTAGCCCGCATGTTGAGCCTTCGAGTTTCACGACGCTCGGAATCATGCGCGTCAGGCGTGTGAACGTCGCCGAGTCGGCCGTGTCTCGCGAGAACGCCGTTGGAAGGTGTTGCCAACAGCCTGGCACAAGTTCCTTTACGGGCCGGGAAGTGTTAGGGAGTTATCGGCGGCTTCTTGGACGGGGGGGTGGCTGTTGGCATGTGACTATTCTGCCGCTTTCGATGGTCGTCGAGTTGTCGTCGGGTCGACTGCAGTTCCTGTCTGAGCGCCTCCAACTCTAAATCCTTCTTTACGATGAGATCTTTCAGCGTGTGTATTTCCACGTCTCGTTGCTCGGTTGAATTCAAGGTCTTCACTGGATTTACGGGTGGGTGGACAGCCGGCCCATTCCGTCGAGATGGTTCATTCAAGGATTCTTGTGCAGCTGGAGCGGCACTAGGTTCTGTTGTGGATGGCGATGGCTGTTCAAGCAAGGGAAAATTGATGACGAGCACTTTTTCGGTGAGACCACCGCCGATTGATCGATGAACGGTGTCGGAGCCTTGTGCGAAACTGGGGCTGAACAGGAGTACATGCTCGGACAGGCCCGAGGAGTCCGGAAGACGACGGTGCGCGATGCTGTCGGTATTCGTCCTGGCCGGCGCCGATCGATATTGTGACAGGGAAAAGTACAACGATGTGCCATGGACGTAGAGGGAACCCAAGGTCGTCTCCATGGTGGGAGAGCCTAACGGAGACTGCTCAGGACGACGTCGAAAGACCGAGAATCCGATCACCTGGTTGGCCTGAGCAGAGACGAGCGCTTTTTCAATCAGTGGAACCAGGAATTGAATGTTTTCGGCTGAAAAGACGGAAAGGGCTGGCGCTGATCCAGCGAGAACCGTTTGCAGCGCTCGCTGGCGTTCCTGGACTAAGACGCCCTCCAAAATGCGGACGAGAAGGGAGGGTTCCAGCCTGATCGGGTGACTGGCGTGGAAGGATCGATCGGCTACATCCTGCAAAAACACAGATCCGCGCGTGTCCTCAAAAAGAGTTGTGGTGGTCGTTGGAGTTGCACGGCATGCCGCGCTTGCGAGGCAAAGCGACACCGCAAGGAGTGAGAGACCGCGCAAGAATTCCCTTCTTAACTGACCGTATGTGCAAACCATAATTGGGGCGGAGTGTAGCACAAGTGAAGCGGCAGCACTAAACGTTCACGCCCGAGGATTGGCGCGCTACAAAACCTCGTCGGATGCAGCTCTCACCCGATCGGGCAGGAGCTCCAGTGTAGGTCACTCCTCTGTGCCCACCCCGCTAGCCCCTGGTCGGTTCTCACATGAATGTAGGCCCCATCGAGCGGCGAATTATCTCCGATGGCCAATCCCGATGTCACTGTCCCGACAATACGTCCCTCGCCGGGAAGAGATCGCACCACGATTTCGTTTCGATCAGGAGTGAGGCAGATCAGCGGTGAGGTACCCTTGATTTCCGCTTCAACCTCATGAGCCCGAGAGGTCCCGAACGATCGCGATTTCCCTGATGAGTCTTGAGCCACTCTTCGCTCACCGCTGTCCGTTCCTTTCGAAGTAGAGTCGACATCGCTGCCGCGATCAGCCGACGCAACCCTTGCATTGGGCAGGGCCTTGATCACGCTGGCGGCCAGTTGCGTGAGCAGGTCGGAAAACGAGGCCGATGAAGACGCGGCGGAATCGGTGAAGCCGAAGGCAGCCTTCGTTTGAACGAGGTAGAGACGAACTCCATCTCGGTACGGTTCCATGCAGGCTGTGTAACGGTAGACGGCCTGGGAGCCGCTGTGAAGACCCTCGATCATCGCCAGGGAGTGAGGGCAGACAGCTTGCGGGAAATGTACCGAGCCCAGGAGGTCGAGTGTGAGAATCTTATCCTCAACGTAAAAGCCAAATGGAGTGAGGGGGAGGGAGTCGGGCATCGCTCCTTCAGTGACGGCCGGGGGGGTCTTCAGCACATGCCAAAATGAATTCGCGACCATGCGGGTCATCACGTTGGGATCCATGTTTGACGGAAGATCATAGGCCTTCGAACTCACGGGCAGAGCGTCCGCCGTCAAACGGGGTGTCAGGGCACCGCATCCTGCCAGGAGGCCGGCGAGTCCGAGCAATAGGGCTACAGGGTTGGTTAGTCTCGGCTTGGCATGCATGGGCGCCTCCGAAGAATTGTAGCTGGCGTTTAATTGACTGGAGGCAAAAAAAACGTCCTCGGGTCCGAAGGACCTGAGGACGTCTTTGTCCATCTGCCGGGCACGGGCCCGACCGAGGCGTCATCGCCTCCAGCAGTCATGTAGTCAAAAAAAAGCCCTCTGGTCAGCGTGACCGGAGGACCTCGTTGTCCACTCACTCTGACAGGAAAACGCCCTTGTTTTCCGTCACCCACTTATATGTATACAAAGAATGTCGCTTGCTGTCAATCCACAGCTCTATGTCTGCAAGGTGGTCCCTGTTACCTCGGTACTTTCCCCGAAGTACTGTAGGGCATCAACGGCGGAGGCAAGTGGGGAGGCATAGCGCGGGTAGGGGCGAGCACACTATGGGGCAAGAAGACAGCCGATGGGCGCTTTAATCGGTCGCGGTAGCATCCGGCGGACTCGGCGAGAGGGGCCTGACGTACGGGATGGATCCCAACAATATATCAGGACGCAAGGCGTTCACCTGCGCATGGTGAATATACTCCTGTTCTTCACGACCACGGAGATGCGTGGACGATTTGACGCACCTCAGCACTTTCGTAACGAAACGTCATGAAAAATGCAGGTCAGCCCGCCGCCGCATACTATTGCGGTTGCTGCTTGCCTAAAAGAGTTTGAGCCTTCTCATAATGCGCGGCATAGAGTTGTTGCAGCTCAGCCGCATCGTTCCGCCGCGTCTGAGCCGCCGTCATTAACCCGCTTCGACGAATTCCCTTAGGGTCTTCAAGCGGTGTAATCGTCGAAGCCACCGCCTGATATTCATCGGCCCGGGTCTGAACCTGCTTGGCTTTTTGCAGGTATAACATCGCAGCGGCTATATGGTCGTCGGCCGTGCCGTTTTCACGGGCGATTCTATCGGCGACGTCTTCGGGCATACCCTTCTGTGCTACAGCCGAACATCCGGTCGTCGCGAGGGCCAGTCCGGCAACCGCGATCATTGTTGCGACGGCGAAAGGCATTGTTCGTTTCACGGGGCACCTCCTTGTTCTCTGATGTGAGCATGCCAGAGAGGCAACCCAAGCTGTATCAGGTAAACACCTGGGAAACGATCTTGAAACTATCGATTTTACCGGGGAAGTGAACCGGTAGGCAGGAACCGGCCTCTGGGAATCGCGTTACGAATCCGCGCTAATGAGCCCAATCCGGATCGCATATCTCACCAGGCCGGCGATATCATGAATGTCCAGGCGTTGCATCAGTTCGGTTCGATGGGTATCAACGGTTTTCACGCTCAGGTTGAGCTTTACGGCGATGTCCTTAGAAGAGTGACCCTCGGCGACCAGTTGTAGGATCTCACGTTGACGTGGAGTCAGCTCTTGGTGTGGGCTCGTTTTTCTCCTCTCTGGATACAAATAATTCTGGACCACTTGCTTTGAAATGGCTGAGGTTAGGTAGGTTTCTCCTCGCATGACTGCTTTGATGGCCAGTTCCAACTCCGCCGGTTCCGCTCCCTTGAGAAGATAGCCTGTTGCTCCCGCTTGGAGCGCCCGCTTGACATACTCTTCATTGGCATGCATCGAAAGGATAATGATTCGAGGTGCCGGACTCAGTTTCTTCAGTCTGGCCGTTGCCTCCAGGCCGTTCAGTTCCGGCATGCCAATGTCCATGATCACAAGATCCGGCTGGTGCTGCTCCGCGAGGTCGATCGCCTCATGACCGGTTCCCGCTTCAGCGATAACCTGGACTAGGTCGAGGCTCTTCAGAAGGGCACGAAGGCCGGCCCGCATGAGACGATGATCATCTGCCAGCAGAACCCGGATGGTATTCATAACGACTGGGAAGCCTCGGTCTGGCTAGATGATGGAACCGGAGGCAAGGGGATGCGTATCCGGACTTCGCTCCCCTGCCCTGGATGCGAGTCGATGGAGAGGGTGCCGTTCAAAACACGAACGCGTTCCTGCATTCCGAGCAGGCCCATGCTATGGCCGCTGGTTGCGTCGTCGAATGTCCTCCTGACGTCGAATCCGATTCCATCGTCGCAGATGGCAAGCAGGAGATCACCATTCTGTTGCGACAACGACACGGTCACCACCGTGGCTTTCGAGTGGCGCATGATATTGGTGACCGCCTCTTGAAGCACCCGAAAACACGCCACGGCGACATGTTGCGGTGGCGACAGCTCTTCGTCCGCCTGTACCTGCAGCTTCCAACCGGCTCGCTCGGCTTGACGGCTCAGATACCAGCGCACGGCCGGTACCAGTCCAAGATCATCCAGCAATGAGGGGCGCAACTCAAGGGAGAGATTGCGGGCATACTGCAAGGTTTGGTCGATGACGGTCGAACAGTCTTTAAGGAGAACCGCAATGTCCAAGGCATTGTCGGTGCGTTGCAACCTTTGTAGATTCATTTTTACGATGGTAAGAGACTGACCGATTTCGTCATGCAGATCAAGTGCCAGGCGGCGACGCTCGTTTTCTTGCACGTCCATCAATTGTTGCGAAAGGGCTTGCAGGCGTTCATTGGCTGCGTGAAGCGCCTGTTCCGCATGTCGGCGGTTGAGATACGACGAGAGACTGTCGGCCAACGAATTGATCAGGTCGCGCTCTTCAGCGAGAAACGGCCCTTCGGTTTCGTGTGGCCGCGTTTCACGATAGATGACCTCGATCATGCCCTTGGAGCCGTCCGTGGTCGCCCAGGAAGCGGTTTGTTTCCATGGGGATTCGGTAAAGGACGGCGTTGCAACGATGATGTCCCCAAACTGAATCCTGGCTGCAGTATTGTCCGGATATTGCCAGGCCAGGGGAAGGAGCGCGACGATCTGACTGAGAGCTTCCTCAACGGGTTTGGCGCTATCTTGCAGGAGGCGCACCGTTCGATGCAGAGCGCTCAGTTCCTTGACTCGTTCGCCGAAAAGGTGGCGGAGTTGCCGGTGTTCCTCCTCTTGCTGGGCGTCCGCTCGGGCGGGCGGGGGAGGGCTAGGCTGAAAGAAACGCAACAGGAGAAGACCGGTCCATACTGCCGCCGCCGCAAAGAGGCTGTTTTTGTCTCCGAATTGGGGTGGGCCAGCCGGCTGGCCTGCGGACGTGAGGACGTGGCTGACCAAGACCAGGCCTGTAGCGCTTGCCGCAAACAATACTGGTGCGTTGCGGTTCGGAACTGCAGACATCAACGCCAGTGGAACGAGATACAATGTCGCCCAGGGTAGCTGGAGCGGGGACAGGATATCGAGGATGAAAACAGCGCCCGTAATCCCGACTATCACGGAGAGTGTCACGGTGTCTTCCTCGCATCTAGGCAGTGTCCGGATTTTACTAGAATATCGGCCCCAAATGCTCTCACTCAGTGGAGCGGTTTCGAAAACTCTTTCTCTAGCCCGCATTGTTCATGACCGCTTCTGCCGCCATCGAGGATTCGCCATTGCGACAATTCGGCATGTGGGTTTCGCCGCGCGTCAGCGGACGGACTCCCCTCTTACCCTCAACGTGCTGGTTCACGCATGCCTGGGTTTCGAGGGCCTCCGCGCACCCATTTCGCCCGGCAACTGCGCGAATTCGAGACGAACCGCCATGAATAGTGCGGGCTAGCAGCTGCAGCGCCAGTACAATGTCGCGAACTATTTCAGGATGGCTTTTCGTAGGTCGCTCCATCCTGTCGCCGAGGAGCTCTCGGTCGTGGTACGATGCCCGCATGTTCCAACCAGATCCAGTGACATCTGGGCGACCCATGCGACCCATATGGATAAGGAGTGTTCAGCGCCACGCTGCGAGCCAGCCGGCCCAAGAGCTGTCGCAGCACTGAATCGGCGATTGCAGCAGAAGCGCGTATGAATAATGCGGGTTAGGACAAAGGAGGAGGTAATCGTATGAATACAGGCATGCGAATGGTTTTCGGTTTGGCGGGGATTCTCCTGTTCGGGACAATCGGCCTACCGGCGCTGTGGCAACAGGCCGATGTGTCGCCTGCCGGCGGGCCTTCAGAGGTGCTGGCGAGCGGGGACGAGGAGAAGGAAGCGATACAGGAACACCTTGATCTCGCCACGCAGTACGACAAGGACGCGCAGCATCATGAAGCAGAAGCCAAACGCTACGAAGCGAAGGCTTCCGCTATTACTCAGTTGATGGACACCAAGGGCTTTCGTCGCGATGGGATGAAAATGGCAGCGGAGTCGCACAGTTCGATGGCAAGCGAATTGCGTTTTCGCGCGCGAGTTCACCGAATGGAGGCGGAATTGTTGAGAGAGAAATCGCGCGGCGCAGGTCAGGCGAAGTGAGCGGAGGTGACCGTTCGATCTCATCGGAGTCCTGGGTGGTTCGCTGTTCGAGCGCGGATCGTCATGGCGCATTGCGAGCAGGCTCGGGAGGAGCCGTGGACGTGCAGATAACCGATTCCTTCCCAGCGATGCTGTGCATTGCTGGGAGCCCACCTCTGTGAGACGACCGGCAAGTTCCGGTTCCGACAGTCGTGATACGTGCTCGCTCCTCCTGCTTCCAGGTACTTGCTCGCTTGCGCCTTAGCCGCGAGGGGCTCCGAGCGCCCCTCCTCCCCTGGCGACTGCGCGACGATCGTCATGAAGAATGTGGCTTATGGTAGGTTTTGGTTGACAGGTTCTCCATTCGAATGATACAGGTACCCCCAAGAACCTGGGATACAAAGGCGTCTCCCAGCGGTTTGTATCAGGAGTAGGTTGCGGACAAAGGCGTCCTCAGGCCCACTAGGGGCTCGAGGACGCTTTTTTTTGCTCATGATGCCAGAAATTCAATTTACCGGAGAGGGTGTGAATCCAATTGTGGGCCTGTTCGGGTGGGCCATAGCTCTTCCGAATGAGCCCGCGAACGGATCGGTTCACGTTTCGTCTCACGAGTACCTGTCGATGTCGAACTTTCGAGGTAGCACTGCGAGAGATACGAAAAAGCATGCGCGACTGAGAATGGATCTCGCCGGGATGCCGGTGACGCAGCTAGCCGCGCAAGGGCCGAGAATATGGGGAGCATAGCGCAGAGGACGTTTAGGACGCACAATGGCGTGCGTGGCGACGATGTCGTCGTGGTGGTAGCAAAGAGATCTCTGAGGGGAGTTTCACCATTACGTGGCAGAGGAGGACGCCAGCATGTCGGTTTGTCGTCTGATTGGAATATGTGCGTTGATGACGGTTCTCGCGGGAAGCCTCGCATTCGGGCAGGTCGCTCCCGTTCCTTCCGCTGGGGCGGGGAGTTTGCAGGAACGCGTAGAAGCTTTGGAGAAACAGAGCGATGCCGCCTCGGTCTGGAAACGCCTGGGGTTGAAACTGTCGGGGGCTGTCGACGTCGCCTACACGCATAATTTTAATAACCCCAGTACGAATCTAAACCAACTCCATGTCTTCGATACGAACGCCAGCTCATTCATGCCCCACCTGGCACAATTGCTCCTTGAGCGACCGGCGGACGCCGGCGGGAGTGCGCTCGACCGGGCAGGGTTTCGCGCACGCCTGAATTTCGGGCTCGATGCGAGAGTCACGCGAGCGAGGACGAACTTCCAACCGGGCGTGGGCAGCGACGAGTTCGATTTTCAAGAGCTCTATGGCGAGTACATTCTCCCGGTCGGCAATGGGCTCAAGGTTCAAGTTGGAAAAATGAACACGCTCATCGGTTACGAGGTCATCAACAGTTGGGAGAACCCGAACTTTTCCAGAACCTTCATGTTCGGTCTCGGACAAGCCTTCACCACGACAGGAATTCGACTGAGCTACACCTTCAATCCGATGGTGACGGCGTCAGTCGGCGTGGTAAACGGATGGGACAACGTGGACGATAACAACAAAGGGAAGACCTTCGAATGGTTGGTCGCTCTGACTCCGCATGAGCGGTTAGGGGTGAGCTTCTATGGATCGGTGGGTCCTGAACAGTCGAATACCGTCGGGGGCATTGCGGCCGGCGATGCCAGCGCCACAAGAACCGTCGCGGGGTCCATCATTACGTTTAAGGCGACCAGTCAGGATACGATTGTGTTGGAGCCCTACTATGCCAATGAGGCGAATGCCAATCTGGTGGCCGGAAAAACCGGGAAGAATGCCAGATGGAATGGACTCGGGGCATACTTGATTCATGATTTCGATGATCAGTGGAGTGCTCGCATTCGCGGGGAAATCTTTGAAGATGCCGGCGGAGCCAGAACCTGTACCGGAGCGGTGGCGGGCACTCTCGGATCCTTCACCGGCGTACCAGGCGGATGGAACACCTGTGCCGGCAACCCCGCCGGGGGCGTGGCCCAAACGCTGTGGGATACGACTTATACGCTGCAGTATAAACCGACTCCTTCACTGATCACCCGGGCGGAATTCCGGTATGACAAATCGAATCGAAACGTGTTTCTGAACGGTAACGATCCGGCGAACCACCAAGAGACGTTGTCTTTCCAAGTCGTGTACCTCTTTTAGGCAGGGGAGAAAGGAAGTAGATCATGTTCACGCGCATGGGCGTTATGCATGGGATTCTATCCGCTTTCACCTGTCTGATGCTTTTTGCAGGTGGAGCGCGTGTCTCGGCTGAAGAGACGAAGCCACCGGTTGCCGTTGCCTCGGAGTCCGTGCTTCAAGCACCCGCTGCGGCGTCGGCACCGAAAATCGATACCGGCGATACGACGTGGGTCCTCGTTTCGACGGCGATGGTGTTGGCCATGACGGCCCCGGGCCTGGCGCTCTTCTACGGCGGAATGGTTCGGTCGAAGAATGCCTTGGGGACCATCATGCAGAGTTTCATCCTTCTCTGCCTGATCAGCGTCCAATGGGTGTTATGGGGATATAGCCTGGCGTTTGGTCCGGACAAAGGGCATATTATCGGCGGCCTCGAGTGGTTGGGGCTGAACGGGGTGGGCCTCGATCCAAACGCAGATTACGCGGCCACCATCCCTCATCAGGCGTTTATGGCCTTCCAGATGATGTTTGCGGTGATTACGCCGGCCCTGATTACGGGCGCGTTCGCCGAACGGATGAGGTTCAGCACGTTTCTCGTGTTTTCGCTCCTGTGGGCCACATTCATTTATGATCCACTTGCCCATTGGGTATGGGCCGTGGGTGGATGGCTCAGGGACTTTGGGGCACTCGATTTTGCCGGAGGCACGGTCGTCCATATCAGCTCGGGGGCCTCGGCGTTGGCCTGTGCGCTCGTGATGCGGACGAGACTCGGTTACGGAAAGGAGCACATGGCTCCGCATAACCTTCCGATGACCGTCTTAGGGGCTGCGCTGCTTTGGTTCGGGTGGTTTGGTTTCAACGCCGGTAGTGCCGTGGCGTCCGGAGCGTTAGCCACCAGCGCGTTTGTGGTGACCAACACGGCCACGGCTGCGGCCGGACTGGCTTGGATGATTGCCGAGTGGGTGCATCGTGGGAAACCGACGGTGCTGGGTGCCGCTTCCGGGGCCGTGGCGGGACTAGTGGCGATTACTCCGGCCTCGGGGTTTGTGGGGCCGATGGCCTCGATCCTCATCGGCATTGGCGCCGGAGTACTATGTTACATGGCGGTGATGCTGAAGGCCAAGCTAGGCTACGACGATTCTCTCGATGTTGTCGGAATTCACGGAGTCGGGGGAACGTGGGGGGCTCTCGCGACCGGGATCTTTGCCTCCAAAGCCATCAACGCGGCTGGCGCGGATGGTTTGCTTTATGGCAATCCGGGGCAGGTGATGATTCAAGCCGGAGCGGTTCTCGTGTCCATCGGGTTTGCGTTCATCGGAACCTTCATCATCTTGAAGGTCCTCGACAAGACAATGGGACTCTGTGTCTCTGAGGGAGAAGAGCGAATGGGCCTGGATCTCAGCCAGCATGAGGAACGGGCCTATTCCTAACCAAGGATTAGGGGGAACCTCTATGCGTATTGTGCATCGTGCCAGGTGGATACTGAGCCCGCGCTCTTTCGCGGGTATCTGGTATCTGATGATCGGTCTAGCGTGGCTCTCGCCCGCATGGGCGCAAGAAGGGGCGGGCAAGATCGATACCGGCGATACGGCATGGGTACTGACTTCCTCAGCCTTGGTTCTGGCCATGACAATGCCTGGCCTTGCCCTCTTCTATGGCGGGCTGGTCCGGAGCAAGAACGTGCTCGGTACTCTCGTTCAGACTCTCGCAATTCTGGCGTTGGTGAGCCTCATCTGGGTCGTATTCGGCTACAGTTTGGCGTTTGGCCCGGATGTGGGGGGAGTGATCGGAAATCTCGATTGGATTCTACTCTCGGGAGTCGGGTTTACACCGCACGCGGTGTACGGCGCGACGATCCCTCACCAGGCGTTCATGGTGTTTCAGTTAATGTTTGCCGCGATCACGCCGGCCCTCTTTACCGGGGCGTTCGCGGAGCGGATGAAATTCAGCGCACTGCTGCTGTTTTCGGGGTTGTGGGCCGTGGTGGTCTACTGCCCCCTGGCCCATTGGATATGGGGTGGGGGATGGTTGGCAAAATTCGGAGCACTGGATTTTGCCGGCGGCGCTGTCGTGCATATCAGTTCTGGAGCCGCTGCTCTCGTCTGTGCCTACGTAGTGGGGGCCAGGAAAGGCTATGGAACAGAATACCTGGCGCCGCATAATCTGCCGATGACCGTGCTTGGAGCCGGGCTCTTGTGGTTCGGCTGGTTTGGGTTCAATGCCGGGAGCGCACTGGGGGCGAATGCCAATGCCGTGAGTGCGTTTGTCGCGACCCATATCGCGGCGGTGACAGCCACCTTGGTCTGGATCATTGTGGAATGGCAACATCGCGGGAAACCAACCGTTTTAGGAGCTGCGACTGGGGCCGTCGCGGGGCTGGCGACGGTGACCCCAGCTTCTGGGTACATCGGGGTTGGAGCGGCGATTGCGATTGGGATTGCAGCAGGCATAGCCTGCTACTTCGGAATTGTTGTGAAAGGTAAGATTGGCTATGATGACGCGCTTGATGTGGTCGGGGTGCATGGAGTCGGCGGGCTTCTGGGAATTCTCTCCGTCGGACTCTTTGCCTCGAAAGGAATTAACGCGGCAGGCGCCGATGGGTTGCTGTACGGTAATCCTGGGCAGCTGTGGGTACAGTTTGTTACTGCTATGGTAACGGCTGCATTTTCGGTTGTCGTGTCCTATGTTCTTCTCAAGGTAGTTGATGCGACGGTTGGATTGCGGGTCTCGACGGAAGAAGAAATGACCGGTGTAGATTTGAGTCAACACAACGAGCGTGCGTACTCATGAGGAGGCGCGAGCATGAAAATGATCGAAGCGATCGTGAAGCCTTTCAAGCTGGATGAAGTGAAAGATGCTTTGCTGGAAATGGGAGTGCAGGGCATGACGGTGTCGGAGGTCAAAGGTTTTGGCCGACAGAAGGGCCACAAAGAGACGTACCGTGGCCAGGAATACACTATTGAATTTGTGCCGAAAGTAAAGATTGAAGTGGCGGTCAACGACGGACAAGTCCAGCGCGTGCTAGAAGCGATTACGCGCGCGGCTAAAACGGGCAGCATCGGTGACGGCAAAATATTTGTGCGTGAGCTCTCCTCCGCGGTCAGGATCAGGACCGGGGAAACGGGAGAAAGTGCGCTCTAGCGTATGGCGCTCGCTGTGAACGCGGAGTCCTCTATGACGCGAGACACCGTGTCCGTGCCGGTGTCCCAGTTGATGGCCGAGCAACGCCGGACGATTCACGAACGGTTATTGTCCGGCGCCTCGGGCGAGGATGTGGTCGCGGCCATGACGGATCTGGTCGACGGCTTGATCGTCGGCCGCTACCGAACTGCGGCGCGAACCGGAGGCGAGCCGCTCTCGATGCTCGGATTTCAACATTGCTGCCTCGTGGCAATCGGGGGCTACGGCCGGCGGGAACTGGCGCCGCATTCCGACATCGATCTGATGTTTCTCTTTCATCCGGATTCCGCCAAGGTGATGCCGGAGTTGGTAAAGCAGGTGCTTCACCCGCTCTGGGACAGCGGGTTCCAGGTCGGGCATAGCGTGCGAACGATTCAGGACTGCATCGATTTGGGTTTGGCGGATCTCACGGTGCGCACCTCGATGATGGAGGCCCGGTTTCTTGCGGGAAGCCCCGAACTGTTTCAACAGTTCCACGCGCGGTATGTGCGGAAGGTGGTGTCGAGCGGGTTCGACGCCTATCTCGACCAAAAGGTGGCCGAGCGACAGCGTGAGTATCAGAAGTTCGGCGAGACGGTCTATCTTCTGGAGCCGAACGTCAAGAAAAGCCAAGGCGGCTTGCGGGACCTACATCTATTGCAATGGATTGGTTCGGCCCGGTTTCACGCGCCCACCATCCGGGAATTGTCCGATCGCGGTATTTTGTCCCAGGCCGACTATCGCGCGATCAAAGAGGCGCGGGAATTTCTGTTGCGCGTGCGTTCGTTTCTCCACCTTCGTGCCGGCATGGCACAGGAAATTCTCACCTTTGATGAGCAGGTGTGGCTGGCGAAACACTTGGGCTTCACCGATCGGCCTCATCTGCTGGCCGTTGAGCAATTCATGCAACAGTACTATCGGCACACCATGGGGCTACATGCCGCCTTGGTGCGATTTGTCGAGCGCTGCCGGCGGCGAACCTTATGGCAGCAAGTGGCTCGGTGGTTGCCGGTTCGGCGGATCGAGCGATATTTCGCCATCGACGGCGAAGCCTTGACGGTGCCTGCCGAGTCGCGTTCCCAGGTGTTGGGGACCCCGGCGTTATTGCTGACGCTCTTTGATCTCG